>Ga0316208_1003942_pt1 | contig 10196 bp, 9 predicted proteins | sample 3monopyrite_MG_FD_204944 | JGI IMG/M metagenome (GOLD analysis project Ga0316208, IMG submission 204944) | Microbial mat bacterial communities from mineral coupon in-situ incubated in ocean water Damariscotta River, Maine, United States -... | ecosystem: Environmental > Aquatic > Marine > Coastal...
GCCAGTTCGGGCGCCAGTTCGGGCGCCGGTCCGGGCGCCTGCTCCCAGAATACCGGTTCCCAGCGTTCAGGTTCCCGAGCCGATGGCGGTTGTCTGGCAAGGCGTGGAATATGCGACCGCGCATTGGGATGTGCATGGTTTCACCCTGGAATCCGAGGGTGCGCTGGCCGGGACGCCGGGTCACGGCCGGGTCTTCGATCTGACCTTGCTGATCGGCGATGGTGGCACGCGGATCGAAATGCGCGTCCAGGCCAGGCCGGACAGCGCGGGCGAAGCCGCCCGGCGCTTTATCTTTGTGGATCTGGGACGGCCCCAGGCCGAGGTTCTGCACAGGATCGTGGAATCTGTGGTGGCTAACCAGGCCATGAGCCTGACCAGATTGCTCAATGAAACCGAAGATACGCGGGTCGCGCGCAAGGAAACCGGCGAGCGGATGCGCGGGTTCCGCACGGTCTTCCAACTGTCGCTGGCGGGGCTGGTTCTGGCGGCGGCGGGCATGGTGACGTGGTCGTCCTTTGCCTCGGTCCGGGCGCGCTACGCGGCGGTGACGGTCGATGCAACCAGCCTTTCGGCACCCGTCGCCGGGCGCATCAGCGAGATCACCGCCACGCTGGGCGCACAGGTCAGAACCGGGGACGTGCTGGGCTATGTCGTGCCGTCAGATCAGGACGAGCGCGTCGCCACCGTGGCCGAGCGCCGCAACCGGCTGGAGACCGAACGCGCCGAACTGCTGGCGCGGCGCGGCGCGATGAGCCAACTGACCGATATCGCAGTGGCGGGGACCGGGACGGAGCGCGAGCGGATCGAACAATCCCTGCGGATCGCCGAGCGCCGTCTGTCGGTGGAACAGGCACAACTGGCGTCGATGCAGGCATCGGGACTGCCGACGCCCGCGCGGCTGCGGGACCGCGCCCGTCAGGAAGCAGCGGTTCTGGCGGCCGAGGGAGACCTGCTCGACATTCGCAGCCGCCTGGATGACTTGGCGCGAACGGAAGTTCTGGCGCCCCTGGGTGTCTTGCAAGGCGGGCGCGCAAACGTCGCGACCTTCGAAACCCTGGACCTGCGGCTGGAAAATATCGACGCCGAAATCGCGGCCCTGGCCTCGCGGGAATCGCGCGCGCTGCTGGGTGAGCCGATCGTCGCGCCGTGCGACTGCACCGTCCAGCAGATCGACCGCCGCCGCGGCGAATGGGCCGCGCCTGGCGATCAGCTTGCCGTTCTGGTTGGCAACGAGGCGCCGACCGTGCACGCGCTGATCCTGTCCGAAGACGCGCGCAGCGTTGATCTGGGCGACACCGCGCGGATTGCTCTGGCCGATGGAACATCGGTGCCCGGCCGCGTGACCCGGATGAACTACGAGGCGCGCTGGCCGGGATATACCGGCTTGCAGGACAATGTCTTTGCCGCCGACCGCTACGCGCGGATCGAAGTGACGCCCGATGACGCCCTGCGCGCGCCGATCGGCATGGTGGCCGAGGTCAACGTGAACACCAACGCCCTGTTCAGCGAACTTGCGTCGCTGGTCGGGCTGTAGGGGGCGGTGATGGCGGATCAATCCAGACATCTGCGGAGTTCGCACTGGTCCAGTTGGGTTGTGGCGGGGGCGCTGTGGGCCGCGCTGCTGGTCGGCATGTTCGGCCTGATGCCCAGCCGCGCGCTGGACGCCGGCAGTGCGGCCTTCTTCGCCTCGATCGGCATGATCGGGATGTGGCGCTGGTCCTGGGGTGGCTTTCACATCCTGCGCGCCTATGCCTATACCCGCCGCGTCTTTCCGATGATTCGCCGCCGGGCCGAGGCCGATCCGCTGGTCTACAACCGCCATGTCGCGGTGGTGGTGCTGAGCTGGAAGATGGGCGATCAGATGAACGCGGCCGTCTTTACCAACCTGTTCCGCGACATCCTGGATTACTCCGGCTCCGGCACCGTTGTCGCGGCGGTGTCGTCCGGGCAGGATATGGCGGTCATCTCGCATGTGCACCGCGCCACCGATCCGCGTGGCGGGATCCGGCTGGAATTCACCATGCAGGACGGCACGGGCAAGCGCAGCGCAATGGCCGATGCGCTGGCCTGCCTGCGCGACATCGGTGTGCCGCCCGATTGCCCGGGCATCTTGATGGACGGCGATACGCTGGTCGAGCCGGGCACCATCCGCCGGACCGCGCCGATCCTGCTGCATCAACCCCGCGTTGGCGCGCTGACGATGGATAACACGCCCTTGGTGGCGGGCGGTGTAATGGACCGCGAGTGGTATCGCCTGCGCATGGCCCAGCGCCATGTCTACATGTCGTCGATGGCGATGTCGGGCCGGGTGCTGGTCCTGACCGGGCGCTGGTCGATGTTTCGCAGCCAGATCCTGATGGACCCCAACTTTGCCGCGAACCTGTTGAAAGACACGCTGCACCATCCGCGCCTGGGCCCGATCGACATGCTGACCGGCGATGACAAGTCAACCTGGCGCTGGGTGATCGAGCAGGGCTGGGATGTGACCTATGTGCCGGACACGGTGATCTATTGCCTGGAATCGCTGCCCGGCAAGGGCTTCTTGCGCGACACTATCGGCCTGCAAAAGCGCTGGTTCGGCAACATGGCGCGCGGCGGATCGAAGGCGCTGAAGATGGGTCGGCGGAAACTGGGCCTGTTCACCTGGATCGCGCTTTTGGATCAACGGGTTACCATGTGGACACCGCTGTTCGGGCTGGTGTTCTTCACCGCCGCCGGGCTGCTGCACGACCCGGCCTTTTTTGCCATCTACGTGCTGTGGGTGGCGTTGACCCGGTCGGTGCATTCGGTGTTGGTGGGGCTGAGCGCCCGGCGCTGGCATCCGGTCTTTCCATTGCTGACCTATTATGGCCAGGTCGTGGGCGCGGCGATCAAGATCTTCGTGTCGCACAACCCCAATGTCCAGAAATGGACGCGGCAGAACACCGGAGCGCGCCAGCGCAGCTTCGATCCCGCGCTCCCGCGACCGGAATCCAAGTTCATGCTGACCGCGTCGCTGGTGGCGTTCATTTCCATCGTGTTGCTGTTCAGCAATGTCACATCGGACGCGCTGCGCTTTGATCTGCGCTCGGACGATATCGTCGCGGAGCTGATCTATGGCCGCTGATTGCCCCCGTCATCCCGTTTCCAGCCAGGAGCGAATTCTCATGTCCCTTCGGTTCCCGTCCCTTGCTCTTGTTGCCCGGCTCTCGCGCTTGCGCCTTGTGTCGCGCGCCGCGCTGCTTGCGACGGGCTTTGGCCTTGCGGGGTGCGCGTCCGCCACTCTGACCCCGGCGACAATGCTGCAAGGGCCGTCCTTCGGCGAGGGGTCGCGGCTGGATGTCATGCCGTTGGCCCAGGCCGCCCGCCCGCTCTCGGTTGTGGATGTCACACCGGACAACATTGCCCAGTTCGGTGGCGGCGGCGGCGCTGGCGCCGGCGGCCAGGGCTGGGTCTACCGGCTGGGCGTCGGGGACGTGATGCAGCTCTTTGTCGTTGATGAACCCGAACTGACCCAGACCGCAGGCTACCGCGTTGCCGAAGACGGCGCGATTCAGGTTCCGTATCTGGGCCGCGTGCCCGTGGACGGGCGCAGCGTCGCCGAAATCCGCGCCGATCTTGTCACCAGATTGAGCCGCTACCGGTCCTCGCCGCAGGTCGATGTTCGGGTTACCGATTTCAATGCCCGCTCTGTTGCCGTGGTTGGCGATGTGCGCCGCCCGAGCCGCCAGGGGCTGACCGACCGGCCGCTGACCGCAATCGACGCGATCAACGCCGCCGGTGGCTTCGCGCAAGACCCGGCGCGCGCCGATGTCGTGCTGATCCGTGGCGGGGCCGAGCAGCGCGTCGATGTTCAGGCCTTTCTGAGCCAGGGCACCGCGACGCCGGTGCTGCGCGACGGCGATGTGCTGCGCGTCGGCACGGGGCGCCTGTCTGGCCGCGCTTCGATGCCGCAGCCCAGCGCGCGGGTCCATCGCCCCGGACGCCGCGCCGAGCGCATTGCGCTGGACCGTGGTCCGGTTTCGGTGATGCAGATCGCACGCGCGCCCATCGCCCCACCCGGTGCCGATGTCGTGGTGTTGCGTCCCGGGTCGCTGGGTGTTCAGGCGCTCAGACTGGACGCGATTGCCGCGCAGAGCCCTGTCATGGGCGGGGTCTTTCAACTCAGGGACGGTGATGTCGTGACCTTTGCGTCCGCGTCCCCGGCGGATCCCGACCTTGTGATGTCACAAATTTCCCCCGCGCTTCGTCTGTTGGACAGGCGCTGAACCGAACCCCGGACAAGGAGACCGAAAATGAAAATCGCCGTTGCCGGACTTGGATATGTGGGATTGTCGAACGCAGCCCTCTTGTCGCGCCAGCATGACGTCTGCGCGATCGACATCACGCCCGAGCGCGTGGAGGCCGTGAACGCGGGCCGATCGCCCATCGAGGACGCGGACTGCACCGAATACCTGGCCGGCGGAACGCTGCGCCTGCGCGCCACGCTGGACCCCGATGACGCCTATCGCAATGCCGATGTGGTGTTTATCGCGACGCCGACCAACTACAATTCGGACACCCATGCCTTTGACACATCCAGCATCGAGGCGGTGATCGACGCGGTGCGGGCGGTCAATCCGTGCGCGCTGATGGTCATCAAATCGACGATCCCGGTTGGCTATACCGACGCGCTGCGCAAGCGGCTGGATTGCGACAACATCATATTCTCGCCCGAGTTTCTGCGCGAAGGCCGGGCACTGCACGACAATCTTCACCCGTCTCGCATTGTCGTCGGCGAGGTCAGCGACAGGGGGGCCATGGTGGCCGGATTGCTGCGTGACGCGGCGCTGGACGCGGATGTGCCGGTCCTGTTGACCGACTCGACCGAGGCCGAGGCGATCAAGCTGTTCGCCAACACCTATCTGGCCATGAGGGTGTCGTTCTTCAACGAGTTGGACACCATTGCCATGGCGACGAGCATGGACGCCCGCGAGGTGATCGAGGGGCTGTGCATGGATCCGCGCGTCGGCGATCACTACAACAACCCGTCCTTCGGATATGGCGGGTATTGCCTGCCCAAGGACAGCAAGCAGTTGCTGGCCAACTTCGCCAGCGTCCCGCAAGAGCTGATGGCCGCCATCGTCGACGCCAATGAGGCGCGCAAGACCGTCCTGACCAGCGCCATCACCGCGCGGGAGCCGCGCACGGTGGGTGTGCACCGACTGGTCATGAAGGCCGGGTCGGACAATTTTCGCGAAAGCGCCATTCAGGGCATCATCGACCGTCTGGATCAGGCCGGCGTGCCGATGATTATCTACGAGCCGTCCCTGCAGGACGACAGCTTCAACGGCCTGCCGGTTGAGCGCGATTTCAAAAGGTTCTGCGATCGATCCGACCTGATAATTGCCAACCGCCTGACGCCGGACCTGGACGATGTGGCGGACAAGGTTTTCACCCGTGATCTGTTTCAGGCGAACTGATGCGATTGTGGATAACAGGAGAGCAACAATGCGTATTGCCGTGATCGGACTTGGATTTGTCGCGCTCAGTGACGCACTGGCACTGGCGCGCAAGCATGACGTGGTTGTCACAGGCCCGGTGCCCGACCGCGTAGAGGCCATCAACGCGGGCCGGTTCCCGCTGCCCGATCTGACGCTCGAGGGCTATCTGGCGGCGCATGACCTGTCGCTGCGCGCCACGCTGGACACCGCCGAGGCGCTGAAGGGCGCCGAGCTGGTTCTGATTTCCTCGCCGCTGTCGCAGGACCGGGCAACCGGCGAGTATCAGACCGTGGAACTGGAATCGCGGATCGAGCTGGCCCATCGGTCCTGTCCGGGGGTGCCGATCGTGATTCGCTCGGCTGTGCCGATGGGATTCACCAATCGCATGCGTGCGGCGCTGAACGCGCGCTCAATCCTTGTTGCTCCCGAATTCATGCGCGAATCGCAATCGCTCGAAGATGCGCTGGACCCGAAATTCCTGATCGTTGGCGATCGAGGTGCGATGGGCGCGCGTGTGGCTGCGGTGCTGCAATCGTCGGCGCAGCGACCGGGAGTGCGCGTGCGCCTTATGGGCGCCGCCGAGGCGGAATCGGTCAAGCATTTCTCGCAGGCCTATCTGGCGGCGCGTGTCGCCTATTTCAACGAGTTGGACAGCTATGCCCTGGCCAAGGGGCTGAACGCCCGCCAGGTCATCGACGGGATCTGTCTGGACCCGCGCATCGGAACCTATGCGAACAATCCCTGCTTCGGGTTTGGCGGACAACGGGTTCCGCGCAGCACTGCGCATCTGAACACGGCCTTCGGTGATGTTCCGGCCCATGTCCTGCCGACCGTCGCGCGGATCAACAACGCCCGCATCGCGCTGCTGGCCTCCCAGGTGATGGCGCGCGCACCGCGCACGATCGGGGTCTATATCCCGGGCGGCGCCACCGGATCCCGCGATCCGCTTGAGGCGCTGGGCAAGGAGCTGCAATCGCAGGGGGCGTCGATCCGAACCTATTCCGGCGACCAGTCCGAACTGGCCGGGTTCAAGGCCGGATGTGATATGATTCTTGCCCAGCGCATCACGCCGGAACTGGCTGACATCCGCGCCAAGGTGTTCAGCCGAGACCTGTTTGCGGCCGGGTGATCGACCCCAAAGGATTGACCGTGCCCCAAAGGGGCGCGCGGGCATTGGCCCGCACCCCGGCCCGCACCCCGGCCCGCACCCCGGCCCGCACCGCGGTCTGCACGCCGGTCTGCACGCCGGTCTGCACGCCGGTCTGCACGGGCCCTGGCCATCACGGTTATCCTGTCCTGTGCATCAACGCCATCGCGTAGTTGCGCATATCCGCGGGCCAGCCGGTCATGGCCGCGTCGAACTTGTCCGCTTTCCCCGAAAAGAGGGCGCGCATGGCGTCTTCATATCCCGGAAAATCCCCGCCCAGTGCCTGAAGAAAGCGATAGACGGCTTCCTGCGCTGCGCGCGCATCGGTCTCGCCCGCATCGGCGCGGCGCGCCTCGTCGACCAGCCGACGCAGCGCCGCCGACGCACCGCCCTTTTGCCGCGCCAACCAGTCCCAATGGCGCTGCAACAGCGTCACCTCGCGCGGGATGACCCCCAGCTTGGGCCGCCCGGGGCCGCGTCTGGGCGGGTCAGGATAACCCCGCGGGTCAGGGTCGATCACCTGCCCGGTTCGGTCATCGAACACCAGAACGCCCGCCGCCGCCGCGTGGCGCCGGGCGATGTCGCGCAGCGGGCCCGTGTCGATGCGTTCTGGGCCGCGAAAGGCGGTGACGGGGGTGTCTGGGTCGTGGGGCATACATTCCTCCGAAGTTTCGACCTCCATGCCGAAGGCATAGGTTGGTGTCAATAATACCCGGATAATATTGTCAAGCAATCCGAAGGCCGCTACAGAGGGGTTCGACGCGGAAAGGACACCCCATGACCCCCGCCCAGAGAGCCGCGGCCCTTGCCGCCTACCGCGACCGAAAACCTCCCGCTGGCGTCTATGCGTTGCGTTGCGCAGGAACGGGACAGGTCTGGGTGGGCTCTTCGCCGGATCTGGACAAGATTGCCAACCGCCACTGGTTCACGCTGGCGCAGGGCACGCACCCCAATGCCGGTTTGCAAGCCGCGTTCGATGCCCAGGGGCGCGCAGGGTTCCGGTTCGACATTCTGGAAACCCTGCCGGACGACACCATGGCCCTGTCGCGCGCGCGACTGCTGGACAAGGCCCGCGACAAGCATGTCGCAGACCTGTCCGCCCGGCGTCTCTAGGGCTGGACAAACCGGCCCCGGCCCGGTTGCATGGGCATGAAATCGCCGCCGGGGTTCCCATGCCGACCATTTCCCGACTGGACACGTTCCACAATGAATTCGTGTGCTTCGTCAAAGCCACGGCCGCCGATGGCGCGGTGGGGTGGGGTCAGACCTCGACCTACAACGCCGATATCACGGCAGCGGTGTTTCACCGCCAGATCGCGCCCTGGGCGCTGGGCCAGCCCTGCGCCGACATCGCCGCTCTTGTCGACCGGATTGAGCGGGCCGAGCATAAATTCCCCGGCACCTACCGAAACCGCGCGCTGGCCGGGCTGGATACCGCCTTGTGGGACATGGCGGGCCAGCGCGCCGGCCTGCCGGTCGCCGCGCTGATCGGCGCAAGCCCGGGCCCGGTGCGCGCCTATGCCAGCTCGATGAAACGCGATATCGCACCGGAAGACGAAGCCGAACGCCTGAAGCGGATCTGCGCCGAGCAGGGCTTCAGCGCCGCCAAGTTCCGCATCGGTGCCGAATGCGGGCGCGATGTCGACCAGTGGCCGGGCCGGACCGAGGCGATCATCCCCACTGTCACCCGCGCGCTTCCGGGCATAGACACGCTGGTGGATGCCAATTCCGGGTTCTCGGTCAAGCGCGCGATTGCCGTGGGGCGGATGCTGCAAGACCACGGGGTCGGCCATTTCGAGGAACCGGTGCCCTGGTGGGATCTGGACGCCACGCAGGCCGTCACCCGGGCGCTGGAGATAGACGTGACCGGGGGCGAACAGGATTTCGACCTGGCCACCTGGAAACGCCTGATCGCCATGCGCGCGGTCGATGTGGTGCAGCCCGATGTGATGTATCTCGGCGGCTTGTCGAACACCCTGAAGGTCGCGCGCATGGCGCATGACGCCGGTTTGCCCTGTACGCCGCACGCCGCCAATCTGGGGCTGGTGACGCTTTGCTCGCTGCACCTGCTGCGCGCGCTGCCGAACGCTGGCAAATACCTGGAATTCTCGATCGAGGGCGATGACTACTACCCTTGGCAGCGCGACCTGTTTCTGGAAAACCCCTTTGCGGTGACGGAAGGAACGCTATCGGTCAACGACGCGCCGGGCTGGGGGATCACCGTCAATCCGGACTGGCTGGCGCGCGCCAACCACCGGGTCAGCCGGGTCGAGGACGAATCCGCCAGCGACTACGCCGCGCTATATGCGGCGACCATGCAAAAAGGCTTGTAGCGGCTCAGGCCCACAGATCGGTGGAAAGGTATTTCAACCCGCTGTCACAGGCGATCATTGCCACCGTGCCCCCCGCCTCCGGGCCCGTCAGCAATGCCAGCGCCGCCGCCAGATTGGCGCCAGTGGAATAGCCGCCGAAGACGCCCTCGGTCCTGGCCAGAAGCCTCGCGGCATCGCGCGCCTGCGCGCCGGTAACCGACCGAAACCCTGCCAGCGATACGCCCGAAAGATGCGCCAGCCGGGGCATGGCATAGCCTCCGCCCTGAACCGGGTGCTCTGGATGATCGGCCGCGCGCCCCGCCAGAACGGCGGCCCCCTCCGGCTCCACGGCGTAGCACCGCACACCACGCGGAACCAGGGCGCGCGCCACCCCGCCCAGGGTTCCGCCAGAGCCCGCGAAATCGCAAAACGCGGTCAGCGTGCCGCCGGACTGGTCCCATAATTCGGCGGCGGTGCCGCTTTCATGCGCCGCCGGATTGCCCGGGTGATGAAACTGGTCGGCGCGAAACGCGCCGCGCGCCCGCGTGATCTCTTGCGCGCGCGCTTCAACCAGCGCCAGATCGGCGCCCGAAACCTGTCCGGCCTTGCCGCCCGCCGCCTGCGGCACAAGCACGACCTCGGCCCCCAGCGCCGCCATCATCCGCGCGCGCTCCATCGAATTGCCGGTGCTCATCACCGCGACAAAGGGATGGCCCAGCACGGCGCAGACAATGGCAAGCCCGGTGCCCATATTGCCCGAGGTCAGTTCGACCACCGTCTGACCGCGCTCCAGGGCGCCCGACGCCCGCGCGCTTTCGATGATCGCCCGCGCCGCCCGGTCCTTCTTCGAGAACCCCGGCAACAGGTAATCCAGCTTGCACAGGATCCGCCCGGACAGCCCCTGCGCTGCGACCAGCCGGTCCAGCGCCACCAGGGGCGTCTGACCCATCGCCTCGATCACCGATCCCATCACGCCCGGACCCGCCATTCCCGTTCCTCCTTGCCTTTGCGGCTTCATCTTGCCCAAAATACTCTGGGGGGTGAATGCGCAAAGCGCAGAGGGGGGCAAGGCCCCCCTTCGCACTCCGGCCTTCACCGTCCTGCCGGGCCGCAACAGACCATTGACGACCCTTGAAAACCTGCTCATATGCCGCCCATGACCGAGCTCGACAAAATCCGCAATTTTTCCATCGTGGCGCATATCGACCACGGCAAATCCACCCTTGCTGACCGGCTGATCCAGCTGACCGGCACGGTGGCCGAACGCGACATGAA
>Ga0316208_1003944_pt1 | contig 10192 bp, 6 predicted proteins | sample 3monopyrite_MG_FD_204944 | JGI IMG/M metagenome (GOLD analysis project Ga0316208, IMG submission 204944) | Microbial mat bacterial communities from mineral coupon in-situ incubated in ocean water Damariscotta River, Maine, United States -... | ecosystem: Environmental > Aquatic > Marine > Coastal...
AACTTTCTTTCGTATTTTCTGGGTCGTCTGAAAATTGTTTAACTCTATTGAGTCTTCTTTCAATAGAATCTAGTAGTTCTGTATCATCAAATGGTTTTGTGATATAATCATCAGCCCCCATATTCATTCCTTTTCTAAAATCTTCTTTTTCAGACTTAGCTGTTAAAAAAATAAAAGGAATAGATGCAGTATTAATGTTCTTACTAACCATGTATAAGACACCATATCCGTCAAGTTCAGGCATCATAATGTCGCATAAAATTAAATCGGGTAATTCATTTTTAATTAATTCAACACCTTTTTTACCATTTTCAGCTGCATGAACAGTATAATCAGCAAGTTCAAGAATTTCTTTAATATTTTCTCTTACTTCAGTGTTATCTTCAATTAATACAATTTTATTTGTCATTTTACTGGGATTTTAACTGTAAATTTAGTTCCTTTATTTTCTTGGCTTTCAAATTTAATATTTCCATTCAATAAATCGAGATAACTTTTAACAATATTTAATCCTAAGCCTGTTCCTTTTATATTAATGGCATTATTTGCCCTAAAAAATCGACTAAATAAGTTTTTTTGTTCTGATACAGGGATACCTATACCAAAATCAATAATTTCAATTGTCAATACTTTGTTTTTTAACTTTGAGTTGTAATGAATTTCTTGACCTTCTTTTGAATATTTAATCGCATTAGAAATTAAATTGTAAAGAATGTTTTTAATAATATTTTGATCTGTTTTGATAATGTCATTTTCCAAATCAACAGATTGAATTATTAACTGCCCTTCTTGGCAAAGCGCTTGAAGTTCTTCAGTCATTTCGAAAACAAATTTAGCATAATCAAATTCTAAATAGTTTACGCTTACTTTATCACTTTCAAGTTTATCAGTCGATAAAAAATCATTTAAAATTTCGGTCAAACCTTTAACTGAATTTTTAATGCGTTTGACATGTTTGGGAATATTGTCTAATTTATTTTTATTAAGATAGGTGTTAATTAATGAAACTGACGATAATATAGTACTTAAAGGGGTTCTAAATTCATGTGAAGCCATTGAAACAAAACGTGATTTCATTTCATTTATCTCTTTTTCTTTTTCTAAGGATTCTTCCAATTTTTTTGATATATTTTTTTGAACCGTAACATTTGTCTCTACCATTAAAATCTTGTCAATTTCAAAATCATCATTTCTAAGAGGAACAGCATTAATATGGTAATATTGGTCTTTAATATGGATATTAAAATCTCTTTTTTGTCCTTTAAACACCTTTTGTAGTTCAGTTTCTATTTGAGATTGTATTTCCTTAGGTAGTCTATTTAAGTAGGGTGTTCCTATCAGTTTTTTAGAAGTAATCCCATATTTATATAGTTCTCTGCCCTCTGCAAAAATATAATTAAGATTTTTGTCAAAAACATTAATCGTTCCATTTGGAAAATTACGCGCTACGGCAGTGTATAAAAATTGACTTTGTTCCAGTTCTGCTGTACGTAGTATTACTTTTTGTTCTAATTCAGCATTTAGTTCTTTAATTTTATTTTCAGCTTCTACTCTTTTGGTAACATCTGTTATAAGTGCAACAAAATATTTATTGTTTTCAAGGTCAATGTGATTCAAGCTTATTTCTGTATAAAAAGCATGCCCTTTTTTGTGTTTCGCTTCTAATACTCTACCTGTACCCATTCTTTTTTTAGATGGATTTTTCACGTAAGTTTTAACGTGTTTTGGATGGTGCTGGTGATGTTTTTGTGGTATTAATATTTCTATCTTTTCTCCTAATATTTCTTGTTTATTATAGCCAAATAAATCAAGAATTCGTTCATTTATAAATACAATTTGCCCTTTATGATTAACAATAACTAACCCCTCTTCAATACTTTGAAAAAGTAGTTTAAAAAAATCATTATTACTTACTAAATTAAAAAAATCAGTCATAACTTAAATTGTATTGTAAAATAACAGTATAAAATTACTAAATAGATACTAACTTTGTGTTACATTTATTACTAATTTTTAAAATGAAAAATTGTTATCATTGTGGAAGTATTTGTGAAGAAGAAATAAACTTTGATAACAAGTCATTTTGTTGTGAAGGCTGTAAGACAGTTTATGATATTCTAAATGTTAGTTCACTTGATTCTTATTACGATATTGAAGAAAAAAATCCTGGAATTAAGGCCAATAAAAACTTTAAAGGAAAATATAATTTTTTAGATTTACCTGAGTTTAAATCAAAATTGATTTCCTTTCAAGAAGGCGATTTTGTTAGGATTAAATTGTTTTTACCTCAAATTCATTGTAGTTCGTGTTTATGGTTGTTAGAACGGCTTGATAAATTGAGAGAAGGTGTTATTTCTAGTCAAGTATTTTTTGCCAAAAAAGAGGCTGAAGTCACGTTCAATCAATCGATTATTAGTTTAAAAAACTTGGCAGAGTTATTAGCCTCAATTGGTTATCCACCTTCAATAACGCTTGAAGATTATGATAAATCTAAAACATCAAAATCAAATAAAAGTTTAATATTAAAAATAGGTTTAACCGGATTTTGCTTTGGAAATGTAATGCTCATGAGTTTCCCTGAGTATTTTGGGATTGACGCTCAGTTTAAACATTTTCAAACTACTTTCAATTACGTGAATTTAGGATTGTCGATTCCTGTTTTGGTTTATGGCGCTAAAGATTACATAGTTTCAGCTTATAAATCATTAAAAAATAAACGAATTAATATTGATGTGCCTATTTCAATGGGAATATTTGCGTTGTATTTAAGGTCTTTATATGAGGTGATTTTAGGAACAGGAGCCGGATATTTTGATTCGTTTATTGGCTTAATTTTCTTTTTGTTGATTGGAAAATGGTTTCAAAATCAAACTTACTCTGCAATAAATTTTGAGCGCGATTATAAATCTTATTTTCCGATTGCAGTGAGTCGCTTAAAAAACAACATTGAAGAAATTGTTGCGCTTAAAAAAATTGAGATTGGAGATAGATTGTTAATCCGAAATAATGAATTGATTCCTTCTGATTCTATTTTACTAGAAGGAAATGGGAATATTGACTATAGTTTTGTGACAGGAGAGTCTGCGTCAATTGAAAAAAAATCGGGAGATAAATTGTATGCCGGAGGTAAACAAAAAGGAGAATCAATTCAAATTGAAGTCATTAAAAAAATTGAAAATTCTTACTTAACGCAATTGTGGAATAACCCAATTTTTGATAAAAAATCAGAATCAGAATCATTGTCAGATAAAATCAGTAAAAATTTCACAATAGGAATTATAATTGTAGCATTATCTGCCGGTTTAGCGTGGTTTTTTATCGACAAAAGTCAAGCTGCATTTGTCATGGTGTCGATTTTAATTGTGGCATGTCCTTGCGCGATTGCTTTATCTGTTCCTTTTACGTATGGTAATGGAATTAGAGTTTTTGGACGTAAAGAATTTTATTTACGTTCAATTAATGTGATTGAACCTATGGTTACCATAACCGACTTAGTATTTGATAAAACGGGGACTATTACTTTTAATAATCAATCAAAATTAAAATGGGAAGGTGATGATTTAACAGATGATTATACAACAATTATACAACAAATTACATCTCACTCATCACATCCATTAAGTCGGCAAATATCTTCTTTTTTTACGTTTAAAAATGAGGTTAAATTTGATAATTATACAGAAGTTTTAGGCAAAGGCATTACTGCCGAATATGGTTATAAACAATGGAGAATTGGACATAAAGATTGGGTGGGAGGAGAATCTGTAGGTAATAAAACCCGAGTTTATGTTTCGGTTGATGGAAAAGTTTTAGGAGCATTTGTTTTTGAAAACATTTACCGTTCTGGTTTAAAATCTATGTTTAGAGACTTAGGACAAGATTATAGTATTCATATTTTGTCGGGAGATAATGATTCAGAAAAAGAGAAATTAAAAACGCTATTACCTACAAATTCCCAAATTATATTTAATCAAAAGCCCGAGCATAAATTAAGTTATATTGAAAATCTCCAAAAATCTGGAAAAAAAGTAATGATGTTTGGTGATGGGTTAAATGATGCCGGAGCTTTACAACAAGCAAATGTTGGTGTATCGGTTGTTGATGATGTGTATTCTTTTACGCCATCATCAGATGCCATTATAAATGGAGATAAATTGACTTTTTTACCAAACTACCTTAAATATTCAAGATTTAATATGAATGTTGTAAAGTGGAGTTATGTATTCTCTTTACTTTATAATTTGGTTGGATTGAGTTTTGCCATAACCGGTAATTTACAGCCAATAGTTGCTGCTATTTTAATGCCATTAAGTTCAATTAGTGTTGTTGTTTTGGTAACAGTTTTGACTAGTTTAAAAGGGAAGCGACTACCTTAGTTAAAACGGTAAACAAATTTTAAATCCTTTTCCGGCTTCTTTAGGTGTTGGCGGTTCTTGATTCATAAAATAAAAGCCTCTAACCACTAAAAATAAGCCAACAATTATAAAAGAAGCTGTTCTAAATAAATTAGCATATTGAACAAATTTAGATTTTAATTTAGTTGAAAAAAAATAAAATAAACTGAGTAATGGTACTGTCCCTAAACCAAATAAAAGCATCACAACTAAACTATTCATAAAAGACTTTTGAGCCAGTGCTATTATTGCAGCAGAATAAACCATGGCACAAGGTAAAAAACCGTTTAAAAAGCCAATGTAAAAACTATACTCAACCTTGTTTTTATTGAGTGATTTAGCAAGTTTATTTTTGAAATGTATTGTTTTATTAAAAAATGAATATCCCTTTTTTTCAACCCAATTTAAAAAAGAGGGAATGATTGCAAAAAGAATTAAAAGCCCTCCACTCAAAAATGTAAATATTACTTGCGTTTTGTAATTGTGTAGTCCACTCACAATTAACCCAAAAAAAGTACCAATTATAAGGTAGCTTAATATTTTACCAAAGTGGTATAAAAATAGACTTAACCATTTTTGTTTCCCATTTCCGGTTGGAATCATTAAAGCAATAGGCCCGCACATGCCTACACAATGTAAACTACCTGCTAATCCTAATATAAAAGCAGACCATAACATTTAAAAGTTAATTTCGGACTGGTGCAAATAAGAGGTATTGTCTTTTTCCCATTTAATATTCACTTCATAATGACCAATCTTAAAATCCTCATAAGGCAAAGTCATTTTAAATGTTGAATCTAACCTTAGGTCGTAGTTTTTGTCTAAAGATTTGTCATCAGCACGGTAAAATTGCACGTGACCTTTATTTATGCTATAGTTAGAAGGAAAAACAATTTCAATTCCTTTTGGGTTTTGCTCTATTTTAATTTTAAAATCTAGCGACTTATAGTTGTTGATACTCTCTTTTTTTCCGTCATATAAAACTTCTTGTTCATAATAATCATCTTGAACTAGATCTGCATTACCATTAAAAGTTTTAACAACAAGTGTAACTATAAATGCCATAAATAGCACTATAAATATTGTTATTCCGTGTCCCCAATTAAATTTCATAATGTTTGCAATATAATTAAAAATTAAAAACCAGGTCCGCTAAAATAAACGTCCGACTGTTCAACCAATTCATCATCAGAAAATACGCCAATTGTAATTCTTGTTTTTATCCCCTCTATGTCTGATTTTTTCATTTTAACTAAAATTTCTTTATGTAGTTGAATTCCACTGTATAATTTTATTTTGTTTCCTCCAATAACTTCAAGTGTAGCGTTTTCAGATAAGATTTTCATTGAGACATTTAATGTGTCAGTGGTTTTATTTATTAAAGTGACCTTGTAAATGTTACTATAAATATTGTTATCAAGTTTTTGATAAGATGTTCCTTTTACTCTTAAAATTGTCGCTTCAATATCATTTCGGGTAAATAATAATCCGACTAATAATCCGAGTATAACTAACATTAAAACAATATATGCTTTGGCGCGACCAGTTAATGAAAAATCTACGCCATTTTTAATACCTTTTTCAGAATCATATCTAATTAAACCTTGTTCTAGTCCAACTTTATCCATCATAAAATCACAGGCATCCATACAGGCAGTGCAGTTTACACATTCCAATTGAGTTCCATTTCTAATGTCGATTCCGGTTGGGCAAACATTCACACATTGTCCACAATCTATGCAGTCTCCAATGCCTTCTTCCGCTCTATTTTGATTCTTTTTAAATTTAGCTCTCCCTTTATTTCTTTCGCCTCTTTTGTAATCATATGCTACTAATACAGAATTTTCATCTAACAACACACCTTGTAACCTACCATAAGGGCAAACTGCTATACACACTTGTTCTCTAAACCATGTGAAAACGGCAAAGAAAACGGTGGTAAATATTGAAATAATAATAAATCCTCCTATATGTTGAGAAGGCGGAGAAGTTATTATATCAAATAAATCTTCTATGCCAATTATGTAGGCTAAGAATATATTGGCAATACTAAAAGAAATGACCCAATAAATTGACCATTTTAAGAATCTTTTTTTTAATTTTCTTCCTTTCCAGGTTAATTTATCTAATTTTTTTTGTTGATTCCAATCTCCATCTATCCAAAATTCTATTCGTCTAAAAATAAGTTCTAAAAATAAAGTTTGAGGACATGCCCAACCACAAAATAATCGACCAAAAACTACTGTAAAAACAATTATAAGAACAACAAAAGCTAACATTCCAATGGCGAATAAATAAGAATCTTCAGGCCAAAATATTTGACCGAAAATAACAAATTTACGCTCAACTATGTTCATCATTAATAATGATTCATTACCAATTTTAATAAAAGGCCCAATAAACAATAATACTAATAATGAATATGAAAATAATTGCCTTCTATTAAAAAATTTACCGGATGGTTTTTTCGCAAAAATCCATGTACGTTTACCATCTTTATCCACGGTAGCAATAGAGTCTCTAAAGCTTTCGTCCATTTTATGCTCTTCACTCATGATTGATTATTTTTGTTAGTGTAAAGGTCTAAATTTAAAATAAAAAAGAGTGTGATAATACACACTCTTTTTATAATCGATATTATCATCAATAAGCTATAACTATTCAGTTACTTTATCACCTTCAGGAGCTTTTCCTTCAGTAAACTCTAAAGACAATATATAAGATGCTGTTTCTTGCATTTCTGTAGGAGTCAAATCAGCTTTCCATGCAGGCATACCATTAGTAGCGCCTTCAGAAATTGCATTAAACACGCTTCCAATATCATGACCATAAATCCAGTATTCATCCGTTAAATTTGGACCAATACTACCTTCTCCACTCATGCCATGACACATTGAACATTTTTCAGTAAAGATAGCCTTACCGCTATTAAGGGCAGGACCATCTTCAAGTAAGGTAACATTTTCTGCATTAACTAAGTTCGGATTAGCAGCTTTATAGGCTGCGATTTGTTCTTCTCCTTCAACCATTTCTTTTTCAAATTCAGCTGTTTGTAAATCTCCAATTTCTAAAACTTGATAGTAAAAGAAATAAACACCAGCCCAAACAATTGTAATGTAAAATCCATATTTCCACCATGGTGGAAGGTCGTTATCTAACTCATGAATTCCATCATAATCGTGGTCCATTAATATAGAATCTTCTTCTTCAATTTCAACAGCATTGGTTAATGATTTATTCCATTTAGAAAAGATTGATTTATGTTCTCCAGCTAATTTGTAATCAGTTAAAGCTCCTTTCATTATACCTATGAAGTAAAGGATAACCATTACAATAATTACATCCAAAATTAAGAATGCCCAAAACGCTTGATCTGGAAAATCCATAAAATATTCAGACCCGTTATTGTCAGCTGCAAAAGATGTGGATGATAATAAACCAATGAGTATTAATAATCCAGTTTTTTTAGTTTTATTGTGTTTAAACTTAATTACATTTGATGCACTATTGGCTAAGCCAACAAGAACAATAACTAAAATTACTGTAAATAATGCCATAATGGTAAATAAAACTGTTGGGGAAACTCCAAGTTTATCGTACATTGGTCTTTCAGTTACTTTTGTAAGTACTTCTTCTTGCGCAATCGATAATGAGCTAAGTACAAATGTCCCTAGTGTTAAAATCGATTTAAAATTAAATATCTTTTTCATATATTTATTTTTTAGTCCTCATCAAGAGGGAAATTTTTAATTTTATTAATTGTTTTTTTATCCACCTTACTGATGTAGAATATCATGCCTACAAAAAACGTAAAGAATATGACCAATGATATAATTGGGAAAATTTCTATTCCGTCAATTGAGGTGAGGTGTCCTTTTATGTATTTAAGCATAAGTCTATTCTTTAATTTCTGTGTTGTCCACTTTATAAATATCAGACCCTAATCTTTCAAGATATGCTATCAATGCAATTAGCTCCATATCAGGTTTTGCTGTTTCAATTTCTGGATCTTGAATAATAATCTCATAAATTTCATTAGCTTGTTTTAACAAGTCGGCTTCAGCTTGTTCTTCATATCCTTCAGGATAAGGAACACCAACTGTTCTTAATGCACCTATTTTAGCCTTTATCAATGAATAGTCCAATTTATCTTTTAACCAAGGGTAAGCAGGCATAATAGAACCTTCAGAGATTGCTCTAGGGTCAATCATGTGTTTATAGTGCCATGACTCAGGTCTGTTACCTTGTGCACCTTTTCCTGATCTAAATAAATCTGGTCCGGTACGTTTTGATCCCCATAAATGTGGATGTGCATAAACATATTCGCCTCCTTTTGAGTAGTCTCCATAACGCATAACTTCATCATGGAAAGGTCTAATCATTTGAGAGTGGCAATTGTTACAACCCTCTCTAATATAAATGTCTTGCCCTTCAATTTCTAATGGTGTGTAAGGTTTAATACTACTAATTGTAGGTATATTAGAATCGACTAATATGGTTGGCATTAATTCAGCAATTCCCCCTATTAAAATGGCGATTAAAGCAAATAATAAAAAGCGCATTGGTCTTCTTTCAATTCTTGAGTGCCAGTGTTCTCCTTTGCTTCCTGTTTTTGGATTCACTAGAGCGGGAGCAGAAGCTTCTTCATTTGGAACAAAAGTTCCTTTTTTAGCTGTTTTTACTAAGTTATATACCATTATGATAGGGCCCGTTACGTATAATAATCCCCCTAAAGAACGCATCATATAAAATGGGCGCAGTTGTGTTACAGTTTCTAAAAAGTTAGGATTGGCTAAACTACCATCTGCATTAAACTCTTTCCACATTAAAGATTGCGTAAACCCAGCCCAATACATTGGGATTGTCCATAATAAAATACCTAAAGTTCCAATCCAAAAGTGAGTATTGGCTAAAGATTTAGAATGTAGTTTAGTTCCCCACATTTTAGGTACTAACCAGTATAGCATACCAAAGGTCAGCATTCCGTTCCAACCTAAAGCTCCTACATGAACGTGAGCAGGAATCCAATCCGTATAGTGAGCAATCCAACTTACATTTTTAAGCGATAACATTGGTCCTTCAAAAGTGGCCATACCATAACAAGTAATAGCAACCACCATAAATTTAAGAACAACATCATCTCTTACTTTGTCCCAAACACCTCTCAAAGTTAATAAACCGTTGAGCATACCACCCCAAGAAGGGAAAATTAGCATAATTGAGAATACTACACCTAAAGATTGTGCCCAATCAGGTAAAGCAGTATATAATAAATGGTGAGGTCCAGCCCATATATAAATAAATATGAGTGACCAAAAGTGAATAATTGATAATCTATAAGAATAAACCGGTCTGTTTGCTGCTTTAGGTACAAAATAATACATTAAACCTAAATAAGGGGTCGTTAAGAAAAACGCTACTGCATTGTGTCCGTACCACCATTGTACTAATGCATCTTGTACACCAGAAAACACAGGATATGAATGCATCCAAGAGTATGGAATCTCAATCGATCTAAAAATATGGAGAACAGCCACTGTTACAAAAGTTGCAATGTAAAACCAGATAGCTACATACATATGTTTCACTCTTCTTTTTAAGATTGTTCCAAACATATTAACACCCCATACTACCCAAAGTAAAGCGATAACAATGTCTTGCCACCATTCTAACTCAGCATATTCATTTGATGTTGAATAACCTAAAGGGAGTGTAAATACTGCAGTTGTAATAGCGATTTGCCATCCCCAAAAATTAATCCAACTTAAAGTGTCAGAAAACATTCTTGTTTTCAATAG
>Ga0316208_1003945_pt1 | contig 10190 bp, 9 predicted proteins | sample 3monopyrite_MG_FD_204944 | JGI IMG/M metagenome (GOLD analysis project Ga0316208, IMG submission 204944) | Microbial mat bacterial communities from mineral coupon in-situ incubated in ocean water Damariscotta River, Maine, United States -... | ecosystem: Environmental > Aquatic > Marine > Coastal...
CAGCAGGAAACAGGGATGTTTCTTTTGCGTGCGGCTCGGGCGACATCGCGGACCAGGCGGAGGACGGCGGGGTGGATCGGGGTGAATAGGGAGGCGACCCGTTCATTGGTTCGGTCGACGGCGAGGGTGTATTGAACCAGATCGTTGGTTCCAATGGAGAAAAAATCGACTTCCCGGGCAAATGAGGCGGCCATGAGTGCTGCGGCGGGGACTTCGACCATCATGCCGACTTCGATGTTTGGGTTGTATTCGAGGCCGTCTTCGGCGAGTTCTTCCATTTCTTCATTGAGGAAGTAGCGTGCTGAGCGGAACTCGGCGATATTGGTGATGAGGGGGAACATGACTTTAACGGGTCCCAGTGCGCTGGCGCGGAGGATTGCTCGGAGTTGTGTGCGGAACATTTGTTGGTTTTGGAGGGCGTAGCGTATGGATCGGAGGCCTAGGGAGGGGTTGCGTTCTGGGGTTTCTTGTTGTTGCTGGGTGTATTTGTCGGCGCCCAAGTCGATGGTGCGGATGGTGAGGGGTTTGCCGTTGAGTTTGGTGATGCATTCTTTGTAGGCGTTGAAATGGTCTTCTTCGGTGGGGGATTGGTTGCCTGTGAGGTAGAGGAACTCGGTGCGGAAGAGTCCGACGCCTTGGCCACCTTCGTCGAGGAGGTGGGTGATTTCGTCGGCAAACTCGATGTTTCCGAGGAGTTCGATTTCGATGCCATCGGTGGTGATTGCTTGGAGGGTGGCGAGTTCATGGAGGGAGATGCGTGTTTGTTCGGCGGCTTTGATGAGTTCTTGGTATTGGGCGATGGTGTCATCGTCGGGGTCGAGGATGATGGTGCCGGTGTTGCCATCGACGATGATGAATTGTCCGTCGCGTGCGTGTGCGGTAATGTCTTTGGTGCCTACGACGGCGGGGAGGGAGAGTGCACCGGCGACGATGGCGGTGTGGGAGGTGCGGCCGCCGAGGTCGGTGGCGAAGCCGGTGATATTTTTGCGGTTGAAGTCGGCGGTTTGGGTGGGGGTGAGGTCGCGGGCGATGACGATGGTGTTGTCGGCGACCTGAGAGAGGGACGCGGCGGACTTTCCTGAGAGTTTGCGGAGGAGGCGCGAGGCGAGGTCGCGGAGATCGTCGACCTTGGACTGGAAGGTGGAGTCTGGGTGTTTTGCGAATCGGTCGGCGAGTTTTTTGAGGGTAGAGCTGGTGGCGTATTCGGGGGTGACCTGATCGTCTTGGATCATGGATCGAATGGGGTTGAGGATGGTGGGGTCGTTGAGGGCGCCGATGTGGAAGAGGAAGATTTTGGCGGCTTCGTTGCCCATCTCGCCTGTGGATTCTTCGTGGAGTGCGTCGAGGTCTGCGATGGCGGCCATGCGTGCGAGTTCGAAGCGTTCGAGCTGGGCGGGGGCATCGACGGCATTGATGGCTTGGAGACCAACGCGGAAGGAGCGGTCTTCTTCCAAGAGATAGACGCGCCCGATGACGAGACCTTTGGAGACCGGGATGCCTGAGATTCGTTTCATGTGTGGAGGGGGTTTATTTGGGGCTATCTTAGCGTCGATGGGGCGTCGGTGGGGATTGATTGCGAATAAGGGTATAGATATCGGACGGGGGGGGGGAGGATGAACGGTGGATTGATTGAAGTTGGTGCATGACACACGGGGAGGAATGATGGACTATACTTTTGGAGTCCAGGGCAGGGTTTGCCCGGGCACAGTTGTGATCCAATGGTTGAGCGTGGCGACGGCAGTCGCCCCCGGGCATTGGGTCGCCGGAATAGAAACTAGACTGCGAACTCTTCATGAGCTTTTTTCGTGAAGAAGAATAGGTTTGGATGACTATGCTTACAGGCATATTGGAATGGCCTCGAGGTTCTGAGGGGCGTGTGCGTATGAATAGCACGGCTGTCAGTACTGCTGAAGGCACCGAAATCAACGACGATCCTTTTGTTCCTGTTCACTTTGGTGAGCAGTTGCCTTTGCGGGATGGCCTGCGGGTGGAGGTGGTTGTTGAGATGAAGAAGCCTCGGCGGAGGCGTCGGGGAAAGAACAAGCGGGGTAGCAGCGGGGCGCGCGAAGCGCGGCCGGTGGTGGAGCGGTTTGTGAGCATCGAGGGGATGAGCCCGGAGGAGTTTGCCAATCGGAAGAAGTTTGAGGATCTGACATCGGTGGATCCGGAACCGATTCTGAATCTGGAGTACCCGGGGTGTGCGCCTTCGTGTCGGTTGATCGATTTGTTTTGTCCGATTGGGCGTGGTCAGCGGGGGATGATTGTGTCGCCTCCCAAAGCAGGCAAGACGACGCTGCTCAAGGACATCACCAAGGGGATTCTGATGAATCACCCGGATGTGCATGTGATGGCGTTGTTGATTGATGAGCGGCCTGAGGAAGTGACAGACTTTACACGGGCGTTTCTTGGGAATCTGGCCCAGCGCGAGGGGGATGCGGAGTGGGACAAGCCCTGGGGCAAGGACCAGATCGAGATTATTGCATCGAGCAATGACCACGACATCAAACGGCATATCGAGATTTCAACCCAAGCATTGGATCGGTGCAAGCGGATGGTGGAGAACGGGCAGCATGTGTTTGTCGTGCTTGATTCGTTGACGCGGCTTGGGCGGGCGTTCAATCGTTCCAACAAGCATGCCAACTCTGGGCGGACGCTTTCGGGGGGGATTGATTCGAAGGCACTCGAAGTGCCCAAGAGAATCTTCGGTGCGGCTCGCAATACCGAAGAGGGTGGGTCGCTGACGATTATTGCGACTTGTCTGGTGGATACGGGCTCGCAGGGGGATCAGGTGATCTTTGAGGAGTTCAAGGGGACGGGGAATATGGAACTTATTTTGGACAGAAAGATCGCGGAGAAGCGGTTGTTCCCAGCGATCAATCTGGCGGCGAGTGGGACGCGCAAGGATGAGAAGTTGATCGGTTCTGAACCGCTCAAGACGATTACGGCACTTAGGCGACGGATGATGAATATGCCCCCGCCTGTGCAGGTGGAGCAGTTGCTTGCGGCCCTTGCTCGGTTTGAGACCAACGAGGGGTTGGTTGGCAAGGCGTAGTGGGTCGGTTTGGGTGGTTTTTTTGGGGGGGTTAGTCTTTGGATTTGGGGATGTGCCTGCTGAGAAAGAGACCTAGGTGGAGGAGTTGTTTGTCTTCTCCTGGGCGTGAGCTTTCGCAGAAATCCCAGAGTTCGTCGATCATGGTGTTGAGTTTGGCGAGTTGTTCTTTGTTGACCCAGACGGAGTGTCCGCCGCAGTGGTGGTTTCGTTGGTCTGTGCGGGGGTTGGCGCCGGGTTCTTTGGCGGACTTGAGGTGTTTGCGTGAGAGGAGTCTTGCCAGGGCTTTGGCGAAAGTGGCGTGGTAGTCGAGGTTGTCGGGGTCGTCTTGGTTGAATCGGGTGCCGATGGTGAACGCTCTGGGTTTGTAGAGTTGTTCGTAGCGTTTGCCCATGAGCCGGGTGCCTGATTCGAAAATGAGCCCGCATTCGATGAGGCGTTGGATGTGGGGGTAGAGCGAGGTGCGGGCGCGGGCGGTGAACTCGGCAATTTGAGCGACGGAGCATTCTTGGAGCGCTGAGACGGCGTCAAGGATTTCCCAGCGGATTGGATTGGCCAGGGCTTGCATGGTTTTGGTGTCTTCGACGACGAAGAGTGGGATGGTTTGGGGTGGGTTGGTGTTTGGCATGGTGGGTTCTGAGATGATGTGGTGGATGATAATGAAAAGGTGATTGTATTGGATAGTGTACTGTGTAGTGGGTGTGTGCTGTGGCAAAGTGGGATTTGGGCGGTCCGATATTTTTGATTGGGCGTGGAAAATCGCGAAGATTTTGCTCGCAATGGGTTGAGAATCTGGTATGCTGGGTAGTTGTACGGCGTGCGTATGCAGTAGCTCGCTGGTTGAGTGTGTAACCCTTGAGCGAGGCCTTTCTATGCGTATCAATCGAATGAATCGGATTAAAGAATCGGTGTTGTGTATTTTGTTGGGTCTCTCTGCGATGGGAGCAACGGGTCAAGAGGTGACGCTGCAGAACGACAGTTTGGCCGGGGGTGATAATGCGACGATCTGTCCGTGCTTTGTGGCTGGGGAAGAGGCGGCGGTGTGGTTGACCTCGCCTTGTGATGGTTCGATTGTCGCCATTCAGGTGTTCTGGCGGTCGTTGTTGGGTGGGGCTCCGGATTCATTGGAGGATTCGATCATTGTCTACGAGGCGGGTGCATTCCCGAATGTGGGGGCGATCAAAGAAACACTCTTAGGGCCTGCGCTTCAGGATGGCGGGCTCAATGAGTTTCGGTATATGGATGAGAATCAGACGATCCCGATTGATATCCCGGTGACCGCTGGCGAGGAGTTTGTGGTTTCGCTTAAGTTTTTCAACAGTTCTGGGGTGACGGCTCCGAGTATATTGTTTGATGATTCCGGGATTACGCCTGGGAAGAACTCGGTGAAGGTCAATGGAAACCTTTGGCGTTCGGCGGAGTCTCTTGGGGTGACCGGGGACTGGATTATCCGGGTGATTGTGGATTGTGAGAGCGCGTTGGTAGGATCGGTGTGTTTGCAAGACGGCTCGTGTGTGGACAATGTCACCGAAGAGGAAGCCGGGTTGCTTGGTGGGGTATGGAGCGGTCCTGGTTCGACCTGTGCTGAGGTGCAGTGTGTCGGGGCGTGCTTTGTGCCCGCGACCGAGGCGTGTGTGCAGTTTGATAAGTTCACCTGTGATATTGTTGGTGGCGACTGGTTTGGACCCGGATCGACGGATTGTGTGAGCCCGTGTCCCGCCGACATGAATGGCGATGGGAACCTGAACTTCTTGGATGTTTCACAGTTCTTGGGGGCCTTTGCCGCCCAGGACAGTTCGGCGGACTTTGAGATGGATGGGAACTTCAACTTCCTGGATGTATCGGCGTTCTTGGCGGCTTTCGGGGCGGGTTGCCCATAAGCTGAAGTACGATTGATTCGATCGGTACAGTTAATCTGCGGAGGAGGATTGGTGATGATGGGTTCGTTTTCGCTGAGGCGGTGTCTGCCGCATGTGCGGGCTGGGGTAGTTTCTGGTGTGGTGCTGATTGGGGGCGTTGTTTCGGGTGTGTTTGTGTCTGATGCGGGTGCTCAGGTGGGTGAGGTGGTTGGGGGGCTGGATGAGGTTTCGAGATTTTTTGGGGAGGGGGAGGCTGGGCCGATGGGGGCTCCGACACTGTTTCCGCCCAGCAGTCCGTTTCAGAATCCGCCGAGTGAGGCCAAGCGGGTGTTGGGGAAGATTTTATTCTGGGATGAGCAGTTGTCGAGTGACAATACGGTGTCGTGCGGGACTTGTCATATCCCTTCGAGTGGTGGGGCGGATCCTCGGATTGGGGTGAATCCTGGGTTTGATCAGTTGTTTTCGACGGCTGATGATGTGATCGGGTCGCCTGGGGTGATTTCGATGGATGTCAATGATGAGTATGCGCCCAGTGGGTTGTTTGGACTTGGGCCGCAGGCGACGGGGCGGGTGGCGCAGACGAACCTGATGGCGATGTTCAACGGGAACTTGTTTTGGGATGGTCGTGCGGAGTTGAACTTTGTGGATCCTGAGACGGGGGTGTTGTTGTTTCAGTCCGGGGTTGCGGGGCTTGAGATTCAGGCGTCGGCTCCGATTCTGAGTGAAGTCGAGATGTCGCACGCCGGGCGGACCTGGGATCAGGTGCGCGACAAGCTCGGTCGGGTACGGCCGATGGCGTTGGGGGATTCGGTGCCGGCGGACATGTTGGCGGCGATCCAGAGCAATCCGTCGTATGGGGAGCTGTTTGAAGAGGCGTTTGGTGATCCGTTGATTGATGCGGTGCGGATTTCATTTGCTCTGGCGACCTATCAGCGGACGCTGGTGCCTGATGAGTCGCCGTATGACTTGTGGGCGGCGGGTGATGAGGGTGCGATGACGGTTTCGCAGAAGGCGGGGTTTAGTTTGTATGTGAACTCAACTTGTAGTTTTTGTCATATGCCTCCGACCTTTGCCAACTCCGATTTCTTTGTCGATGGGGTTCGTCCGGTGTTTGAGGATGTTGGGCGGATGGGAGTGACGGGGCTGAACTCTGATCGTGGGAAGTTTCGGACGCCGACGATCCGGAATGTGGGTTTGCGGAATCGGTTGATGCATACTGGCGGGCTTGGTGATATTGATGACATCTTCGATTTTTATGGTCGGCGCAATGGTCTTGGGCCATTCCCTGAAAACTTGAGTGGCTTTTTGTCCTCGCCGATTTTGTTTAGTCCGACGGGTGAGATTGCGGTGAAGGATTTTTTGGTCAATGGGCTTGAGGATCCTCGGGTTGCCAACGAGACCTTTCCGTTTGATCGTCCGGGGTTGTATGCCGAGCGTGCTCAGGCCAATCCGTTGGTGTTGGGCGGCGGTGATTTGGGTTCGGGTGGGTTTGCGCCTGTGATGGTTGCGGCGGCGCCTCCGAATCTTGGGAATGATGACTTTAAAATCGGTGTAGACTTTGGGCTTGGTGGCGCGTTGGCGTGGGTGGCGGTGTCTTCGAGCCCTCCGGTTGATGGGGTGGTGGCGATGGACGAGTTGCTTGGGCCTGTGACGCTTGGGGGGATGGGCAATGGGACGGGGTTCGGGACGATGGTGTATCCGATTGCGGACAATCCGGCTCTTGATGGGCAGCGGTTGTATATGCAGTGGGTGATTTCGGATCCGGCCGGCGGGGCTGGTGGTGTTGGTGGGGGGGATGGCTTTATTCGGTCGGGTGCGGCTCGGGTGGATGTGTTTTGCAGTGCGGCGGTGCCTTGTACGGTTGCGTGTGTGGGGGATTTCAACGGGGACGGCTTATCGGACTTCTTTGATATTTCGGCATTTATTGGGGCGTATTCGGCCCAGAGTTCTGCTGCGGATGTGACGGGGGATGGTTTGTTCAACTTCTTTGATGTTTCGGCGTTCTTAGAGGCGTTTGGGGCGGGGTGTCCTTGAGTGATGGCGGTATAGGGGTTTAGGTGGGTCGGTTTGTTCGGCGTTGATTCTGTATAGTTTGGGGTGATTTCGTTGCAACCGCGGGCGTTTTGGGCCGAAAGTTCTTGTATGGGCGTTCGCCCTTGTGTACGCTGTAGTGCCGGGATTTCAAATTCTGTTGCACCCTGAATGAATGTCGACTCATGGATCTGTAGGGAGACCATCAAATGAAGAAGTTGTTGTGTGCGTGTGTGTTGGCTGCTGGTGCGACTTGTGCCCAGGGTCAGTTGGAGCGTGAGTTGTATGTATCCGGGATTGACCGTCCGGTCTTTATGACCCATGCCGGAGACGGTTCGGGGCGTTTGTTTATCATCGAGCAAGAGGGTGCGATCAGGGTCGTGGATTCCAATGACAACCTACTCACTCTGCCATTCTTGGATATTGATCCGCTCGTGGTCGGTGGGACCAGCGGCGGGGATGAGCGTGGGCTTCTTGGGCTCGCGTTCCACCCGGACTATGAGAATAACGGTTTGTTTTATGTGAACTACACCGGCAGCGGCGGGGCGACTCGTGTCGTTGAATATGAGGTATCTGGTGTTGCCGATGTTGCCAATCCGGCGTCGGCCCGTGTGCTGATGACTATTGCTCAGCCGTTTTCCAATCACAATGGTGGGTGGATGGGCTTTGGGCCTGATGGTTTTTTGTATATTGGTACGGGCGATGGTGGTTCGGGCAATGACCCAGGGAACCGCGCTGCCCGTCTTGATCGGATGCTCGGCAAGATGCTCCGGATTGATGTGGACAGCCAGGACGCCGGACTTGAGTATGCGATCCCAGCGGGGAATCCTTGGGCCGACGATGGCGATGCGAGTACATTTGCCGAGATTTGGCACTATGGGCTGCGGAATCCTTGGCGGACGAGCTTTGATCGTGATACCGGGGATATGTGGATCGCCGATGTTGGGCAGAACGGATGGGAAGAGGTCAACCACAATGTCGGGAATGTTGGCGGATTGTTCTATGGCTGGCGTTGTCGTGAAGGGCTCCAATCAACCGGGCTTTCGTGTGGCGTGACCGGGTGGACCGATCCGGTGCATGATTATGCGTTGGTTGGTGGGAACTGCGCGGTCATGGGCGGGTATGTGTACCGCGGGTGCGAACTCGGCGAAGAGTACCAAGGGAAGTATTTCTTTGGTGATTACTGCGGCGGTTCTGTCTGGACACTCGATACAACAACCCATGCCCGGACAACCGAGTTCAACTTCGGATTCGGGCTTTCATCATGGGGCGAAGGCGAGGATGGCGAGTTGTACATGGCGTCTCTCTTTGAGGGCAATGTGTACCGGCTTGTCAACCCGGATGCACCGGATATCAACAAAGACGGAATTCCTGATGCGTGTGCGGTTGCGTGTCCGGCGGATTTGACAGGTGAGGGAGACCTCAATTTTCTTGATGTGTCGGCCTTTCTTACGGCATTCGGGAATCAGGACCCCGTTGCGGATTTTACCGGGGAGGGCGACTTCAATTTTCTTGATGTCTCCGCGTTTCTGGCCGCGTTTGGGAAGGGCTGCCCGTAAGTTTGTTGTTTGATTTGTAGAAATACAAAAGATATGAATGGAGTTGTTGAGATGAGGAGCTCGTGGAGTGTTGGCGGTGTGGTGTACGCAGGTATGGCCGTGCCGATGATGTTTGGCTCGGTTGCTTTTGGCGACGGGTTTGATGGCGTGGTGGATTCTTTGGCTTCATCGGCGATGCTGAGTGGGTCTGTCGAGGTTCACAATGCGGGTATCTTGATTGGTGACTTTGACGCCAAGACCAATCCAGACGGGACGAGCACTCGGCCTGGGTTCTTTGGTGGCTCTGGAAACAACCCTATTGATATGGAACTGACCGGGGCGATTGATGCGAATCTTGACACCAATCCGACAGGGATGATGTCGATCAGCGTGGACTTTGATGCGTTGACGATTGATCTTGCCGGATTGGATATTGATCTGTTGGGCGGGCAGAGCGGGGAGGCCCAGCCGAGCGTGTCGATGATCTACGACACTTTTAATACGGTCAATCCATCGTTTATCTATCCCGGCGGGATTCCGTTTGAGTTTCCGATTGGTCAGGGATCGAGTATTGATCAGGCGTTGGCGACCCAGACGGGCCCTGGGCTCGGGGTGTTGACCCCAACGGCGGACCCGGATGTGTTTGGCTTTACGATGGCGGTTCCTGCTGAGTTGGCGATGGGCTTTACGATCGGGTTTGATGGTGTCGATCCACCGGCCGATGGAGTTGAGCCCTTGGCGGTGGTGCTGCCTTTGAGCGGGACCATTGAGCGGTTGGGAGATGGTGGGGTGGTAATGTTGATGACGATCGAGACCCAGCAGATCGATCAGGTGACCCCGATTGAGGGCGTGACTTCTCCTGAGATTCCATTTGAGCTTCCGACGCTTGGTGCTGATGCGGCCGGGGTGTTGTTTACACTGAGCCCTGACTTGTTGATTTTTGGGGTGGACTATGGATGGTCGTTGGTGGTCAATGGGATGCCGAGCGTGTGTGCTGCGGATTTGGTTGAGGATGGCTTATTGAACTTCTTTGATGTGTCCGAGTTTTTGGTGCTGTATGGGGACCAGGATCCGCGGGCGGACTTTGTCAGCGATGGGCTGTTCAACTTCTTTGATGTCAGCGCGTTTTTGGAGGCGTATGGGGCGGGCTGTCCGTAAGGGCAAGGATGAGGATTTTCGTATCAGAACATGAATCCGGCCGTCGATGTGACGGTCGGTTTTTTCTGATTGTGTGTGGCTAAAACAGCCATAAATAGGGTGAATTTCACGGCTTATGCTTTTAGAAATGTGGCGGATGTGCTATCCTTGGGGCGTTCGTTGAAAGTTATACTGAACTTGCTTTTTTTGACGGAGAGACAGATGAAACGGGATATGGCAATATCGGCGGCGATGGCAATTGTGGCTTTGGCCGGTTCGAGTGCACGGGCGCAGGTGATCGATTGGGCGGCTCCGGTTGATGGGAACTGGAATGTGGCGGGCAACTGGTTGGGAGCCAATGTGCCCAATGTGGTGGGCGAGGACGCGGTGCTCGGGCTGGGTGGGGCGTACACGGTTGATGTGACCAACAGCTTTAATATTGGTGCGTTATCGCTGACGAACTCGATGGCAACGCTTTGGCTCGGTGGAAATTTGACACTATCGCTCGATGGGGACCTGTTGAATGACGGCTTTGTCTTTGTGAATGAACCCGGCTCTGGCTTTGATACGCTCTTG
>Ga0316208_1003947_pt1 | contig 10187 bp, 9 predicted proteins | sample 3monopyrite_MG_FD_204944 | JGI IMG/M metagenome (GOLD analysis project Ga0316208, IMG submission 204944) | Microbial mat bacterial communities from mineral coupon in-situ incubated in ocean water Damariscotta River, Maine, United States -... | ecosystem: Environmental > Aquatic > Marine > Coastal...
TGAGTGCAATTGCTTTATGTTTAATGAGTATTGAACAAAAATTAGCTGTCATTCAGAGCGAAAGCGAAGAATCTCAGAATTACTTTAACCAAAAAGCCTCATTCCTATCAAGACTAGGTTCAGGAAGTGCTTGTAGAAGTATTGAAGGAGAACTCGTAGTTTGGGGGGAAAACGAAAGCACAGAAAGTTCAGATTTGTATGGAGTAAAATTTGAAGGAGATGTACATATAAACTTCAAGAACTATCAAGACACTATTTTATTAGTAGATAAAGGTGAAAAGCAAGTAAGTAGTACAGTTGGTCATCAATTAATGTATGGTCACCCTTTTGCTAGAGAACGTTTTTCTCAAGCTCACGATAATTTAGATAAACTCAAAACTATCCTGGCTTCTGGTGATTTAAATGCGTTTGTAAAAATCGTAGAAAGTGAAGCATTGACGCTGCACGCCATGATGATGACTAGTATGCCTTATTTCATTTTAATGAAACCAAACACGCTAGAAATCATCAATAAAATCTGGGCTTTCAGAGAAAAAACAAATTCTAATATATGTTTTACTCTTGATGCAGGAGCCAATGTTCACGTATTATATCCTGAAAGTGAAAAAGAAATTGTGCTAGAATTCATTAAGAATGAATTGGTTAACTACTGTCAAAACGGACATTATATTTGCGATCAAATAGGTTTAGGCGCAAACCAAATAGGATTTTAATCCGTATATTTGTTAAAGTAACTGCTATTACATATGAAGGGACCATTATTTTATTCTAAAATTCTTTTATTCGGAGAATACGGAATTATCAAAGATTCTAAAGGCTTATCTATTCCTTATAATTTTTATAATGGAGCTTTAAAGGTAGATGAAAATCCAACTCAAGAAGCAATAGATTCTAATACCATTTTAAAACGTTTTGTTGCATATTTAAGTCAATTAGAGAAAGAATTAGTGTCTTTTGATATTGAGGCTTTGCAGAATGATGTAGATGCTGGAATGTACTTTGATTCTTCAATTCCTCAAGGTTATGGAGTAGGAAGTAGCGGAGCATTAGTGGCTGCGATTTACGATAAATATGCTTCAGATAAAATTACTGTATTAGAGAATTTAACGCGTGAGAAACTTTTAAAGTTAAAAACGATTTTCTCTGAAATGGAGTCATTCTTTCATGGCAAATCCTCTGGCTTAGACCCTTTAAATAGTTATTTAAGTCTTCCTATTTTAATAAATTCTAAAGATAATATTGAAGCTACAGGTATTCCTTCGCAACAAACAGATGGTAAAGGAGCTGTGTTTTTATTAGATAGCGGTATTGTTGGAGAAACTGCACCAATGGTAAGTATTTTTATGGAAAACATGAAGAACGAAGGTTTCCGTAGCATGCTTAAAGACCAGTTTATAAAACATACAGACGCTTGTGTGGATGATTTCTTAAAAGGTGATATTAAATCCTTATTTAATAATACAAAGCAATTGTCTAAAGTGGTATTAAACAACTTTAAACCAATGATACCAAAGCAATTTCATGAGCTTTGGAAAAAAGGAATAGAAACCAATGACTATTATCTAAAACTTTGTGGTTCTGGAGGTGGAGGTTATATTCTTGGGTTTACGGAGAATATTGATAGAGCTAAAGAAGCTTTAAGAGGTGAGAAATTAGAAGTGGTTTACAACTTTTAATCTGTTATCCTGAACTTGATTTACCTCGTTGAATGCTTCGATTTCAAATTATCATACAAATTTTAGTTTATGTTATCAAGAAGACAGAAGCACATTATTCTAAAGTTTTTCAGCCTGTTTTCTGTAGTTCGCGGCTATAACATTCTTGTTATTGTTATTGCTCAATATTTAGCTTCAGTATACATATTCGCGCACGATAAACCTGTTAAATCTGTCCTTTTAGATTTGAATCTTTTAATGCTAGTTTTAGCATCTTCAGCAACGATTGCTGCTGGTTATATTATTAATAATTTCTACGATTCAGAAAAAGATTTAATAAATAAACCAAGAAAGACGATGTTAGATAGATTAGTAAGTCAGAATACTAAGCTATCATTCTATTTTGTGCTCAATTTTTTAGCAGCGGTTTTTGCTAGTTATGTGTCTTTTAAAGCCGTAATGTTTTTTGCGTTTTACATCTTTGCTATTTGGTTTTATTCACATCGTTTAAAGAAACAGCCAATTACAGGGAATATTGTATCAGCTACTCTCACAGTAACTCCATTTTTTGCAATTTTTATTTATTATCAAAATTTTGAAAAAGTAATTTTTGCGCATGCACTTTTTTTATTCCTATTAGTATCCATGCGTGAGTTAACTAAAGATTTAGAAAATATTAAAGGAGATTTAGCCTTAAATTACCGAACAGTTCCTGTGGTTTATGGAGAAATCACATCTAAACTAATGCTCTCTGTTGTAGCTGTTTTTACCATTGTTACCGCTATTGCACTTATCTTGTTTTTTAAGATAGGGTATATGTATTATTTCTTTTATTTAAGTGTAATGTTGCTCGTCGTTTTTCTACTTATACTCTGGAAATCGAATAAGAAAACGCATTATTTACTACTTCATAATATTCTTAAATTTATTATTGTATTAGGCGTATTTTCTATTTTATTAATTGACATATCTGTTGTTTTAAACCGCATATAAATGAAACGAGCATGATAAATATTTTATCTTATACGAAAATATCTCATTGCGAGTTCTATGTGACACTAAATAATAATATTTACACATGAATACAATACTAAAAATTGCCATGGCACAAATCGCACCAGTATGGTTAGATAAAAATGCCACTTTGCAGAAAATTAAAAATTCAATAATTGAGGCAGCTAAAGAAAATTGTGAGCTCGTTGTGTTTGGTGAAGCATTATTGCCAGGTTATCCCTTTTGGTTAGCATTAACAGGTGGTGCAGAATGGGACAAAACAGTGAATAAGCAATTGCATGCCCATTATGTTAGTAATTCTATCTGTATAGAAAAAGGAGAACTAGATGCTATTTGTAAATTGGCAAAAGAGCTTAGCATTGCTATTTATTTAGGTATTATAGAGCGACCAACAGACAGAGGTGGTCATAGTATCTATGCATCTTTAGTTTATATTAATGAACAAGGTGATGTAAAATCTGTACATAGAAAACTTCAACCCACTTACGATGAGCGCTTAACATGGGCTCCTGGTGACGGAAACGGTTTGCAAGTTCATCCATTAAAAGCATTTACAGTTGGCGGACTTAACTGCTGGGAAAACTGGATGCCATTGCCAAGAACCGCTTTGTATGGGCAAGGTGAGAACCTACATATTGCAGTTTGGCCAGGTAACGATTATAACACTAAAGATATTACCCGTTTTATTGCCAGAGAATCACGTTCTTATGTAGTGTCGGTTTCTAGTTTAATGTCTAAAACAGATTTTCCAAATAATACTCCGCACATAGACACCATCTTAAAAAACGCTCCAAACACTTTAGCTAATGGTGGCAGTTGTATCGCAGGACCAGATGGCGAGTGGATTGTAGAACCCGTATTACATAGAGAAGGTCTAATAGTTCAATCTATAGATTTTAATCGTGTGTTAGAAGAAAGACAAAATTTTGATCCTGTCGGACATTATTCTAGACCAGATGTCACTAAATTAATTGTAAATATTGAACGACAAACAACTGTGGAAATTAAGTAATTGATAAACAAGTTTGTCAATCCGAGTGAATTTTGTCTTTTTTAGAATACAAAAAAAGTATAGAGAATAAACATCACTAGTTTTCCAATAAAATTTTCTTTCGAAAATCACTCTAACTGACGTTAGTACATGTAAACTATTGTTATACCTTTGCAAAAAAATGAAATATGAGCAAACATCAAGATAGCAAGGGAAAAGGAAAACCTTTAGGAAAAGGAAATGCTAGCAGTAAAACAAAAAGTTTTGTCAAAGGAAATGCTCCATTCAAGAAAAAAGCTAAACAACAAAAATCATCTAATCCAAATGAGATTCGTTTAAATAAATATATTGCAAATTCTGGTATGTGTTCGCGCCGAGAAGCAGATGAGAATATTGCAATTGGTTTAGTTTCTGTTAATGGTACAATTATAACCGAAATGGGCTATAAAGTTAAACGTACAGACGAAGTTCGTTTTGATGGCAGACGTATTACACCAGAAGCAAAAGCTTATGTTTTATTAAACAAACCAAAAGGATTTGCTACAACCAATGCAGAGGGTAAGGGCAGAACTGTAATGGATTTGGTTGCTAATGCTACTAGTGCTAATATTAAGCCAATAGGACGTTTAGGAAGAAATTCTTTAGGCTTATTATTGTTTACTAATGATGAAATTATAGCTCAGAAATTCACCAATTCTAAAAATGGTGTTGCTCGATTATTTCAAGTAGAACTTGATAAAAACTTAAAGTTTGAAGATTTTAAAAAAATTCAAGAGGGCTTTAAGGTTGAAGGCAAACTAGTTGCCGTTGATGAGATAAGTTATATTCAGGGTGAATCTAAAAACCAAGTAGGTATAAAAATTAAAAACACAGGAAATACTATTCTGCGAACTATATTTGATACCCTTAATTACGATATTGTAAAGATAGATTGTGTTTCTATCGGTCACCTCACTAAAAAAGACATTCCTCGTGGACACTGGAAACACCTTACAGAACAAGAGGTGAATACCCTAAAAATGCTTTAGTTTGCCTTTTTTACTTCAACAGTATAGGTGGAAATTAAATCATTTCTAATATATAAATGGACATCAAAAAATCCTGTAGAATTAAACAGGTATTCTAAGGTTAAAAACTGATTGTTAATTATAGTTGTAATGGTTTCTGTTTTCAATGTTTTAAAATCATTATTAATAAAAAAGTGAACATCTTTTTTGCTTATAATCTTTAATTATTGATATCTCTCAACTAATTTGGGTTATTAATCTTCTGTAAGATGCTATTTGTTTGGTTTTTTACGTTTTTTATTTCATTAATGAATGAATAATGAGCAAACCCTTTAATGTCAGTTAAACTAATAAAGCCTGACGTCAACTTTTTTTCATCTATATCAATCCAGATCGAATTAACAAGATTTGAATTCTGGCGTCCAAAGACTAGATAATCATCTGAAAACCTTGACACTTTGTCTGAATATACTTCTGAATAAAATTTAGAATTTTCCCTTTCAATATCTTGTATTGCAATTAAAGACATAAGCATTTCATTAAATTCCCTTGAGAAAAGGTCAATATTTCCTGACGCAATTAATGTATTCATTGTATTTCTGTTATAATTAAAACGCATATTTAATTCTGGATCGAATTCATCTCTTGCAATTTTTATAATGGTGTCGATTGGTGTTTCTGGGCCTAAAAATCGCTTTTGTTGGATATTTAATACTTTTAAGATATTGTTATTTTCTATTATCAATTTACCCAACATGAGCGTATCTAAAGAGAGGTCGTTGATTAAAGAATTTTTATATGCAGTTCTTAATTTATATTTCTTTTTATTTTCATTCCAATTATTGATTTGTAAAGCAATCAAAATCCCAATAACGACAAGCACAATTTCTCCAATGGCGTATTTTAGATACTTTCCTGTTTTGTTTTTTTTCATAAGGTCGTAACGTATTTTCCTAAAAATTTTTATCATTGGTTAATAGGTTGGTTATAATGAAGAACAACGAGTTATATTAAGCAAAATACACACCTTAATCCTATTTATTTAATTTATCGTTTTCATTTTAAACGCTCGACTTCTTTAATTCTAATTCATAATCATCTTTGTTATTTCTTTTGTTTTGCAGCAATCCAATCGTTAATTTTATTTTCGAGTAGTGCGAGCGGAATAGATCCTGTTTCGAGTATTTGATTATGGAACTCTCTTATATCAAAGTTTTCACCCAATTGCTTTTCTGCATTAGCTCTTAATTCTCTTATTTTCAATTGTCCTATTTTATAAGATAATGCTTGCCCTGGATTTGCCATATAGCGCTCAATTTCAGAAGTTATACTCGCTTCACCTTCAGCTTCATTATCTAAAGAATACTGTATTGCTTTCTCTCTACTCCATCCTTTGGCATGTATGCCAGTGTCTACAACTAATCTTATGGCTCTGTGCATTTCCATTCCTAACATTCCGAAATATTGATAAGGATCAGTGTACAATCCTAATTCTTTCCCTAAACTTTCTGTATATAATGCCCAACCTTCTCCATAGGCACTATACCATAATGTTTTTCTAAAGTCTGGTAACTCTGTATTTTCTTGGGTCATTGAAATTTGATAATGATGTCCTGGTATGGCTTCGTGTAAAAACAAGGCTTCATCCGAAAATACATTATATGTTGAAGCATCTGGTATAGGAACATAAAAAACACCTGGTCTTTTACCATCCATAGAACCAGGATTATACTGTGCACTTGCTGAAGCTTCTCTAAATTTTTCTGTTTGTTTTACAATAAAACCTGCCTTTGGCTTATTTGAGAAAAGTTTTTTTAATTGTGGCTTCATTTTATTATGGATAACATTGAAATTATCAATTATTTCTTGCGGATCGGTATAGGGCATTAGCTCTTTATTACCTCTTACATAATTAAAGAATTCTTTTAATTCACCGTTAAAACCAACTTGCTGTTTCACCTTTTCCATTTCAGTCAAAATTCGGGTAACTTCCTTTAAACCTAAGTCATGAATTTCATCAGCTGTCATTGTCGTCGTTGTATAGAATTTTATAGCATGGTTATAATAGGCTTTGCCATTTGGGATATCAGAAATTCCGCTACTTTCTCTCCCAGCAGATAGATAATTAGACTTTAAGAAGAAAGCCATAGATCTAAATGAAGGCAAGAGCTTTTCCAATAATATTTTGGTGTAAGCTTCGGTTAATTGTTCTTTATTTTCTGATGAAAAACTATCAGGAAAAGCAAGTATTGGTGCATAATATAAATGTTCAGAAACGTCAGTAATGCCTTCTGCAGACGTTTTTACAGTGGTGAGAGCATCAAACTGCGGTATAACCTTTGTGATAAGAGATTTTGGTAATACGTAGCCTTTTTCAATTCCCTCTTTCATTCGTTCTTCTGCAGTTTGTAACCAAACATTATATTGGTCTAATCGTTTTAACCAATTGTTGTAATTTTCTACCGTTTTAAAAGGCTGCGCACTAGTGCCACTTGCCCATTGTGTCATAATTAAATTTATTGTCCACATTTGATTAATAGGCATATACACATCATTCTTAAAACTATATTGCGCCAATGCCATTTTACAATCCCATGCCATTACTGCTTTGCTCATTTGTTCACTTTCTGTAAGGTCAGAATCTTTAAAATCTTCTAATTTTGAAACGTATTTAGTATGAAAAGCATCACGTTCTCTCTGATAGCCATCTGATAATACATTAGGAAAAGAATCATCAAAGCGGCTATCTCCTATGAAAGTAGCATCCGTTGGGTTTAATTTTAGTTTTCCTTCGCTGTAGTTTTTTAACAAATCTGCAAATTCTGAATTTTTCACAGGCACGTTTTCCTTTTTTGGTTCTTCCTTGCAAGAGATAAACAATAGGTTAAAAATTAAAAAAATAGTAAGAACTTTTTTCATCATGGTTGATTTTTAGTCGATTAAGTTACAATTATTAATACAATTTAAAAGGATTAATTTTTAAGTTTTTGTGCTTTTGATATAAGTTTTTCTGTGAAAATAATGTCTTTAAAGCAGATTCTGCGAGCAATACTTAAATGAAATTGATTCTAGATGTTCATATAATTTTATTTAGGGAATTACATTCCTTTGGTGCAGTAAGAAATTTAAAAGACAGAAGAAAAGATTTTTATAATGTGGTGTGTGTAAACCAATAAATAGTATATTTAATAGAAATTAGCTCCTAGAATTTAAAAAATGAAACCAAAAGATGTACATCTAAAACGAGTAATAGTTGATTTTAAAAAGCTCACTCCCGAAATTCTAGCACTCCTAGTTGAAAAGTATCCTTATGGATATGATGATGGTCATGTGGTATCGTTTAAGAATGCTAAAAACGAACTCATTGAAGCGGTTGAAGTCACAACTGATGATACTAAGTATCTAGTGAAAGTAAGCTCAAAGCTAGAAGCTACTATGGAAAATTATGATGAAGATGATTACGAGGATTTTGATAGTGATAACCCTGAAGCTGTTCAACCACCAGAGGATTTAGAAGAATAAATTTCAATTCGTTTTATTAACAGAACTTCCCATATAAATGCTGAGAAAACTATAAGATATTCTATCCCAATAACCCATAGATTTTCCGAATTAGAAGAATTAGAATAGGCTAAATAACTAAGAATAAGTGCAACTGACCATACTAAAGGAAATTTATAATTTGTAAACACACAAAGTATTACCACAGTAGCAATATACCAAGGGTGTACAGTTGTACTTAAAAATAAATAACACGTAAAAGCTAAAAGTATTGAAGCGGTTAATTTGGGAATCGTATTATTCTGTCTAAACAAGGAAAAACCTAGAATAATCAGTAAAGAAACAATTGGAAGCACTTTTCCAATAATAACAATTTCGTTGTATCCAGTTATTAAAAAACCAATTTCTCTAGCCACATAATAGATGCTAGCATTAAACTCAAAATCACCAAACCAGAGACTTACAGTTTTTGAATAGTTACTGACGAATTCCATTGAAAAAAAAGGAATGAAAAATAACAACGTAGTTGCTCCAACAATTGAATAGAATAATAAGAGTTTTTTTATTCCTAAAAGTTTATTTTCTTTTTTTACAAACCACCAAAAGAACAAAGGAAGAAACATTAAAGGAATTAACTTCACAGAAATAGAACAGGCCAAAACAACAGCGGCCCATTTCCATTTACCAGAATGTAATAAATAGAGACTCCAAACTAAGAAGAAAATCATTACACCTTCAAAATGCAGGTTGCCAGTTAATTCAATTATTATAAATGGATTTAAAATATACCAAAAAATTCTATATGAAGGTAATTTTAAACGCTCTAAGAGTTTCTTTCCAAAATATAGCGTTCCTATATCTGCGGCAATAATTATAAGTCGTAAAACAGTTACTGAGCCCAAAATACTCTTGCCTGAAAACAAAGCAGCTATAAAAAAGCATAATTGATTTAGCGGTGGGTAATTTGTGAAATGTGAAGCGCTTAATGCGCCCATTCCATTATATAATTCTTGAGATTGAGAAACGGGAAACAAACCATTAGTGATAAAATAATCTGGTGTGTATAGATATGGGTTATAACCTTCAAAAATCAAACGTCCATCCCAAATAAAGCGATAAAAATCTTGAGATAAATTCGGAATAGCAAATAAAAACAATAACCTAAATAGTATGGCTGAAATCACTAAAAGCCTAAAATAGAAACCTGTGGTTTTTATAATTTGAAATGCAAATGCAACCAAAGAAATGTAGAGCAATAACAACTTTATGATGTCTGTTCTCACTAAATCATATGCAAATGACAAGTAAAAAAGACTACTCAATAAAATAAAGAGGAGCGGTGTTTTATGGTACTTATATAAGTTGGCTAGTCCAAGCATAAAATCAAAGATAGAATTATTTAATACCTAGAAATAGTTGCATCAAAAAAGATTAATAACTTTAAACAAAACAATTTGTCTTATGAGTTATTCGATTTATCACGATTTAGTTATAAAGAGCGACAAGCTCAGTGTTTTTAAAGCCATTTCTGAACCCGAACATTTAGAAAAATGGTGGCCATTAAAATGTTCTGGAATTCCACAAGTAGGAAAAGAATACAACTTCAACTTTACTGACACCTATGATTGGTATGCTAAAGTACAAAACTGTAAAACTTTGGAGCATATCCATTACAAAATGACGAAATCTGATGCCGATTGGGATTCTACATCTTTTGGTTTCGATTTAAATGAAGTTGAAACAGGAATACAAGTAAAATTTTGGCATATTAATTGGCGAGAATGCAATTCGAATTTTAAAAAATCTTCCTTTTGTTGGGCAATGTTATTAAATGGATTAAAAAACTATTTGGAATTAGATATTATAATACCCTTTGATAATAGAAGCTAAATCTTAGATCTCAAAGAATTAAAAAACACATAACCGAAACCAATAAATAGCATTAAGTGAAATGGAAACAATCCAAAATCACCTCCTTGGTCACCAACAATAAAAGCACTATATAAACCAAAACCAAAG
>Ga0316208_1003948_pt1 | contig 10185 bp, 5 predicted proteins | sample 3monopyrite_MG_FD_204944 | JGI IMG/M metagenome (GOLD analysis project Ga0316208, IMG submission 204944) | Microbial mat bacterial communities from mineral coupon in-situ incubated in ocean water Damariscotta River, Maine, United States -... | ecosystem: Environmental > Aquatic > Marine > Coastal...
CCGAGATAATTGATATTAATGAGGAAGAGAAGTGGGCAGAAGTTGAACCCGGAGTAATTCTCGATACCTTAAATCGTGCAGCAGCCCAACACAATTTATTATTCGGACCGGATACTGCTACTACAAACCGATGTATGATTGGAGGGATGATTGGCAATAATTCAGCCGGTTCCTTTTCCATCAAATATAAAAGCACTCGTGAACATGTATTGGAAATGGAGGTGGTTCTAAGTGATGGCAGCATTGCTACATTTAAGCCATTAACTGAAGAAGAACTTGAAGATAAGCTGCTTCATCAAACCCTTGAAGGTGATATCTATAGAAATATGCTTGATTTGTTGAATGAGCATAAAGAGCTGATTGAGAAAAATTATCCGCATCCTGAAATCATCCGGCGTAATACCGGGTACGCACTCGACAAGCTATGTGAAATGGCGCCGATTACGCCAGATGGTCGCCCATTTAATTTGTGTGAACTAATCTGTGGCAGCGAGGGAACATTGGCTTTGGTAACAAAAGCGAGACTAAATCTTGAGCCGGTTACTTCTGAGAAATTGTTATTGATCCCACATTTTAAATCGCTGGATGACGCTATGCTTGCCACGGTTGAAGCGGTGAAGTTGAAACCTTCTGCAGTTGAACTGGTTGATCATGTAATCCTTGATGCAACGAAAGGAAATCATTCACAGTCAGATAATCGTTTTTTTATTTCAGGAGAGCCGAGTCACATTTTAATTATACAATTCGAGGCTAATAATGCAGGAATTCTTGAAAAGAAAGTCGAGCGATTAAAAGAACGACTACGTGAAAAAAAACTATGCTATTCGTATCCAACCATAAAATTTGAAGAAGATATTCAGAAGGTTTGGGAATTAAGAAAGGCAGGGCTGGGATTGTTGATGGGACTTGGAAAAGAGTCTAGAACGCCGGCTTTTTGTGAAGATACCGCTGTTAGAGTGAAAGACTTACCTGATTATATAAAAGACTTCCAAGATATTTTAGATAAGCATGAAGTTGATTGTGTGTTTTATGCCCATGCAAGTGTAGGAGAACTTCATCTTCGACCCATGATTGATACTACAAGTGAAGATGGTATCGAGAAGATGAAAACAATGGCCTTTGAAATTGCTGAATTAGTAAGAAAATACGGTGGTTCACTTTCCGGTGAACATGGAGATGGCCGTGCAAGAGCGCCATTTATAGAACAGGTACTTGGTGAAGAAATGATGCCTGTGTTGAAGCAAGTGAAACATATTTGGGACAAATTTAATGTTTTTAATCCGGGAAAAATTGTTGAGCCTGAACCGATGGAATCTGACCTACGTTTTTCACCAGATTACAAACTTGAAGCCATTGAATCTATGTTTGCCTGGAGGAATGAAGGGAGTATCAATGATGTAATCGAACGTTGTAATGGGGCAGGTGTTTGCCGGAAATTAGCCGAAAGTGGCGGAACAATGTGTCCGTCTTACATGGCAACAAGCGACGAAAAAGATTCTACCCGAGGCAGGGCAAACGTTTTTCGGCAGGTGTTTGAAGGCGAAAACCCGGAAGGTTTCAATTCAAGCGATTTAAAAGAAGCCCTTGAATTGTGCCTCAGTTGTAAAGCTTGTAAAAGTGAATGTCCGGCAAATGTGGACATGGCAAAATTGAAAGCAGAATTTGATTATGGCTGGCAAAAACGTAATGGAGTAAGTCTTAGAAATCAGTTTTTTACCGGCGCATCAAGTTTATACCCAATGGCCGCGATATTTCCTAGTCTCTCTAATGCAATTATTACCTCCGAATGGGGAAAACAAGCATTAAAAGGCCTGTTTGGTATCAGCAAAAAAAGAACTTTACCTGAGTTTGTACCAAAACCTTTTAACATCACTTCTTACAAAACTCCGAAAACCAATCGTAAAAAAGTGGCGCTACTTGTGGATATTTTCACAAAGTACCATCATCCTGATATTGCCGAAGCTGCAATAAACGTTTTTGAATACCTTGGATATGAAGTACTAATACCTGAAATATCTGAAACCGGTAGGGCAGCAATTTCTAAAGGTCGACTTGATCTGGCAAGGAAAGAAGCCCGTAAAATTTCAGAAATTCTTGGACCCATTGTTAAAGAGGGGATTCCAATTGTTGGATTAGAACCTTCGGAATTACTTACGTTGAGAGACGAATATGTTGACTTGGTAGATGAGGAAGACATGGAAGAAGCTCAAGAGATTTCAAAATATTCATTTTTGTTTGAAGAGTTTCTCGTCAGACATCCGGCACCAGAAAAAGTGTCCAATGCCGGAAAGGTGGTTGTTCATCAGCATTGCCATGCTAAAGTACTTTCTTCAAAAATAGCATTACAAAGTATGCTTGAACAGTGGGGATTTGAAGTTATTATGCTTGATGCCGGTTGTTGCGGTATGGCAGGAAGTTTTGGTTACGAGCACGATAAGTATAAAATATCGATGGATATTGGTGGGCAAAGATTATTTCCGGCAATACAATTTATAGGAAAAGAGAGCAGTATTTGTGCACCCGGGTTTTCCTGTAGGCATCAAATAAATGACGGTACAGGTAGAATTGCGCTCCACCCGGCACAATTAATTGCTAAACAACTATCGCTTAATTCTTAACTATTTAAAAACAAGCAACGGTCAATATAGAAAAGCTATTATTCATTATAATTATTGCTCAGTTTGCGACTTAGGCAACCACCCAAATTGTTTATTAATCTCAGGTCGTAATTTATATTTAACGCAAACAGTACCATTTGTGATAGCAGAAAACGGAGGCGTTTATTCACACCCTTTTAGTGTTATGATGAGCAGCAAAAGAAAAAAATTACGGTTCAATATTTGTAGAATCCGGTAATTCTGAAGCAATTGGATAAGTTGAAAAATGGAAGAAAGTCAGCTATTTGGAATTCGAATAAAGGCTGATTAAAAAAATCAAAAGCTTATGAATGATTAGCCGATCCTTGTTTATAGGTTTTGTTGCTTTTCATCACTCACCTACTCCACCAAACGTACTTCTAATAAACGTTTAATTATTGCTTTGAATTTAATTGGGATATATTATATTTAATTGGTCAACCAATTTTGGGTAGACCAATATCCCATCATTTTTATTCAAATCTTATGAAAAAGCGATTAACAGGTACATTTTTTTTAATGCTTTTAGTGTTCTTAATAAATAATTCTGCATTCTCTCAAGTAACAGTCTCGGATGGAGATGACTTACAAGACGCAGTAAATTCTGCAATGCCCGGCGATGTAATTATAGTTCTAAATGGAACTTATAACGACTTCGAATCAACATTTGAAATTAATGGAACAGCTGAGGAACCTGTTTACATAAAAGCGGAGAGTATAGGTGGCGTAACATTAACAGGCGAATCTAATTTTGTATTTAAAAAGTCTTCTCATGCCATAATTGAAGGATTTGTATTTGATGCAGAAGGTGATGACACTTTAATAAAGCTTGAGGGATCAAACAATATTAGAATCACTCGCAATGTTTTTGAATTGAAAACTACTGAATCGGTAAAATGGGTTTATATCGGTGGTTTCTGGAATGACTATACCTTCGAATATGCGAGCCACAACAATAGGATTGATCATAACATATTTCAAAATAAAACAACTCCGGGACATTACATTACCGTTGATGGAACCGGCAACGAAGACGAAAGTGATATAAGGCAATCGCAATACGACCGTATTGATCATAACTATTTTAGAAACAACTCACCGCGAGCTGAAAACGAACAAGAATCTATTCGAATTGGTTGGAGCGAAATGTCCATGTCGAGCGGATTTACAATTGTAGAAAATAATTTATTTGAAGATTGTGATGGTGATCCTGAAATAATTTCGGTGAAATCGTCGGATAATATAATTAGGCACAACACTTTTTTGAAAAGCTACGGGACATTGTCTTTGCGTCATGGAAATCGAAATTGGGTTGAGGGGAATTTCTTTTTTGGGGGAGATAAAGAAAATGGAACCACTGAAAGTTCAACGACATATACGGGAGGAATCAGAATATATGGGACAGACCATGTTATAATTAATAACTACATGGAAGGTCTTAAAGGGACAATATGGGATGCACCGATTGCACTAACTCAAGGAGATGCCATTGATGGTAACAGTTCCAGTTTGTCAAAACATTTTAGAGCCGAACGTGTTACCATAGCTTATAATACTCTTGTAAATAACACTTACGGAATTGAAATCGGTTTTGATAATAATGGAGATTACGGCACACAAATAAAGGATATACTGATTGCGAATAATATTGTAACAGGTAGCGAAAACACCTTAGTAAATTTTATAGACGGGAATGATCAAAATGGCGAAGTAGAATGGATTAATAATGTATTCTTTCCATCCGGGGAAGCCGAAACACTAAGTGGAAGAGAAGATTTTACAACATCAGAGGCTTTAATTGAAAATCCAAATCTTTCCCTTAATGAAGGATTATGGCGAACGACGGAGAACTCGCCCAGCCTAGAATCCGGTGCAACTTCAATAAACAATAGCCGGGATATGGATGGTCAATTCAGGCCTGATCCCAGTATGGTTGGTGCAGATCATTTTAGTGCCGATTCAATCAGATTTAAGCCGTTAACGCCAGAAGATGTTGGGCCAAATGCTTACGAAGAAAATGATGAGAGTACTTTTCTGTCACTTTCTTCAATTACAGAATTTGAAGCAGGATTAGACACACAATATGTAACTATAAATTCAAACCTCGACTGGACCATTGAAAATAATGCAGACTGGATTTCAATAAATCCAATTTCCGGTTCCGGAAATAGCACAATTGAGCTTAGTGTAAATGAGAATCCATCTCAGAATGTAAGAGAATCTACAATTACGGTTGTAGGAGGGAGTTTGCAAAGAGGAATAACTGTTACACAAAGTGGCGCACAATCTCAAAATGGGGCTGTAAAACTAAGCGTTGTCGAAGTAACTGCAAGTTCAGAACAAGCTCCAAACAATGTAAAGGAGAATACAGTTGATGCTGATCTTTCCACAAGATGGTCGGCACAGGGTGTTGGCGAAACCATAACTTTTGATCTTGGGGAGGTTTACGAGCTAGAATTAGTTAAAATTGCCGTTTTTAAAGGCACAGAGCGCCTCACTTATTTTGATGTTGCGAGCTCGGTTAACGGAACTGAGTTCGAAGTTTTACTAGCAGATCAGACGAATAGCCAAACAACAGATGATTTAGAAAATTATGTATTTGAAGCAGATGCAAGGTATGTACAGTTAATTGGTGGGGGCAATTCCGGTACTGAGTTTAGTGATTGGACCAGCATTACAGAGGTTGAGATTTATGGTAAAGAACTAACCACAACGCCTAATGAAATTGAAACTCAATTACCGGCTTCTTTTCGTTTGATAGGAAATTATCCAAATCCATTTAACCCTAGTACAAATATCCAGTTCCAATTAGCTGAATCAGCTCAATACACAATTTCGGTCTTCTCAGTTCAAGGCCAACTAATGATGGAAGAAATTGGCTTTGCCAGTGTTGGAATCTCGACTTCAGTAATTGATATGAAGACATATCCAACCGGAGTATATTTCTATAAAGTTACCGCAAGTGTGAACGGACAAGACCATTTAGTTGGGACGGGAAAAATGACGCTGATAAAATAAATTAACTTGATCTTTTTCTTATAGCAAAGCTTTGATTTTCTGTAGGTTCAATGGTTAAGTAAATAATCTCCCAACCAAATTGAATACAGAATTCATGAACCGCTTCAACAACACCGTATCTGAAGGTGGTTATCCAGTTGCCGTGCACATAATCATGACCGGCAATAATTCCACTTTCTTTCATTTTAGGAGCATAAAGGCGAAGCTCATCTCGGGTAGTTTCATAAGTGTGATTCGTATCGATGTAAATCCAGTCGAAGTAATTATCATTGAAATCGAATACGGCTTCTGTTGATAGTTTTTTATGAATATGCACTTGTTCATCTTCAATTTGCTGCCGGAAATAATTCTTCACCCCATCATATTTCCCATCGTGGAATCGATCAGAACCCCACACATCCACAAGATGAAAATTGTCCGGTTTGTTTATCTCAAAAATCTTTTGGCTAAATTTACCTTCATCAACACCAATTTCAGCAACATTTCCCCCTGTTCCTATTTCGGCAAGTAAAACGGTGCGATCCAATAGAAGGGAACAATTTTCCACGTTTTCCGGCCGGAGCGGAATTTTAGGTATTTGTCGCTCGCGCTGTTCTCTGCCTTGTTTCAGCGATTCGGAAACTCTTTGTACCAGAATTTGTGCTTGTTGGCGTTGTTGTTCAGGCGTTAACGTCGCGAAATTCATCATATCCTGCATAAACTTGTACTTTTCAATTAATAAATTGTACTAAGTAATACGCAATCACCATACCGATTAATTTAAGTTGGTTCGCCGCTCAATTAATTGCTTGGCACTTTCTAAGGCAGCGGTGGTAATTTCAACGCCACTCATAAGGCTGGCAACTTCATGAATATGTTGCTCCTCGGTTAGAGCTACAATTTTGGTGGAAGTTCTTTCTTCAGATTCCACTTTCAGAACTTTATAATGATGATGAGCCTGACTAGCTATTTGAGGCTGATGAGTAATGGCTAAAATCTGGCAATGAGAAGATAATTCACGCATTGCGATACCCACCTTTTCAGAAACTTCGCCGCTGATTCCGGTATCAATTTCATCAAACACCATAACAGGTAGACTTTGTTCTTTTGCGAGAATAGATTTTAAAGCAAGCATCACACGACTTATTTCCCCACCCGAGGCAATTTTAGCCAACGGTTTGGGCGATTCCCCTTTGTTAGTAGAGATGAAAAGCCGAACAAAATCGGAACCGAATTCTGTGCATTCCAAATCTTTTCCATTGATGGATATCCAACCGCCAACTTGTTCAACATACTCAACCGATACCTTTAGTTGAGCATGTGGAATTCCAAGTTTTGATAATTCATGTTCAATTTTTGAGGATAGTTTTTGCCCAACTTCTATTCTGATCGCATGCAATTTACTTGCAGATTGTGCCAGTTTAGCACTTTGAGTTAACACCTGATTTTGAAGTTTTTCAATTTCAAGATCAAAATTTTCAGCGATGGATAATTCGTTTTTTATTGTAACCAGATAATTAATCAAGGTTGGAACATCTCTCTGATACTTTTTCTGGATTCGATTTAATTCAGCTTGTCTCTGTCGTAGTTCCTCTAATCTTTGAGGATTAAACTCGATGTTGTTGCGATAACGCTCTGCAAAATGTACTGCCTCTTGAACACTTACACGTGCCTGATTAATTTCTGCCAAATAACTTTCAAATTCCGCCTCTATTCTGGATAAATCTTCTAAATTGAGCTTTAAATGATTGAGTAATTGTATAATGTTTGCATCATCCTGATTAACCAATTCAGAAATAGCGGCTGCTTTTTGATTGAGTATTTCAGCATTATCAAGAAGATTCATTTCGTCTTTTAGTTCTAGCTCTTCTCCGGCGTTTAATTTCGCATTTTCAAGTTCCTGAACTTGAAATCTGTATAATTCCGTTTTTTCTAGTAAAGCGTGCTCTCGTTTTTGAAGTAAAGTCAGTTGATTTCTAAGTGATTTCAATTCTGAAAATTCCTGCTGATATTGAGTTAGAACCGGTTGAACTTCTTCAAAAGAATCAATCATAGCACGATGATTTTCTTCTTTCAACAATAATTGGTGATCATGTTGACCATGCAGATCAACCAATAAATCGCCAAGTGCTTTCAATATTCCGATGTTAACCGGTGTATCGTTGATAAAAGCGCGGCTGCCGGTTTGTCTAATTTCACGACGGAGAATTAGGTAGTCGTTTACTTCAATTTCTTTATCACGCAAGAGCTCTTCGATTTCTCGAATCGGAGCCATCTTAATAGTCGCCTCAGCAATTGCTTTATTTGAGCCATGTCTAATTACTTCTGTATCAGCACGCTCACCTAAAATCATATTCAACGCACCAATTATTATCGATTTTCCAGCCCCCGTTTGACCCGTGAGTATATTTAATCCTTCCCCAAACTGAACTTCAAGTTCGTCGATAAGCGCAAAATTTTTGATGTACAATGATTTGATCATGAAGTAATGATAAGTGTTAATTTTTAAATGTTAAATGCTTTTCTGTGCTGTTTTAACACTTGATGTTAGAACTCGAATAATTTCATCTATATCATTAAGACAATGGGTAAAATTATATTGGATAAGTTCACTTCTCTGAAGTAATCTTAAACAGTATTGTGTTTCTCTAGCTTCTTTTGTGGTGATACTCATTTTATAAGCAAAATCTCTTTTAGTTGAAGCAGCGCTAGCTTCTTCAACAATAGCGCCGACACTTGTCGCAGAACGAAGTATTTGTTTAGAAATAACAAACTCAATATTTGTTTGTAGTTCTTTATTCCATTTAATAATTGAGCGCACAAAGACAAAAGTTTTATGCCGGACTACATTTTCTTGTGCCATAAAAAAGAAGTTTAGTTATTCAACATTTAGCATTCAAAATTTCTCATTTTGAATTAATATGTAAGACCACGAAGAAGCAATGTCCTTACAATCTGCCTATCTTTGCGGAATGAGTAACCAATCAGCAGAAGAAAAAAAAACAACTATCTACGAATTTAAAGTTCCGCCCGGCCAACAAGAGTTGATCCGCTTGGACGTGTACATTACCGGTTTTGTAGAAAATGCCACCCGGAACAAAGTTCAGGAAGCGATTAAAGCCGGATACGTGACAGTAAACGGCAAGAAAGAAAAAGTAAGCTACAAGCTATTACCGGGTGATGAAATCTTCATTGAATTACCCAAAGCGCCGCCACCGGAAGCAAAGGCAGAAGAAATGGATCTAAATATCGTTTTTGAAGATGATGATCTGATCTTGATAAACAAACCTGTCGGCATGGTGGTTCATCCGGCATTTGGAAACTGGACCGGTACGCTAGTAAATGGTTTGATGCATCATGTGGATGAACTTGGTGAAGCGGATGACGATCTCCGGCCGGGGATTGTGCATAGGTTGGATAAAGACACCTCCGGTTTGCTGGTCGTAGCCAAAAATGATGAATCACTGGCAAAGCTATCAGCTAAGTTTGCAGAAAAAGATGTTGAGAGAACTTATTGGGCAATTATCTGGGGTACTCCCGCCGAAGAAGGAACCATTGAAGGCGACATCGGACGTTCCAAACACGATCGAAAGTTAATGACCGTATTGCCTGATGGCAGAGGTAAGAAAGCCGTTACGCATTACAAAGTTCTTGAGCATTTTGATTACCTCAGTTTAGTGGAAGTGAAATTGGAAACCGGACGAACGCATCAAATTCGGGTTCATTTTAGTAGTATCGGGCATCATGTTTTTGGGGATACAACCTACGGCGGAACTTCCGTTCGATACGGCCCAAATACCGGCATGCGAAAAGTGATGTTTCACAAATTGCTGACCGGGCTAGGTAGACAAGCACTGCATGCTAAAACACTTGGATTTGAACATCCTAAAACCGGTGAAATGGTTCGCTTTGATTCTGATTTGCCGGATGATTTCCAACATGTGCTGGATACTTTAAGGGAGAATTGTAAAGGAGCTTATTAGGAAGGGAATTCTTCTTTATTGGACAGAAATAGTATAGTGAGCGCCACTTTTTGTAAAGAACTTTCCTTGGTATGTTAGGTACGCTCTTTTTGAAGATTTAGCGAAGGTCGTGTTACTTATATACGGGCTATTTGTTATTAAAAAGTATTGAAGTGTTCAGCGTAAAGGTCGGACCATATTCAAAGGCATCACCTTCGTCCGATAAAGTTTTTTGTGCAATTGGAAGCCTGTATCCCGGTGTAATCGTTAACCCGTTTTTCAGTTTAAAAGTAAAGTTGGCTGTCAGGTTGTAGGAAATCAATCCAGAATTTGGGTCTTTCTCACCGTCCCATTTTGCCCATGTTTGTGAAAAATTAGCAAAGGTAAGTCTTGGCATTAGCCAGTTTGTTGCTTTATAACCAAAACTGAATCCACTAGTTGTTTCAAACGGCCCTTTATAGGTTTTGCTATTTTCATATAGTGAAATTTTATTAATGCTGAAAACAGCCATCGATAGCTTGTTGGAAAGCCCTGTGGCATAATGTAATTCAAGTAGTGGGTCGAATGTTCCGGTTCCAAATTGAATGTGC
>Ga0316208_1003949_pt1 | contig 10185 bp, 9 predicted proteins | sample 3monopyrite_MG_FD_204944 | JGI IMG/M metagenome (GOLD analysis project Ga0316208, IMG submission 204944) | Microbial mat bacterial communities from mineral coupon in-situ incubated in ocean water Damariscotta River, Maine, United States -... | ecosystem: Environmental > Aquatic > Marine > Coastal...
TTGGTTATTCACCCGATGAAGTTCAGGGCCAGAACATCAAGATGCTGATGCCAGAGCCCTATGCCGGTGAGCATGATGGTTACCTGCACAATTACCTGACGACGGGAAATAAAAAAGTCATTGGCATCGGCCGTGAAGTAACCGGCAAACGAAAGGATGGCACCACCTTCCCTATGGAGCTGGCAGTCAGCGAAATGGAGGCCAATGGCGAACGCATGTTCACAGGCATTGTGCGGGATATTACTGAAAGAAAACGGGCCGAGATAGAACTTCAGACCAATGAAAATCGGATTCGCGCGCTGTTTGATACTATTGTCGATGGCATTATCGTGATTGATGCAAAAGGGCGGATTCAGACCCTCAATCCGGCAGCAGTGGCCCTGTTTGGTTATTCACCCGATGAAGTTCAGGGCCAGAACATCAAGATGTTGATGCCAGAGCCCTATGCCGGTGAGCATGATGGTTACCTGCACAATTACCTGACGACGGGAAATAAAAAAGTCATTGGCATTGGCCGTGAAGTAACCGGCAAACGCAAGGATGGCACCACCTTCCCTATGGAGCTGGCAGTCAGCGAAATGGAGGTCAATGGTGAACGCATGTTCACAGGCATTGTGCGTGATATTACGGAACGCAAAAAGGTGGAACAGATGAAAACTGAATTCATCTCCACCGTCAGTCATGAATTGAGGACACCATTGACATCAATCAGCGGCGCCTTGGCTCTCGTTCTGGGTAAGGTGACGGGGGATCTGCCAGAAAAAATGCGCCTGATGCTGGAGATGGCGGCGCGCAATAGTGAGCGTCTGACACTGTTGATTAACGACATCCTTGATCTGGAAAAAATTGAGGCGGGTCATCTCGAATTCGACTTTAGAGTTGTAGATCTGGTTACTCTAGCGGCCCGCGCCCTGGAGGACAATGAAGGTTACGCCCGTAAACACCAAGTGCGGCTAGTACTTGATTGCCAGGTTACACAGGCGTCGGTACGGGCTGATGAACACCGTCTTTTACAGGTGTTTTCCAATCTTATTTCCAATGCCGTGAAATTCTCTTCCCAAGATGGGACGGTTCTGGTTTCCGTGGTAGCATACGACTCTGGCTTCAGGGTTGCAGTGCGGGATTATGGCGCGGGTATTCCGTTGGCGTTTCACCGTCGGATATTTCAGCGCTTTGCCCAGGCCGACAGTTCCGATACCCGAGAGAAGGGTGGTACCGGTCTCGGCCTGAGCATAACGCAGGCCATTGTCGAGCGTCACGATGGCGAAATTGGTTACGAGACGGAAGCCGGCGTGGGAACGGTTTTTCATTTTGATCTGCCGGCCTGGCAAGCGGTGACAGAGGCCGATATAACTGTTCCCAGTATTCGTGTATTGATCTGTGAAGACAACCCGGACGTCGCTAGAATCTTGGCTGATATGCTTGAACCGGAAGGACTGGTTTGTGATATCGCCGCATCCGCCGCTGGCGCAAGAGCATTACTGGATCAGTATGCCTACCGTTTAATGCTTTTGGATCTGACTTTGCCGGATGCCGACGGGCTGCAATTTCTGCAGGAGTTGCGTGAAGATCTAACCACTGCACAGCTGCCGGTCATCGTTGTCTCCGGGCGTGCCCATGAGGGACGAGCCGCTTTCCGTGGGGATGCCGTTACCGTGGTTGACTGGATACAAAAGCCGGTGAATCAGGAACGTCTGAAACAGGCGCTGCAGGAGGCGCTGCGCCGCGTTAAACGGCCACGTATATTGCACGTTGAAGATGATCCGGACATTGTTCAGGTCACCCAAGCTTTGCTTGAAGAAATGGCAGATGTCACACACGTTGGTAGCCTGCACGATGCCCGTCGGGTAATGGTGGAGCAAATCTTTGACCTGGTTATTCTCGATCTGGGTCTGACAGATGGCTCCGGCCTGGAACTGCTGGATGAGCTCAAGGGGCGTTGCCCGGTCGTGATCTTCTCGGCGCAGATTCCCAATCGAGCGATCACCGAACAGGTAGTTGCTGCACTGACCAAATCTGTCACCAGCAATGAACAGTTGCTGGCGACCATTAAAAACAGCTTGAATATGAACGAGGCAACAGGGTGATAAATAAGGTGTTGCAGCTCGGATGAACCGATTTTGTGCTGCGTTTTGCGCCCTTTGGGTGCTTGTGCCCTTTAGGTATGAGGATACCTATGTTGTGGCGTGATGAATGACGCTGCGATATGGATTCCCACGGGAGACCGTGGGAATCAGAAATATTGGTTAAACGACCAATCTATTTTGGTCCTACTATTGCGGCATCTCCTTGATATACAGATCATGCTTGGAGTAGGGGATCTCGATTCCCTCAGCCATGAAGCGTTTGTAGGTGGCGCTGTTGAGTGCGTCGAGGACTCGGCCACGTAGCTCTGGGTTTTCTACCCAGCTTTGCAACTCAAAATCAAGGCTTGAGGCACCAAAGGCAGCAAAGCGTATACGCGGTTCTGGCTCTGCGCAGACCTCGGGTTCGGCTACGGCAATGTCTTGCAAGATTTGTCGTACTTTATCGATATCGCTACCATAGGCAACGCCGACTGCGACCTTGATGCGAAATTTTTCGTGGGGACCACCGGACTCGTTGACGATGCGGGTGTTGCCCATGATTGAATTGGGGATGGTGATTTCAACGTCATCACGGGTGAGCAGCCTAGTGCTGCGGATGCCGATGTCTGTGACCTTGCCACGTTCGCCGCTTTCCAGCACCACGTAGTCACCGATCTTGTAGGGTGCATCGGCAAGTATAAATACACCTGAAAACAGATTGGCCAGGGTATCTTTGGCGGCAAAGCCAATGGCGATACCGGCAACACCGGCTGAGGCGACCCAGGCAGTCATATCAATATTCCATATTTGAAATATGACATAGCTCGCCAGTGCGATGACGACAATCAAACCAATGTTGTTGAACAAAGGCAGGGTCTGTGGGCATATCAGTGAATTCGGCTTTGCATTTTTACTGATGCTGGCAGTGATGATCCGCAGCAGGCGGATGATGAATGATGCGCCGATGACCGCCAGCAGGCTCAGTACCAATCCACGGCTTATTGCCGTGACCACTTCGGGTGGTTGCACGCTGTTGACCGAGATTAACAGACCAATGAGCACGATAGCCCAGAACAAGGGGCGATGCAGAATAGCGGCAAGACTGTCATCGAGGTTGTTGCCTGTGCGCTTCGCTAGCTTGCCGAGAATATTGATGACTATAAATTCGACAAGTTTGGCGAGTATCAGGCTGATTAAAAGGACCACGGCTGCCTTGAGATAGGGGCGAGTGTCGAATAACTGCAGCATCGGGGTCAGCAAATCAGGTATTGTTTGAGTGTCCATAGGCGTTCTTCTTGTCGTTCGATAATAGGGGGCAGATATCAATAATCCGGTTTGATGGTATTTCACCATTTAACAGGGCCGTTGACCACTGTGAATAGATGGACCAGAGTAGTTAGGATGTTTTATTGATGGGGTTTGGTTTTAGTGAATGATGCTAAAGACTGCGTGACTGAGGAATAATGAAAACGAGAATGTATTGGCTAATTGGGATAGTTGTGGCGTTTGGGTTGCTGTGGCTGGCTATTGCGCTGTTTCCCAAAGGAGAAGCCAAGGTTGGCTTGATGGCCGGCCAGTTAAAACCTTGCCCGAACACGCCTAATTGTGTCTGTAGTGAAGACAGCTTATCAGCCGCTTACATCACACCGCTGTTATTTGATGATGCGCCGGAGCGCGCCTGGCAGAGAGCCAAGCAAGCTGTTGTCTCTTTAGGCGGTACTATTCAAGTGCAACAGGAGACATATCTTTGGGCCAGTTTTACCACAAAGTGGCTAGGTTTTGTCGATGATGTGGAGCTAAGAATGGATGCTGATAGTCACCTTATTCATGTGCGCTCGGCATCGAGAGTGGGACGATCTGATTTTGGCGTCAATCGGGAACGTGTGGAAATGCTGCGATCATTTTTCAATAGCAAACCATCAGATCAGCAAAGGTTATAAAAATGTTAACCACAGTCACTAATGCCATATTCTTTATGATAATTGTCTTGGCAGGGTCGCTGCAGGCCCACGCCCAACAGAATAGTGACAGCACGGCGAAGTCTGTTGCTGATGTTCGCAGTGCAGAAAGTTGGCAACACCTTGAAACGCTGGTGAAAACGATAGGTGCAACACGTGATCAGCTGACTGAGCTACGTACGCAGTTACACGCTAGTGAGGATGATGCTGAGCGCACCCGGCTGGGCATGGAAGTGGAACAGCTTGCCGCAGATATGGAGTCTCTGCAAACAGCCTGGGAGATGATGGCGACTGGCGGAGCGGACCTGAATTTGTTTGGTGTTAAAACCGAGGCTGCCTTTAATTGGCGGGATGAGCTGCAATCAGTGTTTGAGCCTATCCTGGTGGAACTGAAAAAACTCACTGAACGGCCACGCAAAATTGAACGTTTACGGTCTGATCAAAGCTATTATCAGCAGCGCCTTGATGTAGCGGAAGCGGCACTGTTGAGTGTGGTTGACTATCGCAAAGATGCTCCTTCGCCACTGCTGCATGAGTCTTTTGTTCAGCTTGAGGATCGTTGGCGAAAACGCCGCGATAATTTAAAAAACCGACTTGACCTGATCAACTTTGAACTGCAGGAAATGTTTGCGCCAACCAAAGGCCCGCAACGTGATCCCATCGCAGCACTACAAGAACTTTTGTCGGGGCGCGTGTTGAATTTCTTGATTGCCGTTGCTGTGATGGGATTTGTCTACCTGCTGTTGCGTATATCGAATCAATTTTATAATAGATTGGTTATGCGCAAAGCCAAACGGCGCAGAACGTTTTTGGCGCGCCTGGGTAATTTGTTGTTCTATTTGTTCACAACAGTGATAGTGTTGTTCTCAGGCATGCTGGTTTTGTATTTGCTAGGTGACTGGTTGCTGCTGGGACTGTTTATTATCGTGCTTGTGGGTGCCGCGTGGGCGATTCAAAGGTCGTTGCCTCATTACCTTATGGAGGCAAAATTGATACTTAACCTCGGCTCGGTGCGTGAGGGCGAACGGATTATTTATCATGATCTTCCATGGCAGGTCACGGCGTTGAGTTTCTATACCACGCTGATCAATCCGCGTCTCGAAGGCGGGTCGCTACGCATACCTTCACGTGAGCTGGTGGATTATAACTCGCGTCAATATGATGCGCATGAACCTTGGTTCCCAACGCGTGTGAGTGATTTTGTAACGCTTGATGATGGCAGTTACGGTCAGGTGATTGCTCAGACGCCGGAGACTGTGCAATTAAAGGTGATGGGTGCACTCAAACTCTATCGGACCACGGACTTTCTTGGTCTAAATCCACGTAATTTATCGCTGCAGGGATTTACGTTATTGATGACCTTTGGGCTTGACTACCAGCATCAGGGTCAGATCACTACAAGCATCCGCGAAACGATGCAGCAGGAATTGACTGAAGGGCTAAGCCACACCGATATGGCACAATACCAGACACAGCTGGCGGTTGAATTCAAAGAAGCGGCCACGTCGTCTCTGGATCTGGTCGTTATTGCCAGCTTTAATGGCGGTGCAGCGGATAAGTATTTTTCGATTCAACGGCTGCTGCAACGCTTGGCTGTGGATGCCTGTAACCGCCACGGCTGGGGCATTCCATTTAACCAAGTTACCGTGCATTCGGCTTGAACTAATAGTATCAATAGAGGCAGGATCAAATTCTTTAATGTTAAATTTTTTTTAGTTTTTAATATCGTGGGGCAGAACTGATGAAAAAAATTTATTTTTCCGTGCTTGTCTTATGTTTTTCGCCAGGTCTCATGGCAGCACCAGAGCTAAAGGGAAGTCCGTCTGAATTGAGTACTTACTTGCTTGATGCACGTAAGATTATCTCGATTAATGCTGCCGCAGAGAAAAAAGTGGAGGCGGACCAGGCCATTGTTGCCTTGATCATTAGAAATGAGGCGCGAAGCTTAGATGGTGCCTTGCAAGAGAATGAACGGTTGCAGGTGCGTGTCAACAAGTCCTTGCTTGAGGGGGATATTGGCGCGGAGAAGATCAAGGCAGCAAATTTTAGCTCTACACCGGATTATGGTTGGTTGAAAGATAAACCCAAGTCTTATGAGATTAGTCGTGAGGTTAAGGTCAGCATTGTTAATGCCGCGCAGATGCGTGCTGTTGCCAGGGTGGTAGACAACATTGATGAAGTATTTATGGGGGCGATGAATTTTGAGGACAGTGCTAAGAGCGACAATGAACTTATGACAGTGCAAAAGGCGTTGGACAAAATTCTGGTCAAGAAGGCGCTTTATGAAAAAACCTTTGCTGTGTCATTGGCCTTGGTGAAGGTAGTTGACCAGGGGGTTAGGCCTGTCTATGCGGCACCTCGCATGAAACGAGCGATGAAGGCTGAGATGTTTTCCAGTTCAATGCAAGAATCGAGTATGGGTACTGATTCTGTCGCCCCAGGCCAGTTTGCGGGTATTACCTATCATGCCAATGCGATGGCTGAATTTGTGGTTGTTAATTAGGGGTTGTTAATTAGGGGTTGTTAATTAGGGGTGTTGCTGTAATTATTTGGACAAATGGGGACCGATCCACTTACTCGGCCCCACTTTTTGATTTTACTCTTTGACGCCGCGTTTGTAGATAATGAAACCATTCAAGAAATGGCTGAGCAGCTGGTCGCTGCACTCTTTGTAGTTTTTATGACCCTCCTTACGGAAGATTCCTGCCAGTTCTTGTTTTTTGATCTCATAACCTGACAGTTCAAATATCTCGGTCATGTCGAGTTCTTTGAGGTCGAGGGCGATGCGCAGTTTCTTGATGATTTCGTTATTGGTCATAATGGTGTTATTTCTTAGCCCGTTTTTCGGTGGCCATCTGAACGGTGATTTGTTTGTCTAGAAATGGTTTACCGTCTTGTTCCAAGGCATTTCCTGCTGAGTTCTGTTGGGCAAAGGTGATAAATGCATAACCTTTGGTTTTCTGGTTTTTCTTGTTGAGCGGCAGATTGATCTCGGTGATTTCGCCATATTCAGCAAAGTGCTCTTTAAGCAGGGTATCTGTAACAGTCACATCAAGGTTGTTCAGGTAGATCTTGTTATTTGACATGCAGGGCTCGTGTTGTCTAACAAATTGTGTCGCTATTATGAGGCAGAAGTCGATATTTTGCGATAATAATTTGTTTGTGATGGGGTGCGGGCAAAGAGGAGGGTATCAATAAATGCTAGTATCGCAGGCCATGAGGTGTTGGGATTATTGGGGAGTGTTTCCTGGCCTGACAGACTATTTATTTGATTATGCTGTGTACCGGTCGTTACACAGTCTATGAGGTATTCATGAGACCCTGGGAATTACTCGATACTGCAGCCGTGCCTGGTCAGGGCAATGAATTGCGCCTCTATCGCCGCGGCGAGGAGTTCTCTATCAAGGCCGGTTACAGCGAGTTAATGAACAGCCGCGTTCATGGCTCAGAGGACGCCCTGGCTGAATTGGCCTGTCAGCGGATTACCGATAGGCCCAAGCCACGCATTTTAATCGGTGGGCTGGGCATGGGCTTCACCCTGGCAGCCGCATTACAGCAGCTTGGACCAGAGACCGAGGTGGTGGTAGCAGAGCTGGTGCCGGCGGTAGTGGCGTGGAATCGGGGACCGTTGGCGTCGCTTGCCGGACATCCGCTGAACGATCAACGGGTGACGGTGCATGAGGGCGATGTTGCCCGGCTGATCCGCTCTGAACGAACTGCTTATGATGCGATCTTATTGGACGTCGACAACGGCCCCGAGGGGCTGACCCGCAAGGAAAATGACAGTCTTTATAGTCCGGCAGGGCTGGGCGCTGCCGCGGCGGCGCTGCGACCGGGTGGCATATTTGGGGTCTGGTCGATTAGCCCCGACCAGAAATTCAGTAAACGGCTAGCTCACTCTGGTTTCAAGGTTGAAGAGATTCGGGTACGTGCCCGTGGCCGCCACGGAGGTGGTCGGCACATGATTTGGTTTGGCGTTAATAAATAGAAAATAGGTGCTAGCGCAGTACCTGTGTCTTGATGGTGTTTTATTGTAATAATTCTTATTTATTCAGGAGAATAAAATGGAAGGTGCTTTCAATTTGGCATTTAGTTTTTGGACTGGGATGGCAATTGTTGTTGTCATACTTATAAAGTCATCGATTAAGTTTGTACCCCAGAATCGTGCCTTTGTCATTGAGCGTTTTGGAAAATATAACGCCACGTTGATTGCGGGCCTGAATTTTATTATTCCTTTTGTCGATAAGCTTGCCTATAACCGCTCATTAAAGGAGCAGGCGATTAATGTTCCCAGCCAGGCGGCCATTACTAAAGACAATATCGGCTTGACGGTTGATGGTGTTTTATATCTCAAAGTGATTGATCCATATAAAGCCAGTTATGGTGTTGAGGACTACGTGTTTGCAGTGACGCAGCTAGCACAAACAACCATGCGTTCTGAAATCGGCAAAATGTCTCTTGATAAGACTTTTGAGGAAAGGGATACGCTAAATATTGCAATTGTAAATGCCATCAATGAGGCGGCCGAGCCTTGGGGCGTGCAGGTGATGCGCTATGAAATAAAGGATATCGAACCCCCTCGCAGTGTGCTTGAAGCAATGGAACGGCAGATGAAGGCCGAGCGTGACAAACGCGCCACCATCTTGGAGTCTGAAGGTGATCGTCAATCTGCCATCAATGTGGCAGAAGGTGACAAACAAGCAAAGGTATTGGCGGCGGAAGCAGATAGAGCTCAGCAGATTCTGCGGGCTGAAGGTGAAGCCCGAGCAATTGAGATGATTGCCGATGCAAAGGCCAACGCTCTAACAACCGTCGGCGAGGCAGCGGCCACAGAGCAGGGGCAGAAAGCGGTGCAGCTAGATCTGGCGACACTGGCAATTGCCGCCAAGCAGGCTATTGCTAAAGAATCAACCGTGGTTTTAATGGATGGCAAGTCGAGTGAGGCTGGTTCTAGCGTCGCTGAGGCAGTTGCAATTGTCAGTGCCATGAATCAAAGCAAGGCATTTTCTGTGTAAGCGGATGAGAACTGATAATGATCGAATACTTTAATAATAATATTTTCAGCTTTTGGTTTGTAGTCGGGTTTATCTTGCTTGCAGTTGAACTGCTTGCGTTCGGCTTTTCAAGCGGCTTTGTGTTTTTCATTGGCTTGGCCGCATTGGTGACAGGTGGGGCAGTATGGTTTACTTTAATCCCTGCCACATGGTCTGCCAGCATTGCCACATTTGCCATCAGTTCAGTGGTAATTTCTGCGTTGCTTTGGAAACCCTTAAAGGCGATGCAGAATAATCGTACTACGCCACTAAAAGATAACTCCAGTGATCTAGTGGGTCTTAAATTCAGGTTAGATGATGACCTCAGTGTTACAAAGCCAGGTAAAACTCGTTATTCGGGCATAGAATGGCAGGTTGAAATAGATATTGATTCAGATATTAAAGAGGTTGGTGCCGGAACCACAGTTGAGGTTGTCTCTGTGGATGCCGGTAAATTCAGAGTTACCCCGCTGTCTGAAGATTAAGAGCTTGTATTGCGACATGAAACTATGAATGTTGCTGACGAAGTTAAACACCAGACATATCAATATATGAAACTAGATATCAATAATCCTGAAGTTATTATTATTGGCGCGGGGGCAGCCGGACTAATGTGTGCCATCGAGGCAGGTAAACGCAGCCGCTCTGTACTGGTATTGGATCAGGCCAATAAACCTGGACGCAAAATTCTCATGTCCGGTGGCGGACGTTGCAATTTTACCAATTACGAGGTCGGTGTTCATAACTTTTTATGTCACAATCCACACTTTTGTAAATCGGCGTTGAGCCGCTTTACACAGTGGGATTTTCTCGCGCTAGTTCAAAAATATCAGATTTCCTTTCACGAGCGTGAACATGGCCAGTTGTTCTGTGACGATAGCGCCAAGGATATCCTTAACATGCTCTTGGAGGAAAATAAAAAATTTGGTACCAGGATTCAACTCAAGACTGAGATACAAAATATCAGCAAGCTGGATGACGCATCATTCAGCCTTAAAACCTCACAGGGGGATTTGTCGTGTCAGTCACTGGTCATCGCTACAGGTGGCTTGTCTATCCCGAGCATGGGTTCTTCGCCTTTTGGTTATCAAGTGGCCGAACAGTTTGGCATCAAAATATGGCCGCCCC
>Ga0316208_1003951_pt1 | contig 10177 bp, 6 predicted proteins | sample 3monopyrite_MG_FD_204944 | JGI IMG/M metagenome (GOLD analysis project Ga0316208, IMG submission 204944) | Microbial mat bacterial communities from mineral coupon in-situ incubated in ocean water Damariscotta River, Maine, United States -... | ecosystem: Environmental > Aquatic > Marine > Coastal...
CGTTGCCTTGTTTGACCCGAAGCCGCAGGCGATGGTGTTTTGAATGCGTGCCAGCGTCTGAAACGCGGGCGCCTTCGGCTTCCGGTCAAACAAGGAACTTATTTCAGGACTATTCCTAACGGACAATCAATCAAGTCTCTGTTTCTTCGCCGCCTACGTGCAGTCGCCAGCTATGACCAGACTTCATCCGACCGATCTCATAACACGTCAGCGCGATGGTTGTGACAGTTTTACAGCCAGTAGCCAAATGTTAATCATCAGACTCTCGCAGCTTTGCCATCACGCTCAGATCTTCCAGCGTGGTCTGGTCGCCGACTGATTCTCGACCGGCTGCGATGTCTCTCAAAAGACGTCGCATGATCTTGCCGCTGCGAGTCTTCGGCAATGAGTCTGTGAATTTGATGACATCCGGAGTCGCGATTGCGCCGATCTGCTTTCGCACGTGAGCGATCAGCTCTTTCTTCAGTTCTTCGTCGCCCGAAGACGCCTTCAGCGTGACGAAGCAGAAAATGCCTTCGCCCTTGAGATCGTGTGGGAAGCCAACGACCGCCGCCTCGGCAACAGCGTCGTGAGCGACCAGCGCCGATTCGACCTCCATTGTACTGAGGCGATGTCCCGAAACGTTCAGCACATCGTCGACTCGCCCCATCACCCAGTAGTAGCCATCTTCGTCGCGACGTGCTCCGTCTCCGGCGAAGTATCGGCCTTCAATTTTGCTGAAGTAGACGTCGATAAATCGCTGATGATCGCCGTAAAGCGTCCTCAGCATGTGCGGCCACGGCTGAGTCATGACCAGCAGACCGCCCTGATTGTCGCCGAGGCTTTCGCCGGTTTCGGTTTGGATGTCCGGCACGACTCCTGGCAGAGGCTTCGTGCAGCTTCCCGGTTTGGTGGCCGTCACACCTGGCAGCGGACTGAGCATGATGCCGCCGGTTTCCGTCTGCCACCATGTGTCGACGATCGGACATTGTTCGCCGCCGATCACTTTGTGATACCACATCCAGGCTTCAGGATTGATCGGCTCGCCGACCGTTCCCAGCAGACGCAGGCTCGACAGATCGTACTTGTTCGGCCATTCGTCGCCCCATTTAATGAACGCTCGGATGGCCGTCGGAGCGGTGTAGAAAATGTTGACTTTGTACTTTTCGACCATCGACCAGAACCGACCTTCGTCCGGCCAGTTCGGTCCGCCTTCGTACATGACGGTCGTCGCCCCGTTCGACAGAGGCCCGTAGACGATGTAGCTGTGGCCGGTGATCCAGCCAATGTCGGCGGTACACCAGTAGGTATCTTCGTCTTTCAGGTCAAAGACCCAGCGAGACGTCATCGTTGTGCCAAGCAGGTACCCGGCCGTTGTGTGCATCACACCCTTCGGCTTTCCGGTCGACCCCGACGTGTAAAGAATAAACAGCGGGTGTTCTGAGTCGAGTTCCTCGGCTTCGCATTCAGCCGATGCGTCTTCCATCAGCTCGTGCCACCAGTAGTCACGATCTGGAACCATCGTGACATCGCCACCGGTTCGGTTAACGACAACGACGTTCTCAACAGACGGTGACTTTTCCAGACTCTCGTCGACGGCGACCTTCAGCGGCACTTCTTTGCCGCGGCGCCAGCCTCCGTCCGCGGTCACCACGAGTTTCGCCTGAGCGTCGTTGTTCCGATCGGCGACCGCGTCGGCGCTGAAACCTCCGAAGATAATCGAATGCGTCGCGCCGATTCTGGCACAAGCGAGCATCGCGATTGCCAGCTCGGGAATCATCGGCATGTAGAGCGTGACTCGGTCGCCGGTCTCGACGCCCAGCTTCTTCATGCAGTTGGCGAATTTGCAGACCTCGCGATGCAGGTCCTGGTAAGTCAGCACTCGCTGATCGCCGGGTTCGCCTTCCCAGATGATCGCCGCTTTGTTTTTTCGCCACGTTGTCAGATGACGATCGACACAGTTGTAGCAGGCGTTGGTTTTGCCGCCGACGAACCACCTGGTGTCCGGCATGTCGCCTTCGAGTGTCTTGTCGAAGTCCTGAAACCAGTCGAGATTCTCACGAGCCAGGTCGCCCCAGAATCCGGCGGGGTCGTCCTTCGCCCGATTCCACATCTCCTGATACTGCTCTTCCGAGCTGATATGTGCCTCGGCAGAAAACTCCGGCGAGGGTGGGAAACTTCGGGTTTCCTGAAGGACGCTCTCGATGGCTTCGCTCATGTTGCAACTCCTGACGTTCGCCGGGGTGATTTGACGGGGCGTCTGGCTCATCGTGCCAGGCAGCTCTGTCTTTGCTATTAGGTCGTAGAGAGCCCGCGATGGTAGGCCCGCTCTGTCGCAATTTCAACGAGCCCGACTCTCGCGACTGCTGGTCTGACGAATCCCCAACCGCGACCGCCTCGCCCCGCTTGCCCGGCTGTTAATTGTCCCCTATCGTCCCGGTTTTCCAGCCGAATTACGCGACATTCCGGCAGGAAGCTCTACAATCCCGATCGGGCCGCCAGGCGGCAATTCCAAAGCACAGGCCACATTCTCCGACCTTCTCCGGAAGGTTCAGCGAGTTGGCGGCCTCGTCCGCTGAATTCAATATTACTCACGTTCAACATTACTCACGCTCAACATTACTCACGGATGAAACCGAACTCTTTTAGGAAACGACCATGTCGACCGCTCCCGCTGAAGCTCTTGCGTACAAAGTCAAAGACATCAACCTCGCCGCGTTCGGCCGCAAAGAAATTGAACTGGCCGAAAAAGAAATGCCCGGCCTGATGTCTCTCCGCGAGAAATATGGCGACAGCAAGCCGCTCGCCGGAGCACGCATCGCCGGCTGCCTGCACATGACCATTCAGACAGCCGTGCTGATCGAAACGCTGACCGCTCTGGGCGCCGAAGTCCGCTGGTCGAGCTGTAACATTTTCTCGACTCAGGATCACGCCGCTGCAGCCATCGCCGCAACGGACGTCGCCGTCTTCGCCTGGAAAGGCGAATCCAACGAAGAATTCGACTGGTGCATCGAGCAGACGATTTTCTGGCCTGACGGTCAGCCACTCAACATGATTCTGGACGATGGCGGTGACCTGACCGCGATGATCCTCAACAAGTTCCCTGAACTGGCCGAAGGCATTAAAGGGATCTCAGAAGAAACCACGACCGGTGTCCTGCGGCTTGTGCAGCTTGCCGCCGATGGCAAACTTCCGATCCCAGCCATCAACGTCAACGACTCGGTCACCAAGAGCAAGTTCGACAACCTGTACGGCTGCCGGGAATCGCTCGCCGACGGCATCAAACGAGCCACCGACATCATGGTCGCCGGCAAAGTCGTCGTCATCTGCGGCTACGGTGACGTTGGCAAGGGATGTTCTGCCGCCATGAAGGGCTTGGGCGCTCGAGTCATCATCACGGAAATCGACCCGATCAACGCATTGCAGGCCGCGATGGAAGGTTACCAGGTCACAACGCTCGAAGACGTCGCCAATCAGGGAGACATCTTCGTCACGACGACCGGCAACACCGACATCATTCGTGGAGAACACCTCGACGAAATGAAGAACAACGCCATCGTCTGCAACATCGGCCACTTCGACGACGAGATCAACGTTGCCTACCTCAACAACCGGTCGGACATCGAAAAGCTGATGATCAAGACCGACGACATGGAAGGCGGCCCGGTCGACAAGTACATCTTCCCGTGCGGCAAGGCGATCATCGTTCTCGCGGAAGGCCGACTGGTGAACCTCGGATGCGCTACCGGTCACCCATCATTCGTCATGAGCAACAGTTTCACGAACCAGACCGTCGCTCAGATGGCCCTGTGGAATCCTTCGTCACTGGGCTTCGAAGAGGGACACTTCACCCTCGGCGTCCACATGCTGCCTAAGCGTCTCGACGAAGAAGTCGCCCGCCTGCACCTGGAAAAGCTCGGCGTGAAGCTGACGACTCTGTCAGCCGAACAGGCCGCCTACATCGGCGTTCCCGTCGACGGCCCTTACAAGCCTGAGCACTACCGATACTAAGCGTTCGGTCGATTAACCAATTGCGACGAACCGTCGTTGTGCAGGATTCATGCACGACGACGGTTTTTTCGTTGGGCGAAACAAACTCTGCATCCACCATGCATCCACCATGCATCCACCATGCATCCACCATGCATCCACCATGCATCCACCATGCATCCACCATGCATCCACCATGCATCCACCATGCATCCACCATGCATCCACCATGCATTCGGCGCATTCTGACCATGCATTCGGCGCATTCTGACCATGCGTCCGTCGCATTCTGAAGGGTATGTCAAGCGCTGCGCAGGCGTACCATGCATGGCAAAATTGAAGGTACGCCTGCGCTGCGCTTGTCAATACCCTACGGATGCGGTCACACACCGTCCGAGCGGGAATCGCTGGCTGCTCCGTACGTCACAAAGCCCGCAGAAACTCAATGAGGACTGCGCGTTGTGACTCGGACAGAGCCTCGTCCGATGGGTGCGAAAATCGCGTGAGCACATCCTCGATGGAGCGGGCTCGGCCGTCGTGCAAGAGGCGGTCACGTTGGCTGATTCCGCTGAGCGACGGTGGGTTGAACAGTGAGTTTCCGTGAGCATCTCGCAGCCCAACGTCGAATGTGTCATCGGTCGTGTAACTTGTGAAGCCGTTGTGACATCTGGAGCAACCAGCCGATTCGAAGACCTCTCGGCCTTTGTACTCGACCGTCGGATGTGGCCCTGCGCCACGAGCAACAGCGACTGAAGGCGGTCGTTCAAGCTTCGTAACATAAGCCGTCAGATCGGTTATGAGCTCGTCGTTTGATTCCGGAGATCTCATTGTCGAGCTAAGCGACGCTCGGATCTGGCCGTGCAACAGATTTTGCGAACCGTTCCACGCCCACGGACCGGTTGACCAGGTACCTCGAAGAGTTGGAACCCGCTTCGCATCACCGAAATCGCCATCTCCTAAAGTGTCTGCCAGACCGTTATTGGTGTGCCCATCCGTGTGGCAACTGTGGCAACTCATCCAACTTTCGTGCGACAACTTCGCGCTGAAGAATGAAACCTCGCCTCGTTCAACTGGCCCTAACATCGGACTCGGCCCGAGGCTGATCGTGTCAACCGGTTGATTCCCAAACAGGTCAACGACGGAAACAGAATCCGTCAATGAATTCACCACGAACGCGCGATCAGTCGCCTCATCATGAAGGATGTCGATCGGCCGGCCGCCGGTTGGAACACGGCTTTCGCGAACGCCAACCCGGTCGACAATGGCCAGCTCGTCAGTCCCGGCCAGAGTCACGACAAACTTCTTCGGTGTGACGAAAACCGCTGCTGGATCGCCGGCCCCTTCACTCGGCCCACCGAGCGAAATCCGCTCCAGACTCAACGCCTGCCCTTCAGCATCGAGCAGCGAATCGATACCGATCGCGAGGATCTCATTCTCAATCAGAATGCCCCAGTGAATGTCGTCGAGGTCGGTATACCCTTTTGGATTGAGACGTTGGCAGGTCAAGTACAGCCGTCCGTCGCGGCCGACGGTGATGTCTCGAATATTGTGGACCGGCAATTCATATTCTGAAGCGACGACACCGGCTTCGCAGTCGACAACGGCCAGCCGTCCGCCAAAACAATCCGCGACAACAACGTGATCTGGCCCGACGAATGCCTCAGCTTTAGGCGCGAAAGGCAGATCGATCTGATGCCGCATCGCGAAACGCTTCGTGACTCCCTTCGCAGGCTCACGCTCTGCGAGGATGCACACCCGCCGCGACCACAGAGAAGCCACACACGCGAAGTTCCCGCTCCGGTTCACCACGACCGATTCTGGCCATGCTGCAACCTCAACGCGATCGGAGATCTGCAATCCGTTCTCCGAATGACTGACCACGACAACCGTGCTGCCCGCAAAGTCAGTCACGAGCAATTGGTCGCTGCCTGGCACGGCGACAACATCCGAGAGCTGCTGGCCGATCTGCTTCTCGGACACACTTCGCGCTGCGATATTCACAAGGCTCAATGTTCCGCTGCGTCGATTGGCAACACAAAGTCTGCTTCCGCCGTCAATCAACACGGCCGCGGATGGGCGGCGATGCTGAACTCGCAACGCCAGTTCGGCTCCGTCAGCCAGCAAAGGCTTCAACAAGAGCATCACGAATATGGCGATGGCATGCTTCATTCATCGCTCGCTGTGTGCAGAAAAGGGTGGCGGCCAAGCAGAAGTTGGAGGCTGAAGGTATCAGGCAGTTTGCTCAAATGAGTACAGGGCGAAAATCCGGGTTGTCGCAGAACTCGGGTGGCATTCCAAAGTTGTCACCGACGAAATCGTCGATCCAGCCTTTCGTTTTTTCGGAAAGTACTCCGTTCAACTCTTCAATCGCCACGCCGGAAATCATGAGCGGAAACACATGATCCACTCTCATCTGATCGCCGAGGCACCAGGCTGCAATCTGTTTCTCGCGGCTTTCCGTCGCAAGCGTCCCTGAGAACAGACAGCGATCCATGAGTTCCGAAGCGTCACCGCCGCCTTGCTCCGCCCAATCAGAGAGCCGCCCCAAACGCTGTCCGACATCCATGTTTGACAGCATGTAGTCGGTGACGGCCTGCCGGGACTCAGCGGAAAGTTCGCTTTGAGAAGCAAGCACGCAGGATTCGCACATGGCGTATTCGACAATCGGCTCCTGCTGAACGAATACGCGTTCGATCAAATAAGGCGTGCCCGACTGAAGCAACTCCGCCTCGCATTTCAGGCACTTGTCGAACGGTCCGTCGTTCTCGAGCGAATGAAAATCGCTCGGAATAGGGACAAACTTCGGCTCGGGCGGCCAGTTGGAATCCACGTGCAGACTCTCTCGTGCTGTATCGTCAACGGCTTCAGCGATCTCGTCGTCTGAATTGAGCACGGATTATTGCCGACGGGAACACTCCGTGTCGATGACTCGGCACAGTCGCTCATACCACCAGACGTTACGAAGCGGAAGGAGGCGGGAGCAGTGCCACATCCCGGAGCCGATCGAGCTTGGCAAGCGTTTCAGGATCGTCCTTTAGACGTGGGTCAGCTCTTCGACGAGCCCAGCGTTCCATCGCCGGTCGTTTTCCATTGTCGACGGCTCTGTTGTACAGCTTTGAGATTATCAGCACGACGAACAGCATTCCGCCGAGGATGCACATCTTCGTCAGGCTGCTCATCGACCCCGCTTGATCGCCGGTCACGAATCTGCCGACCAAACCGATGCCAGCCAGGATAACGAACCGAGTGAGCCGGTTTGTGTTCCCCATCGGAACGACGCAGATCAATACGGCGATGACTGCATAATAGATGAGTTGGCGATTCATCTGCCGCCCCATTCGATCGCTAAGTGCCTCCTTGAACTCTGCGGCAGACATTGTGTAGAGATCCTCGGGCGTCAACACTTCCTGCTCCTCAGGCTCAAACAGGAACAACGTCGCAAGCGTCGCCACAATCAGCATCAGGACAAGGAAGGTGGGGCCAATCAGTGATCTCGGATCCATCTTTCAATTCCTCTTACTCGCGACAGCAAACCTGAGGCTCCATCGAACGAGCCCACAACTGATTGCCCGAGTATTACCGCTTCGGGAATCAATTCCTGAAGAAGCCGATCGTCTGCGAGCAGAATCCCGATCACCACCCCGGGGCGATCCCAGCCACTTGCCAGATCCGCACGACATGCAGGTCGCGCGGGATAGTCTGCCTCGAATTCGCCGGAATGTTGCGTTCGCGAAACGCGTTGCGCACCCGAGGCAACATGTCGCAAAGCGCAGACAAACAGCCCGGCTCGTTGTGAAGCCGGGCTGTCAGAAATGGTGCTGGTCGTTGCCAGCGAATCCGATTTCGTGCCGATCAATCGCGTTTGCGAATCACGGCGAAGCGGGTTCCGTTTGCTGATTTTACGAACAGAAACAGCCCCTTCTCAGGCTTCACGTCGGCGAGACCTTTGTTGAAGTCAGCAACGCTATCAATTTTGCGATTACCGACTTTCAGGATGACGTCACTAACTGACAACACGCGAGCGGCTGCTCCATCGCGGTCGACTGAGCTGACGACAACTCCCTCATCAGAATCCAGCCCCAGCTGTTCGGCGATCTCCGGCGTCAGTTCACGGACCTTGAATCCGAAATCACTAATCACAACAACATCTTCCTCGACGTCGTCTCCAGGCTCTTCGCGTTCCGGCCGTCCAATGCTGGCCATTGTGTACTCATTGGGCATTTGCTTCAGAACGATCGGAACACTCACTCGCTTGCCGTCTCGCAGGATTTCGATCTTGTACGGCTTGTCGACGGCCAACCGTTCAACGATTCCCTGCAGGCTGCGAGGCCCGCTGACAGGGTTTCCGTCGAGCGACAAGACCACGTCACCGGGCTCCAGCTTTGCGGTACTGCCAGGAGACTTCGGGAAGACCTGCGTCACGATCGCCCCTTCGCCAACTTTCAGATCAAGATGCGCCGCCAGATCGTTGGTCACCGGCTGAATCGTGATGCCGATGAAAGCTCGCTTCACCTCGTCATGCTCGATCAACTGCTGAACGACCCACCACGCCATGCGGCCGGGCACCGCGAAGCCAATCCCGTCAAATCCGCCGCTCCGTGAGGAAATCGCGGTATTGACGCCGATGACGTTGCCGTGCAGGTCCAGCAATGGTCCGCCGCTGTTTCCTGGATTGATCGCGGCGTCTGTCTGCAGAAAGTCCTCACGTTCGGTGATGTGAGGCCCGCGTCCTTTAGCCGAAATAATTCCAGACGTGACAGACAGCTCCTGCCCGAAAGGACTACCGACGGCAATGACCCAGTCGCCCACGGCGATCTCGTCGCTGTCGCCAAAACGAAGAGCCTGCAATGGCTGGCCGGTGTCGATTCTTAGAATCGCGAGGTCGGTTCGCGGGTCTGTCCGCACCTCGCTGCCTTTGAATTCACGGCCGTCATGCAGCCTGACGACAATCTCGTCGGCATCGGCGACGACGTGATTATTCGTCACGATGATCCCCGATGAATCGACGATGAATCCCGACCCCATTCCACTTCGCTCGGGCGACTGACGCTGTTTCGGCATCTGACGGAAGAACTCACGAAATCTCGGGTCGGCTTCGAAAAGTCTCTCCAACTGATCGGAACCTTCCCCGCCACCAACATCGATCTTCCGAGCCTTCTGTCGAGTCTCGATCGTCACCACGCATGGCAGTGCCTTCCGAGCGACGCTGCGGAAAACGGTCGACAGCTCATGAGCGTCGGTCGCCGCGACCGGTGTCGGCAGGCCCGGTCGCTGAGCCACGGTTACGGCAGCCGCGACAAGGCAGAATCCCCCAAACAGGGCGATCATCCAGTGAGTCTGACTTCTCAAAGTTCTCATCCAAATTCTCCGTTTCGGCTTAAAATATGGCCCGTTCCATAGTTGGCCCCTGCGTCCGAGCTGATGGCTAATCTATCAAAAACGTTGCCATGTGTTCTCATCGTCAGGTCACCGGAAATACTGCTGCCCCTGGTTCAAGCTGGCAGCCCATTTTTCCACAAAACTCGCTGAAAGCTGACGGTAACAGGACCGGCAGAAGTCGGAAAGATTTACCTGACCAGCTTTCCGCGATTGACGACTCGTACGTGTGCGATGAGCAATCCGTTGAAGTCACGTTTGATAATTTTGGGACAGGGCCGAGGAAACACACAAGTGCCAATCAGCAATTCCCGGACGGATGTTTTTTTGGGCTGGGGCCGGTGAGTTTCGCGGCGGGCGGGGCGAATGGCCGCCGGCGGGCGTGGCTGTCGCGGGATGTGGACCGACCGGGCGGCTCGGATCGTCGCTCGGAAGCCGGTGCATTGGTGTTTTGAGCGGTTTCGGCTCCCCGGATCGGGCGGCCGGTTGGCCTCGGCGCGAACCTTGAGCGCAGTCCTGACGGGACAGGACGCCGGGGACTCCCCTGACCGGGACGCTGGCTCGTTCAGGCACGCCGGTCGTTCAGGCACGCTGGCTCGTTCAGGCACGCTGGCTCGTTCGCGCGAACCGGCACGGCGGGCACGAACCGCGTCGGGTCAGCCGGTGTCCGCCTGCGGAGCCACCTGTGGAGCCGCCACGTTTTTGCCCAGGCCCAGCAGGATCACTTCATACATGTGACGCATCGACGTGAACTCGAAATGGTAAAAATGAGACCGCAGCTTTTCCCATAACGAACGACGTGTCCGGTATTGCGCGACAACCGCCTGGAACA
>Ga0316208_1003952_pt1 | contig 10175 bp, 3 predicted proteins | sample 3monopyrite_MG_FD_204944 | JGI IMG/M metagenome (GOLD analysis project Ga0316208, IMG submission 204944) | Microbial mat bacterial communities from mineral coupon in-situ incubated in ocean water Damariscotta River, Maine, United States -... | ecosystem: Environmental > Aquatic > Marine > Coastal...
CTGATGGCCGACGAGTCGTTGCCGGGATTCCGAACCAGAACACCGTGAAGGTATGGGATATCGACGCTGGCAAAGAGATGTTTACGTTGAAAGGTCTTCCCGGACCAGTTCTCAATGTCAAGTTCAGTCCGGATGGACAACAGCTTGTCGCCTGTGATGAGAACGGGACGATTAAGATATTGGATGCCAGTGATGGCGTGGAGTTGTTCACACTCAATGGACACTCCGCCCTGGTCAAACAAATCGTGTTCAGCCCGGATGGGAAAGTGCTGGCCTCTGGAGGCCAGGATGCGTTTGCCAAACTCTGGGACGCCGAGACCGGTCGAGAGCTGCTGACTCTGAAAGGGCCGGCGGAGCGAGTTAGTCGATTTGCATTCAATTCAGCGGGAAGCCAACTGGCGACGGTGAATTCCGACCATACGTTGAATTTGTGGGACGTGGCGACTGGCCAACAGAACGCCACCTTGAGAGGGCATGACGAAACTGTTTCAGGGCTGGTGTTCAGCCCGGACGGCAGTGAGCTTGCCACCTGTAGTTTCGACCGCACTGTCAGAATCTGGGATACAAAAACGGCAAAAGAGCTGGTCACGCTAGACGGGCACACGAGAGCGGTGACACGGGTCGTCTTCAGTCCGAACGGGAAACAGCTGGTTTCGTCCGGCAGTGAAGTGAAAGTCTGGAACAGGACGGCGAAGCCGAAGGGCTTCGACACAGAAGGGCTCGACGGTATCACGAGTGTGGCGTTCAGTCCTGATGGACAGCGGCTGGCATTTGTGAGCTACGACAACACACTCACCGTGCGAGATGCCAACACGGATCGAGAGCTTTTTACACTCAAGGAGGGAACCGGAAGTCTAGTCTTCGATTCAAGTGGCAAGCCTTATAAAGCTGGAACGACGATCCAGGACGAAACGACTGGTCGCGAAATGGAATTGAAACCTCGCGGGGTCAGTAGTCTGGCCTTCAGTCCCGATGGAAAGCGGCTGGCGACGGTTACGCAAATCATTGATTCCGAATCGGCATACCATTTAAAGATGGTCACAGTGCGGAACGCATCTACAGGCACCGAATTGCTGAGGATTGGCAAAGTGGGCGATAGCGTCGTCTTCAGTCCGGACGGCAAACACCTTGCTTCCGGAGCCAGGGTTTACGATTCGGAAACCGGGGAGCCGGTGCTCTCGCTCAAAGGGCACGTGGGAGCCGTATTCAGCGTTGCATTCAGCCCGGATGGGACACAACTGGTAACCGGTTGCTATGGGAAGGGTGTCCGCGTCTTCTCAGCGGTTACTGGAGAAGAACTGCTGAGTTTCGAGGATTACCGATTGACAATGAATTGTCTCGCCTTCAGCCCTGGCGGATCACAAATCGCTTCGACCAATGGAAGCAATGCTGTCGTCGTTTTCGACGCTTCCACAGGCGCCGAGCAGTTTCGACTGGAAGGACATGCCCGCATGGTTCTTGGTGTGACGTTCAGCCCGGATGGGAAAAGGCTGGCGACTGCCAGTTCCGATAGATCAGTCAAGGTGTGGGACACGGTCATCGGTCGAGAGCTGCTCTCTTTCGACGGACTTGAGGGGAGTGTCCATAGCGTGGCGTTCAGTCCGGACGGTCACCGCCTTGCCGCGTCAAGTGGACGTTATCGCCGATACGAAGAAATCGGACCGGCGGCGCCTTCGACTGGAGAGATCAAAGTATGGGACGCAACCCCACTTTCAGTGCAGTCTGACTGATGCGTCTTTCTCCTCCCTCTGCAGACGCTCATGCGGCTCGCGAAGGCCCCGGCAATACGATCACTCTTTTACGATGCACATTGACTCAACGATTTCAGACACAGGAGCGATCTGGTGGACCACATAGTTGTTCATTGCGAATGCGGCGAGACACTGCGCATCCGGGCGCAGCATGCCGGACGCAGTGGGCAATGCAGAGGCTGCCTGCGGGATGTGGTGATCCCTTCGCTGGATGTCATCGAGCAGAATCTCGGTCGCGAGGTTTCTCTCAAAGGCCTACATAATTTGCCTCACGCGTTTTCGCTGGGTGACCGTTCGACTCTGGCCGATTCGTCGTTTCTCGGTAATCAGTCTTCGGATGTCACCGGGGACGCGAACGCTGATGATGTGCCTGTTAGTCCGGACTGGAGGTCGCCGATGGCAGCGGACGCTGTTCCGCATGACATGGCCGACGAGCAAGCTCCAAGTCGAACGGAAGAACAGGCATCCGTAGCTGCACAACTCTGGCAGCCGGGGCATGTCGTTGATGAGCGTTACGAAGTACTGCAGTTGCTGGGCCAGGGAGCTTACGGGGCGGTCTGGAAAGTCCATCACAAGGAGTGGGATCTTGACCTCGCGGTCAAAGAACTTCGTACCGACAAGAAGATGACGAAGCAGCGGCGTGAGAACTTCGTCCGCGAAGCTCAGACGTGGGTCGACGACATCGGGATGCATCCTCATGTCGTGACGGCCTGGTACGTGCGTGAACTGGAAGAGGTTCCCTACCTGTTCCTGGAATACTGCGACGGTGGCGACCTGGCCTCCTGGATCAGAGACGGAAGAACTCGAGATTTGAAGATAGCTCTGGATATCGCCATTCAACTTGCCTGGGGACTTGCGCATTGTCACGAACGAGGAGTCGTCCATCGTGATTTCAAACCCGACAACGTGATGATGACGGCTGGCGGAATGGCGAAGATCACCGACTTCGGACTGGTGAAACTCTCGGTTCTGGAGGACGAAGAGCAGGACGATACCGGGGATTCTGACGGCAGGCAGCAGACCATCAGTGCCGGTCGTCTGTTGGGCACGCCCTCCTACATGCCGCCGGAGCAGTGGGTGCCAGGTGGCCAGATCGATCGCCGGGCTGATCTCCATGCACTGGGCGTGACGATCTACGAGTTGTTGACCGGTCAACAGCCGATTCACCTTCCAACACGCTCCGGTTTTCCGGATCAGAGAATCTGGTTGGATGCGTGCAGGGAAGCCCATGAGCGAGATCAACCGTCATTGTTGATCGAAAAACGGGATGACGTTCCTGCTGAGCTGGCGCAACTCGTCCTGGCCTGTTTGGCGAAACAGGCGGATGACCGCCCGACGGATGCAAACGTAGTGGCGCAGATGCTGTTACAGATCTACGAAGCAGCGAACGGTGAACCGCATGGCCGCCCCACACCAGGCGAGATTCAGCCGCTGGCAGATGGGCTGAACAATCAGGGCGTATCGCTATTCGACCTGAGAAAAGTCAACGAAGCCAAACGTCGCTTCGAAGCAGCACTCGAAAGCGCCCCGCAGCATTTGGAAGCGACGTACAATCTAGGCCTGCTTCGGTGGCGTAAAGGCGAAGTAACCGATGCCAGACTTATCAAGCAGTTGCGAGGAGTGAGCGCATCGCAACCCGGTCAGCATCGAGTAGAATATATGCTCGCTCAGATACATATTGAGCGAGCTGACTACCAAAGCGCTTTGGTATTGCTGGCATTAGCTCTGGAATCAGTTGAAGAGGCCTCCGTAAACGAAACTGAAATCAGGCGTTCGCTAACGGTAGTCCGTGAGACGGGTCACGGAGAACAGTGCGGCCGGTACCGGCGGACGTTCGAAGAGCGCACGAATGAGGTTACCTCTGTCTCATTCTCCGCAGACGGCCGCTATGCAGTGTCGGGAAGTCAAGACAAAACCTTGAAACTGTGGGATGTCAAGAGTGGCGAGTGCCCACGGACGTTCGAAGGGCACACGGAAACAGTTACCTCTGTCACATTCTCGGTGGACGACCGCTTTGTATTGTCGGGAAGTGAAGACAAGACCCTGAAATTGTGGGATACCAGGAGTGGAGAGTGCCAGAGGACGTTCGAAGGGCATACGGAACGTGTTAACTCTGTCTCATTTTCCACCGACGGTCGCCATGCCTTGTCGGGAAGTCTGGACAAGACTCTGAAACTGTGGGACGTCAAGAGTGGCGAGTGCCTGCGGACCTTTGAAGGGCACACGGATTGGGTTTATTCCGTCTCAATCTCCGCGGACGGCTGCTATGCACTGTCGGGGAGTAGAGACAAGACCCTGAAACTTTGGGATACCAGAAGTGGCGAGTGCCTGCGGACCTTCGAAGGGCATACGGATTGGGTTACCTCTGTCTCATTCTCCGCGGACAGCAGCTATGCCTTGTCGGCAAGTTGTGACAAGACCTTGAAACTGTGGGACGCCAAGTATGGCGAGTGCCTGAGGACGTTCGAAGGGCATACGGAACGTGTTAACTCTGTCTCATTCTCCCGGAACGGCCGTTCTGCATTGTCGGGAAGTGATGACAAGACCCTGAAGTTGTGGGATGTCAAGAGTGGCGTGTGTTTGCGGACATTCGAAGGACGCACGAATGTGGTTACCTCTGTCTCATTCTCCGCGGACGGCCGCTATGCTGTGTCAGCAAGTCATGAGTTGTCTGGAAGTCTGGAGAAGCCCCTTCATCTGTGGCAAATTGGTCGACCGGGAAGCACCAGAGCCGCTTTCCAGTTAACACCTGTCGTTGACAGTCAGACACTGCTCCAGACAAAGGCCGACGTGGGCAGTCGACTCAGGTATGCCGAACTTTCTGTCAATGAAGGTGAGTTCAGACAGGCTGCGACTCACCTTCGCCACGCCCGTGCAGCGGCGTCGAGTGCCCGACGACCGGAGCTTCTCAAACTGTGGACAGACCTCTATACGCAGCTGCCGCGAACTGAGTTCCGTGGAGGCTGGAATTTGCGGACGTTCGAAGGGCACAAGGACGTTGTTTGCTCTGCCTCATTCTCCGCGGACGGCCGCTATGCCTTGTCGGGAAGTTGGGACCACACCCTGAAACTGTGGGATGTCAAGAGTGGCAAGTGCCTGCGGACGTTCGAAGGGCACACGGATTTTATTACTTCCGTCTCATTCTCCGCGGACGGCCGCTATGTCTTGTCGGGGAGTTGGGACAAGACCTTGAAACTATGGGACGCCAAGTGTGGCGAGTGCCTGAGGACGTTCGAAGGGCACACGTCCTTGGTTAATTCCGTCTCATTCTCTGCGGACGGCCGCTGTGCCTTGTCGGGAGGTGGATGCGGCCTGAAACTGTGGGACGTCAAGAGTGGTGTGTGCCTGCGGACGTTCGATGGACTCAAGAGAGGTATTGCCTCCGTCGCATTCTCTGCGGACGGCCGCTATGCCCTGTCGGGGAGTGAAGATCTGAAACTTTGGAATGTTCAGAGCGGACAGTGCCTGAGGACGTTCGAAGGGCACACGTCCTTGATTACTTCCGTCTCATTCTCCGCGAACGGATGCTACGCCTTGTCGGGACGCACGAAAAAGGTTGGGTCGGGAAGTACGGACAACACTCTGGAACTGTGGGATGTCCAGAGCGGCGAGTGCCTGAGGACGTTCGAAGGGCACACTACCAGGGTTACCTCTGTCTCATTCTCCGCAGACGGCCGCTATGCCTTGTCGGGCAGTGATGACTGCTCTCTGACAGCGGGTCTTGTTGACGAGAACGATTTCCCAGACCCAGCAGGTCTGTGTCTGTGGGATGCCAAGAGCGGCGAGTGGCTGAGGACGCTCGAAGGACACACTGCAGAGATTACCTCCGTCTCATTCTCCGCGGACGGCCGCTACGCCTTGTCGGCAAGTGCGGATAATACCCTGAAACTGTGGTTTCTCGACTGGGAGTTGGACAACCGCGAGCCGGCCGATTGGGACGACGCAGCCCTGCCGTGGCTGCAGAACTTCCTGACGCTACACACACCACCTGAAGCCGAGCTTCCTCAGGACCGCGAACCCACGGAAGACGAAATTCGGCGAGCTCTCACACGCCAGGGAAAACCGAAAGTCACGAAGAAAGACTTCGCACGACTCCTTCACACCCTCGGCTGCGCCGGCTTCGGCTGGCTGCGTCCTGAAGGCGTCAAACAGAAGCTGCTGGAAGTGGCCGCCGACTGGACCGGTCCTCCGCTGTTGGGCGGGGAGTAACCTGCCAACAGAACTGCAATTCAACCGAAGCCGACAGACACACAGACTCAGAGAATTCAGATGCCCATTCGTTGCACCGACTGCAATCAGGAAGTTTTACCTCAGGACAAGTTCTGCCCGGTGTGTGGATCGGCGATTGTCGATGCATCGCCGAGACATCAATCACTCGGCGACAAGGGAACGATTAGCATCGGCGACATGGACGATCGTTTCCCCAGCACGGGAAATGTTGCCGAATCTATAACATCACAAGCAGACTCTGCAGCGCCGCCGAAGCGACGGACTAAATCCACCGAGGGTCGAAAAACGTCGATCGGAGATAAACAGACGGTCGTGCCTCCGGAAGATTCAGGGATCCTATTCAGTGACTCTGTCGCGGAATCAGCTCCGACTACACGTCCTTCCCGGGCAGAAGCTGTCGACAGTCCGCTCGATCCGAAACTGGATTACCTGGTCGAGATACTCAGTGACGGTCGGCTTCGCCCCTGGCCGTTGAAGCGGCCCTACTACAGCATCGGTCGTGACAAGGCAAAAATCTCACTTGCCGATCGCGCTGTCTCACGCAGGCATCTGGCATTAACGAAACTGGGACCGGACTGGGTCTTGATCAAGGATTCACGAGCATCGAAGCCGCCGATGATCTCGGGCTGGTCGCTGCTGCAAAAGACTCTGCGACGGGGAGACGTGATTCGCATCGGTAAAACGTCCCTGGTTTTTGTGCCAGGCCGGCAAACGAAACTCAGTGATCCGCTGCGACCTTTGGATGGACGACTGGCAGCCACGCTGAGCAGTAAGGGGACGACACCGCGACCGCAAAGCAGCATACCGGAATTTAGCAGCGTCCCTGACGCTGATCTCGGAAGCACGCTTGATCCCGATGAGGACGACGAAGATGACCTGACGTTCCTTCAGCTTTCGCAGGGGCAACAGCATCTGGCGACCTCGCAAAGCGAACCACTTCTGATCGGCAGCGATTCACTCTGCACAACGACGCTCAACGCGGAAGGCGTTGCCCCGGTGCATTGTCTGCTGAACTGGGTGCCGGAAGGTGTTGCCGTGTTGAAGCTGGGCGGCGATGTGCTTGTCGATGGCCGGCCGGTCAAGATCAAACAACTAATCCAGAGTGGTCAGACATTGACGATTGGCACTGCGAACATTTCTGTCAGGATTGACGGCAATCCGCGAGCTCCGGCAGAGTCTCGTCTGAGGGAGATTCACAACGTGCCGAACTCATTGGCCCTGACCGCTTTCTATGGGACGGATCAAGGTAAGACGTCTCTGCTACCAGTCAATCGGAAGCTGAATCTGGGGCGATCTTCACGATGTGATTTGGCGTTACCCAAAGCGAAAGACGTTGCCGACAAACATCTCGAACTGCAGATCACGACTCGCAATGTCGGACTTGAAACCGGCAATCGTTCGGCAGTCCAATTGCAGAACCTTAGTCCGGATAGCGGAACCTTACTTGACGGTGATCCGATTGCCGGGCCGTCTGCATTACAGGTCGGGCAGATTCTGCAATTCCAAGCCCCACAGCCGGGGAAGACAGCGATGATGCTGCACTACGATCTGGCTTCGGAATCGTGGCCGGCCGAATGAAGATTCCGGCACATGCTCGAAGGACGAATAAATGAACAGCGCGGACCATGACAAAGCAGAAATCAATTCAGCTTCTGCAAACGACACCGAAGAACCGAAGCCGGTCGATCATACAATCATACAGGATGCGACCAATCGGTTTGTTCCCGGCATGGAGGTGACGAGTGAGTCGCCGGAAATGCTGTTCGGTCGTTACCGGATCACCAGGAGTCTCGGGCAGGGAGCGATGGGGGTTGTCTATCTCGCCGAAGATTCCCAGCTGCGTCGGCGAGTGGCTCTTAAGTTTCCGATGATCTCCGGTCCGGGCAGCGCGAAGCTTCTGGACCGTTTCTATCGCGAAGCCCGTTCCGCCGCATGCCTGAGCCATCGGAATATCTGCACCATTTACGATGTGGGAGAAGTCGCCAACACGCACTTCATCGCCATGGCGTATATCGAGGGGAAAACTCTTACTGACAGGATTCAGGATGGAGCATTCACGTCGCAGCAGGTGGTTGCTGAATTGATCCGAAAGCTATCGCAAGCACTTCTTGAAGCTCATCAACACAACGTAATTCACCGCGATCTGAAACCCGACAACATCATCGTCGATACGCACAATGAACCGATCGTGATGGACTTCGGTCTTGCACGGCAAGATAGCACCGAAGATGCCCGGTTGACTGCCAGTGGCGCGATCATGGGTACCCCGGCGTATATGTCGCCCGAACAAACAGAAGGAGTTAGGGATTCGATCGGGCCGGCAGCGGACATCTACAGTCTGGGCGTCATCTTTTATGAGCTGCTCTCAGGAGACAAACCGTTTCAGGGATCGGTGGCCAGTGTCCTGGTGAAAGTGCTGACGGAAGAACCACCACCAATTTCGGAATCGCGAAGCGATGTGGACCCGCAACTTGAAGCCATCTGCTCGCAGATGATGGCGAAAAAAGTCGAAGACAGATATTCGTCCATGACCGATGTGATAGAGGCTCTGACGCACTGGATGCAGGAACACGCTGAAACGACGGCGACGGGGGCGTCGGGCACTGAGGCCAATGTCACCCAGCCACGCAGTTACAACGTCGGCGACACGATAGATGGACAGTATCAGGTCGAACGCCGCATCAAAGGCGGCATGAGTACCGTTTACATCGTCAAAGACAATGTCACACAGAAACAATACGCCCTGAAATCGCTGGAAGCCCTCGAAGACAGTTCGAATGCTGCCAATCTGACTGGCCGTTTTGAGCGGGAAGCAGCGGTATGGGTCAACCTCGACCATCACGACAACATTGTACAGGCCCACACTCTGCTTAAGCGGGGCGGCCATCCGCTGCTATTGCTGGAGTACATGCAGGGACCTTCGTTGAGCACAGTTCTTGCCGACTATGGTCGGCTGTCGGTACAGCAAACAGTCAAGTGGGCTCGGCAGTTCTGCGCTGGAATGCAGTATGTTCATACGAAGAAATTCCCTGGCGGACAGGATGGGACTCTGCATCGCGACATCAAACCGGGCAATATCATGTTTGACCAGTTCGGTACGCTCAAAGTGACCGACTTCGGGCTGGCGCGGATCAGCGATGGTCGTGTGAAGTCGATTTCGGGTGAGTTCCTCGGAACGGTTGCCTACAGCAACCCGGAACAACTCCGCGACGCCAAGCACATCGACCGCCGTGCTGAGGTCTTCTCATTCGGAATTGTGCTCTTCGAGATGCTGACCGGGACGCATCCATTTCCCACCAGTTCGATGGCCGAAGCGATCCAGTCCATTCAGTTTCGTGATCCTGATTGGACGCTCATTCCGGAAATCGTACGGCCGATCGTACAACGCTGTCTTCAGAAGTCTCCAGAACTGAGGTTCGAGTCATTCGCAGAACTCGACGAAATGCTCGAACGTGTTGAGGCGAAATTGCCATCCACTTCCAGTGATCCAATTTGCCCATCGTGCGGATTTATCGGTGTCACGTCGCCTTTCTGTGTCGTCTGCCAGACCGACTGTAGTGGACAGTATGAAACAGAACTTGTGAGCAACCCGAAGCCGAACGAATCGTTCATGGGTTCGACAGCTAGCCGTTATTGCACATGTGGAGCTGAGTTACGGACGGGGAATGCGTTCTGTACTCAATGTGGTCGCAGATCCGCGGATCCACAGAAACATTAGACAGTCGAGCACTACTTCAGGGGAAACATGATGGACCATCTTATTGCGCACTGTGCGTGTGGTGAGACTTTTCAAGTCACTCCAGAACATGCGGACGGCAGTGGTGAGTGCCGCAAATGCCAGGCTCCGATTTCGATCCCTTCGGCCGCGGCAATCCGCAGACATCTCGGGCGTGAAGTCACACTGGATGAACTCGCAACGCTTCGTGGAGGCCGTTCACTTTTCGAAATCCAGGCCGAAGCCAGTGGGGAAACTGAACAACCAGCACCGAAACCCAAAAGGAAGACTCGAAAACCCAAAGACGACACCGAGCGGCCGCAGTCAGCCCGTGAAACGACTCGACCAACGTCCGAAACATCGACCGGCTCAACTCAGGCAAAGAGAGAACGACCGGCAAAAAACGCCAGCGATTTGGCATCGAACCTCGGACGTTTTGAAATCCGTTCTGAGTTAGGCGCAGGAGCCTTCGGCACTGT
>Ga0316208_1003953_pt1 | contig 10174 bp, 6 predicted proteins | sample 3monopyrite_MG_FD_204944 | JGI IMG/M metagenome (GOLD analysis project Ga0316208, IMG submission 204944) | Microbial mat bacterial communities from mineral coupon in-situ incubated in ocean water Damariscotta River, Maine, United States -... | ecosystem: Environmental > Aquatic > Marine > Coastal...
CTCACGCGGCTGAACCGGCAATCGGCGAAAGGTTCTGCATCGTGTTACCTGGACATCGACTCATCCGGGAAGACGGTCGTCCTGGCCAACTACTCAACCGGAAGCGTTGCCGCATTGCCGGTGCGGGAAGATGGCTCTTTGGGAGAAGCAACTTCGTTCGTCCAGCATGAAGGTTCGAGCGTTAACCCGAAGCGGCAGAAAGCTCCGTACGCGCACAGCATCGTCATCAGTCCTGATAATCAATTTGCACTGGCCGCCGATCTGGGTATCGACAAAGTGCTGGCTTACCGGCTTGACGCGGCCGCTTCGAAACTGACCGTCAACGAGGCTCAGTCTTTCGTTTCGGTCGATCCAGGTTCGGGGCCTCGGCATCTGACGTTTCACCCGAATGGCAAAGGCGTTTATCTGATCAACGAATTGAAAAATACGGTCACGTTCTTCAGTTACGAGCCGGCGTCGGGCAAACTGAAATCTCAGCAGACGATTTCGACGCTGCCTGCCGATTTCGACGGAGTCACTCACACGGCTGATGTCAAAATTACGCCGAACGGAAAGTTTCTGTACGGCACAAACCGAGGCCACGACAGCATCGCGGCCTACCGAATCGGCAACGACGGAATGCTGAGCCTGATCAAAATCGGACCAAGCCTTGGCAAAGGCCCGCAGAACCTGCTCATCACGCCCGACGGCAAATGGCTACTCTGCGCCAACATGCCTGGCAACAACGTGGTGGTCTTCAGAATTGACTCAAAGTCCGGCGAACTGACCGCCACCGGCGAACCGGTCACCGTGCCCATGGCATCGTGCATTCGCTGGCTGAAGTAAACGAGGATCCTGCAGGGCAGTCAGACTTTTTCGCGAGAACGTTCATTCATTTTAGGGTTGCGGTAAACTTCTGAGAGTCACCAGCGTAAGCTGGTTCGATCGCATTCAGACTTCCCTGCGCGAAGTCTGCGTGAATGATTACTTCGCTTCCGTGGTGGTAGTTTCGCATGTCGTGTGTTCGTTTCACCGTTTTTCTGTGCTGTGCTGTCTGCTCGGTGATTGCCCTGCCGAGTTGGGCCGCTGCGGCTGCACCGGTCTTTGAGGTCGATGTCGCACCGGTCCTGGCGAGCAAGTGTGGCAAGTGTCACGGCGGCAAGGTCCGGAAGGGCGACCTTGATTTGTCTTCGATGCGCGGGCTGCGTCGCGGTGGCGAGTCCGGTGAATCGGCCATTGCTGAATCAGTCGACGACAGCCTGCTGTGGATCATGATCAACGGTGGCGACATGCCGCCGGAAGGTCAGCCGCCTTTGAGCGACGTCGAGCGATCGTTGATTCGAGCATGGCTCACGACCGGCGCGAAGTCCAACGCTCCGGTAGACGTCGACGAGAAGAAACTGAACCAGCATGACGTGCTGCCGATCGTGCTGCTGCGATGCACGACCTGCCACGGTGCGAGGATCAAGCAGGGTGGCGTCGATCTGCGAACGCCAGCGTCGATGAAGAAGGGTGGTAAAAACGGTCCCGCCATGATTCCTGGTGATCCGGTCGCCAGCCTGATGATGCAGCGGATCGAGAGCGAAGCCTGTCCGCCTCGCGACTTACTACTGAAGTTTTTTATCAAGCGACCGCCGGCTTCGGAAGTGGACGTTCTACGAGACTGGATTGCGACCGGCGCTCCGGAAGAAGACATCCGTCCGGACGTGGCCACGACCAAACCCGATCCTCTGGTGACGGACGAAGACCGCCAGCACTGGGCGTTTCAGTCACCGGTTGCATCGTCGAATGCTGAGTCGATCGACGACTTCGTTCTTGCAAAGCTTCAAGAGAAAGGACTGCAATTCTCGCCGGAAGCAGATCGTGACACGTTGATTCGCCGCACGTATCTCGACCTGATCGGAATGCCGCCGAGCATTGCCGAGTGGAAAACCTGGCGGCACCGTGCCGATCCCAATTGGCATCGTCAGATGGTTGAGCACCTGCTTGCTTCGCCTCATTACGGCGAACGCTGGGGGCGGTACTGGCTGGACCTGGCTGGATATGCGGACTCGGAAGGTGGCACGTCCGCCGACCCTGTTCGACAGGTGGCGTGGAAGTATCGCGACTATGTCATCCGGTCGTTCAACAACGACAAGCCGTACGATCGGTTTCTTCTGGAGCAGATTGCCGGTGACGAATTGCTCGACCACGAGTATGCCGAAGTCATCACGGAAGAGATTGTCGACAACCTGGTCGCGACCGGCTTCCTGAGGATGGGGATTGATCAAACCGGCTCGCGCACGATGAACTTTGTTCCGGAACGAATCGGCGTCATCAGCGACGCCATCACCGTGCTCGGTGAAGGGTTGATGGGTCTGACCATGGGCTGCGCGCGATGCCACTCGCACAAGTACGACCCGATTCCACATCGTGACTACTATCGGTTCAAAGCGATTTTCCAGGGCGCCTTCGACGAACACGACTGGCTGACCTTCAAGAATCGGAAACTCACTGTTGACGTGCCGGAGCGTCGTCAGCAATACGCCGCCGTGAATCCACCGCTCGCCGCGAAGGTCAAACAACTCGATAAACAGCTGAAATCCAGCATTGCCTCGCTCCAGCTTGAACTGCTTCGTCAGCATTATTCGGAGCAATCAGAAGCCGATCGCCAGGAAACCCTGCGAGCGCTAAGAATCGCTGACAACAACCGATCGCAGCCGCAACGGATCCTGGTTGAGATGCTGCAGCGAGTTAACGTGTTGCCGGATTCTGAGCAGCCCGCTTCCGTGGTCGAGGCTCGCGAAACCGTTCGCAGCATTGAAGACGAGATCGCGAAGACGAAGAAAGAGATGCCTCCGCCGCCAACGATCCGCGCCGTGTGGGATCGTGGCGAGCCGTCGCCGACTTACATCCTGCGACGAGGCGAGCACAACAAACCCGGCCCGCTGGTCGGTCCGGGTGTCCCTTCAGTACTGACCGACGGGCAAACACCGTTCGATGTCAGACCACCGTTTCCAGACGGCACGCCGAGGACCGGACGACGGCTTGCCTTCGCAAACTGGCTGACTCAGCCCGAGCACCCGCTCACCGCGCGAGTCATGGTCAACCGGGTCTGGTATCACCATTTCGGAACCGGATTAGTGAAGACGCTCGAAAACTTCGGAGCCAAAGGCGAGCGACCGTCGCATCCGGAATTGCTGGACTGGCTCGCGGTGAAGTTTGTCGAACGCGGATGGAGCATCAAAGAGCTGCACCGACTCATGATGAACTCTCAGACGTATCGACAGTCAAGTCACATCACAGACGAGAGACGAAAACTTGATCCGCAGAACCGATTGCTTTCGCGTGTCTCGTTGCGACGAATGGACGCCGAGGCTTTGCGTGACTCTCTGTTGACTGTTGCCGGGCGATTCGACGATCGAGCTGGCGGGCCACCCGATTCAGTCTCCGTTAACGACGACGGCCTCGTCAGCGTGGATTCGACCGGTGACGGACGCTGGCGACGCAGTCTCTACGTGCAGTATCGCCGGACCGAAATCCCATCGATGATGGACACTTTTGACTATCCGCAGATGGGACCAAACTGCATGTCCCGCAGCGTGTCGACGGTCTCGCCGCAGTCGCTGATGCTCATGAACAACGAACACGTTCGCGATCTTGCCTCGGCATTTGCCGCTCGCGTTGAAGAGACGCATCAAGGCGGATATCCGGGAAACCTCGGTGGTCGTGTCGACACTGTTTATCAACTCGCGTTGAGTCGTTCACCGAATGACCAGGAACGACAACTCGGTATCGAAGCGTTGAAAGAAATTGGCCAGGCATGGCCTGATAACCCGAATGCAGCCTTGGAGACCTACTGCCACGCGATTCTGAACTCCGGAGCGTTTCTTTACATCGACTGAACCCTCGGCACGGACATACTGACTTTTTGGACGCAGAGGGCACAGAGGTGAAGAACGCAGAGGACCAGGAGTCCTCTCTTTTTCTCTGCGAGTTCTGCGTTCCCTTTTCTAAATACAAGTACCGCCGCTATGACGGAACATTTACCACTCCAGAAATCAAGACGGGACTTCTTCGCTCGAACAAGCGACGGGATACTCGGCGCGGCGCTGACTCATTTGTTGTGCGACGACTTCTTCGGTGGAAGTTCCGCACTCGCGGCGAAGCATGACGAGCCCGGCCAAGCGCCCGTCTTCGATCTCAAGCCGAAGAAAACTCATCACCCCGCGCAGGCGACGTCCGTTATTCAGCTTTTCATGAATGGCGGACCGAGTCAAATGGATCTGTTCGATCCAAAACCAGAGCTGCGACGGCTCGACGGAAAACCGTTTCCTGGCAACGTCGAAGAGATTGGAAATTCCAATGCCCAGGACATCGGCGTGATGATGGGCGGCCAGTACGACTTTGCTCGGCACGGCGAGTCAGGCATGTGGATGGCAGACATTCTGCCGCACACGTCTCAAATGGCGGATGACATTTGCCTGATCAATTCGATGTGGACCGACCATCCGAATCACGACAACGCTCTCTACAAAATTCACAGCGGTCGGCTGTTCATGGGCTATCCAACCCTGGGCGCTTGGACCGTTTACGGCCTCGGTTCAGAGAATCAGGATCTGCCAGCGTACGTTGTTCTGAATGATCCGCTTGGGCCTCCTAAGAATGGAACACGCAACTGGACGTCGGGCTTTCTGCCGCCGGTTTATCAGGGAACTCGTTTTCGTCCGACCGGTTCGCCGATTCTCAATCTCAAACCACAGTACGAGCAGCCGTCGGCGGTCACCGAATCAGCTCGCGGGTTGCTGAGTAAGCTGGACGAGATTCACCGCAAAGATCGGCCTTACTATCCGGAACTCGACGCGCGCATCGAGTCTTACGGTCTTGCCGCGAGAATGCAGTTGTCAGCCGGCGAAGCGCTCGATCTGTCGCGCGAGGAGAAGCACACCCAGACGCTGTACGGTGTCGGCGAGGAATGGACCGACTCGTTCGGGAAGAGGTGTCTGCTGGCTCGGCGGCTTGTGGAACGAGGCGTGCGGTTCGTCCAGATTTTCCTGGAAGAACAACCGTGGGACAGCCACGCCGACCTGTCCGCCAACCATCGCGGAGCATGTCTGCGGACCGACAAACCGGTTGCCGGGTTGCTGAAGGATCTCAAGCAGCGAGGCCTGCTGGATTCAACACTGGTCGTCTGGGGCGGCGAGTTCGGCCGAACTCCGACCACGCAGAAGTCAGCGAACGGTTTCTCCGGCCGAGACCACAACATGCAGGCGTTTACGTCCTGGATGGCTGGCGGTGGGATCAAAGGCGGAACCAGTCACGGAACGACCGACGACTTCGGACACGCGGTCGTTGAGAACCCGGTCAGCGTCCACGACTTCCACGCCACGATTCTGCACCAGCTCGGCCTGCATCATCAGGAACTGTTTTTCGAACGCAGCGGCCTCGAAGAACGACTGACTGGTTTCGAACCGCCTCGTGTCGTGCATGAAATTTTGAACTGACAGATTCGGGATTGAATTGCCGCAAGAAGGCACAAAATACGCAAGATCGTTCTTGCGTCTCTTTGAGGTTTCTTGCGGCCAAATGAAAGCAAAAGATTGTCGCTCATGATGAACCGTCGAGACGTTCTTAATCTTGCGGTTGCCGCCGGAGCGGCCACTGCACTCCTGCCGTCGGAATCTCGCGGTAAGGAAGTCGCGGAAGACACGTCAGGCCTGCGGATCGTCGATACGAACGTCAGCCTGTTCCACTGGCCGTTTCGTCGGCTGCCGCTGGACGAAACCGAAGCGCTGGTGACGAAGTACCGCTCGCTGGGCATTGCTCAGGCATGGGCAGGAAGTTTCGAGGGCATCTTGCATCGCGACATCGCCAACGTGAATCGACGCCTCTCTGATGCATGCCTCAACTGGCCCGAACTGATTCCGATCGGCTCGGTGAATCCGGAACTGCCCGGCTGGGAAGAAGACTTGCGGCAATGCTGCGGGAAACTCAGCATGCCCGGAGTTCGTCTGCACCCGAATTATCACGGATACACGCTGGACGATCCTCGGTTTGCACAATTGCTGAATCTTGCGACTAAGGCGGGATGCTTCGTGCAGATCGCGGCGACGATGGAAGACACGCGAACCCAACATCCGAACCTCGTCATGCAGGACGTCGATCTTGCTCCGCTGCCCGACGTTGTGAAACGAGTTCCTGGAGCCCGAGTTCAGATCCTCAACTACAGGCCGCGCGGACCGGTCTTCGAACGTCTGGCGAAGGCGACCGATGTGATGTTCGATACAGCTCGCGTTGACGCAACCGACGGAATTCCGAAGCTCGTTCGCACGCTTCCCGCTGGTCGAGTTTTGTTCGGAACGCACGCTCCGTTTCTGATTCCCGAAGCCGCGCTGATTCGAGTTCACGAGTCTGGCGAACTCGACGACAAAGCTTTGCGAGCCGTTTATGCCGACAACGCCGACTCAGCATTCTGGAAGAACGGGCTATGAATTTTTCGTTGAGACCGGGTCTTCCATCGCCGAAGCAGCTCAAGGGATACCGCATCTGGGATTCCTATTTCACACCCGCTTATTCTCACCCCGGCTCGGATGGCAGCAGCGGGTTGATTGCCGACATCGAACGCGCGATGCCTGCGGTCAGGAAGGGCGAATTCGAGAAGCTTTGCTACTTTCCTCACGTCGGCATTGGAACGACGAGCGACGCCGAATTCGAAAAGCTGATCCGGTCTCGATCAGACGTCACGCTCAAGGCGATGGAGCGGTGGCCGAATCTGCTGTTGGGAATGATCCAGCTCAACGCCAACGATGTCCCGGCATCGCTGGACGCGTTGAATCGCTGGCTCCGGGATGGACCGATGGTCGGCGTTTACTTTCGCGGTGGCGGCGTGGGATCTCTGACTTGCACGCATCCCAACTTCCATCCGTTGATCGAACGAATCGCCGAGCTGCGCGGCGTCATCATGCAGCACACCTGGTTCGTGACCGGCGGCAAGCAGAGTCCCGGAGCATCCACGCCGTCCGAACTGGCGGAAGTCGCGGCGAAGTTTCCCGATCAGAAATTCATTTGTGCTCACGCCGGTGGCGAGTGGCAGCGCGGAATTCGTGCCGTTCAGAATTCGCCCAACATTCTGGTCGAGACGTCGGGCTTCGATGCCAGCGCCGGGTTTATTGAAATGGCCGTCCGAGAACTTGGTGCCGAGCGAATCGTCTTTGGCAGTCATCTGCCGTCACGATCCCTCGGCACCGAGTTGAGCAAGGTCATCGCCGCCGATATTTCTAAGGCGGACAAGCGTCTGATCCTCGGCGAGAATTTCCGGAAGCTCATTCAGCGACCGATTCCAGGCTGAAAGACGCAAGTCGAGTATCGGCAACGCGTCTGACCAAGCGACTTTATCAATACGTGGCGATCGGATTCAGCGGCGAGCCTGTGCCGCCTTGAACTGCCAGCGGAGAAGCGGTGAGGAGGAATTCCCACTGTTCGAAGTCGGCAGCGACGCGAGCGATTTCCTCGAGGTCGCAGTTGTCGAAAATGTGGATTCCCATCGCGTGGAGAGTCAGCACGTGGATCGGGTGCGAGACTCCAGGAATTCCAGAAGGGATGACGTCGGCTGCGGCGTCGCTGCCGAGCATCGCGATGTCTCGACTTTTCAACCACGGGGCGCACGAAGCGTGCAGTCCGGCAAGGCCGTCTTTGCCAGCATCCCACGGCCCAACAAGATCTCGGCGTGCCCAGCGTCCGGTTCGGATAAAGATGACATCGCCGCTGCGGACTTTGATGCCGGCTTTTTCTTCCCATGCGGTCAGTTCAACTGGAAGAATCGGCGAGCCCGGCTCAAGGAATCTCGCCCCTCGAAGTCGAGGAATGTCGATCAGAATGCCCCGCGTGAAGATGCCGCCTTTGATGTTCTGAATGCCCAGTTTCTTCGTGCCGGTTTCCTGGACTTCGTCACGCGAGAAGCCGTTATACATTTTCCCGTGGTGAAAGAGGTGGCACAACGAGTCCATGTGCGTGTGAGCCAGGCCATGGTACGAAACGCTGTAATTGTCCATCGCCCATTGTCCGGTCGTTCCTTTTCCGAAAGCCAGCATTGTGTGGCCAAACGGTTTGGGGTTGTCGACCGCTTCGGTCGTCTCGGCGTTACGAGCCAGCGAAACCGACACTCCGCGTTTGACAAGTTTCGCAGCTTCCTGCCGCTTCTCGGGCGTGATCAGGTTCATCGTTCCGAGTTGATCATCTTTTCCCCAGCGCCCCCAGTTGGAAAGTTCTTTGACGAGGTGCTCAACGTCCTGGCTGGTCATTGCCTTCGGCTCTTGAGCGAGGCCGTCGTTTGTTACGGCCAGAACCATCGAAAACGCAAGCACCGACTGGAATATGAACTTTGCCATGCGGGAATTCTCCAAGGGAGCAGGTCGAAGAAAAGTCGGTCGAACAGCAAACGCTACATCGAGAACAGCTTCTCGTACTGCTGTTTCAGCGTGGCGATGCCGGCGTTGACGATCTTGGCGTCGCTGGTTGGCGAGATCAGCCGGCAGCCCTTCTCGTAGTACATCTCGGTGTGTTCCGGGCTGACCGTGACGGCCCCCCAGGACTTGCCGTGCTTTTTGCAGGCGGCTGAGACTCGGTCGACAGCAGCGATGCAGTCCGGGTGAAAGAATTCGCCGGTCACCCCAAGACTCTGGCTGAGATCCGCCGGTCCGACAAACAACAGATCCACTCCGTCGATCGCGGCGATGGAGTCGACTTCTTCCACTGATTGTCGAGTTTCAATCTGAATCGCGACGAACGAATCACGGTTGGATCGTTCACAGAACTCAGCGGCTGGCGTTGAAGCGAAACCGCCGTCTCGGCCACCAACATTCAGGCCACGATTTCCGCGCGGAGCAAACTTCGCCCACTTCACAAACTGTTCGGCCTGCTCTGCCGTGAAGACCTGAGCGGCCATCACTCCGCCACCGCCAGCTTCCATACACCGTGTGACCAGTGCGTAGTCGGTCGGGGCAACTCGAACGAAGTTTTCCAGACCGGCGCTGGAAGTAGTCAGCGACGAGATTTCCAGCTGCTCGATCGTGAACCCGGTGTGTTCGTGGTCAAACCAGACTCCGTCGAAGCCTCCTTGCACCCCAAGGATCTGCAGGAAGTTGTGATGCATCAGCCGACCAACGCCGATCATGCGGACGACTTCGTTTTTGGCGAGTTTCTCTTTGATTTTCAGCATGATCTCAGCCCGTTCAAAAGTAGGGTGGGCATCGCCCACCAATTGGTTCAATCTTTGGTGGGCAGTGCCCACCCTACGGCAGCAGACGCGCCGACGCAGGACCCGTACGGAAAAGAACCGGGCCCAACGAGCCCGGTTCACGTGAAGTGTTTGTTCAAAAGTAACCGCTCAAACTACAGCTTCGCGACTTCGTCTCGAACGGTCTTCAAGCAAACTTCGATATCCGACAGTGGATTACTCGGGTTCTCTTCGTACTCAAGCGATAGGCTGTACTGATAGTTCAGTTTCTTCAGCACCTTCAGACAGCCGAGCACGTTGAGATCGCCTTCGCCCAGAATCTTGAAGTGCTTCTTGCTTCTACCGTCTTCAGTAACGGTTTTGACATCCTTGAAGTGAACGCCGAACGTCCGCTGACCGATTCGTTCGATCGCTTCGACCGGATCTTCGTCGCTGCGCAGGTAATGTCCCGTGTCGACGCAGCCGCCGATCAGTGGGTGACGATCTTTGACGATGTTGACCGTGTCGCTGATCTTGTCGTACTTCGCGTTCGGGCCGTGATTGTGGATGGCGATAGCGACTTTGTATTCCTCGCACAGTTTGTCGAGCAGGTCGAACGTCTTTTTGTCCTTGTTCGGATTGGCGCTCAAAGAAACGATGCCCATCGCTTTGGCAAAGTCAAAGGCTTCTCGAGCTTTGGTCTCGTTGCCGTCGAAGCCGAGCACGCCGTAAGCAATCAGCTGAACGCCCGCGTCGGCGAGCATCTTCCGCTGTTTCGCAACATGGTCCGGCAGCGTGCCCATCGGGACGTGTTTGGGATAAGCCTCCCAGTATTTCAGGCCGAGCGTCTTTGTGTGCTTTAAAGCGGTGACCGCGTCGAAGCCTCGCAGCGAATAACTCTGCACGCCCATCTTGAATCCGCCATAAGGATCGGCGGCCGATGCTGAGGAAATACCGGCCAGCGTGGCTGCTCCGGCTGCGGATGTCGCAAGAAATTGTCGT
>Ga0316208_1003956_pt1 | contig 10170 bp, 6 predicted proteins | sample 3monopyrite_MG_FD_204944 | JGI IMG/M metagenome (GOLD analysis project Ga0316208, IMG submission 204944) | Microbial mat bacterial communities from mineral coupon in-situ incubated in ocean water Damariscotta River, Maine, United States -... | ecosystem: Environmental > Aquatic > Marine > Coastal...
AAGGTTTTCCGAAACCAACCTGCGATACAATTTTTTTCTTTGTGTCGCCGTGTCTTGGCGAGAAACTTTTTTTTGTTTCAGCACGAAAGAACTTAGCTGGAATTTTAACAAAGCTGTTGACCAAATGTCGTATCAGTCTTTTAACGATAACTTTTTTTCATCTTACCCAGTCCAATAGATTTTCATCAGGCCAGTGGTAACACTGGCCTGTTAAATTTCTTAAGTTGTTGTCAGTTGTACTGTTGCGCTTTTCAGGGCGGATTGGTGTTCTTGGTAGGCGGCTTGGCGCAGGGAGGATACGGTGGAGTTAAAGTTTGCCTTGATCCACACGCTGAGATCATTGGTGCAGACTCGTGCGAAGGCTTCCTGCACCGATTCGGGCAGGAATGTTGACCGATTGCCTGGCTTCGTCTCGCTGTTGTTCAAGTTCGCCGCAACGTTGTTTCAAGTTGTTGATTATTTGTTGCTGCTGTTTTATTTGTTGATTGGCTTGCCTGAGTTGTGCAGCCAGCAATTTGGTTTCCTGCCTGGCTTGCTGGTATCGAGTTCGTTGCGTTTCACGACTTCTCCACAGAAAAGCGGAGACAACATACTGCGGTGACTTGAATTTCCGGCACTCAATATACGATGATACAACCACAGCCCGCGCTCCTTCGCTCTTGGGGATTGTTATATCCAAGAAGATATAAAAGAGCGCAACAGTCTTTCAATACAAAAACACTCCAATCCCCCCATCTTCCGGGTTATTTAACAGGCCAGCGTTGCCCCAGGCTACGATGATTTTGGCCTTCAGCCAAGAAAATAGAACATCTAGGATACGACAGTTATTATTCGAACGGCCCTAAGCTTAAGAAAGTTCTCTTCGTGTCCATTCGCGTTCATTCGTGGTTCAATACAATTCTCTTAAAATCTCCTGCCACTATTGTGCAGCATTTCATTGATAAGATACTAAATAAAAAAACCCGAGCCAATTGGCTCGGGTCGGTCCTTCCATGATTAAGCAGGACAGCTTACATGTCTCTGAGAAGTTTTATTTTTTATCTGAAGGCGGTGTATGCTTATGGTTGTGGCCATCAGATTTCTTATCGCCTCTCGGGCCGTGATGATTATGTTCGTGATGCCCGCGACCACTATGTTCTCGCATCATCTTTCCCATAAAATTCTTGATTTCGCTCTGTTCGATCTGACCATCGCCGTTGGCATCGACCTTGTCGAACATTTCGTTCATTCGTGCAGTTGCTTCTTCTTTGCTGATTTTTCCATCATTATTTTTATCAACTTCTTTGAAGCGATCACCAAAGCCGCCCGGGCCACCGGGACCACGTGGAGGGCCGTGATGTCCATGCTTTCCATCACGAGGTGACTTGTCGCCCTCTCTTGGGGGACGCTCACCATCACGCGGCGGACGTCCGTCACGCGGTCCACGATGATGTCCCTCTTTTCCATGCGGTGGTCCCCCATGTCCGGGAAACGCAAATTCATCGGGAGTTAATTCGCCATCTCCATTTTTATCAAGTTTCTTCAACGCTGCGGTTGCGTTTTCCATTTCTTTCGTTGAAATTTTCTTATCGCTGTTGGCATCAATCGCTTTGATGATAGCCGGAGGGCCCATTGGTGGCCTACCGTGATGACCACCCCGCGGTCCGCCCCCGCGCTGTCCGCCCGAATCACGGTCTCTTTTTCCTTCTGGTGGCTTGGCAAATGCAAAGGCAGCCACTGATAAAACGACAAGAAACAACCCCACAAACCGATTCATACGCATCTTAATCTCCCGCCATGTTAGATCACCAAGTCGGATTATACCGATATTCAAGACATACTCGGCCCACTGATCACTTGCGTCAGTGGTCTGGAGCATCTAACAATGAGAAACGGGCAATGTTTCGATTTTTCCACATCATTCGTGAAAATAGACATAAAAAATCGTAGACCAGGCTTTCCAGTCTGACACAATTTCATATAAATATTCCAAATAAATGGCGACGTACACAAGAAAAACAGAAGAAAGTTGTACTGGAAACCACCTTTGCCAGGCTGGAAAGCCTAACCTACTTGAGTAGATCCAGATCGTGCTTAACCATCATTTCGACCAGTTCCTCGAACTTGATGGTCGGTTCCCAGCCCAGTTTTTCTTTCGCTTTGCTCGCATCGCCCAACAACAAATGCACTTCGGCAGGGCGATAAAACTGCGGATCAGTCACAACATAATCTTTATAGTTCAATCCTGCGAATTCAAAAGCAAGCTGGCAGAATTCTCGCACCGAATGCGTTTCGCCTGTTGCAATCACAAAATCTTCGGGGCGATCCTGTTGAAGCATTAAGTGCATCGCGCGCACATAATCGCCTGCAAATCCCCAGTCACGTTTTGCTTCCAAATTTCCAAGCGGCAACTCCTTCAACTCCCCTCGTTTAATGCGTGCCACATAAGAGGTAATTTTTCGTGTGACAAATTCAAACCCTCTGCGGGGTGATTCGTGATTAAACAAAATGCCGGAGGCAACATACATTTCGTACGCTTCGCGATAGTTACGAGACAGATCAAAACCGGTTACTTTGGAAATTCCGTAAGGCGAACGGGGATAGAACCGTGTCTTTTCCGTTTGAGGCACTTCACTGGCATGACCGAACATTTCACTCGATCCCGCAAAATAAACGCGACACTGGGGAACAAGTTGCTTCGCGCATTCGAGAACAAAATGCGTGCCGTCAATGTTGGTGCGAAAAGTTGAAAAGGAATCATCAAACGAATACGAAACAAAACTCTGAGCCGCCAGATGATACAATTCATCCGGCTGCACTTCTGAAACAACACTGAACAGGCTCGGAAAACTTTCTAGAGACGCAGCGTGCAGATGCAAACGTTCCTGAAAATCTGAAAGCCGCTGGAGTCGATGCGTTGGATCTTCTAACGCGACCCGGCGGACAATGCCATGTACTTCATAACCCAAACCGAGCAAATGCTCCGCCAGATACGAACCATCCTGCCCGGTAATTCCGGTAATCAACGCAACCTTCATCACAAACCTTTCCGTTTTTGCTTAATCGTTCAGCGACTGTTATTATCGATTTTCACCTTAATTGTAGTAGGTTGGGAGAGTGAAGCGTATCCCAACAAAAACGGCCTCCTTTTACCCAATTAGCTCTCCGCGGGAATAAATTCTCTTTCTGACTGTTTTTCTTGTGGAAAGTCCTATAATACCCGCTGGTTTTCTGCAATGAATGTGAACTAACAATAACGACGACTTTTTTAACATATCGGACACCTCTCAATGAGCCAACACAACTCGCACAAACAATATGAACTGCCTCCCGTAGGCATCAATCCCTCTACAAATGCACTGGGAACCAATCCGGGGAGTTTTTCGTTGCCGCCGAAACTGGCTCCCGGTCCAGACGGTGCACTCACTTATTCTTCTCCCGATACCCCCGGTATGCCCCCGGCTTCTGAAAAAACGGCTTGGGATTTCATGCCTGATGATTGGGTACAAGTCCCCGGTTATGAAGAGAACCATCATTGTGCAGCCGCTTGGCAGCCGCCGGCAAATTTCGAGCCAATCACTCAACTGGAACACGCTCGCGTTGGAACAATCACATCAGAAATGGAGCGGGTTGCAGCGCGTGAACCTCATTTGACCGCGCAGCAAATTCGTGATGAAGTCGCAGCCGGGCGAATGGTCATTCCTGCCAACAAGGTGCATCTGGAGCATCAACTCGAACCGATGTGTATCGGTCGCGCCTCTCTGACCAAGGTGAATGCGAACATGGGAGCCTCTCCCGTTTCATCAGGCACCGATGAAGAAGTCGAAAAGTTGCACTGGTCCCTCAAATGGGGAGCAGACACCGTGATGGATCTCTCCACCGGCGGCGATATCGACGGATGCCGGGAAGCAATCATCAAAAACAGTACCGCACCAATCGGAACGGTCCCGATTTATTCGATGATCATCGGACGCAAGCTCGAAGATTTAACACACGAAATTATTCTCGATTCGCTCGAACATCAGGCTCAACAAGGCGTCGATTATTTTACGATTCATGCGGGGGTTCTTCACGATCATTTGCAATATGTGAAAGACCGTTTGATCGGAATCGTTTCGCGGGGCGGGTCGCTACTGGCGAAATGGATGCTCGATCATAACGAAGAAAATCCAATGTACGTGCTTTGGGAGCAAATTTGCCAACTCATGCGCCGTTACGATGTTACGTTCAGCATTGGCGACGGTTTGCGTCCCGGCGGTTTAGCCGATGCCACCGACCAGGCTCAACTGGCAGAACTTTGCGCACTGGGCGAATTAACCGAACGCGCCTGGAAACAGGGTGTGCAGGTGATGGTCGAAGGGCCGGGGCATGTTTCGTTTGATCAAATCGAATACAACATGAAGCTGCAACGCAATCTTTGCCACGGCGCCCCGTTTTATGTACTCGGCCCGCTCGTGACCGATATCTTCCCCGGTTACGATCACATTACCAGTTGCATCGGTGCGACCGCAGCCGCTTATCACGGGGCAGCCATGCTTTGTTACGTCACCCCCAAAGAACATCTCGGCTTACCGAAAAAAGATGATGTCAAGCAGGGTTGTGTTGCCTATAAAATTGCAGCGCATGCCGCCGATGTCGCGCTCGGCATCCCCGGCTCTCGGGACCGTGACGACGAACTGACCAAAGCGCGAGCCGCGCTGAATTGGGAAAAACATTTTGAACTTAGTTTTGATCCCGATGTCGCCCGCGCGTATCACGATGAAGATCTCGATGTCGATACCGATTTTTGTGCCATGTGCGGACACGACTGGTGCAGCGTTCGCATCTCCCGCGAAATCGTCGAATTCACCTCCGGCAAAGACGCCAACTACGCCTGGGAAAAAGCAAAGAAAACAGCAGCCCTTTCTCCCGAACAACAGGAAATCCTCAAACAACGCGGCGTGTTAAGCCCCGACGAAATCCACAAACTCGCCTCAAAAACAAAACAGAAAATGGGAGCAGACGAAGACAAAGCCACCTGCCACAGCGATTACGTCGATACAGATACCGCCAAAGAAATCCAACAACAGGAAGTGATCGAATTAGACGTCAACTGATTGGCTTGATGACAATTTGAATTTTACCACAACACGTAAGCAAGCAGGGTGTGCTGCACGAACGGAAATACTCGACGATTCAGGTGCCGTTGAAAAACTTTGCGTTACTTTTTTAATCCTTGCAAAAAGGTGATGAGATCCTGCATTTGCTGTTTGTTGATTTTTTGTTCCATCCCTTCAGGCATCAAAGATTTTCCTGTCCCTGTAATTTCATCGATGTTTTGCCGCAGGATTGTCTCTTTCACATCTTCTGCTCTTTTCAGCGTGATGCTCGTGGGCGATTCGCTGGTGATGATCCCTGTAACGACGCGTCCCGATTCCAACACAATAATGTACTGCGTGTAATTAGCAAGCACTTCGCGGTTTGGATCGATGATTTGAATCAGTAACGTTTCCGGTGTTGCGTTTTGAATTGTTGCCAGATTCGGACCGACTTCATGCCCACTTTTTCCGATTTTATGGCACGTCATGCAGTTTTGTTGAAAAACTTTCTTGCCTCTCGCGACATCTCCTTTTAACGATAACGCGGTTCGGTAATCATCGAGAACTTTCTTTCGTGGGTTAAGTAAGCCTGCAGAAAACAGCTTCTTGGCACGAGCCTGTATTTTTGCATCGCGATTTTTCATCAGTCGTTCCTTGCGAACCGGCGAAATAAACCCGGCTGCAATTTCCTTATTTTCAATCGCGTTCAGCAGGGCATCAATTCCCTCTTTGCGACCAAGTAGCGACTCCACAACTTCACCACGAACCGAAGGGGAAAGCCCCTGCCAGGCATCGATTAAAATTGTTGAAACTTCCGGGTTCTTGAAATCAGCCAGTGTTCGGCTAGCGGCCAACTGCACCGCAGGAGCCTGGCGGGAATCGAGCATTTCGGTGAGTAAATCGCTAACAGCTTCAAACTTCCCATGAGCCAGAACTTCAATCGCCTGCTCTTTTTGTTTTGCCTTTGCTGAATCGTTTGAAAGAATTTTCTCTGCGTTGGCAATCATTCCATTGACCAGCTTCGACGCCGCTGGTGATTGGTCTGCGAACTGACTCAAACTGGCCCGTGAGCGCCGTAACCCGTCACCTAATCCGAGCAGAATCATACGTTGCGTGCTGGCATCGCTGGAAGATTCCAATGCTTTGAGTAGGCCAACGACTTCTGCTTTTTGATTGCGTCCCCCCACGATCAACGCTAGCTGTCGCAAGATTTGCTTACCGGCTGACGTCTTGGCAAATTCAGCATCAGCCAATAACGATTCCAGCATTCCCCCCGCCAGTTTCAGTGATGAACTGAGAACCGCGGTTCGCATCCAGACATCGCCTGCATCTCGCTTGGCAATACCGGCCAATGCTTTCGCTGCGGCTTTATCACCTGTTTCCCCCAGGCTGAATGCCACCTGAAAACGAACTTTCATGTTCGGCGAATCCGCCAGCAAAACTACCGCATCAAGTAGTTTAGAATTCTTTTGTAAACGAGTCTCCGCCAATTTCACCGCATGTGATTTAAGTCCATCAGATTGGGATGATAAAGCAAACAGAAGATCCTCATCACTCAGACCGTTTAGGCCATCCAACGCATACATGGCATGCAATTGGGCGAGATCGTATTTGCTTTCGTGCAGTAATTTCTTTAACGGTTGGACTGCTTGTTGATCCTGCCGTTGATAAAGCAGTCGCGAAGCGGTGTCTCGCCACCATCCGTTTTTATTTTCGAGTAATTGAACCAATTGAGCCATCGTCATTTTTCCCAACCGCGGCTGTGCGGGAGCTTTGAATCCGGTTGGAGCGAGTCGATAAATGCGTCCGCGATTATCTCCGCTGAGCAAATCGATACTGGCGATAATTTCTTCCGTCATCGAGGTTGGTGTTTCGATCACTTCGCGGCACATATCAACAATGTGCATCGTTCCATCGGGCGCGTTGCATAAATTCGCAGGGCGAAACCAGTTATCTCTGGAAGCAAGAACTTCTTTCTTCATGTCAACACGAACCGCATCGAATGTGACTCCACTGGGACGCATGTCGAACCGGCTAATCAGATTTCCCTGCACTTCTCCCATGAACATATTCCCCTGGTACTGCTTTGGATAAACAGAACCACGATAAATAGTTGCTGCAGAGCAGGCAGAAAAAACGTCATCCGCCACATACGTTTTCGCCATGTTGGGCTTTTTCGAAAGACGATATTTGGATCGCGCAACCCGCCACGCTTCCGGCGGGCTGATCCGATAAATTGTATTCCCGGAAACCCAGATACTTTTCCGGACCGCAGGAACCGGCAGGTACGGATTGCGTGCCAGGTAACGCGAAGGCAACACAATGTGAACGACCGGCTTGGAGTTGGAACAAATAAATCGATTCCCCCAGTTATCGAACGTGTTTCCGAACTGTTCAGAACCGGAAAGCGTTTCAAACTTACCTGTTACTGGATGAAAGCGGAAATCCCGACCACGCATCGAAATGCCTCGGGCGTTTGGTTTATCTGCAGGGCGAACAGTTCCACCACTGTTCGAGCCTGCCCCGTAGATCCAGTTATCCAACCCCCAAATCAGATTGTTCGCCGTTCCTTCTTCGTTATTAAAACCGAATCCGGTGAATATTTTCTTTTTGATATCTGCTTTGCCATCGCCATCGGTATCTTTCAGATACCATAAATCAGGAGCAGCCACGACATACACTCCGCCATTCCAAGGACAGATTCCAGTCGGCCAGGCAATTCCATCTGCAAAGAGAAAACTCTGTTCGTATTTTCCATCGCCGTCGGCGTCTTTTAACAAACGAATTTGTCCCGATTCACTTTTCCCTTCCAACGGGTGATTGGGGAATTTCAAGTATTCAGCCACGTACATCAAACCGTTTTCATCGTAAGTGATCACGATCGGATCCTTCACTTGTGGCTCTTGTGCGACCAGTTGCATCTCAAAACCTTCAGGAACCACAAACGATTTCAACGCTTCTTCAGGTGATCGCCCCGGAATACGAAAATCGTCTTTATGCTTCGGCTTCGTGGCACCCGTTCCCAGAGGAGCGGCAACGGCTTGTTCAACCGCTTTTCCTGTTTGCGGCGGATTCTTTTCTACTGCGTTACATGGTGTCAGAACAATTAAATTGAAAAAAATGGAGCAAGCTAAAATCGCCAATCCCAATTTCCACTTCTGCTCCGCTCGTAGCGTCTTCATTTCAAACCATCTCCGGTATTCAAACTTCGAGAAATTAGATGTTGATATCGTATCAGGAAGTATTTGAAAAAACATGGATGGAGAGTTAAAAAGCATCGCAAAAAAAAGGTGCGCCGAGATGACGCACCTTACGATGTTTGCTGGGAACCTCTATTTATTCAAAAGGATCACAGACATTTCTGTCTGTCTTGTAAGAGCAGGCTGTATTGTAGGCAGACAAGAATGTCTACCCTCCGTCCAGTAGGAATTTTTTGAATAAATAAAGGTTCCCTGTAATGAATGACGCTTTCCCATTATCGCGTAGGCGGAACAAGCGGCGGAACGAAAGCGGCTCCGTTATTATTAAGGAACTTTTTGGGGGGAGCAGGAACTTTTTTTGGAGCGGGTTTCTTTTTTGCCGGAGGAGTTATTTTCTTCTGGCTTTTGGGAGCAGGAAGCTGAATCGGTTCTTCGGCTTGAACCTTTGATCCTTCCTGCTGATTCCACACGGATGGTAAATCAGATTCATAGATGTCACCTTCATACATGTAGCCAGCTTCACCGTTATTACTAGCACATTCTGGGAATTGATAATTGCCGGAATCTGTACAATAAGACGGGACTGCGCAAGTAGCCGGTGCAGTGCAATCTGGCATTTCAATACACTGGGCAGGTGCTGCACAGGAAGGAGCGGGAACACATACATCTGGAACGTAGCTCGGCTTTGGAACCGCACAGGAAACCGGGGCAACACAAGTGGGAGCCGCGCAAATTGGTGCCGCCGCACAGGAAGGTGTGACAGAACAACATTCGTCAACACATCCGCGATGACGATGCCTGCCAACAGACGAAAAATATGATGAATCATCAATAACCCGGCGAGAATGAAACGGTTTCCGCTTAGGAAAATGGCGTAAATGACGTAACGGACACTGCTTCGGCAAATGCCTTTTCATCCCTCCAAACAGGCCACGTCCAGACTGGTTACAATGCCCACATGTACAATTATTTCCAATATTAACAGGTTGAGAGGCCGGCCCGACACAACAGGGATCGCCAAATAAGCCGCCACCCATACCGCTGCAACCACAAAGCCAAAGTAGGCTCAACGAAACGAGCACGCGGCTTTTCTTCGCCGATACGTTCTTCTTTGCCAAGTCACGGTTCTTTGCCAAGTCACGGTTGTTTGCCAAGTCACGGTTGTTTGCCAAGTCACGGTTGTTTGCCAAGATGCTGTCAAAGAGCGAAATTATGTTCATGGATAGGGGCATCTCATGGGGATGGAAAGGAGGGAGAATTTGCAAGATCGAATGATCTCTTTTCTGGTATCGCCCGGTAAGAGAGGTAAACTTGAGAAAATATTCTGATTATTTCAATTATTCTCATTAACCAGAATATAAGGGTTCTCCCAAAACCGTCTGAAGCAAGAATTTCCAAATGCAGACCGACAGACTCTATAACCTCTGCTGATTCAGTCGATAACAAGGGGGGAACCACATTGATCAGGCTGGAATGCCTGATCTACCAATCATCAAGATTTTCTACCATTATTTTGAAGTTTGCGCACGCCGCATAGAATTTAACCGCTAGTAATACAATGGAAGATGATGGACCACCAGGTGTCCCGGAGTGGGTTGTAACTTATGGCGATATGATGTCGTTATTGCTGACGTTTTTTATCATGCTTGTTTCTTTGAGTGAGGTGAAAGCCGATGCAAAATATCGAGCCATGTTGGAATCGCTCCGCGCCTATATGGGATACCAGGGCGGCCCAATTTCTCCCCCCGGAAAAAACTTCCCCATGAATTCTGTTGTGAAATCGCTTCGAGATTTAAAGCTGGGGTCGGTTTTGCAGGATAAGGGGAAAGGTGGAGTGAAGCAAAAAGCTCCCCCGGCAGATGACCTGCGCGTGACACGGTTGCGCGAAGGAAAAAGCCAACTTTCAGGAGAGG
>Ga0316208_1003958_pt1 | contig 10164 bp, 9 predicted proteins | sample 3monopyrite_MG_FD_204944 | JGI IMG/M metagenome (GOLD analysis project Ga0316208, IMG submission 204944) | Microbial mat bacterial communities from mineral coupon in-situ incubated in ocean water Damariscotta River, Maine, United States -... | ecosystem: Environmental > Aquatic > Marine > Coastal...
CCACGGGGTATGGATACCCAATAGCAGGCTGTAATGGTCTTCTACTTCCATGATAAGCTAATCCATACTGACGAGTTAATGAAGCACGTTATTTTACGGTAATTTCACATAGATCTACGAAGAACCATTTTTATAAACAATCAGTTACCCGAATAAGCTTAGGAACTTGTTTGAACATGCGGATGCTAAACTCTTTGAGTCGTGGCCTGGTCGAGATCGGATTATTTTGTTCTATATGATGCTGTCTGTGGCGGCGGTGGCTCAGCAGTCCCAGCCATTGTCTGAAGAGGCTTGCCGAGGACTTGGGAGTTGCCTGGGGGTGGTCTGCGTGATGATCAGGTCTGGGGAGCAGGAAACCTGATGGGCAATGAAGAGATTTATAATTATCTCAAACATGCCTTCATGAACCTGGAGTGGAGCCCTGAAGGTGCCTGGCTGGTGAATGCCGGTGCCATGGTGGAGAATTACAGAGCGGTTAATTATCATTTCTTACCTGCGCAGGTCATGCGTCTGACGGCATCAAAAGCGATTCGCGCGCCATCCATGTTTGAGTACGCAACCGATTATGCTGCTTGCGGTGCCAAGACTAATGTCTACAGCGGTGATACCCTGATTGGTCCGTGGCCTGATATTGATATAGCTTCCTGGGGAGGAACCCGCCAGACTCGAATGGAAGGGTGGCTTCCTATGAACTCGATTACCACTACTCAGCGCCGCAGCGAGGACTTGAACTGGGCTTCAGGTTGTATCGGGATGATATGAAGGGTCTGATCCGGAATGTAGATAACCCGGGCAGTTTTGCTCTTCCGCACAACAGGCTATTCTTGAATGATTCTGATGTTGTTATAGAGGGTGCCGAACTGGGGGCGAGATTCACCTTTGTTGATAGTTCAAGCCTTTATATTGGCTATGTATTTACCGATTTTGATTATGTGGCCAGTCAATATCGCACTGATGATCTAAGCTCAATCAAAATGGCGCCTGGGAACTCACTCAGTTTGCAGTACACGATGGAGCTTGAAACAGGCTTTACTGCAGTTATCGGTTATTATTATACCGGCAAGATACGGGGTCGGGAGAGCACGGGCCTTGAGGTGGTGCGTCAGTCGGCCAGGGGATTTGATATAAGGTTGGCCTGAGAGTTCAGGGTGTTTGGTTTGCAAACCGAGCTAGCCATTGCGGTGAGAAATGTGCTTGGTAAGTATGAGGAAATGGAAGTGTTGTCCTACAACAGGAATCGATACCCCGGATTGAACGAGGTTGATTCACCAGCATATGTAACAGTAAAGATCCAACCAGATTGATTAAGGCTTGAACCGTGGGGGCAGTGTGGTGATGGATAGACACGTATAGGGCGATGTTGCTGAGAAGTGCAGTTTGGACGGTGTTGTTGGCATTGGGTCTTTGTGCCAATGCTGATGCACGCCTACTGCTTTTAGCCAGTCAGGACTCCAGCCTCTACCGTTCTTTTCAGCAAGGCTTTGAGGTGGGCTTGAATGTCCTAACCCTCCCCGCGACGCAGAGACAGGAGTTTGTATTCACCCTGGCGAGCGACTACAGGTCTGGCGATGAAGCTGATTCGGAGGATGTTATTATCGCCGCTGGTGTAGAGGCGGCCAAAAAAGTGGCTAGTTTAAATATCGGTGACAGCAGGGTGATCTACACTATGCTGCCTTTAACCAGTTATCGCTGGTTAGGCGATAATAAGATGCTTGTCGAGAACCACAAGGTGTTGTTTATCGACCAGCCCCCCCACCGGTATGTCAATTTGATTCAGGCTGCGCTCCCTTCTATTGGCTCGTTAGGTTATCTGTACGGTGAGGTTTCTGCCGAGCACATTGATGGACTCAAGCAGGCGGCTGATGAAAAACAGATTGGTTTAAACGCTAATGCGCTGCAGCCCAGACAGCGGCTGGAAAAAACGCTGCTCAAGCTGATGTTAGGCAATGATGCGATACTGGTGTTGCCTGACCCCTATATGTTTAATCGCCGCACTATACAGCGTTTGTTGTTGGCTAGTCTGCGGCGTAGAACGCCCTTGATCGCCTATTCTGAATCATATGTGAAGGCAGGTGCGTTGCTGGCTCTGTTCACTTCTCCTAAACAGATCGGTAGACAAACTGCCGAGTTGGCTCATTGCATGGTTGAGGCTTGTGCTGATAATGCTGAACGTGAATATTTCCCCAAATATTTTTCAGTGCGGGCGAATGCGATTGTTGCCCGTCAATTTGGGATTGATTTGCCATCTGAGGACGTGCTGGCAAAGCAACTTGAACTTTCCTACAGCAATAAAGATAAGAATTAAGCAACACTCATATGCGGTTGAATTGCGCTTGATTTTTTCGTCTTTTTTACTATGGTAATTGCGGGTGTTGCAGGTTTACACCTAGGTGGCAGTATTTTCGTTAATGATTTGCTGTAACCCAGGAGAAAACTATGTTGGAACAACGTAATGCAGCAGACGATGATTTCATTATTGTCGTTGGCTCAACGCTGATTATTCTGGCTATTTGGTTTGTCGCCAGTATGTTGTTTTAAGCGTTGTTAGACATGTTTTTTAGCTTCAATGTTGAAATAACAGCCTGGCCAATATGACAGTGCTGACTTTTATAAGGACCGCGGATTGCGGTCCTTTTTTTATGCTAGTGTTAATAACCTTTATGGTTTGGATTTGTTTAGAATCAAATTGTTATGGGATTATCAGTCGAGCCTATCGGAGTCATTCACTCCTGTTTTAAAGATAAATTTGGTGTGCCGCGACAACCGGGGCTGGCTAGCGCTGCCAATGCTTGGCTGGAGCTGTTTGCCCCGTATAATCGCACCAAGGCCTTTAGTGGGCTTGAAGGCTTCTCCCACATCTGGATTACCTTTGTGTTTCACCTCTGTCTTGATCAAGGTGCGCGTTTGAGTGTGCGGCCACCGCGCCTGGGGGGAAATTGCAAGGTTGGTGTGTTCGCCAGTCGTGCTACTCATCGTCCGAACCCGGTTGGCATATCGGTGGCTGAGCTGGTTGGCATAGAGCAGTATAAAGGCGGCGCGCACCTGCGGCTGCGGGGCATTGACCTGGTTGATGGTACACCGGTGTTGGATATCAAGCCGTATGTACCCTATTCGGACTCCATTCCAGAGGCGCGGGCGGATTATGCCCAACAAGCGCCAACGGCCAGCTTTGCTGTAGTGTTTTCGGCCGAGGCCGAGGTGCAATGTGAGCAGTATAGCCAGCGTTGGCCCGAGTTGGGTCAGCTAATCGTAGAAGTGCTGGCGCTGGATCCACGACCAGCCTATCTTGCTGGTCGTTCCGCCGAAAAGCCGTTTGCCATTAGGCTGTACGAGCTTGATGTCCACTGGCGAGTAATGGCTGAGAGCATGATTGAGGTGGTGTCGATAGTGAGTGGTGACAAATGTATATTTGATTGATATATATTGGGTTTGGTTGGGGTGTGATGCAGAAAAGAAAATTACGGCATTCCGAGGGGGCATTTCTGGTAATATGCTCAGTCAATATTAATAACGTGGGGAAGGGGTGTGTTGCTTCGAAAAACCACCTTTGATAATGTCCGTCGACAATCGCGGCGAAATAACAAAAATACAGTTAGATATGCAAAATAAGGAAAGTTTTACCCGGGACGAGCTGCTGACCTGTGGCCGCGGCGAATTGTTTGGTGACGGTAACGCTCAGTTACCCTTGCCACCGATGCTGATGTTTGATCGGATCACCAAAATTTCCAATGAGGGCGGTGCCAACGGCAAGGGTCAGATTATTGCCGAATTGGATATTACACCAGATCTTTGGTTCTTTGATTGCCATTTTCAGGGCGACCCGGTGATGCCTGGTTGTCTCGGCCTTGATGCCATGTGGCAGTTGATTGGGTTCTTCCTTGGCTGGAATGGTGGTCCTGGACGCGGTCGTGCCTTAGGTGTAGGCGAGGTCGGTTTTCGTGGCCAGGTCACACCTGAGAAGAAGCTGGTGACCTATCGTATCAATATGACCCGCGTCATTATGCGTAAGCTCTATATGGGTGTTGCTGATGCCGAAATGGAAGTCGATGGCAAGGTGATCTACACTGCCAAAGATCTGCGGGTTGGTTTATTTACTTCCACAGAAAATATGTAAAAGGTGTGACTAGTGAGACGAGTTGTTGTCACAGGATTGGGAATTGTATCCAGTATTGGTAATAACCAAGACGAGGTGACGGATGCATTAAAGGCCGGTCGTTCAGGGATTGAGGGTTGTGAAAAATATGCCGAGCTGGGCTTCCGTTCACGTGTGCATGGTTCGATTAATGTCGACGTTGAGGCGTTGATTGATCGTAAGATTCGCCGCTTCATGGGCGATGCCGCTGCCTACAATTATATTGCCATGGCTCAGGCCATCGAAGATGCGGGGCTGAGTGATGAGCAGGTTTCCAATCCTCGAGTCGGTTTGGTGGTGGGTTCCGGTGGTGCTTCCCATGCCAACACTGTTGCGGCCGCTGACATCCTGCGTGAAAAGGGTATCCGCCGTGTTGGCCCGTATATGGTGCCTAAAACCATGGGTAGCACCACGTCGGCCAACCTGGCGACGGCCTTTAAAATTAAGGGCGTGAACTACTCCATGAGTTCGGCCTGCTCTACCAGCGCCCATTGTATTGGCAATGCCATGGAACAAATCCAGTTTGGCAAGCAGGATATGGTCTTTGCCGGTGGTGGTGAAGAGTTGGGCTGGGAAGGCTCGGTGATGTTTGACGCCATGGGTGCGTTGTCATCCAAGTACAACGATACACCTGAAAAGGCCTCGCGCGCTTATGATGCCGATCGTGATGGTTTTGTTATTTCTGGCGGCGGTGGTGTATTGGTTCTGGAAGAGCTGGAGCACGCCAAGGCCCGTGGAGCGAAGGTTTATGCTGAACTGGTCGGTTACGGCGCCACGTCTGATGGTTTTGATATGGTGCAGCCTTCAGGTGAGGGGGCGGTACGCTGCATGCGCTTGGCGCTGGATGGGATTGAGGGCAAGGTCGACTACATCAATGCCCATGGTACCAGTACGCCTGCCGGAGATATGAAAGAGTTGCAAGCCATGCGTGAAGTGTTTGGCGATGACATGCCCGCGGTTAGCTCGACCAAATCGTTGACAGGACATGCGTTAGGGGCGGCGGGTGTTAATGAGGCCATTTATTCGCTGCTGATGATGCAACATGACTTTCTCTGTGCCTCAGCCAATATAGAAAACCTGGATGAAGCTGCCGCAGGCATGCCTATCCTGCGCCAGCGTCGCGATAACGCGGGCGCTAATCTCATGCTGTCTAATAGTTTTGGCTTTGGTGGGACTAACGCCTGCTTAGTGTTTCAGCGTTATAGCGGTTAGTACATTCCCCCTATTTTCTGTCACAAAGGCCCGGATAACGCACAGCGACATCCGGGTTTGTTAATTCTGGCGACTCAATAATGCAAACACCTGTTCAGTTTTTTGTCACGGTTCCCAAGGGCATGGTGGCGGTATTGATGACTGAACTGGAACAGTTGGGGGCGGCAGGGGTGCGCGAACAACCCGCCGGGGTGGAATTTACAGGCAGTCTTGGAACCGCCTATCGCGTCTGTCTTTGGTCGCGTTGTGCCGGTCGGGTATTAATGCCGCTGGGACGATTTCCTGCTGATTCGGCTGAGGCCTTATACGCGGCGGTGCAGCAAATTGACTGGCAGCAGCATTTGGCGGCTCGCAGCACCTTGGCGGTGGATTTTACCGGTCGTTCAGACGCCATTCACCATAGCCAGTTTGGTGCCCTCAAGGTCAAGGATGCCATTGTCGATCAGCTGCGTGAAACCACTGGCGAGCGCCCCAATATTGATGTTGTGCAGGCGGATTTACGTGTTAATGCGCACCTGTATCGGGACGAGATTAGTATTGCCATCGATCTCTCCGGCGACAGCCTGCATCGGCGAGGTTATCGTCAAGAGGGGGGGGCGGCACCGTTGAAAGAACACCTGGCCGCAGCTATCTTGCTGCGTGCAGGTTGGGCTGAGATTGCCGCAACTGGCGGCGGCCTGGTGGACCCCATGTGTGGTTCAGGCACGTTGTTGATCGAGGCGGCGATGATTGCCGCTGACATTGCGCCGGGGCTGTTACGGCAGCATTACGGCTTTCTGGCCTGGCCGCAGCATGATGCTGCCTTGTGGCAGGGGCTGTTGGATGAGGCACAGCAACGCCGTCACCAGGGCCTGAAGAAGATCGCGCCTATCGTTGGCTATGACACTCACCCCAAGGCGATTCAGTTCGCTCAGGTGAATATCACCGCGGCAGGCCTGGAGGATCACATTCGCATTGCCAGACGTAATCTAGCTGAGTTGCGCTGTCCTGCATCGGTTGAAGCGGGGCTGGTGGTGGTCAATCCCCCTTATGGCGAGCGCATGGGCGAACGCGATACGCTGGAACCGTTGTATCAGCTGCTGGGTGAGCGCATCAAGAGTGAATTCTGCGGTTGGCAGGCGGCGGTGTTTACCGGCAACCCAGATCTGGCCAAGTTGATGGGCATCCGTGCCGTCAAGCAGCACAATATGTTTAATGGCCCTCTGCCGTGTAAGCTGCTGCGTTTTGAGGTTCAGCCGCAATGGTTTATGTCCGAGCAACGTGGTCCACGCCCGGCCAAGCAGGAAGATCTCGGGCCAGGTGCCGAGATGCTGGCCAATCGGCTGCGCAAGAATCTGAAACAGCTGGGCCGTTGGGCCAAACGTGACGGGGTCAGCTGTTATCGTCTTTATGATGCCGATCTGCCTGAATACGCCTTGGCGATTGACCTGTATCAGGGTGAACAGCGTTGGATTCATGTGCAAGAGTATGAGGCGCCCAAGTCCATTGATGTCAAAAAGGCCAAGTTTCGCCTGCGTGAGGCGATGGCGGTGATCCCTGAGGTTCTGAAGCTGCCGCAGGAGAATATCTATTTCAAGGTGCGCAAGCAGCAGAAGGGCGCGGCCCAGTACATCAGACAGGCGGAGGAGAAGCAGTTCTTCGAGATTGAAGAGTACGGTGGCCGTTTTCTGGTTAACTTTGCCGATTATCTTGATACCGGTCTATTTCTCGATCATCGCCTTACCCGCAAGTTGGTGGGCGAGATGGCCAAGGGCAAGCGTTTTCTCAATCTGTTTGCCTATACCGGCACGGCCACTGTGCACGCTGCTCGCGGTGGGGCTAAATCCACTCTGACGGTGGATATGTCCAATACCTATCTCGATTGGGCCCGCCGCAATATGGAGTTAAATGGCTTTAGCGGCGATGAACATCAGTACCTACAGACCGATTGTCTGGAGTGGCTGGAGCAGGATGGGGTCTATAAAAGGGCTAAGTTCGATCTGATCTTTCTCGATCCGCCGACCTTCTCCACCTCCAAACGCATGAGCGATACCTTCGATGTTCAGTCCGATCACGTTCAGCTGATTGAGTCGGCTATGGCAATGCTTGAACAGGGCGGCAACCTGATTTTCTCTAATAATTTCAGAAAGTTCAAACTTGATCCTATATTGACAGCGAAGTTCTTGGTTGAGGATTGGTCAGCCAAAACCTTGCCCAAAGACTTTGCCCGTAATCCTAGAATCCACGGTTGTTGGCTCATTCGCCACAGATAGTCAGCCCAGCTGTTTCTATATCTCCGTGATATCAATCAATGGAATAGATTGTCTATTCGTCAATTCTTGTAGAAGTCCACTTTAAAGCATTGTTAATTAAGGTCGATAGTCTTTTCGTGGGCTGTCTCCGGCGCCGTGTGGCGGGATACCAACCGGAGCGATGAATGGATTCGTGTGGAGCGTCTAAATGAAATTTAGGATTGCGGTGCTGTTTTGGTTGGGGTTGTGGGCAACGCCGTTTGCCATGGCGGCGGAAAATATGTCTGCCGAGACAGAAAAGGTCAGTGATGTCCGCGTGCTGATCGATATGTCTGGCAGCATGAAAAACAATGACTCCAATAATCTTCGTGTCCCTGCCTTACGCCTGATTACCCAGTTGATTCCTGAAGGCCAGCAGTCTGGAGTCTGGACCTTTGCTCAATACGTCAATATGTTGGTCAAACAAGGCAAGGTTGATGCTGCCTGGAAAGCCAACGCCTACAAGTTGGCCGAAGGCATTAACTCAAAAGGCCTGTTTACCAATATTGAAGCGGTGTTGAAAAAGTCCACCTGGGACTGGAAAGAGTCGGATGACAAGATCAATCGTAGCATCATCTTGCTGACTGACGGGGTGGTGGATATCTCAAAAGATACTGGCAAAAATGCCGAGTCACGCAGCCGAATTCTTAATGAAATAGTGCCGCGTCTGAAACAGGCTGGTGCCACCGTGCATAGCATCGCCCTGTCTGATGATGCCGATAAGGCCTTTTTGCGTCAGTTGTCGTCTGCCACTGGAGGTTGGAATGAAATCGCCAAAGATGCCTCACAGCTGGAGCGTATCTTCCTTAAATTGTTTGAGAAGTCCGTGCCGGTCGAGACGCTGCCGATGACGGATAATAAAATTCTGGTGGATGACAGCATTAAAGAATTAACCCTGTTGGTGTTTAGAAAAGAGGGCGCTCAAACGGCTACACTGTTGTCGCCTAAGGGGGAGAAATTTGATCAACACACCAAGCAGGATGGTCTGCGCTGGCGCCATGAGGAACGTTATGACCTGATTACCATTGAAAAACCCATGGCAGGTGAATGGGGTGTGGATGCTGAACTTGACCCGGATAACCGGGTGATGGTGGTAACGGATCTGAAAGTGCGTGCCAGTCGACTGCCAAACTTGATGTTGGTGGAGGATGCTGCATCCTTCTATGTGGAGTTGGCAGAAAAGGGTGAGACAATTCGCAAGCCGGAATTTCTTGATTTTGTAAACGTTTCGCTGGATAGATCGAGCGGTGGTGAACATCAAAAGACTATTCCTGTTACCGATGATGGTGCTGGTTTAGACAAGCATGCAAATGATGGTCGTTTTAGTGCCAAAGTTGGTGGCCAGTTGACTGCCGGTGAATATATTTATGAAATGCAGGTCGATGGAATGACCTTTAAGCGTTCCAAGACCAGCACTGTTCGTGTTATCGATAAGCCCATTGCTGTTACGGTCAAAGAGGAGCGTGCGGGTGATCCAGCGCAATACTCTCTGACCCTGACGCCATTTGCTGAGTTGATAGATCCTGAATCACTGTTGCTTGAAACCACGGTGGAAAAACAGGGCGGAGCGGCTAAAACAATCAATATTCCCCGTGCCGGGCCGGGTGAGTGGCGTCTGGATATGAAGGTCAAGGCGGGTGATATCTATGATGTCAAAATTTCCATGCAGGCGGAGCGTAAGGGCGGTCGTCAAGTCAGTTATGATCTGGGCAGTTTTCAGCTTGGTAGCGGCTCGGTAGATGTGGCCTTTGACCACTCGGATGAGTCGCCAGCTGATATAGAACACATGATTGCCAAGACTATGGCTGATGCCGGCTTGAAATCGCCAATGGCGCATGATGAACACCCGGCTGAAGACAAGTATGCGGCTGCCAAAGATGAACATGGTGCTGATGAGCACCCAGCTGAAGACAAACATGTAGCAGCCAAAGATGAGCATGACGCTGATGGGCATGACGCTGATGAGCATGACGCTGATGAGCATGACGCTGATGAGCATGACGCTGATGAGCATGACGCTGATGGGCACGACGCTGATGGGCACGACGCTGATGAGCATGCGACAACAGATGAAGAGGCGTCTGCCGAAGGTGGGGATGGCCATGGTGACGAATCACCCGACTGGATTATGACAGCGGTCAAGGTTATTGGCCTGAATGGTCTATTGGCGGGGGTTGGTTTCTTCGCCTATCGCAAATGGTTTCGGACGCCTAAAGACCCTGATTCGGAAGATGAATCAGAAGAGAAGGACGGCAAAACAAAGGAGGCCAAGGGCGATGATAAAGGTTGATCCAACGCTGCTGATAATTATCGCCGAGGTGGTCGTTGGCCTGGTTGTAATTCTTGCCGCAGTCCTGTTCTTTTTCATAAAGCGTAGAAAGGCTGATAAGCAGGCGCTTGCTGATTTGAATAAGCATTTAAAAACTGACACAGACAAACGTCAGAAGGTGTTGGAGGAGAGTATCGCCAAATCCTGTGGTGGCGGGGAAAATAATGATGAAGTGGCAACTGAAAATGAGGAAATGGCAAAAAAATGGTGCGATAAAGAGA
>Ga0316208_1003959_pt1 | contig 10163 bp, 10 predicted proteins | sample 3monopyrite_MG_FD_204944 | JGI IMG/M metagenome (GOLD analysis project Ga0316208, IMG submission 204944) | Microbial mat bacterial communities from mineral coupon in-situ incubated in ocean water Damariscotta River, Maine, United States -... | ecosystem: Environmental > Aquatic > Marine >...
GAAAATACGGCAACCCTTTCAGGGTCCATCCGTTTTGAAACCGTCGATTCCACAGCTTTTAACCTGATGGGGTATCTAAAAGAATTTACACAACTTCATCCAGAAATTGAAATTGACCTCCGGCTCAACCAAAGCATGGTTGATCTGGACCGCGGCGATGCAGACATTGTACTGCGGGCAACAAACACCCCCACCGAAGAATATGTTGGTCACCATGTGGCAGATCATGCCTTTGGTGTTTTTGGAACAGCTGACCTTGTAAACCGCTACCCTGTTGGCACCCCCCTTAACGACCTGCCATGGGTGTTGTGGGGTAACGGCTGGACAGACGGATGGATGGAAGATTTGGGACTTAACCCTCGTGTTGCCATGCGTGTTAACACAGCATTTGGTATGGTACGGGCCATGCAGGAGGGCATCGGCATAGGGCACATGGCCTGCTACGCTGTCGCGCATAATGATGGGTTTTTATGTTTACGGGCACCCAACCCACACTGGAATCTACAAATCTGGCTGCTCACACACCACAGCATGCGCAGAAACCAGCGTGTCAGAACATTCATCAAGTTTTTACGGGAGAAGATATCAGGAGACAGGGCCTTAATTGAAGGCAGGGTGGGAAGCGCAACAAGGCCCCTCAATTTGGCCTATCATTAACCACAGGAATATCTATTTGCTTGATAGCCACCCTACAAGGTCATCAATTTGCAATAGGTCGGTTAACTCCCTGATGATCGCCACCTGCCGCGCCCTATATTCATACCCATTACATCCATAATAATGGTGTATCTCAATATCATGCGTTGCGGTTTTAAGAGTGCCATATACGGCTTTAGCGTCTGTATGGCGGCGCGGGCATTCAATCGGGTCCACAAGTTCGCTGGGTGGTACACTGTCAATCAACAAAACAGCGTCCCAAAACACACTCGACCCTAGCTGCCGTTGTTCCCGCCCTAGGACAGAGACATTACGCTGCCCCTCATATGTCAGGCCGCCCGCATCATCAAGCGTTACCGAAAAAACAGGGCATGTACCAAAACACGGGCCGTAACTTAGTTCAAGCGAACCGCCCCCTTGCTGATTATCTACAGGAGCATAAAGCGAACCGCCACATGCGGAAACTGTAAAAAGTAAGGCTACTGCAAAAAAACGCTTCATAAAACCTCCTGCTTAAACGGAAAACCCTATGTATATTACTATATATGAATCTCATGTGAAAAGGCGCGACACCTTTGCCTTAAAGTCACCTTAGTTCTCATAAAGACTGAAAAATACACAAAGGCTGAAAGTCAATCGTATCATGAATGAAAATAATGGCCAGCCACGGCGCTTTGTTATTGTACAAAAACATAAACCGCTGACGGACGTATTTCCATGAAATTTTTATGCTATATATTTTTTCTTTTAATCGCTGCCTGCACACAATCAAGCAACCAACCTTCGTCCCAAAGAATAGATATAGATTTACCCGTCCTCACAGAAGACGAGCGTGACGGTGTATATTTTAAGAAACTCAATGACCGCGTTTGGATGCACATCACCTATACCAAGGTGGAAGGCTGGGGCATGGTAAGGTCAAATGGTTTAATTATTTTAAGTCCTACGGGGGCAACTCTCATAGATACCGGGTGGAATAACGAACAAACAGCTACTATCCTCACTTGGTCTAAGGACACGTTGGGTGCGCCTATTACGTCCGCTGTGTTTACCCATGCACATACTGATAAAATGGGCGGCGTCCAAGCCGTTAGGGATGCGAATATAGCAACATATGCCCACCCAAAATCAAATATTATAGCCCCAACTGAAAATCTTGTTCCCGCAGAGTTTAACCTCACTATTTTAAGCAGTGGTGTCGCAACCCTATCAACAGAGCGCCCCGACACTGATCTCTTTGGCCTGAATATCTATTATCCCGGCGCAGGGCATACCGCCGATAATATAGTTATTGGCATTAATGGAACCGGCATTCTTTTTGGCGGATGCCTTATTCGTGCAAACGGTTCCACCTCGCTTGGAAATACTACCGCAGCCTCCCTTCCAACATGGCACACAGCGGTTGACCGAGTTAGCCATCACTTTCCCTTGGCAACAACTATAATTCCCAGTCACGGTGCCCCTGCAGGACGAGAGTTGTTAACATTAACCGCCGCGCTTGCCCGAAAAACATCTACCCGCCACTAAGGCACTATAAAGCTGGATATATAAACACCTGTGTTTCCTGTTGAGGGCTGATAGGCATAAAATGTAGCCTTGTAGGTCCCTTTTTCTACAGGCACTGTCGCCGCAAAGTGGCTGGTTTCGCCGGTAAACATTAGCGGTATTTCTGCGACTGTTCCCTCATTTTCTAAAAGGGCTTTAATCTCCATCTTGTCCGCGTCCCACAATCCCCCAGGTTCAGTTGGGCACCCACATAACATCCGCACTTTGGCATGTAGCTTGAGCTCACCCGCAGCAATTTCCGGCGCAAGATCAAGCACCTCCACTACAAGGCCGCGCAGTTCCAAAAGCCACGCATCACCCTCCGTAATATGCTTACCAGGCATCACCCACTGTTGGCTGGTTGCGGTTACGGCACTTGTATTAGGGTTCATGGGTCCCCGGGCAGAAACCTCAATCAGGCGGGGGGCATGCAAATCAAACGTCGCTGTGAACTGCGCGGCGTCTTCACTTGTAATGCTGCCGTAACGTGTACGTGGGGTTTTCATAATCAACCCGGTATCGCCAGTACCCCCGGCGGTCATTCCTTCCGCCAGTATTTCCCTTGTTTCTGCATCCCGAATGATAACTTCAGCACCGTCCATTGAGGTGCCAATGAATTTTGCGTCTTTCGCAAGCACACGCACTGTAATGGTTGTGTCCGCTGCCTGCGCACCAAACGCCATAGTCAGGTAAGATACGAGACCAACAATGATTGATTTTATTTGCATTAAACTTCCTTAAAAGAAAAGGCCATAAGGATGTAGGCTACACCCATATGGCCTCTATTGTTAAGGGTAAATGTGAAGGGCAAAATGCCGCAGCATATACCACCGCACCAACAGCGGTTTACTCAACAGCCTCTGTTTTATCTTCTGCATCCTTTTCATATTTTTTAAACCACGCAAGGATGTTTTCTACCTTGGCTATCAAGCGCGAGGGACGGCCCGCAATACCATGGGGGCTGTCTGGTACCCGCACCATTACTGTATCCACCTTACGGTATTTAAGGGCTTGATAAAACTGTTCCGTTTCCGAAATAGGTGTTCTTTTATCTGCCTCTCCGGTAATAAGGAGGGTCGGTGTTGTCACATTGCCGACGAGCGACAAGGGGGACCGTTTCCAGTAATGCTCCATATGTTCCCATGGTACACCGGGGAATTGATTTGGAATTTGGTAAAGCCCACTGTCGGCCGTTAACACCTTTGAAAGCCAGTTGATCACTGGCTTTGCAACAGCCGCTGCACGGAAGCGGTCCGTCAAGCCAATCGCATAAGCGCTGGCAATACCACCCGCGGAACCACCGGTAATATAAAGCTGGTCTGGGTTGGCTATACCTTTGTCAATAAGTGCATCAACACCGGACATATGGTCAGCAAAATCAAATTCGCTGGAGTATTTACCCTGCAACAACAGAGCAAAACGCTCGCCGTAAGACGCGCTACCCCGGTGATTATCATAAAAGACTATATAGCCTTCCGCCGCATACCGCTGAAGTTCAGCCGCAAAATGCGGGCCGTATGCCAAATGAGGGCCACCATGAATTTCAAGAATGAGCGGGTATTGTTTCGTGGAATCATAGTTAGGCGGTGTAATATACCACCCTTGGATTTCTTCACCGTCGATAGAAGATTTATATATAATTTCATGAATATCACCGAGTGTTTTATGGCCCAGCGCATCTTCATTAAGGTGTGTGAGTTGCCGGGTTTTGCCCCTTGCCAGTATATGTAGATCAGCAGGGCGGTTATGAGCGCCTTTAGTAAAAGCTACGGTGCCGCCTGCTGTAGCGTATGTGCCTGATGCATAGGGCCGCCCAAGCGTGGTGCCCCCAAGGTCCTTTGCGACAACACGGTGTCTGGCTGACAATGTGGCGTACCCCACTTGTGTCGAGCCACGTACGGTCATTTGATAATAGAGGCCTTTACTGTTATCAGCCCACACAGGGTTACCAACAGAGTTATCAATGTCAGCCGACAAGTTTTTGTCATCACTGCCGTCCGTATCCGCCACATAAAGATAGCTGTTGCGGTAGCCAAGCTTTTGATTGTCAGAATAGAGGTACGCAAGTTTTTTACCGTCAGGAGATATTACCGGAGCATATTCATTACCCGGCTTGTTGGTTATTTGGCGCACGCTACCATCTAAGCTAAACGCATAAATGTTGCTTTCACGGGATTCATATTCCCAATTATCGCTCCGGTTCGCAGAAACATAAATTTCACGACCATCCGCCGAGAAACTGAGCGTGCCTCTGTGGTGATAATTACCACTTGATACCTGCCGCGCCGTACCACCATCAGACGGGACAACAAACAGGTGTGTATAGGCAGGTTCTAAAATGCCGCGGCCATCCGCTTGGTACCGTGCCTTCGAGACATATTTAACCGGTTTTGACCATTTGGCACCTTTTGGCTTTTTCGGCATTTTAACATTCAGTATTTTTTCTTTTGACGGGACGCTCATGGTAAAAACAATCATGCTACCGTCTGGTGACCATGTGATGCCCGAAGGCCGCGCCTGCAAATTGGTAACAAGACCCGTTTGCCCTGTATCCATCCAGCGCACATAAAGTTGGGTGCTTCCTTCAAAATTTGACAAATAAGCAAGGCGCGTTCCGTCTGGCGACCATGTCGGAGTTGAAAATGACTTTTTACCCGACAAAAGGGGGCGGTTTGATGATCCGTCCACGTCTGCAATCCAGAGATTTGAGCGCACACTATCGCTCATAATGTCACTGGTACGTCTCACATAAACCACACGGCTGCCTTGCGGTGAAACAGCCGGGCTTGTCGCATATTCAAGCTCAAAAACATCCTTGGCTTCAAAGATATCTTTTGCCTTTTCTTCCGCCACAGCCGCCGGAACAGCAAGCATCATTGACATGTAACCTATTAATTTCATTCGCATAATTACTATTTCCCCAAATAAATTTTTATGTTGGTGCAGAGGGCACCTTCCCACACTGAAGTTTTTCATACAGTAATATAGTTTAATAGGGTTTAGAGACGAATGGAACTTTAGCTATAGACCAACCGTTTTTTTAGAGACTATACCTGAAAACAAAAAAACCTCCCGAGGGGGGAGGCTTTTGTATCTCTTTGATATCTAAAGAGAAAATGGAGCGGGCGATGAGATTCGAACTCACGACCCTAACCTTGGCAAGGTTATGCTCTACCCCTGAGCTACGCCCGCTCAATCGCGTATGCGACTGTTAAACAGCCGCGAGGGTAACAAACATTGCTGCTTGCGAGGCGGGATAATAGCCACCGAGCTTTCCATTGCAACTGTTATTTTTGATTTTTTTCCAAAATAATCTAATTGCATGTTTTTATTTACCTTTTTAACATTGTAAGAAATAAAATATTGTCCATTAAAAGGGGGGAATTTATGGAATCATTACCTGTTGAAGCGCCGCTTTTTGCCTTTCTGCAATCATGTGGCATTCAAACAACCACGGTAAGACACCCTCCGGTTTTCACGGTTGCAGAAGCCAAAAAACATCACACCAATATGCCGGGGGGCCATTGCAAAAGCCTTTTTGTTCGGGACAAGAAAAAACGCCGCGCCCTTATCATTGTTGATGAAAACCGGCGCGTAGATCTCAAGTCTCTTTCTGGTAAAATTGATATGGGCAGGCTTTCTTTCAGCAGTGCCGATAGCCTTCAGAGGGTACTTGGTATCACACCTGGCTCTGTAACTCCCTTTGCCTTGATAAATTTACAAGTTTTGCGCGGAGAGGCGCCTGCCTTGAGTGTTGTTCTCGATAAAAAAATGATGCAGCAATCCCTCCTGTATTATCATCCCCTTCACAATGCGGCAACAACAGCAATTACCCCGGAAAATTTACTTATTTTTATCCGGGCGTGCGGATATGAACCTTTAATTGTGGATATGGATACCCCTTAATCATACGGACCGTTAATAAATTATTCCGAATTTGCGGGTAGCACATTAAAGAGGAACCTCCTATGTTGCCCGGTAAAGAAGGCATGAGCTCAAAGCTGCCAAGATACCGTTTAACTTAAAGAGTAATAATAATGGACCACATGATCGGCGAAAACAATATCGCCACACAAGCACTTATTAAAGAGACCAACATGGCCGGCTTTGCCGCCGATGTGCTTGAAGCATCACAGGCCCAGCCTGTTATTGTTGATTTTTGGGCTGACTGGTGCGAGCCCTGCAAACAATTAATGCCTGCACTAGAAAGCGCGGTTAAAGCGGCGGCAGGCGCAGTAACGCTTGTAAAAGTGAATGCTGACCAAAACCAAGAGATCTGCGCTCAACTGCGTGTCCAAAGCCTGCCAACGGTTATTGCTTTTTGGCAGGGCCAGCCCGTAGATGGCTTTCAAGGGGCTGTGCCAGCCACTCAAATTCAAGCCTTTATTGATAAACTCATTGGCCTGTCTGGTGGGAATGCGCCTGAAAACCCCATTGATACTTTGCTTGAGCAGGCTGAAAACCTAGTAGAGAACGGTCAAGCTGAAACTGCAATGCCTGCATACCAGCAAATACTGTCGTCTGATCAAGGAAACCTTAGAGCGCTCGTCGGCGCTGCTGAAGCTTTATTCCAGTTGGGCGAAACCGATCAAGCCAAAGAAATTTTAGATTCTGTTGACACTAAAGCCGCAGCAGAAGCAAAACTAACCGAACGCCTTGAGAAACTTGAGGCTGCTATTGACCTCGCTATCCAAGCTGAGAATGCTGGGGATCCTGATGTTTTCACAAAACAACTAGAGGCTGACCCCTTAAACCATCAAGCGCGCTATGACTTATCTCTGGCTCTTCAAGCAAAAGGTAACATGGACGGCGCAGCCGAGGCCCTGCTTGGCATTATTATGCGAGATAGAGAGTGGAATGATGACGGCGCGCGCGCCCAGCTCATCAAGCTTTTTGAAGCGGCAGGCGCGACTTCCCCCTTCACTCTAAAGTACCGGCGGCGTCTATCGTCAGTTCTGTTTAGCTAGAAAGGTTTCCTGTGATAGAACAAGATAACAGCTTTGATGATTTACCAACGGTGATACCGGTCTTTCCGTTACCAAAAGTTATCTTGTTTCCTGAAAGTAATTTGCCCCTCAATATTTTTGAGCCCCGCTACCTGAAAATGGTAGATGATGCCCGTGCAAGCCACGGTATCATTGGTATGGTGCAACCAAAAACCACTGACGACCTTCACGGATCTCCCGACCTTCATCTGGCCGGAGGTGCAGGCCGCATCACCCATTTTGTAAAAACAGAAGACGGACGGTATTTAATTCGCCTAACAGGCCTTTGCCGTTTTAAAATAGAAAGCACCCTCCCAGTAACAACGCCATACCGACAAGCCCAGGTAACCTGGGCGTCCTTTCAAGGCGATATGATAAAAGATAAAATGCCAGATCCCTTTGACCGAACAGCCTTAATGAAAGAGTTAAAAACCTATTTGGACAAAAAAGGGTTGGCCGCTGATTATGATGGTATCAGTGCCGCACCTGATACAGTTCTAGTAAACACACTGTCTATGATCATTCCCCTTAGTATTGAGGAAAAGCAATTGCTGCTAGAGGCAAAAACAACCGGTGAACGTGCCGAAACCCTGAAAAACCTTCTTATGATGGTATCCGCTAGCCCAAAGATTAACTAGTCAGGATAAAGGAATGACAACGACTGATCCTAAATTACTTGAAATTCTTGTTTGCCCTCTCACCCGCGACCAATTAATTTATAAGGCAGACACACAAGAGTTAATTAGCGCCAAGGCGGGTCTTGCCTTCCCGATTAAAGATGGCATCCCTATTCTTTTGGTTGATGAGGCCCGCGAAATAAGCGACTGATGCATGGCCTCGACCTACACTATCTTTACAGGCGCTTATACATTATTGTCGTCGCCTCAAATAGATCCTCAACCGGGCTAAGAGCATATTCGGGAATAGTACCAACGGGTTACATACCCTAGTGACCTATATAAAGGCTCTGCATTGTCGCTCGTACGTGTATCAAGGGTTATCAAACGGCGCCCATTTTTTCGCGCCAACACTTCAAGCTTAGTCATTAAAGCGTGTGCAATGCCGCGCCGCCGAAAGTCAGGGTGTACCATCAACTTTGCCACTTCAACTTTGTGGGGTTGATTGGGCCAAGTGATATAGTTTAGCTGAACAGAGCCAACAACAGCAATGTAAGCCCATGAAAGTAGAGGGCTATATCACCCCCAGAGACTTGGGTAAGCTGGAAGCTACAATCACTTTTCATACCGGAAACCCGCAATAAAAAAGCGCAACAAATGCTGCGCTTTTTCTTAGAATAAAATCGAAACCTTATAGAAAGCGACAAACCCACTCTCTATATTTATTAGCCGCCAATTTTCCTCAATGTTTTTCCAAACTCTTGGCTTTGCTCAATAGCAAGGTAAGAATCTAACAAAATGTCCATTGTTGAAAACGTCTTAGCTTCAGCAGCAAGATTGGCTTCCGCATCTGCGCCAGCCGCAGGTTCTACAGCCGTAAGTGCTGTTGCTGACATGTCTTCAATTGTATTTTGAAACTGAGTTTGAACCAACTCAAATACCCGGCCTGTTTCTCTTGTGCCTGAATATAACTCAGCAAAGTTATCTTCTACACCGTCATTGACAATGACGTTCTCATGGCACGACTGAACCTTACGAAAGGCTGTCATTACCTCACGGAACATAGCCGTGGTTTTAATCATTTTATCTTCAACAGACATGTTTTCAGTATCTGCAAGAGCAGGTAGTCCATTTTGATATGCTGCAATTGGCTCAAGACATGTGTCTTCGTAGCTCATTGCCTCTGTCTCGCCAGCAAATGAGACCCCAGTCCCTGCTGCCATTAAAAACGCTAATCCAGTGATATGGCGAATACCCATTTCCACGGTACCTCCGTTACTTCCTAATTACTGCCCACCAAGATCAATGATGAAGCAATTTAAATAAAATTGCAATTATCCTGTAAGAAGGGTTGTTTTTTCTAAGAAAAAACACGCGTTCAAAAAGGATGGTTTTCCCATAACAATATGCTTTAAAAGGATAATTTAAGAGTTTGAAACAGAATTCCGCCTGACAGAGCCGCTAATTTACCAACAAAGTCTACGCATTTTTCGGTAGAGAATCATGTTTTTACAATCCGATAACAACAGGTTTAAGAATCAGAAAATTGACGGTCAAGCATGGGGCCTAATGGCTTACCACCAAAAACATGAAGGTGAAGGTGTGGTACCTCTTGATGGGCATTATGCCCTGCATTTGCGAGCGTACGATACCCCGGTTCGACAAGCCCAAGTTCGTCGGCAACCTTACCTACCGCTCTGAAAAAGCCAACAATCAAATCATTAGGTGCCTCGGCAGTAAAGTCAGCCATTGAAACATAATTGCCCTTAGGAATAACAAGCACATGTACTGGTGCCTGAGGGTTTATATCGTGGAAAGCAAGAGCATACTCATCCTCGTAAACCTTATTGCAGGGGATTTCACCACGTAGAATTTTGGCGAAAATATTATTAGTATCGTAAACCATGGTAATATCCCCCTTAATATGCTTATAGAATAAATTTGGATAGATCGTTTGCCTCAGCAAGTTCCCCCATATTTTTACGGACGAAGGCGGCATCAACCGTCACCTCAACACCTGACTTGTCACTGGCGGTGAAAGATATGTCTTCCAGAACCTTCTCAAGAACCGTATGAAGCCGCCGCGCGCCGATGTTTTCTACGGTCTCGTTGAAATGCGCAGAAATACGAGCAATTTCATCAATGCCATCCTCTGTGAACTCAAGTTTCACCTCTTCTGTTCCCATAAGCGCAACATATTGACGAATAAGGCTATAGTCAGGTTCCGTCAAAATTCGCTTGAAATCAGCTTCACTTAAATCACTAAGCTCCACGCGAATAGGCAGGCGTCCTTGTAATTCTGGTAGTAAATCAGAGGGTTTCGCAAGATGAAAAGCCCCGGACGCAATAAAGAGAATAT
>Ga0316208_1003960_pt1 | contig 10161 bp, 6 predicted proteins | sample 3monopyrite_MG_FD_204944 | JGI IMG/M metagenome (GOLD analysis project Ga0316208, IMG submission 204944) | Microbial mat bacterial communities from mineral coupon in-situ incubated in ocean water Damariscotta River, Maine, United States -... | ecosystem: Environmental > Aquatic > Marine > Coastal...
TTTTTCAAGCAAAGACTCAAAAACCCTTGCGGCTGAAGAGTTCTTAATCGTGGCTTGATACATGAATAGCAGTACGATTGACTAAATCAGCAAGCCCTATACTATTTTTCTGTGGCAATATCATAGAAATACAAATATTGAAACAGATATAATAAAACGATGATGCAGCGATATCTCTCATTGATGATCTGGCTTGGTTGCGCGATTGCTAGTCTGAGCGCAGTCGCCGCTGGAGATGCCGAGTTTTTCGAGTCTCGAATTCGTCCCGTGCTGGTGAAGCAGTGCTACGAATGTCATTCCTCTGCCTCTGATGAAGTCAAAGGCGACTTGCTGCTCGATTTCCGAAAAGGGCTTCGGACCGGTGGAGAAAGCGGACCGGCTGTTGTACCCGGAAAGCCGGCGGAAAGCATTCTGCTTGAAGCGATTCGGTATGAGTCTTCGGAGATGCCTCCTGCGGGCAAGCTACCAGAAAATGTGATCGCCGATTTTGAACAATGGATTCGCCAAGGTGCATTCGATCCGCGAGATAAAGCCCCCTCACGAACAGAAGCGGCTGACCTGGCCTGGAAGGCAAACTTGGCCGACCGCTCCCGCTGGTGGAGCCTTCAGCCACTCAAAATTGTTTCGCCTCCTGAAGTAGAAAACAGTTTGTGGGCAAAGGAACCGATTGATCGATTTGTTAGTTCAAAAAGAGAAGAAGCCGGGTTGTCTGCTTCGCCCTTTGCAGATGCAGAAACGTTATTGCGACGGATTTCATTTGTGTTGACGGGGCTGCCTCCCACTCCTCGGCAGGTTATCGAATTTCCTGCCGCTTATGCTGCTGATGCAGAGACTGCGATTGCGAATTTAGTCGATCAGTTTCTTGCTTCGCCCCAATTTGGAGAACGCTTTGCCCGCCGTTGGATGGACGTTGTGCGTTACACCGATACTTACGGTTACGAATGGGACAATCCCGTCAAAGGTTCCTGGGAGTATCGCGATTATCTGATCCGCGCCTTCAATGATGATATCGGCTTCGATCAGCTCATTCGAGAACAGATCGCGGGAGATTTGTTGCCAAAGCCGCGTATTAACAACGAAGAAGGCGTTAATGAAAGTCTGATTGGCCCTGTCTTTTACAACATGGGAGAACATCGGCACGGGTCGAGTCTTCAATTCAACGGCATTCATCAGGATATGGTGAATAATAAGATCGACGCATTTTCAAAAGCGTTTCTCGCAATGACAGTTGCCTGTGCGCGGTGCCACGACCATAAACTGGATGCCATTTCACAGGCAGATTACTACGCGATAGCTGGCGTATTCATGACGCCCCGCTGGGCTGTCCGTGTTGTCGATGCCCCCGGTAAGAACGATACAGCGATTGAAGAACTGAAACAATTACGTCAGGAAATTCAACACCAGTTGGCGAAACAGTGGATGACGGAAATGGATGAAAAATTCGCCGACAAACTGCAACAGTGGGCAAAGGCAAATAGTAAAACAATTAAGAATGCGAAGATTGAACAGATCGCGTATCCGTTATCTAAAATGATTTCTGCGCCGCAAACAGAGATTCAAAAAAGATGGACGGACCTTGCAACAGACTGGCAGAATGAACGAAAAAAACGAATGGAAGCAAACAAAGCAAAATTCCATGTTTTGTCCGATTTCACGCAACCAGGTCTTCCACAAAGTTGGGTCACTGAAGGAGAGGGGATAACACATGGTTATGTGCAGGAAGGGACGCCACTTGTTTCGCTTCAAGGGGAATCGCTGATACAAAAACTGCTTCCGCGGGGTTATCACACAAACGCGATTTCCTCAAAACTTCCCGGTGCAGTACGGATGCCCGCGCAGCAGAAAATTGAAGGGAACTATGTCAGCTTAAAAATGGAAGGAGGGGAATGGGCTGGGACGTTAGTCGTTCCTCAAAATGCTATTCAAACTGAAACTATCAAATTCTTTGATTCAACAAAACCACTGCATTGGACAATATTTGCAGACAGCGGCTTGAAGAACGGAGTGACGCGAGTTCTCGCCGAAGTCGCAACTTCTTCCTTGAATACGAATTTTCCGCCACGCACCGGATTGGCTCGGGCAGGAAAAATCTCGCTTCCGAACAATGATGACGGTTTCGATAAACGAAGCTGGTTTTCTCTAACCGGCATCGTCACTCATGATGTAGCGGGCGTCCCGGCAAACAGGCTTGATGCGTTCGTTTCACTTTATGCAGATGCAGGCGAATTTCCCACGAACAAAAAGGAAGCCTGGCAGCGGATGGCAAAATGGTTTTCAGATTCTGTTGAACGCTGGGCTTCCAACAAAGCTACAGGTGAGGATGTAGAACGGATCAACTGGTTACTCAATCAAAAACTGCTTTTGAATCAACAGCAGCAGTTACCGCCAATTGCAGCATTAGTGAAAAAGTACCGTGAAGTTGAATCACGTATTCAATTTCCGCGTACAGCCAACAGCATGGACGAACGGCAAATAGCGTCTCTCAATTATCGTCTCAATTTGCGAGGCAATGTTGATGCAGATGGTCCTGCAATCCCCCGCGATTTTCTTGAAGTATTTGCGGGACAAAACAGTGTTGGGAAAAGTAAGCAGAGCGGACGATTGGAACTGGCTCAGTATTTAAGCAGTCCGAAAAATCCGCTGACGGCTCGGGTTTATGTGAACCGCATTTGGCAATCGGTTTTCGGTACGGGGATCGTTTCAACTTCCAATGATTTCGGCAAACTCGGCGACCGCCCCTCTCATCCTGAACTGCTCGATTGGCTTGCCGGGCAGTTTATGAACGAAGGCTGGTCAACGAAAAAGCTGGTACGCCGTCTCGTGTTGAGCCAGTCATTTCGACAATCTTCAACGTTCTCCCAGGCAGCTGCAGATCGCGACCCGATGAATCGCCTTTTGCATCATTATCCGACACGCCGGCTCGAAGCGGAAGAAGTTCGTGATACTTTGCTGATGGTTTCCGGGCGGATCGATACCACTTTATATGGAAGACCGATCAACCCGCCACGCTTTCTGGAAGATAGTGCCAAGCGTCTTTTTTCCGGACCTCTCGATGGAAACGGGCGGCGTTCCATTTATCTAAAAATGTCGATCATGGATCCGCCAAAGTTTCTGGTCTGTTTCAATTTGCCCGACTTGAAGTTGCCAACCGGAAAACGCGACGTCACCAATGTCCCGACGCAATCGCTGGCGTTACTGAATGACCCGTTGACAATCCATCTGGCCGATTATTGGGCGAAGCGATTGATACAGGATCATTCCAATAAACCTGAAATGCGTGTACGAACCATGTTTCTTCAAGCACTGGGGCGTTTGCCCAAAGAACACGAATTAAAACGCTGGAGTGATGCGGTGATCAGCTTTTCCGATTCAGATGATTTAATGAAAGACAAAACCGCCTGGGCAGAACTGGCTCATACTTTTTTTAATACCAAAGAGTTTCTGTATTACAGATAATCGTTAGCACCTGACAAATGAAATGCTGAGCAAAATAGCGGGTTTTATTGATGAATCGTAGGTTAGGCTTTCCAGCCTGATGAATGTGATTCCCATGAGATTTATTCTCTGATTCACCAGTGAACTCTGTATTATTAATTGGAAGCTCAGTTTAATTCGTGTCTGGTTGGAAAGCCTAACCCGGACAAACCGGAACCAAACAAAAATATAAAAATAACCACAGAGACGCAGAATTCACGGAGAAAAAAACTCTCGCAAAGACGCGGCGACGCAAAGAAAAGAAGAAAAGTTTTTTTAGCAGATTAAATAGGCAGTATGAATTCCAAATTATTGCAGACGATGCGGAAATTTCTTTGCGTCTCCGCGTCTTTGCGTGAAACTCTTTTTTCTAAAATGAGAGCCTTCTTTTTGTTTTGCCTCGGTGTTCTCTGTGCCTGCGTGGTTCACATCTTTCTTTTTCGTGGTAATAATATCCTGCTGCTTTTGCACAGCATTTCATCGATAAGAGCCTAACCTACTTTTTCCTATTTTGGTTCCGGTTTATCCGGGTCAGGTATAAAAGACGAACATGCCATCAACCTGTTTACAGAAAAACAATCAAATGAATGACGGAATTTCACGTCGTGGTCTTCTGGGGAATACGTCAAGCAGTTTCAGTTGGCTCGCCTTGTATGGCCTGTTGGCAAAACGTGGTCGCTGTGATGAAAAAATCCCCTCTCGAACGCACTTTCCTGCCCGAGCAAAAAATATCATCTTTTGCTTTATGGATGGCGGGCCAAGTCATGTGGATTCTTTTGATCCTAAACCGATGCTGAAAAAGCATGAAGGAAAGCCGATTGGTGAAAGTGCTGTATCCAAGCGGTCGCAATCAAATGCGAATCGTGTTTGGCTGGGGAGTCCCTGGAAGTTTCAGCAACGCGGCCAAAGTGGATTATGGGTAAGTGACCTGTTTCCGCACATTGCACAAGTGGCAGATGAAATATGCGTTGTTCGATCAATGGTCGGGGAATTGCCTTTGCATGGCAATCAAAACTTGTTGCTACATACCGGTCGTATTCTTGGTCAAGCTCCAAGTATCGGGGCGTGGGTTTCCTACGGTTTGGGAAGTGAAAACCGAAATCTGCCCGGTTACATGTTGCTCAATAACGACTGGGTTCCCAATGGGGGCTTGGAAAATTTTGGAAGTTCTTTTTTACCAGCCAGTCATCAGGCGACCATGCTACGCCCCAAAGGAGTTCCTGTTGATAATATCATTCCTTCTGATTCTTCTGAGTTGCAAAAAAGAAAGTTGAAATTGCTTGCCGAACAAGATCGTGAATTTGCCAGACAGTCCGCAGATTCTCTGGCAATCCAAGGCGCGATCGCCAATTATGAAACAGCTTACCGTATGCAAAGTACGATCCCGGAAGTGGCGGATATTGCTGAAGAACCTGAATCGATTCAGAAAATGTATGGTGTCGATTCCTCTGATAAACATCAGCAACATTACGCCACCCAGGCGTTGCGGGCTCGACGGCTGATCGAAGCGGGTGTCCGGTTTGTGGAAATTACGTGCCCCAGCTTTGATGGAAATAATTCGCCCTGGGATCAACATGGGCAAATCAAAAAAGGACACGAAAAGAACTCGCTGATTACAGACCAATCGGTCGCAGCATTAATTCTCGATCTGAAACAACGTGGTTTACTGGATGAAACCATTGTCATCTGGGCGGGCGAAATGGGCCGCACACCTCACACCCCCAAAGTGACCCCAACTTGTGGTCGCGACCATCACGTGAATGGATATTCGCTGTTCATCGCGGGAGGCGGATTCCAAGGAGGAATGGCCTACGGATCAACAGATGAATTCGGTAATTCAGTCGTAGAAAACAAAGTAGACATCCACGATATTCATGCCACCATTTTGCATCAGATGGGCATCAATCACGAAATGCTTACTTACCGTTATGGCGGTCGCGACAATCGTTTAACTGATGTGCATGGGCATGTGATCTCAGAGATTCTCACATAAACTCCAGATAGCAACTCATCACTAAGCCATCGCATTATTTTTTTTACTGCGGGCCTTTTCCAATAACTCAATCCAGGGACCGATGAAGTGACCGTTATCGTGGAAGGTGCGTCCGCTGACCAGGTTGCCATCGATGACGCATGCTTCATCGACAAAAGTGCCGCCGCATACTTCTAAATCAAATTTGCATTTAGGAACCGTTGCCATTTTGCGTCCCTTAACACAATTCGCATAAGCGGGGATTTCAACCCCATGACAAACACTCGCAATCGGCTTTTCGGTATCGAAAAAATGTCGGGTGATCCGAACCAGATCTTCGTCATACCGAATATATTCCGGTGCCCGTCCGCCGGAAAAAAAGATGCCGACGTACTCTTCGGGATCGATCTCCGCAAAACAGACCTGAGCTTGAAGCGTGTATCCTTCCCACTCTTTGGTAATCGTCCAGCCCGGTTTAACTTCGTGCATCACCATCTGATACAGCCGTTTTTCCGGAGCAGCAACAACCGGTTCAAACCCGGCTTCGATAAGCCGATAATACGGATACATCGTGTCGAGCGTTTCCGAAGCATCTCCGATGATGACTAAAACTTTATCTTTTGCTGGGTAATCTGATGACATTTTATTTCCTCATGAAATCGTAGGGTCCGCTGTGCGGACCATGAATAGCGATGGAATTTGTCAACACTTGGTCCGCACAGCGGACCCTACGGCGTCAACTTTCCGGTATCCCTTACAGTAATTCTTCCAGATATTTTCGAGATCGGTTAATTTCCGCAGTGACGGCTTGCGTTGTTTCCAGAATGGGAATTCCTCGGGGAACCGGGTGCATGAAGATTTCGGTCCAGCCGTTGTAGTTGATTTTTTTCAATGAAGTAAGAAGCGGTTTGAAATTGAGCGAACCGCGTCCGGGCATCTGTAACAATTCCTGTTCTTTGGGTAACTTTTTCATGCAGCCCATGCCGTGCTGCCAGGCATAAAACACCGCGAGCGAATCGCCCAGTGTTTCAATTAACTCGCTCAATAGTTTTTCATTTTGCGGTAAATGATACGGTGCAAATGCAATCCCCAGATTTTTTGAAGGTCTCAGTTCATTCAGCCATTTAAGGGAATCAGGAGAGTCGATCAAATTGTTCGCGTGGTTTTCAATCGCAATCGTCACGCCCGTTTCCTCTGCAACTGCCAGATGTGGTTTCATCTGCTCCAGAAATTTTGCCACCGCGGCTTTCAATTCTTTTCCCTTCAAATTCTTTGGTCCTACGCCGCCGCAGACCATCGTTTGACAACCAAACTTCTGAGCGAATCGCATTTCATTTTGCAGACCAAATGGTCCGAGTTTATATTGCGTGATGCAGCCCAGTGAGACACCGTTTTTATCGAGCAGTTCCCGAAATTTATCACTCCCCATTTGTTCGACTTGTTCGCGTTGATCGCCATGCACTTTGGGCCAGATGTCGATCGCACAGGCGCCCGTCTTTTTTACTTCGGGTAGAATCTCGTCCAGCTTCGTGTAACCGTACATGCAGGAACCGAGAATATATTTCAGTTGAAATTGATTCGTCGATTTTGCTGATGCTTTTGGTAATAATCCCGGATAAATTGCAGTCGCAGCCAAGGCAGTCGTTGAGGCACAAAAAGCCCGCCGGCTGATTTTTGAATTCTGATTTAACATAAGTATCAATCTCCTGTTGAAATAAAAGGTGAGCCGAGTGTGTCAAGCATTGCTCAAATAATAACTGTTGTTTTTTGTACCGTAGGATGGCGTGCTTGCCCCATCAAATACGGCTTCCAGAAAATCAATCTATTGCTGGATCAAAACAGTGCTGATTCTTTCTTGTTACTGAACGCAACCCGGCACGCGAAGATGGGTGCAAGCACGCCATCCTACGAAACCATTCTGATTAATTCTCATTAGTGAATGATACAGCACATTCACCAGAGGGTTAACACCCCCGGCTCGCCATATCTTCGGTTACATTTTCTCCTCGATCAAGAAATTCTTTTCCCAGATGGATCAATTCGTCCGTTTTGGGATCAAAAATTGGCTCTGGGGAATACTGTGTCACATACGCTCGGCGCATTTTGTCGGTACTGTTTGAACCGCTGCGGTGAAATGTTAACGAGCTGAATACGACCAGACTGCCGGCTGGCACAATCGCGGGGATCCCCGGTTCGCTGCCGAAGTAGCCGGTTTTGTCGCCCGTTTCTGGTTCTCGAATATGTTCCACTAATGTGCGGATGCCAACTTTTGAATAAGGCAGCACATAAGCCGTTCCGTTCTCTTCGCTCATATCATCCACTGCCGCCCAAACGGTCACATAAGGTGTATGTGAAAAACCGAGGTAGCCAGAATCTTGATGCCAGGAAAATTTGATTCCCTGCTCAGCCGCTTTCACAACATACTGATCATAAAACAAATACGCATTCTCGCCAATGGTTGCTTTGCAAACTTCAGCCATCAAATCGCTGAAAACATATTCCGACAAACGGGGCGGTTGATCGTACTGCTTGGCGATGTGATACCGTTTTCCCCGCAGGCTGATATGAATATGATCGGTCCCGAGCCGATCCATTTCCTGATGCTGCAAGTCAATTAAATGATCGCAGGAGTCTCGCAGAATTTGCAAATGCTCTTCAGGAATCGCATTTTCAACAATGAAATATCCTTCTTCCTGATACAGCTTGCGGTGTTCATCGGTAATTAATGAAGAGCTTGTTGACATGGTATGATTCCCGTTAATATCTTATTAATAAAATGCTGCGCAAAAGTGGCAGGATAATTTGAAGAATCGTAGGTTAGGCTTTCCAGCCTGACATCATTACACATAAACTTTTCGAACAAAAAGGTCCGTTCGCTGGTAAATCAAAAGGTGGGCTTCATGGAATCCACCTTTGTCAGGCTGGAAAGCCTAACCTACTTTGGTTCCGGTACGCCGGGTTAAGTATCGTTCAAACAATTACTGCCTGGTTCTATCTATTTTTTTGGCCTTCAGTAGACGTAGGGTACGCTGTGCGTACCATGCTTGAAAAGTTAATATACGCTACAATGGCTATGATAGTTTATGCCGAGGGCAATCATTGGTATGCACAGCGTACCCTACCCGACGATCAGCCGATTTCGAAACCGGCTCGGTATTCTCGTTTGAGCCATTCATTCGCTTTCGCATCATTGATGACAACTTCCGCTTTTGGATCCCATTTGAGTGGGCGACCGATTCGCATCGAAATATTTGCCAGGTGGCAGGTGCTGACACTGCGGTGCTGACTTTCGATATCGGAAATTGTTTTTTTGCGAGACTGGATGCAATCGAAGAAGTTTCCCATGTGATTGATAATCGCATCGAGCTTGCCGGTTCGTTCGGGGCGGCTTAAATTATCGTTATCGTAAGTAACGAATTTTTCACGAGGCAGCGGATTCTTTTTCAGTTCATCAACAGGAACTCCAGCCACGGTGCCGCGGTTAACGAACACTCTTCCCTTGTCGCCTTCAAACAGGATGCCCCGCCGACCGTGATCGGCAACGATCATTTCGACACCATTCGCGTATTGAATTTTGGCACCGAAATCGGTCGCGACATTGTAACCGTTTTCAACACTCGGCAGTGTTGCTTTCCCGTCGATGCTAACTGGTAAGGAATCGATTGCCCATTGTGCGATATCGATATGATGTGCGCCCCAGTCGGTCATTTTCCCGCCCGAATATTCGTACCACCAGCGGAATGTGTAATGCGATCTTTCCGGAATATAAGGAACACTCTTGGTTGGTCCCTGCCAGAGGTCCCAATTAAATGATTTGGGGACCGGATACACTTTGAATGGTCCGCCGGTTGGGTTTTTATCGGTGGCACAAGTGACCCGTTTTAATTTCCCGATGCGTCCAGCTCGGACAAGTTCAACTGCCAGGCGAAACTTCCAGTCACTTCGCTGCCAGGTGCCTACTTGTACGACACGGTCAGATTTACCAACAACATCTCGCAGGATTTTTCCTTCGTCGATTGTTAACGTCAGTGGTTTTTCACAGTAGACATCTTTCCCGGCTCGGACGGCATCAACCAGCATTTTGGTGTGCCAATGGTCCGGCGTGCCGATCAAAACGACATCGACATCTTTCCGCTTGAGCATGTCCTGATAATCTTCGAAAATTCGAGGAGTACTCCCGAAGCTGGCTCGTGCCTGTTCCCGTACATTTTTATCGACATCGGAAATCGCCACGATATCGCCATAAAGCCGGGCCTTTTCTGTAATGACCGATCCCTGATATCGCATTCCGATACAACCAATGCCAAGGCGTTCCACTTTATGCTTCGGTTTATCAGCTGCTTGAACAGACAAAGGCCAAGCTGCGAACCCGCCCGCTGCAATCGCAGAAGCTGAGAGAAAAGAACGCCGTGAAGTTGTTGAAGACTGGGAGGAACTCATCAAAACAGACTCCTTGATAGAGGCATCGGTTATTTGTAAAAGGGATTGTGTTTCATCAATCAGCGTTGTTGTGTCTGACATTATAACAGAAGTAAATAAGATCATGTTACGTAATTGCGTATTAATATTACACTATATTGTCATTAAGTAGGGCTTGCTGATTTAGTCAATCGTACTGCTATTCATGTATCAAGCCACGATTAAGAACTCTTCAGCCGCAAGGGTTTTTGAGTCTTTGCTTGAAAAACCGTGCGGCTCATTCGAAAAGTTTTGGA
>Ga0316208_1003962_pt1 | contig 10159 bp, 7 predicted proteins | sample 3monopyrite_MG_FD_204944 | JGI IMG/M metagenome (GOLD analysis project Ga0316208, IMG submission 204944) | Microbial mat bacterial communities from mineral coupon in-situ incubated in ocean water Damariscotta River, Maine, United States -... | ecosystem: Environmental > Aquatic > Marine > Coastal...
CGTAACGTATCCGGCTTTGCTGGTTCTGTAAATACGTGATCGCCTCGGCAACAATCTGGCGCGGCGAAGTAATCGGTTCCTCTTTCTCAGGCCGGCCTAATTCACTTTGTCGAGCGGCAAGTTCTGCGATCACACGTTCTACTTCGCCCTGCCACGCCCAATTCAACCTGCGAACAGACACCTCCCCACCGGTGCCAGGATTACGTCCTGTCATCGCGGCGGTGAAGAGGTATGTCATCGCATGTAGAAATCTAAAATAGGAGTCCAGTTCGAAAAGCATCGCTTCCAAATTCCCCAATTCGATTCCGAGCCATCAGCCACGAACGCTTTTCGTTTTGCTTCAAACAGACCTTCCGAGATCGCACTGCCGGCCAGCATTTTGCCGAACGAATGAGTGTCGCACAAACTGCTGAGTAAGCAAATTTGTGATTCAAGCTGCGGGGCACCAGGACGTGTGGTCGTTTTTAATTGTGATCGTTTTTTACTTTTGGATTCGTCACTCTTTTCTTCAGGGGAATCTTTTTTCTCAACCTCTTTTTCTTTCAGCGGTGAGGAGCCTGCACACTTTTCCGCTTTGATCTCTGTGACCATCTGCAGTACGGCCGGCGGATCTAAAAATTTCGCAGGCACTACAGGACCCCTAAAGCAATGGTATTCTACTTGGTATATGGTATTCTACTTGGTATATTGAAATGAAACTCTAACGAATACTATCAAAGCCAGTGGCACCCGGTGGGGAAGAGTTCGCACAGGAACCCCCAGTGAATACTGGGCAAAATATCATGCAAAAAAAGAGAGTCCGAAAGTGGACTGGGAATTGAAGGTGTAATATGAGATTCCAGCATTCGAGCTCGAAAGGGGTCGTACTACTACTCGTCATGCTGGCAAGTGTGAATTGCCTGGCTGCTGATTCCAAAGTTACTGCGAACGACCCCGAGCGTTTGTTCACTCTCAAAGTCTTGCCACTGCTCAAGACGAAGTGTTTCGGGTGTCATGGCAACGATGCGAAAGACATCAAGGGTGCCTTCGATGTGCGTTCTAGGGAAGCATTGCTCAAGGGTGGTGAGTCAGAGGAATCGTCTATCATACCCGGAAAACCAGAAGACAGCCCGCTTTACTTGGCGGTAATCTGGGATGGATTGGAAATGCCCCCCAAGGAGAATGACCGGCTGACGAAGCAAGAGAGCGAGTACATTCGCCGTTGGATCGCTGCTGGAGCGCCCTGGCCGGATGCGAAGGCGCAGCTCGCCATTCAAATGAAACAATGGTCAATTACCGAAAACGAAGACGGCATCATCGTACCCACCAGCGGAGGCCTCGCGAATAGTTGGACCTATCGTCGTTACAAGGCGGAAGACATCTGGGCGTTCCAATCCATTAAGAAACCGGCAGTCCCACAAGGCTATGAGAACCCGATTGATGCATTCGTTGGAGCGAAACTAGCATCCGCCAAATTGCAACCATCCGCAACTGCCGACTCACGCACACTCATCCGTCGAGCGACGTACGATCTCACTGGTTTGCCACCAACTCCAGCGGAGATTTCTCAATTTCGCCAGGCGTGGGAGAAAGACTCGGGCAAAGCCTGGAACGATTTGATCACGCGACTTCTCGCCAGCGATCACTACGGTGAACGATGGGGGCAGCATTGGCTGGATGTCGTTCGGTATGCTGATACAGCTGGGTTTTCAAACGACTACGAACGCTCGAACGCCTGGAGGTATCGCGATTATGTCATTCGGTCATTCAACAAAGATAAAGCATTTAACGAGTTTGTTGTCGAGCAACTCGCTGGCGATGAATTGCGACCCGATGATCCCGAAGCAACGCTCGCAACGGGCATGCTTCGAATGGGACCGTGGGGAACGGCGATGATACCGCAGGACGAGGCGCGTCAAATCTATCTCGATGACCTGGTACACAATGTGGGCCAGGCGTTTTTGTCGATGCCGATGCGTTGCTGCAAGTGCCACGATCACAAGTTTGATCCGATCCCGACGCGCGACTACTACCGCATGTATGCTGCCTTCGCAACAACCCAGCCCACAGAAGTTGAGGTTCAGTTTCTCGACCAAGAAAACCGCAACGGTTTCGCTGAGAAGCGTCAGTTGACCAAAGAACTGCTGGCATATGCAAAAACAGAACGCGAAAAAGTCATCAACAAGCAGGAAGCTGCTGCCAGGAAGTGGTATGAAGAACACAACCTGCCCTACAAGAATGAAAACGCCCGCAAGAAAGATTCAGAAGACTTGAAGCCACCGCGCCATGTCGGCCTTACTCCTGAAGAGAAGGGGATTAAGAAAGTTCGCGAACAAGATGTTTGGATTTGGGAGCGAAGGCTGGAACGATACGAACCGATGGCTCAGACAGTATACAACGGACAGGACGATTGGAAGAACAGCAGGAAACTTCGACCTCCCAAGAAGATCAACCAGAAATGGCGGCCAGCAAACTTTATCCTTGCCGGCGGTTCCCTCACGGCGAAACTGGATGCCGTTAGTCCAGGTGTGTTAAGCGGTACGGGACTCACGGTAGTTAACGATGCCGACGATCGTTTTTTGCTCCCCAGCGAATTAAGTGGCCGACGGCTCGCGTTGGCAAAGTGGATTGTCAATGACAAGAACCCTCTCACTGCGCGCTCGATTGTGAATCGGATTTGGCAGCACCACTTCGGTCACGGCATTGTTCGCACTGCGAACAACTTCGGTGCCAAAGGCAGCAAGCCGACACATCCGGAATTGCTTGACTGGCTGGCATCGGATTTCATCGAGAACGGCTGGAAGATCAAGAGACTCCATCGGTTGATCATGACTTCCCGTGCCTACCAACGCAGCGGTCGGCATCCAGACTCGAAGAAAGTTGAAACGACCGACCCCGACAATAAACTGCTGGCAAGATTTCCCGTTCGTCGCTTAAGTGCCGAAGAGCTTCGCGACAGCACGCTGCTCATAAGTGGCGAACTCAATCATGAAATCGGTGGCGTGCCTGTCATGCCCGAGATCAACATGGAAGTCGCGTTGCAGCCTCGCATGATTCAGTTTTCGATTGCTCCAGCTTATCAACCTTCGCGCACACCCGCCGAGCGCAATCGTCGAACGATCTACACATATCGTGTTCGCGGACAAGCCAATCCTTTTCTCGAAATCCTGAATTTGCCGAATCCTAACGAGTCGTGTGAGCAACGCAATGCGACCGCTGTCACACCGCAAGCTTTCACGTTAATGAATAGTGCCATGATGACTGACCGAGCAACCGCTTTCGCAATACGTGTTCAAAATGAAAAAAAGAACGATCAGGCAGCTCAAGTACGACGAGCCGTGCAACTGGCATACGGGCGATTGCCGACGCGCGACGAGCAAGAAGGACTCGTAGGCTACTTGAACGAAATGCTGGCCTACCACCAAAAGCATGAGCCAAAGGCGATCAGGTATCCAATCCAGGTCACACGATCATTGGTCGAGGAGTTCACCGGCGAGCCATTCGAGTTCATCGAAAAGCTCAATGTTTACCAGAATTATATTCCCGATGCAAAACCGTGGTCGGTCAATACTCAAACGCGCGCACTGGCCGATGTTTGTTTGCTGCTATTTAATTCAAATGAATTCATGTACGTTTACTAAGGTCTTGTGATGTTTGATCTCTCACGTAGAAATTTACTGTATGGACTCAGTTCTTCCTTGGGGGCGTTGGCGCTCACGGATTTGCTGGCAGCGGATGAAAGGCGTGCAAACCCACTTTCACCGAAAAAACCGATGCACAAGCCCAAGGCGAAAGCCGTTATTATGCTTTTCATGGAAGGCGGCCCGAGTCACATTGACACGTTTGACTCAAAGCCAAAGCTAAACTCTTTGCATCTCACTGAATCAAAACGCACCAAAGGCTTGGCTACAGGAAAAAGATTTTTCGTCGGCAGTCCCTTTAAGTCGCGAAAGGTTGGCAAGTCCGGCATCGAGATGTCAGAGCCCTGGCAATTCCTGGCTGATCCGGAAGTCGCGGACGAATTGTGTGTGTACCGGGGCTGCCAAGCGGAATCGCTGAATCATCCCGAAGCATTGTTGCACATGAACACCGGAAGCCGGCTGGGCGGAGATCCAGGTCTCGGGGCGTGGGCGACCTACGGATTGGGTTCGGTCAACCAGAACCTCCCCGGTTATGTCGTCATGACCGAACTGGCGCTCCCACAGGCGGGACCAGCAAATTGGTCGAGTGGTTTTCTGCCAGCACACTTTCAAGGAACGAGACTGCGTTCAAACGGCTCGCCAATTTTGGATCTGAATCCACCTGCCTATAAGTCGCGCGAACATCAACGCAAGGCGCTTGATCAATTGGCTAGGCTAAACGCCAAACATGCCGCCATGCACCCTCAGCACAGAGAACTCGCCGCTCGAATGCAAAGCTATGAACTCGCCTATCGAATGCAAACTGAAATTCCCGGCATCGTCAACATCGACAAAGAATCTGAGCACGTTAGAAAATCATACGGGCTTGAGCGTAAAAAAACGTCTGCGTTCGGAAAACAATGTCTAATGGCTCGTCGGTTGGTCGAAGAGGGCGTGCGATTCGTACAAATCTTCGCTGGCGGTTGGGACAGCCATGATTATCTTGAGCGAGGCCATTCGTCGCGCATCGCCAGTGTCGACCAACCCATTTCGGCTCTGATTAAAGATCTCAAGCAGCGCGGCTTGCTCAACGACACACTGGTAGTTTGGACTGGCGAATTCGGCAGAACACCCGACAACAACTATCGCGGCGGCGTCACATCACTCGGACGCGGTCACAACGCTGACGCTATGAACATGTGGTTCGCCGGCGGCGGTGTGAAGAAGGGGACTGTTGTCGGTGCAACAGACGATATTGGAGCCGAAGCCGTCGAGGTCGTTCATCCGATTCGCGATGTTCACGTTACGCTGATGCATCTGCTGGGTTTGAACGACAATAAACTGACCTATTTCCATGGAGGTCGCTACAAGCAGCTCTCCCAATTCGGGGGCGAGCTGATTTCAGAAATAATCGCGTAACGACGCCTCTTCATCAGCGAGATCGGGGTCAGCACGTCACCACCGGAAAAAATTTTTACGAGACCATTAATCTCATCCGCACCACTCGAGGGAACGAAAACAGGAATCCTCCCGGAAATACAAGAAATAAAGGGCAAAAATAAAGGGGTCAGGTGTGATTGGAGTTATGGCGATTCGTTGTTTTTTTCTCAATGAGGTGCCGGGGGGAATGATTTGGTTTGGTTGGGGATTTTACTTTGTCACCGGGTAGCGGGTAATCCGCCCGCCTTTGGCGGTTGGGTTGCGTAGCAACAAGATGTTCGCGCCATGTGGGTTCCTTCTTCATTGGGAGCACAATTGAAATGGGACGCACATGGCGCATCCATCTTGTGCCTGGCGGCCCCCAACCACTAAAAGTGGTCGGGCCACCCGCGTTTTGGTTTTTCAACTGACTGCTTCTTGCTCATTGCGAGTCCTTCTGGAAATAGCTTACACTCTTAATCAAACGCCCACTATTCTTGGGGAACTCCAATTCTTCTTGGAAATCAGATATGTGTCCCGCTGCTATGAAAAGTTCCACGCCCGTGTTTTCTACCCACGATATTACAAAGGTGTATCGTATGGGCGAGGTCAGCGTGCATGCGCTGCGTGGTGTGACGATGGAACTCTACGAAAAAGAATTCGTTGTGTTACTTGGTCCTTCAGGGAGTGGGAAATCTACTCTACTTAATATTCTCGGTGGACTGGATTTACCTACATCTGGTTCGGTTCATTTTCTCGAAGAAGACCTGACTCAGGTAACAGACTGGCAACTGACTCAGTTTCGTCGCAAAAATGTGGGCTTTGTATTTCAGTCTTACAACCTAATCCCCAGCCTCACGGCTCGCGAAAATGTGTCCCTCGTTACTGAAATATCTGATCACCCGATGGATCCCGCTGAAGCGATTCAGATGGTTGGGCTCGGTGATCGAATCGACCATTTCCCGTCACAAATGTCTGGTGGCGAACAACAGCGAGTAGCGATTGCTCGAGCAATTGCCAAACGCCCCAAAGTGCTGCTCTGCGACGAACCGACAGGTGCGTTGGATGCTAAAACAGGTGTGTTGGTTCTGGAAGTCATCGAACGAGTCAACCAGGAACTCGGAACGACAACCGCAATCATTACCCACAATGCAGTGATTGCCGAAATGGCTGATCGTGTTATCAGTTTATCCGATGGTCGAGTGGCTGAGACTCATCGCAACAAACAAAAACGTTCAGCATCTCAGATCGAGTGGTAGAAATGCGAGCACTTGATCGTAAACTTGTTCGTAATCTTTGGACATTGAAAGGGCAAGCATTTGCGATCGCGTTGGTGATTGCCTGTGGGGTTTCGATGTCCGTGATGTCGCTTAGTACGTTAGGATCACTGCAAGCGACAAGGGGACTGTACTACAAACAATTTCGATTTGCTGATGTATTTGCCAGCTTTAAGCAAGGTCCACTCTGGCTGAAAAATCGAATTGAGAAAATCTCAGGCGTGGCTCAAGCCGAACTGCGGATTGTCAAAAATGTAAACCTGATTGTTGAAGGTTTGCGTGAACCGGCTGTAGGACGGATGATTTCCATCCCTGATAATCATCCGTCGCGATTGAATCATCTGTACCTTCGCCGAGGACGAATGCCTGAGCCAGGCAGGTTAGAAGTCGTTGTCGGCGAATCCTTTGCCAATGCTCATAACTATCAGCCGGGAGCTACGGTAAAAGCGATTCTGAATGGGCGACTTCGAACACTGAGAATTGTGGGGATTGCACTCTCACCTGAATATATCATGGAGATCAATGCGGCTGACATGTTGCCAGACTTTAAGCGGTTCGGAGTCTTCTGGGTACCTCGAACAGAAATGGAGGCCGCTTTCGATATGAACGGGGCGTGCAACGATCTATCACTTACTTTAACATACGGAGTGAATCAGGAAGAAGTGATTCGACAGCTCGACAATCTGCTGAATGCCTGGGGTGGAGTCGGCAGTTTTGGTCGTGAAGATCAAACGTCGCATCGGTTTATTTCAGATGAAATTGATCAGTTGCATGCGATGGGACTGGTGACACCAGTCATCTTCATGTCGGTTGCAGCATTCCTGTTGAATATTGTGATCACACGAGTCGTTGACATGCAAAGAGTACAGATTGCTACTCTCAAAGCGTTTGGTTACCACGATCGTGAAGTTTCGATTCATTATTTAAAACTTGTATCGCTGATTGTATTTGTCGGTGTCATCATTGGAACCGGATTAGGAATCTGGATGGGGCATGGATTGACAAAGATGTACACGCAATTTTTTCATTTCCCAATCTTTCAATTTGAATTCAACTGGCTGACGACATTGTTGACGACAGCCAGTTGTGCAGTTGCTGCCTTTGCCGGTACTTTTGGATCACTGCGGGCTGCCAGCAAATTACCTCCTGCCGAAGCCATGCGACCGAAGTCACCGGGTGAGTATCGACCATCCATTCTTAATCGCTTCAAGCTGTTACGGTGGCTGCCCCAAACATGGCGAATGATTCTGCGTCAGATTCGTCGGCGTTTGTTAAAGACGGTATTTTCAGTTCTCGGCATTGCGATGGCAGCGGGCGTGATTGTGCTTGGCAGCTATACGAACGATGCGTTGGACTTCATCATTGATTTTCAGTTTCGACAGGTTCAACGACAGGACCTGTGGGTCAACCTGTCGGAGGCATCTCCCCCAGATGCCGTTCATGATTTTCAACATCTACCTGGGGTGATGAGGGTCGAAGCTTTTCGCGCTTTGCCTGTTAGGATTCGCTCGGGACCACGGTCACGACGCATGACAATTATGGGTCTTGAGCCTCAGCGGAATATCTACAGAATCATGGATCAGTCAGGCCTGGAACCGGATCTTACAAATGATGGTTTGGTCGTCTCTTTAAAATTAGCGGAACTACTGGGCTTAAATATTGGAGATTTTGCGCAAGTAGAAGTCCTGGAAGGGAAACGTCCAGCCGTCCAGGTGCGAATTGTCGGGACCGTGGATGATTTGTCAGGCACAAATGCCTTCGCCCTACAACCTTTTGTAAATCGGATTGCTCAGGAAGGACCGTTAGTCTCAGGAGCATGGTTGTCTGTCGATCAGCGATACCTCGATGATTTGTACGCTCAACTGAAGCAGACGCCCCGTGTTGTTGGCGTTACTGCCAAGGCAGCCGCGATTCAAAGCTTCTTTGATACGATAGGCGAAAATCAGATGCGAATGCAGGGATTCGTCTTTATCTTTGCCATCGTGATTGCTGTAGGTGTCGTTTACAATACTGCCAGAATTACTTTGTCTGAACAGGATCGTGAATTAGCCACAATGCGTGTGCTAGGATTTACAAAGTCTGAAATTTCCGTTGTACTCTTGGGGGAGTTGGCCCTGCTCACACTTGCGGCAATTCCTGTCGGTTTGCTCATGGGGTATAGCATGGTGTGGCTGGCATCACTATCTGTTCACACAGAGCTGTTCCGAATTCCGTTTGTCATTTACCGCTCAACATATGGCTGGGCAGTGATTGTGGTATTGTTATCCGCAGTGATTTCAGGGTTCATTGTGCGAAATCGCCTGAATAAATTGGATTTGTTCTCAGTGTTGAAAGGGCAGGAGTAAAGAAATGAAATCGTATTCACAACAGATCTTTGCGATTATTGTTGTGCTGGGGGTTGTCGTTGTTATCACGCTGGTCATGCTGCCAAAGCCAGTGCCTGTTGAGCTTGCAACAATCCAACGCGGTCCGTTGGTTGTCACAGTCACTGATGATGGTCGAACACGAATTCGTGAACGTTATGTGGTTTCTGCGCCATTGAGCGGAAGACTCGTTCGAATTCGACATAAACCGGGAGACGAAGTCATTGCCCACGAAACACAGCTAACGATGATTGAACCGACTGATCCGGCATTACTTGATCCTCGATCAATCGTTGAAGCCGAAGCCCGTGTAAAAACTGCCAGTGCTCGGGTGAAAAAGACTAAACCACTTCTCGATTCGGCACAAGTTGCTCTGGATCATACGGAAACGGAAATGGGGCGTCTGGCGCAGCTTGTCGAGAGTGACGCTGCGACGGATCAAGATCTGGAAGATCGAAGATTTGCTTATCAACAAGCGATCAACGAATACAAGGCCGCTCGATTTGAAGTCGAAATCGCTGGCTTTGAACTTGATGTTGCAAAGGCCGCGTTGACACGCGGAACTGATGACGCACAAGCCAATGGTTGGAGTTTTCCGGTCACCTCACCGATCTCCGGTCGCGTTCTGCGCGTCTTTCAAGAAAGTGCGACAATCCTTAACGCCGGGGAACGAATTCTAGAAATCGGTGATCCTGCGGATCTGGAAGTCGAGGTCGATATTCTTTCGACCGATGCGGTTCGCATTCGTCCCGGTAGTCGCGTAATGCTTGAACAATGGGGTGGCAGTTCATCACTTCCTGCTCGGGTCCGCCTGATTGAACCCTCTGCATTTACAAAGGTTTCTGCATTGGGCATTGAGGAGCAGCGAGTCAATGTGATTATTGACTTCGATCTTCAGGAATATCTTCCACCGCTGCAAGATGGCTATCGAGTTGAAGCTTCCATTGTTGAGTGGGAATCTGATGATGTACTCACCGTTCCAGCGGGCGCCCTGTTTCGAGAAGGAACGGAGTGGGCCGTTTTTGTTGTCGAGAAAAACCGTGCGAAGCTAACCCTCATTGAACTTGGACATCGCAATGACGATGAAGCCGAAGTGCTGGATGGACTCAAACAAGGCGAACAAGTCATCCTCTATCCAGGTGATCGGATTGAGGATGGCGTGAAAATCGAACAATAATTCGCGACCCGGCTGCACCAAACTCAGTTGCGGCAACAAGTCAGTAACCACTGATAGAGTCCAATACTGTCCGGGAAAAAAGTTTGCGTAGACCCCTTGGCTTAACATTTTATTGATTGGCATGACGTTTGCTTCCATTTTCTGGTAAGGAAAAAACGACAAAACAATCTGGGTGGATTAAAGGTGTCAAACCGAGATTAAAGGTTCCTGACACGAATGGCACTGTTGCTTGTTATTAAACGACTTATGGCGATTGCTTTGGTTTCTGTTTTTTTGATGAGCGCACAGCCGCCCCATTAGCTACTCGCGATTGAAAAAAAATTC
>Ga0316208_1003963_pt1 | contig 10159 bp, 11 predicted proteins | sample 3monopyrite_MG_FD_204944 | JGI IMG/M metagenome (GOLD analysis project Ga0316208, IMG submission 204944) | Microbial mat bacterial communities from mineral coupon in-situ incubated in ocean water Damariscotta River, Maine, United States -... | ecosystem: Environmental > Aquatic > Marine >...
CGGAGAGATCACGTTTGACGGCGCCTACAAGATCAACAGATTCTGGACGGCCAGTTTCGACATGCGCTATGACATCGAAGTCGGGCGCTCGGCCACGACAGGTGCCGGACTGACCTATGAAAACGAATGTTTGCGCGTCGGCCTGAGCGTCAACCGCAGCTTTGCGGACTCGACAACTATTGAGCCCGCCACCAGTCTGGGGTTAACAGTGTCCTTGCGCGGGTTCTCGGCCTACACGGGCGAGCGCACCGTGGCACGAAAATGCGGAAAGCAGGCAAGATGAGCATCAAGACCACATTTGAGCGGATCGGTTTGACTGTTGCGGCGGGCGCGCTGGCGCTGGCGACATCCTTTGGCGCGGCACAGGCGCAAGACCTGTTCGCCCCCGTTGCGCAAGTCGACGAATCCCTGATCACCGAATTCGAAGTCCAGCAGCGCATCCGCTTCCTGCAGGCTCTGGGCGCACGCGGCGGCACGCGCGGCGAAGTGATCGACGAACTGATCCGGGACCGTCTGCGCACAGCCGCCACCCAACAGGTCGGTATCGTTCTGAATGGCGACCAATTGCAGGACGGCCTCAGCGAGTTTGCGGCACGCGCCAACCTGGGCGCCGAAGAATTCGTTGCCGGCCTTGAAAGTTCGGGCATCAACCGTGAAACATTTCGCGACTTTGTAGCGATCCAGTTGATCTGGCGTGACTACATCCGGGCACGCTTTGGCGCGCGCGTTCAGATCAGTGATCGCGAGGTTGACCGCGCATTGGCCGGTGCCACGGCAAGCAGCGGGATCGACGTGCTGATTTCGGAAATCATCATTCCCGCCCCCCCGGAGAACGCCGAAGAGGTGCTGGCGCAGGCCGAAGCGATTGCCCAATCCGAGACCGAAGCCGAGTTTTCCAGCTTTGCACGGCGTTTGTCTGCCACGGCCTCGCGGGACGCGGGCGGGCGCCTGCCCTGGACCCCGATCAGTGAACTGCCGCCGGTGCTGCGTCCGCTGTTGCTGGCTCTGGCCCCGGGCGAGGTGACGTCTCCCCTGCCTATCCCCAATGCGGTGGCGCTGTTCCAATTGCGCAATATCCGCGAAACCGACGCGCCCGAACAGGCGTTTTCATCCATCGAATACGCCGCCTATTACATCGCCGGGGGGCGCACGCCCGAAGCGTTGCGCCGGGCCCGCGCCATTGACGCGCAGGTGGACCGCTGCGACGACCTCTATGGTATCGCCCAGGGCGAACCCGAAAGCAGTCTGGACCGTGGCAGCCTGCCGCCGTCCGATATCCCGACGGATATCGCGATGGAACTGTCCAAGCTGGACCCGGGCGAAGTCTCTACCGCGTTGACACGTTCCAATGGCGACACGCTGGTGTTCCTGATGCTGTGCGGACGCAGCCCGGCGCTGGAAGAAGATCAGGAGATCGACCGCGACGCCATCGCATCGCAGCTGCGCAACCAGCGCCTGAACGCCTTTTCGGAAAACCTGCTGGAACAGCTGGCGGCAGAAGCGACAATCACCGTCTTCGAATGACACGCCCCCCCATCGCCGTCACCTGTGGCGAACCGGCGGGCATCGGGCCTGAAATCGCCGCCAAGGCGTGGGCTGCCCTGCGTGATGAGTTGATCATGGTCTGGATTGGCGATCCGCGACATTTGCCCGCCGATACGCCGCGCCGCGAAATCGCGGAACCGGCGCAGGCCGCAACGATCTGCGCCGATGCGCTGCCGGTTCTGCGCCATGACTTTTCCGCGACCGCCACGCCGGGCATCCCGACGCCGGCCAATGCACAGGGCGTGATCGACGTGATCGCACGCGGCGTGGATCTGGCCCGCGCCGGTACTGTCTCGGCTCTTTGCACGGCACCGATCCACAAAAAGGCGCTGATCGACGGCGCGGGCTTTGCCTATCCGGGCCACACGGAATTCCTTGCGGCGCTGACAGGGGCGCCGCGCGCGGTCATGATGCTGGCCAGTGAGACGTTGCGCGTCGTGCCCGCCACCATCCATATCGCGCTGGCGGACGTGCCGCGCGCCCTGACCCCCGATCTGCTGCGCAGCACGATCGAGATCACGGATGCGGGTTTGCGCGACCAGTTCGGTCTGGCCGCGCCGCGGATCGTGGTGGCTGGATTGAACCCGCATGCAGGCGAAGGCGGGGCGATGGGGCGACAGGAGATCGACTGGATCGGGCCGCTGATTGCGGACATGGCCGCAGAGGGGCTGGACGTCACCGGCCCCTGGCCCGGCGACACGCTGTTTCATGCCGCCGCCCGCGCCCGCTATGACGTCGCCGTGTGCATGTACCACGATCAGGCACTGATCCCGATCAAGACGCTGGATTTTGACCGCGGCGTGAACGTGACCCTTGGCCTGCCGATCATCCGCACTTCGCCCGATCACGGCACCGCCTTGGACATCGCGGGTCAGGGCATCGCAAATCCCGCCAGCATGATTGAAGCGATTCGGATGGCAGCGCGGATGGCGGCGGCATGAGCACGATCGACGATCTGCCCCCCTTGCGTCAGGTGATCGCGGATCACGACTTGCGCGCGCGCAAGTCACTGGGCCAGAATTTCCTGCTGGACCTGAACCTGACGGCAAAGATCGCGCGCCAGGCCGGAGATCTCGGCGGAACGGATGTGCTGGAAATCGGCCCCGGTCCGGGCGGGCTGACCCGCGGGTTGCTGGCAGAGGGCGCGCGCAAGGTGCTGGCCATCGAAAAGGACGCGCGCTGCCTGCCGGCACTTGCCGATATCGCGGCGCGCTATCCCGGACAGTTGCAGGTGATCGAGGGGGACGCGCTTGATATCGACCCGCTGGCGCATTTGACCCCGCCCATCCGGATTGCGGCCAACCTGCCCTATAATGTGGGCACCGAATTGCTGGTACGCTGGCTGACGCCACCCGCATGGCCACCGTTCTGGCAATCCCTGACGCTGATGTTTCAGCGCGAAGTGGCGGAACGGATTGTGGCACAGCCCGGTTCCAAGGCCTATGGGCGGCTGGCGGTGCTGGCGCAATGGCGTTGCGACGCGCGCATTGCCATGTCGCTGCCGCCGGAAGCGTTCACGCCATCGCCTAAAGTATCAAGTGCCGTGGTCCATATGACAGCCCTGCCCGCCCCGAAATTCGAGGCTGACGCCGAAGTGCTGAGCCGGGTTGTCGCAATGGCCTTCAACCAGCGGCGCAAGATGCTGCGCGCGGCCCTGAAGGGTCTGGGCGCGGATATGGAGGATCGCCTGCGCACCGCCGGGATCGAGCCGACAGAGCGCGCCGAGCAGGTGTCACTGGAACGGTTCTGTGCATTGGCGCGGGCCGTGGCCGCGCGCTGAGGAGCGATGACGAAAAGAGGGGGCCAGCCCCCTCACCCCCGTGGTATTTTTCGTCAGAAGAAGCCGGGATCACACAGTGCGGCAGGGTATTGATTCAGGTTATTCCCGATCTGCCAAAAGGCACCTATTCCGCCGCTTCGGGGGCCGAACCTTTGTCGACTGGAGCATCGTCCGATGGCTCGGACGCGTCGGGCTTGGGGTTTGGCTTGTTGCGGGGCTTGCGGGTTCGCGTGTTCCTGGGCCTCGGCTGGCTTTCGGGTGTTTCGACCAATGCGCTTTCGCCGTCGGCTTCGACCACATCGGGTTGCGGCGTATGGGCCGGATCGGAGGTCGCCTCGCCTTCCTGACGCTGGGTCCGTTCGCGGTCCCGCTCGGCATGACGGTCGCGGTCGGCATGACGGTCCCGGTCGGCCTGGCGTTCACGGTTCTGGCGCTCCTGCTCTTCGCGGCGCGCATCGATCTCGCGCTGTGCCTCGCTCAGCAGACGCAGATAATGTTCGGCGTGTTGCTGAAAGTTTTCCATGGCGACGCGGTCGCCCGACAAATGGGCGTCACGCGCCAGTTGGTTGTACTTGTCGATGATCTGCTGGGGCGTGCCACGCACCTTGCTCTCGGGGCCCGAGCTGTCAAAGACCCGGTTGATGACGTTGCCACCGCCGCTGTTGTTGGGATTGCGGTTGCGACTGTTCTTGGATCGTGACCGTGATCTCGAAGATTTCATGAAGTTATGTTCCGCTCATAAGCGTGTGTTTTCTGATCAGCCGCAGTGCGTGTTCAGCACCATTTCACAGTATCTCGGCGATCTTGTGGATGGGACACCAGCACATGGCGCAGCCAGGGGCCTTGGTGTCTGGGTTATGAATAAGCACGGGAATGCCGCCACGACAAGGGCAAAAGGCCCATTTCAGGCATTTTTGGATGGTTCACGCGGGATTTCGCGCAATGACAACACGGTCCCGCCCGTCCAGATCGGGCAGAATGCGCACATCGCCCCAGCCTTGGGATGCAAAAATGGCGCGTACATCCGGCCCCTGCGTCGCACCAAATTCGCACAGGACGCGGCCCCCGGCCGTCAGATAGCTGCCCGCATGGGCCGCAATCACGCGATGGACCGACAGCCCGTCCGCCTCATCCGTCAGGGCCATGCGCGGTTCGTGATCGCGCAGTTCGGGCGCAATGGCGGCCATTTCATCCGCGGCAAGGTAGGGCGGGTTCGCCACGATCAGGTCAAACCGCCCCTCGACCGGATCAAACCAGTTGCCCTGCACCACCTGCGCCCGCACCGCGACATCGTGCATCACCACATTGGCGCTGGCCTGCAGACACGCCGCCTCGCTCAGATCGACACCGGTGCCATGGGCCTGATGCCGTTCCGCCAAAAGCGTGACCAGCAAGCAGCCCGACCCGGTACCAAGGTCGAGAACCCGCGCAAACGGTTGCGTCAAGGCCGCCTCGATCAGCGTTTCGGATTCGGGGCGCGGATCCAGCACATCGCTGCTGACCTTGAACGCACGCCCATAAAATTCACGTTGCCCGATCAGATGGCTGACCGGAACGCGCACGGCGCGCAAGGCCACCAGATGGTCATAGCGTTCGGCAATATCCGGCGCGATATCCTCGGGCGCGATCAGGGTCACACGGGCCGCGTCCACCTGTGCGGCATGGGCCAGCAACACGCGCGCATCCCGCGCCGGGTCCGGCACACCCGCCGCCCGCAGGCGCGCCGTGGCCGCCGCCATGGCTTCGGCCGCCGTCACGTGCCCATCTCTGCCATCTGGCGTGCCTGTGCGTCCGCAGTCAGCGCGTCAATCACCTCGTCAAGATCGCCCTGCATCACCTGATCGAGCTTGTAGAGCGTCAGGTTGATCCGGTGATCGGTCATCCGACCTTGCGGAAAGTTATAGGTGCGTATCCGTTCGGACCGGTCCCCCGACCCCACCTGCGCCGCACGATCGGCCGAACGTTCGCTGTCCACCCGGTTGCGTTCGAGATCATAAAGCCGTGTGCGCAGCACCTGCATGGCCTTGTCACGGTTGCGGTGCTGGGACTTTTCGCTGCTGGTCACAACAATGCCGGTGGGCAGATGGGTGATACGCACCGCCGAGTCGGTGGTGTTGACGTGCTGGCCTCCCGCCCCGGAGGATCGCATCGTATCGATCCGGATATCACTGGGGCTGATCTCGATATCGACCTCTTCGGCCTCGGGCAACACCGCGACGGTGGCCGCCGATGTGTGGATGCGCCCACCGCTTTCGGTGCTCGGCACACGCTGCACCCGGTGCACACCGGATTCGTATTTCATGCGGGCAAACACGTTCTTGCCGGTGATATGGGCCACAACCTCCTTGATCCCACCCAGTTCGGTTGCCTGTTCCTCGATGATGTCGACGCTCCAGCCATGCGCCTCGGCATGGCGCATATACATGCGCAGCAGATCGCCCGCAAAAAGTGCCGCCTCGTCCCCGCCCGTACCCGGACGGATTTCCAGCATGGCAGGGCGCGCATCGGCGGCATCCTTGGGCAGCAATGCAATCTGAAGCGCCTGTTCGGCCTGCGGAAGCCCGGCCCTGAGGCGCTGCAACTCTTCCTCGGCAAGTTCAGCCATGTCGGGATCGCCGAGCATGGCCCTGGCGTCGTCGATACCCTCGATCAGGTCGAGATATTCGGTGATCTGATCTACCACGGGCTTCAAATCCGAATATTCCTTGGCCAGCGCCGCAATGTCGCCGGTGCCATCGGACATCGCCGCTTCAAGATACTGAAAGCGCTGCCTGATCTGAAAAAGTCTGTCCTGCGGGATCATATCGCGGGTTTGCGCCAAGGTTGGGCTTTGGTCAAGGGGCGCAACTGTGCTAGAGTCTCACCATGAAACGCGCAATCCTCATTTCACTGCTCATTGCCAGCCCCGCGCTGGCCGATGTCACGTCACCATCCGGCAAGACGGTTGAATGCTACTGCACCGACAAGACCGGAAGCCGGGTCGAACTGGGCCAGACCATCTGCCTGCAGGTGGACGGGCGCATGTTTATGGCCCAATGCCAGATGTCGCTGAACGTGCCGATGTGGCGCGAAGTCAAAAAGGGATGTGACACTTCATCCCTCGACAGCGAGGAGCAACCGCTCCAGACGTTTCCGGTTGACGCCCAGATCTGATCGGCCAAAGCGGAGCCGGGCAAACATCCTGATCAGGCCATCGCTGTATTCGATCGTCGTATAGTCGGGAAAGCCGATGACGGCGGATCGGGTGACATAGGTGATCCGCCCCTCCTCTACCGATCCGGCCAGCACACGGGTGCGCGGTAATGCGCGCGCAGCAGCGTCCACACGGGCCAGTGCCTGCGGACCGGCTGCGCTCACCCGGATGGCACCGCCGGGCAGGTCTGCACCGCTCGTTGCGGCGATGGGCTGGTGCCAGCGCGCGGCATCCGTCGGGGCCAGACGGACATAGGCCAGTAGCGAGATGACCACTAATAGTACAAAAACAGTAATATACATGGCGATCTTCATGCCAATTCCTACCGATAACCAACGCCGGGCAGGACGCACAGCAACTCGTAAAGAATATTGGCCCCGGTCAGCGCCGTATTTCCGGACGTATCATAAGGCGGCGACACTTCGACCAGATCGCAACCCACGATGTTCAGGCCGCGCAGCGCCCGGATCAACTGCATCGCCTGCGGCGTGGTCAGCCCGCCGATCTCGGGCGTGCCGGTGCCGGGGGCATATGCGGGGTCGAGGCTGTCGATATCATAGGTGACATAACTCGCCATATCGCCAATCTCGCGGCGTATCTCGGCGCCCAGCATGCTCAGATCCCGACCCCAAAGCTCATGGCAGGGAAATTGCTGAAAGCCCCAGCCAGTGGCCTCGGTAAAATCCGCGGCGGAATAGCCGGTGCCGCGCAAACCCACCTGAAAGGTCTTGGCAGGCGCGATCAGCCCTTCCTCATAGGCACGACGGAACACGGTGCCGTGGGTCTCGCGTTCGCCGAACATCTCGTCATTCACATCCGCATGCGCATCCACATGGACGAGTGCAACCGGCCCGTGCTTTTTGGCGATGGCGCGCAGGATAGGCAGCGTGATGGAATGATCCCCGCCAATGGCCATTGGCACAACATCATGGTTCAGGATCGAATCGTAACTCTCTGCAATAATGCGCAAACTATCCGAAAGCGAAAACGTGTTGATCGCCAGATCGCCAATGTCGGCGACTTGCAGACTGTCAAAAGGCGCCGCCCCGGTCTGAAGATTATAGGGCCGGATCATCGCGGATTCGCCGCGCACCTGCTTGGGGCCAAAGCGCGTGCCGGACCGCCATGACGTGCCGATATCCATTGGCACCCCCAGCACGGCCACGTCGAGGGTCTGCAATTGGGTGCTGGTGGGCAGTCGCATGAACGTGTTGGGGCCGGAAAACCGGGCCAGGTCATTGCCGCTGACGGGTTGGTTCCTAGCCGCCACCGCGCATCCTCCATCCAAGAAGCTGGCAGATTTCCACCGCCACATGCGCACCGGCAATCGCCGTGGCGCCGGTCGTGTCAAAGGGGGGCGACACCTCGACCACATCACCGCCCTGAATGTTGATCCCGGCCAATCCGCGCAACAGTGCCGCAGCTTGCGGCGAACTGAGACCACCCCAGACCGGCGTCCCGGTGCCGGGCGCAAAGGCAGGATCCAATCCGTCAATATCAAAACTGAGATAGCAGGGCCGGTCCCCAACGATGGCACGCGCACGCGTCGCCACCGCCTCTGGCCCGATGCGGTGAACCTCCGGCGCGTCGATGATATTCACGCCCAATGTGCCCTCGTTGGTGGTGCGAATGCCGATTTGCACCGACGTGGCCGGGTCCACAATTCCCAATCTCACCGCCTTGTAAAACATGGTGCCGTGGTCGACGCGGCCCATGTCGTCATCCACCCAGGTATCGGTGTGAGCATCGATCTGAATGAGGGACATCGGCCCGAACTTCTCCGCATAAGCTCTTAGAATCGGGAAAGAAATGTAATGATCACCCCCCAGCACAACGCTCGCCGCACCCGCCTCCAGAATGCCAGCGATATGGCTGGTCACAATGCCCGGAAAAGACGGGATATCGGCATAGTCAAAAGCCATGTCGCCATAATCGACAATCACCCGCTCGCTGATGACGTCAAAGGGCCAGCCATAAGGCGGATCCGGCGCCTGCAGGCACGAAGCCTCGCGGATCGCACGCGGACCCAGACGCGTGCCGGGCCGGTTCGTCACGGCCTGATCAAAAGGAATGCCCGTCACGGCAATATCGACACCCGCCAGATCCTTGGTGTATCGGCGGCGCAGGAACGACGTGGCTCCGCCAAAGGTCAACTCGAAAGAAGGACCGCGCAATTCCTCGCGGGTAAAGGCGTGGTCGATCTGGGTCTTGGCATCTTCAAGGGCCATGGCGTGCTGCGTCCTCTTTTCTCTGATTTCAAAAAATCCCGGGGGAGGCGCAAAGCGCCGGGGGCAGAGCCCCCAATCCCTAGCGCAAAGGCTGCGCCGTCTCCACCAGGCGTGCGAGGAATGAGGCCCCGATCGGCGCAATATCGTCGTTGAAGTTGTAAAGCGGGTGATGCACTCCCGCACCCTCGCCCTGCCCCAGCAACAGATAGGCCCCGGGCCGTGCCTCCAGCATATAGGAAAAATCCTCCGCCCCCATGACCGGCTCGACATCCCGCTCGACGCCCGCATCGCCCGACACCCCGGCGGCGACGTCGGCGGCAAAACCCGCCCTGGTTGCGTCATTGACTGTGGGCGGATAGCCGAATTCATACTCCAGACGGGCCTCACAGCCATAGGCGGCGGCAGTACCGGTCGCGATTTCCTCCATGCGGCGCACGACCATGGCCTGCACATCCTTGTCAAAGGTGCGCACCGTACCGTTGATATAGGCGGTTTCGGGGATCACGTTGTCCGTGGTGCCGGTATGAATCTGCGTTGTCGAAATGACCAGTTGCTCCATCGCCCTGTGATTGCGGCTGACAATGGTTTGCAGGGCTGTGACAATGGCGCAGGCCGCCACAACCGGATCAACCGTGTCATAGGGGCGTGCCGCGTGCCCGCCCCTGCCGGTCACATGGATATGGAACATATCGGCGGCCGCCATGATCGGCCCCGAACGGGTGTGGAACTTGCCGAAATCCTTTCCCGGCGCGTTGTGGATCGCATAGACTTCTCGGATGTCGAAACGGTCCATGATCCCTTCCTGCACCATGACTTCGCCGCCGCCGCCCGCCTCTTCGGCGGGCTGAAAAATCAGCGCGACGCGGCCGGTAAAACTGCGCGTCTCGGCCAGATATTTCGCCGCACCCAGCAACATCGCCGTGTGCCCGTCGTGACCGCAGGCATGCATTTGCCCCGGATGGGTCGAGGCATATTCAACCCCGGTTTCCTCGGTGATCGGCAGCGCGTCGAAATCGGCGCGCAACCCGATGGTCGGCCCGTCCTGCTGCCCATTGATGATCGCAACGATGCCGGTCTGCGCAATACCGGCATGGATCGCATCCACCCCGATCTCCAGCAGCCGGTCGCGGATAAAGGCGGACGTCTTGGGGCAGTCAAAGGACAGTTCGGGAATGCTGTGCAGATGCTGGCGCCATGTCGCCATCTCGGGGCCGAGATCGCCGATGCGGTTGATGATTGCCATGGGTGGACTCCTGCGCGCGGGATACGTCACATGGCAGCAAATCCGAAACCACGGGGCGCTGCAATGGGTGACGATCTGATACACGACCAAACAGCCGGGATCGAGCGGCTTTTGGAGATCATGCGCCGCCTGCGCGACCCCGAAACGGGCTGTCCGTGGGATATCGAACA
>Ga0316208_1003964_pt1 | contig 10157 bp, 13 predicted proteins | sample 3monopyrite_MG_FD_204944 | JGI IMG/M metagenome (GOLD analysis project Ga0316208, IMG submission 204944) | Microbial mat bacterial communities from mineral coupon in-situ incubated in ocean water Damariscotta River, Maine, United States -... | ecosystem: Environmental > Aquatic > Marine >...
AAGAGAGCATCCGCCAATCCAATTACATGACCAATGTCCTTCCGCAAGCCTTACAGATGAACCGGGGAGCTTGGCTGCTCACTGAAGAAATCACTGAATGTCATCGCGACTTGGAACCTCTGCAAGTGTGGGGTGGTGTCATCTGGGGAGACGACACCAGCAACGATCATTTCCTTGAAAGTCATGGAGTCGCAACACCGGATGCATATTGGAAGGTGATACTAAAGTCTGATCGTGGAATAGCCTGGGTAATACCCAACACCCATCAAGCCACCCGAAAGCGCCTAGACGACTATCTGGTTTCTCTCGATCACATTGAAGAGTTGAGTGGCTTGGATTTCCCTATGCCCGAAGATGTAGAGTCTCAGCCTTTACCTGCATCCTGGATAGTGCCACGCGGTTGTGACAAGAGCTGACATGGACAGCTATCGACTAGGTGAATTGATAAGTGTTGTCGGACTCGACAGCGAGAGCCTGGTCGAGTCACTGCTTTCTGACGGAGAGATAGACTCTCTCAAGAAAATCATCCGCAACGGGACGCCTCTCAATACACTACGCGCCTATGTCTCAGACCTAACCTACCTTGAGGCTTGGTGCCAGGCGGCAACCGGCGCAGCGCTTCCTTGGCCTGCACCTCAAGAGCTTGTCCTAAAATTTATTGCTCATCACGCTGATAGCTCAGCACCGAACGAAGAGCCAGCTTTCAATATGCCGCTGACTGTGAGGCAATCACTGTCTAGCAAAGGGATCTCAAAAGCCGATAAGGCTCATTCGATTTCGACTATTGAGAGAAGGCTTGCGACATGGGGCAAGGCTCATGTGATGCAGGGCTACAAAAACACGATTGGCATTGATGAAATTAGAGCAGTCGTGGCGAAGGCCAAGAAAACAGGCTCTCGCCTAAAGCGGCCGCATAGCCGAAAACCCATCACACGCGATGTCCTGGACTTACTCTTAGAGCAATGCGACCCAAGCCGATTAGTAGGAAAACGCAATCGCGCGATCCTGCTTACAGCATTCTCCTCGGGAGGACGCAGGCGCTCCGAGCTCACCAAGCTCAAAGTTGAGAACCTGATTCAAGAAGACCCTGTTGTTCACGAAGGCAAACGCCTCGCATGTCTGACACTCGTCATGGGACACACAAAGACCTCAAGGGGTAACGAACGTCAAACCGTAAAACTAGTCGGCAGGAGTGCAGACGCTCTCCTGGAATGGACGAGAGCGGCCCTCATCGAAGACGGGCCGGTATTTCGGGGGGTGGACAGATGGGGTAGGGTGTCAAAGAGGGCGATCACCGGCAGTGGGATCAACGGCATCATCAAACAATTAGTCAAAGCCGCAGATCTCAACCCGACCGATTTTTCGGCTCATGGGTTGCGATCAGGGTTTCTAACTCAGGCGGGCAGAGACGGGCACTCCCTCCTGGACGCAATGCAACAATCCCAACACCGCTCTACGCTACAAGCTGCACGCTACTATCAGCCCGGCGCAATCGAAACGTCCGGTGTGGTGTTGGTCGGTGAATCGAAATCGAAGACGGACCTTCGGTGACGCATCATGATCAATCTAACTCGCCAGCTAGCGTGACCCTGTGGGGCAAAATATGACTGTGCCTGCTTTTCTGCGTCCAGCGATCGTGTTTTCGGTCTTGCCAATGGCATTTATTGCAATCAGTGCGGCAGACATGATCTTGACGGAAACCTTGCTCGCCCGGACTGACATTAATGTCCGTGAGCTAAATCCACTGATCAATACAACTGACTTCAGCCAGAACTATTTTCCGCAAATGGTGGCTTGTGTGTTGTTTGGAATTTCTGCTTTCTGGGCGCTGCGACAAGAAGCCCTGAAGTACCTATTGTCCGGCAAGCTGATTAAAATCACATTCAAGACAAATCCAAATGATCGAAAAATTGGCATCAGTTATGGAGTTTTGCTCTTCTGCCTTACAATGCTTTTGGCCCGGTCAGTTGTTGTGCTTCATCTAACGACAATTTCCTTGTTCGAAATCAACCTGCTACCCACACCCGATTGGACAGACAATCTACCGGTCATTGAGTCATTTTCAGGTCCAGTGAAAATGTTTGTCAAAGTAGCTTTCATCAACTTGGCGTTCTTGGTCCTTGTTGTACCTATAACTATGATGATGGCAGCAGTGGCGACAAACAAAGCAGCGAGTGTGTTGACCACTGGCACCGCTGACCCTAACGGTCTCTAAGACAGGGTCCAATCTTCAACGCGCAATCCGGGGACACGTTCGAACTCACGAACATTGTTCGTCACGAGAATCAATCCCTCTGCCTGAGCGTGGGCGGCTATCATCAAATCATAGGGACCGATTGGTAAGCCTTTGCGTTCAAAATCGGCGCGGATCTGACCGTAATGATCAGCTGCTTTCTGATCAAAACTCAGGACTTCGACGCGTGCAACCAGAGCATCAATAACAAGGTGGTTTTTTTCTGGCCGCGCGGATTTATCAGCTCCATAACGCAGCTCAGCGAGAACCACAGACGATACAGCTATCCGGCCATCATGCGATTTGACTTTCTCCTGGAGAGTAGGGGGCCTGTCCTTCGCCAAGAAAATGCAAATGTTGGTGTCGAGAAGATACCTAAGCATCAAAACGCTTTCCGCTCTTGCATAGCAGGCTGCGATCGCTCTGACAGGAAATCATCGTCTACTTTTGGCCCGGCAAAAAACTGATCCCACGAGGCTTCAGCGGGAGTGATGATGAGACTATTTCCCTCCCGGTGAATTTCTACGCTCTTCACGGTTTCATCGAACGCCAGGCTTTTTGGAATCCGCACGGCTTGTGTCTGATTGTTCTTGAATATGCTGGCTTTAGGCATTCGGGGAACCTCCATATACTATGTGTATATATATGCTCCAGAAATGTATATGTCAACACCATATATAACTAGAACAGGCTCAATTGCGGGTCTTCTCGATTGCCAAGGCGCTCTATTTTTACGGCGATTCCGTTTTGAGGCGCATCAACATCCGCCATCGGATCACCGTGCTTTTCCAGGAAGAGAATAGAAGCTTTCAGAACGTCGCTACCGTAGTGATCAAGCGTCAAAGTATTGGCCCGATGCACCCGCCCGGATAGCCCTCTAAGCGTCAGCTGCAGATAGGCCATTTGCTGACAGATGTTCGAAACGTCGATTGCTTCGACCCACATTGTGAGGGTTGGGTCATAGCCAAGCCGGTCGAGCACATCGGCGGCGGCGAGTAACACTCCCAAGAAAATCTGTCTGGGAATGGACACCCTCAAAACTCATCGCAATGAGTTCCGGCATTCTTCGCACATCGTCCTTGTCTCGATAGGTTCCGACGATCCGCATTTATTCTGCTTCCAGAGCCTCCGCGCGTTCCGGGCCACTCATCTCCTTTGCATATGTGCAGTGGGCGAGGGTGAGGAAGTTTCTGAAGTGGCACCCCACTTCCCTGGTCCAGAGAAGAGGACAGTTATCTACCCACGCTCAATGGTCTGTAGCTTTGAAAATTTCAGAACAATTTGTTAAAATAAACCTTTGATTTTCTCTTGTTTGGTGAAACGATGATATTTCTCGCGTTCAAACTGAGTAGGCTGAATGAATAGGTGTTCTGATGTTCTAGTTACTGGACTGGGATTGCTGTCGCCATATGGCGAAGACTTTAGTGAAGTGTTTGATCGGTCGCATGACTGTGAGCCCGTGGATGGAGCCGACGCTGTATCAATTCCGATTGTTGAGTACCAGATTGAGAGACAGGTTAAGGAACGCCGAACTCGAAGAATGATGGGACCAATGATGGCGAGCGCTGCATATGCCGCTGGCAAAGCGTTGGACTCTTCCGGGCTTAGAGACGAGGCAGGCATACTAAAAAAGGCCGACCTTGTTGTTGCTTGTGGACCTGGCGAGAGACTGCCCAAATTTGACGACAAAATTGCCGAGAGGGTGATGACGCGTCACTCTGAAAAGGATTTAGCCCTCAATAGAGCATTGGTGGACGTTCTAAAACCTACTCATTTCCTGACTCAGTTGCCAAATTTAGCGGCTGCGAACATTGCCATGGAGTTTGGCTTAACGGGGACGAGCAGAACTTTCGTTGGGGAAGATTCCGCTGGAGTGGCTGCATTGAGTACCGCCATTCGCCGCATTGCGGCTGGATTTAGCAATGTCGCCCTCATAGGGGCTGCTGCCAACTCTGAATGTGACTATCGAAAAGTTGGATTGTCCGAAGCCGGCTTTTTTTCAGGTGCCAACAACGGTCTTCTTTTGGCTGAAAACTTGGAAACGTACAGGTTTGGCTCGTGCGCGGTTTTCTTAGTTCTCGAAAGTAGGCGGCATGCAGAAGCTCGACATGCACGAGCATTCGGGCGAATTGTTTGCGGCAACGATGACGATGGTTCAGGAAACCTAGAGGTCTCTAGGCTGATTGAAGCGGTCGCCGGTTCTGGCAAGGCCACCTTTTCTGGATCGATCGGAGTGAGCGATCGGTGGCACGTTGAAGAAGAGACGCTGTCCTCACTAGGTATGTCGCCAAGTTGTACCCCTACATGGCTCTATGCAAACAAGTTTGGGCATACCAGTGAGGCTAATTTTATTCTGGGAGTAGCTCTTGCATGTGCGACGCTTGATCGCGGAGTGCTGCCAAATGTCTTTGGCAACCAGGGTGATGTAGCCAGTCAGTGCGATAGCGCAGTGGTCACGAATTGGGGCCTATTTGGCGACGGTACTCTTGCTTTCGTTCAGAGATACCAATGACAGAATTGCCAACACTCAAGCCTGTCGCTATCAGCGGAATGGGTTTGGTCACCTCATTGGGGCATGGTGTCACAGAGAACTGGACCAAGTTGTTAGAGTATCAGTCTGGCGTTCGCGCAATCAGTAGATTTTGTTGTGATGAGTTGCCAGTAGGAATTGCTGCAACTCTGCCTGCACGTTTTGACAACAAGAGTAGTCGGGAGCGGGCCTCAGAGGCTGCCGTATTGGCGGTAGAAGAGGCAATCGATCAGGCTGGCCTGGACAGGTCGATGTTTCGGTCCCTAGAAGTTGTAATTGCGGCCGCTCCATTCGACCACGATTGGGATCAGAGGCTAGAGCGATATAGTTTGCTCCCAGACGGGACCTATGGTGTCGAGGCAAAAAATGTTGAGCCGGCGGCTGAGTCATTCACTCTTGATTTTAACGAGCCTCAATGGAAGTTCATGCGCGACGCAACGATCAGTTCCCTTTGGTGGGATATGAATCGTAGGTTTGGCATCGAACGACCTCCAGTAATGGTACATACGGCATGTTCCTCGGGAAACTCTGCAATCCAGATTGCTCAGGAAATAATACACGTTGGTCAAGCGGAGCGTGTCTTGGTGTTGGGCTTTGATGCTTCTGTAACACCGGAGAGTTTGACCAAGTTCGCACTGTTGGGCGCGCTATCAGCGCGCGACGGCGACCCCGCGCAGGCAGCGCGCCCTTTCTCTATAGATCGGGGAGGATTTGTTATGGGAGAGGCCGTAGGAGCCTTGGTCTTGGAATCCACTTCAGCCTTGAAGAGAAGGGAGCATCCGGCGATTGCCGGAATTGTTGGCGCCGGAGAGAGTGTCGACGTCTATCATAGAACTAGAAGTGACCCTGAAGCTTCTGCAATCGTGACTGCTATCGAACGAGCCCTACATTCAGCGGCGCTTGCTCCGTCCGATATTGATTTTATCAACGCTCATGGAACTGGTACCGTTGAGAACGATCTCAGTGAGGCGGTTGGAATATGCAAGGTATTTGGTACTGCTTGCGGTGAGATTCCTGTAACATCAAATAAATCTCAGATTGGCCACTGCTTAAGCGCTGCAGGGGTTTGTGAAGCGATTTTTACAGCGCTTACCTGCCAGACAGGCATCTTGCCGCCGACGTTAAACTGCCGTTCTATTGATCCTGAGATCCCCCTTAATATTGTTCGGAAGGTTGAACAAGGCAGATCAATAAAATTTGCATGTTCCAATTCCTTTGGGTTTGGCGGGCAAAATGTCGTTTTGGTTTTGGCTGCAGCCGATGTGGTGATGGAATGAGAGCGCTTGTCACAGGCGGTGCAACAGGAATAGGTGCTGCCATAGTTGAGCGCCTTTGCCAAAACGGGGTGAATACGAGCTTTACTTTCAACTCGACGATGGTTCCAGAATTTGGTGGTCTAGATCCCGACGCCGTTCAGATGCCGGTAGCAATCCAGTGTGATTTTGGATGTGTCGATGATGTTCAAAGACTCTGCGCAGATCTTTCATCGCTTAAGCGCGAAGAGTCTATCGATGCGCTAATATGCAATGTCGGAACGACTTATGACACACTGGCATCGGCCGCCTCAGCAGAGAGAATAAACGAGCTCTTTCAGATCAACGCCATTTCACCGATTTCACTGGCAACATCTGTTTTGCCGAATATGCAGCGCAAAAAATTTGGCCGCATAGTCTTTGTATCAAGCGTTGCAGCTACGCGCCCAGCACCAGGAAACTCCGTTTATGCCGCGAGTAAATCCGCCTTAGAAGGTTTTGCTCGAGGCGTTGCCACAGAAGTTGGAAGGCGTTCAATCACAGTCAATTGCGTAGCTCCTGGGTTTATTGATACCAGGATGATGGCCAAGTTTGAAAGTGTGAGGGGTGAACTAGAGCAAGCCATTCCAATGAAACGGTACGGAACACCAGCAGAAGTAGCCGAGGTAGTTTCATTTGTTGTCTCGCGCGCAGCTTCTTACGTGAATGGAGCTGTGATTCCAGTAGATGGTGCATATGGGAACGCAGCGGTAAGCGTTCGGAGGCGATGATTGTCCTTTTCGCTCAAGCTATATGGAAATAGTGACCTTAGAGTAGAGGGTTCGGGCCCTACGGAAACGCCAAGCTCTCGGGAAGTTGTCGTGAAAGTTAGATGTATAGCTTTAAACCACTTAGATTTGTATGGCTTCCGGGGAATGTTGTTCGCTAAGCGGATGTTGCCAATAGTGGTGGGAGTTGAGGCAATCGGAGTTGTGACTCGCCTGGGCGCGGATTGCACGAAATTTCAAGAAGGCGAAAGGGTTGCAATCTACCCAGGTGTAACGTGCGGCAAGTGCGTATCCTGCCTGCAGGGACACGAAAACAAGTGCTTAGCACCATCTGGTATTAGAGGTTTTCACCTCGATGGTTTCGCGCAGTCTAGCGCGGTTGTCAATGAAGACGACTTGATTCGTATTCCCGATGGGGTCAGCGATGCATCGGCAGTATGTGCGCCGGTTAGCTTTGGTACCGCTGAACATATGCTGGTCGATCAAGCGAAATTAAGGCAGCGCGAGTCCATACTTGTCCATGCTGCCGGTAGCGGTATTGGCGTGGCAGCGATTCAACTGGCGAAAGACATAGGGGCAAAGGTAATTGCTACAGTAGGGTCTGAGGAAAAAGTTGACAAAGCATATGCCCTGGGTGCTGACGAGGTAATCAACTACTCAACCCACCGGTTTGACCGAGTGGTTCGTTCGATTACGAAGAAGGCTGGTGTTGATGTTGTATTCGAGCATGTTGGTCCTGACACATGGCGGGGAAGTTTGTTTTCGTTGGCCAGGGGTGGGCGCCTGGTAACCTGTGGCTCTACCACTGGAGTTGAAGCGAATATCAACCTCTTTCATCTGTTCAATATGCAAATTAGCATTCTTGCATCGTTTGGCTGCACCAAATCAAATGTCGCTGACGTTCTGACTAAAATGTCCGAAGACCGCATTGACTGCCTCATCGACTCTGAATTTGACATCAGGGAATTTGGTTCGGCATTGCAACGGCTTCGCGATCGAGCCGTCTTTGGAAAGGTGCTGTTGTGGGCGGACTAAGCATCAAAATCTACGACTTTTTTCGTTAGAGGGAGGCTGCGGTGAAACAAGATACCTTTGAGAAGATCGCGGAGATCATTTCTGAAATCTGCGAGATTGAATCAGAAACACTTACCCCCGACAAAAATGCTTTGTTGGATCTTGATATCGACAGCTTAGATTTCCTGGACATAACGTTTGAGATTGACGAGGTATTCGGAATCAAACTTCCGGTGGCCGAGTGGACAGAGGTTGACGGTGAAATAGATGAGGAGGAGGTGCGACGGCTGTTTCGACTAGAGAGCATTTGTGACTACGTGGACTACCTAGTCGCCAACCACAACGCAGCGGTGCAAAAGACTTAGGTAGTTCCAAGATGTTGTTGGAGACGTTTCAGTTAGTTGATGAGGTGCTTTCGATTGACGAAGAGTCTCAGGAAATCGTTACCTGGGGTTATATAGAGGCTTCATCATGTGTTTTTGAACACCATTTTCCAGAAAATCCAGTCGTACCAGGCGTGATGTTGGTGGAATTTATGGCGCAGACTTCCGGTCTACTCCTACTAGCGTCTACGGAGTTTCAGGTCATGCCATTCATGAGCAAAGTAAAAACAGCGAGCTTCCGGCGGTTCACAGCCCCTGGCACGGAGATATTTGGCAGAGCCGCGATAGTCGGAATAGGTCCGCTCTATTCGGTGGCGAAGGCCGAGGTCTTTGATCATGACAATGCCCGACTGTGCAATGCGGAGTTGGGTTTCGCGATGAAGGGCCCGGCGGATGGTGCAGATGAATACCAGTTTCAGGCGTCTGTTAAAAGACTCAAGGACATGATGCCTGTCCGCTCAGGGGTGTACGCCGTCAGCGCCCATGGAACAGATTAGGCTGATTGCTTAAGGGAGAGATTTTGGTTCATCTTCACCATTGAGGAGTGAATGATGAGAGATAAACCCGAACGTCATACCGATACCGCCGATCGCACAGTGAAGGATATCCGGCGTAAGACACGTAAACGCTATTCATCTGAAGACAAGATCAGGATCGTGTTGGCGGGATTGCGCGGTGAAGATACGATTGCCGAGCTGTGCCGCCAGGAAGGCATCGCCCAGAGCCAGTACTATTCCTGGTCAAAAGAGTTCATTGAGGCCGGACGCAAGCGGCTGGCTGGGGACACTGCCCGTGAAGCGAACACAGGTGAAGTACAGGGTCTGCGTCGTGAGGCACATGATCTGAAGGAAGTAGTTGCTGAGCAGGCACTTGAGCTTCGACTTCTCAAAAAAAGCATGATCGGGGATGGGGAGGACATCGAATGAGGTATCCCGCATCCGAGAAGCTTGAGATCATACGGTTGGTGGAACAGTCACGCCTGTCAGCCAAACAGACACTGGATAGGATCGGCATCCCTCGCACCACATTCTATCGTTGGTACGATAGGTATCTGACGAGCGGTGCCGATGCATTGGAAGATAAAGCGCCAAAGCCTGCACGGGTCTGGAACCGCATTCCAGACGATATCCGGCGACAGATTGTTGATCTTGCGTTGGAGGAGCCAGAGCTGTCTCCCCGCGAGCTGGCCGTACGGTTCACCGACACACAGCGCTACTTCGTGTCAGAGGCCAGTGTTTATCGGCTGCTCAAGGCCCATGACCTCATCACCAGTCCGGCCTTCATCGTGATCAAAGCGGCCAACGAGTTCCGAGACAAGACCACGGCCATCAACCAGATGTGGCAAACGGACTTTACCTACATCAAGATCATTGGTTGGGGCTGGTATTATCTCTCAACGATCCTGGATGACTTCTCACGCTACGTCGTTGCCTGGAAGCTCTGCACCACGATGAAGACGAGCGATGTCACGGACACCCTGGAGCTGGCCTTACAGGCATCTGGGTGTGATCAGGTGGCTGTCCGTCACAAGCCCCGACTGCTGTCTGACAATGGTGCCAGCTATGTCTCAGCGGAACTGGCTGACTGGCTCAATGATCAAGGTATGGATCACGTTCGTGGTGCTCCATACCATCCACAAACCCAGGGCAAGATCGAACGCTGGCACCAGACACTCAAGAACCGCATCTTGCTGGAGAACTACTTTCTGCCGGGTGATTTGAATGCCAGCATCGAACGCTTCGTCACCCACTACAATCACCACCGCTATCATGAAAGCATCGGCAACCTAACACCTGCTGATGTTTACTTCGGTCGCAGCCAGACCATCTTGCTGGAAAGAGAAAGGATCAAACAAAACACAATCAGACAACGGCGTTTGCAATACCGCAATCAAGCCGCTTAAGATCAACAAACAGATGAGCCAACCTCTCCGCTAAGTCATCCAGCCATCTGTTCCAAAAACCCTGACGACGGACA
>Ga0316208_1003965_pt1 | contig 10156 bp, 9 predicted proteins | sample 3monopyrite_MG_FD_204944 | JGI IMG/M metagenome (GOLD analysis project Ga0316208, IMG submission 204944) | Microbial mat bacterial communities from mineral coupon in-situ incubated in ocean water Damariscotta River, Maine, United States -... | ecosystem: Environmental > Aquatic > Marine > Coastal...
CATAGAATACGCTCCGTCTAATCAAGACCATTCTGAAATGCCCAGGTGGCGAAATTGGTAGACGCAAGGGACTTAAAATCCCTCGGTGGCAACACCGTGCCGGTTCGATTCCGGCCCTGGGCACCATCTTTTAAATCAACAACTTACGTAGCTTTTAAAGTTGTGATTTTGTTTTAATTCTATTTATGAAAATTCAATTGTAGACGTATTGTAGACATCCTGTTCATTTGATGATTTCAAACCTCATAAATAAATCGAAAACATAGTTATAGAATATTTCTTTTAATTTTAGTTATTAGGGAGGCATGCACCCATTTATCAATAAATGTGGATATAATTAAGCATCAATACAAAAAATAAGAATCTTGTTCGCATGCCAAAAAAGAAAAAAAAGAAAACTGGTAGCAAGAAAAGCCCTAAACTTACTAGGATTTTAAGGTCGGTAAAAACGACTATAAAAGACAACAAAAATTATGCTAGAAGACTTACATCTTCAGAGTATGGCACATTATTAAGACGAGCATATTTTACTAAACTAACACCATCTGAAGTCAGATTAAATTTACCTAACGTCGCCTCTAATCCTCATTTTAAATCTGCAATAAATTTAACCCAAAAAAAGAAATATGATGATGTTTATTCTGCACTTACACCGAGAACAAATTTATCAGTAAGTATAAATTGGGCAATTGGTTTATTGTTATATCAACATAAATTAATAAATGAGTTTATTAAGCTTGAAGATAAAATTACAAAATCTATTCTAGAAGAAGATTATACTCAAGCTCTTCAATATCTAGATGAAGTTGATTCAAAATGTGGGTTGTCCTCCTGGTCTATAGGTATAAGAGGCTCTATTTATGGGATTGAACACAAATTTGAAGAGTCACAAAAATATCTTCAAGATAAAATATATGATGAGTCAAATGACAATGATATATTTAATGTTGTATGTAAGTATGCCATAGATAAATATGATAACAACTCATTGCAAGTGTCTAGTGGTGCCACTCTTAGAAATCAAATTATTCGTTCTTTTCATTCTGAATTGCAACATTTTTTAATTTACAAAATAGTACCCAGAGATTTCTCAGTTGATTACAAAATTAATTATGAACATGTATTAAATTATGAAAAAAATTCATCTTTGATAGACATTTTTAAAGTTGTCATTAGTTTTTTATCTAGTACGGTAGATACAAACGATTTTGAAAAAGCTGAATTGGCAAAAGAATGTATAAAACATCTCATACTAAACATAAAATATCACGTGTTAGATGGCTTATCTTCATTTTATGGTATTAAAAATAAATGGGAACATAAAAAAGAAGATTTTCAACTTATTGATGAATATAGTGCAGGAAATTATGTAAATGTATGTGAAATTGCTAATACTAAAAGTGATAGATATATAAATTTCACAATATTTGAGCTTGTCGCAAAAGCTTCTGCAAGAATTAACTATAAAACTTTTAATGGGTTTAAGAGAGAGATATTAGAGCAACTAGCAATCATACTTTTAAAGAGCTCTGGATATCAAAAATCACTTGTTGAAGTGTATTCAATATGCCATGCCTTTTCTGGGCTTCCATGGTTCCAGGAACTGCACTTTCTCATTTCCAGAGAGGCTGAATTTATAAATGAAAAAAAACATAATTATTTAATGAAGTTAAGCTCTGTCTATTCTGAAGTTAACTCTCCGAGAAAATCTGAGTTGTTACCAAATAGCTTAAAAAAATTATATTTTGAATCATGCAATAAATCAATCAATAACTCATTATCACTCCGGCTCTTTGAGATATCTGAAGACAAAGATATAAATGCTTTTAAAGATTCTATCTTTAACAATTTAGAGAAAAATAGAATCCTTAAATACAAGGCAAAAATATTAATCGAAATAGGGCTGATACATGATGCAATAGAAATTCTTGAAGAACTAGTTATAAGTAATGATAAGATATCAGCATATGATGGGATGACTCTTCTTGTTGATTCATATATAGAAATGGATCAGGGTGAAAAAGCATTAGAGCTTTATGTTACGGAAGCTTTAAAGAATATAAATATTGCTTTAAGGTTTAATACTTTCAAAATATGTAAGGTGGCCGAAGGATTAATAAAGTCTTCTAAATCAATTTGTGTACCTATAGTCTTATCTCTATATAACAGATTAGTTGGTGATGATTTTGATTCTGCTCTTAGATATAGTTTTGAAAGATATTTAGGTAATATAGGCGCTGCTAAACCTTTAGATATAACAGAGTTAGAGAAATCAGCTGGACTAGATAAAATACATTATTTTCTAAATTATGTCTGCATTCCAGACGTAATGAAATTATCCTTTATATTTGAAAATGGAGTGGAAATTGAAGATTCTAGAGTTGAGATATGTAAATATTTGATTGCTCAAAATATTTCAAAAGACATACTAGGAAATGAAGTTAAAAAAATCACAAAAAGTCAAGCTATTAGAAAAGCCGTAAAGCATGTCGATAATAGTAGAATTTATGCGGATACTAGTTCTCTAAGAGATAATCGCTCACAATCGTATAGAGATATATTTGAATTGTATGTTGAGTTAAGAAAGAAAGATTATTCTTTATATTCTGATGAAAAAACACTTGCAGGTATATACGATAGTTTTGACTCAAGTATACTTTTGCCAAAAGCACATACTATTTATATTTTTGGATTAAATCTAAATGAAAAGAATTTAACTTTTTACAAATTATGCTCAATGATTAGAGATGAGTTTACTTTTGGTGATAAAGGTTTAAATAGATATCTCAGTACAAGAATAAGACATGGTGTACTGCCAAATAAAATTAGAGACTGTGCATCAATAGAAAACCTTGTTACCGCATTACAAGAAACAACCAAATTACCCAAAAGTAATTTTTACTGGAAAAATAGGCTTGAATTAAGTTCACCTGATACATGGAATGAGATTGATAAATTACTGTCAAAATTCACACTAGACTTTGACGAAATTTTGAACGAAGTTAATGATCAGTGGCTCCAAATAGTTTCACTCGATCAAGACATTAAAAATCTCCAGAAAGGAGGTTCAAAAACAAAGGCGTTATTCAATTACTCACTTTCATTAGTCGAAACATATATGTTACAGCGCACCATTGACGACTCAAGTGATTATGATGACTTTATAAATGTTGCGCTTGATTGGCTGTGGAAACGAACAGAATTAAATTTAAAAAGAGTGAAGGATAATATTTCTACAAATGCAACAAATAGGTTTATGAAATGCTACGACAGTTTATTTGAGGCAACGAATAAGATTGCTTCAAAGCAAAATTGCATTACTGAACTTCAAGATGCGATAACAAGGTCAAAGCATTTATTGTCTAGTACGCTCGACTCAATTATTCCTTGGTTTACCCGTGCGGAAGTAGACGAAGTAAAAGAGTTTGAAATAAGTACAGCGATAGATATAGCTGCAAGATCAACTTCTGTAAATGTTAATATAATAAATGATTACACTAATCAAATTAATGGAACACATCTAACTAGTTTTGTAGATATTTTTTATATTCTTTTTGAGAATGCTGTAAGTAAATCATATTTAAGTAACGATGAATTAATAATAAATATTACTTTTGATGATAAAGATGATGATTTACAAATTACTGTTGAGAATAATTGCGTAAAAATTACTGACTCAGATATAAGAAATAAAAAGTTAAATTACTATAGAGACGCATATGGTAATGAAGAGCTTATTAATGAAGTTGTGCAGCAAGAAGGTGGTACTGGATTATTTAAAATATGGAAAATATTGTCACGTGATATTGAGTTAGAACATGAATTAACTTTTGAATATATCAATGACGAAACTTTTGTGCTAGTAATTAAAATGAAAAAAATAAGTGGGATTTTAATAGATGAAAATACTTCTAATTGAAGACCAGCAAGACAAAAGAGATAAGATAAGCAACTTTATTCAAAACGAAATTGAAGGCGACTTTCAACTTGTTGATAAGGAGTCATTAAGAGGTGGATTGAAAGAAGTTGTTACAAATAGTGAGTATGATTTAATCTTGCTAGATATGAGTATGCCGAACTTTGATCCTGATCCTGGTATTAATGTAGATAGCTCTCCTGAAAGCTTTGCAGGTAAAGAGCTTTTAGAACAAATGAGGTTAAGAGATATAAAAATACCTGTAATTGTAATAACGCAATTTTCTTCATTTGAAGGTGGATCAATAACATTAGATTCTTTATCTAAAGAATTCCATTCGAAATATAATGATTTTTATATAGGGTCGGTTTATTTTAACTCTGCAACAGATGCATGGAAAAATTCACTAAGTAATATGTTACGGAGCTTATTATGAGTGATTCACCATCTATTCTGTTCGTCGATGATGAATACAATAATATACAAGAGATAATAAATTCTATACAAAAAGAAACTACTATTAAGCTTGACCATGTCTCGAATTCTCGAGATGCACTTAATTTATTAAAAGACAAAAGGTTTGATGTACTTGTAATAGATCTTCAAATACCTGAATCATTAGGTGGTGAAATCGTACCCGATGGAGGAAAAAAACTTTTAGAGTATATATCGCAACATGAAGGACTCAATAAACCTACTCATATATTAGGTATTACTTCACATATTGATTCATATGATGATAGCAAAGATACATTTTTAACACATGGCTGGTCCCTTATTCATAAAAATGGAAACGACGATAAGATAATAAGCCTCTTAAAAGCCAAAATTAAGCACTCTATTTCTCCTCCTGCAAAGTATGATATAGCTATACTTACTGCTTTAGAACATACTGAATTAGAAGCAGTGCGAAAATGGGATTGTGATTGGATTCCAGTTAAATATGAAGAAGATATAAATATATACTATACAACAAATATTATTACTTCTAATGGTAGAACTTTTTCTCTAATTGCAACATCTTGTCACCAAATGGGGATTGCACAAGCCTCTGCAATTGGTATGAAAATTTGTCTTAAATTTAAACCTCAGTACATATTTATGACCGGAATTGCTGCAGGCATTAAGAATAAAGTAAATTTAGGAGATATACTGATTGCTGATATATGTTGGGACTGGGGGAATGGAAAGCAGACAATTGAAAATGGAAAGCCGAAATTTTTGTCTGCTCCTAGGCAAATTTCAATTGATCCTTTACTTAGAGCAAAGTTCAAAAAAATCTCAATTGATAGAAAATATTTAGATGATATTTATAATAACTGGATTTCAAATAATAGGCCTGAAACAGCTCTTAATATCCATATTGGACCAGTTGCTACAGGATCATTTGTAATTGAAGATCCTTCTATTATTGAACAAATACAATCACAACATCGAGAGACTATAGGTGTCGAAATGGAAGCGTACGGTCTTGCATTAGCAGCACATATCTCCAGTACTTCTCCACCAAAAACAATTATAATAAAATCTGTATGTGATTTTGCAGATCCAGAGAAAAATAATAAATGGCATGATTATGCTGCTTATACTAGTTCACAGTTAGCAAAAAAGATAATTGAAAATGAATTAGAAGAATAATTTTAAATTGATTATCAAATTCCGTAGTTTTGTCATAACTCCAAAACTCTAACAATGCCAAGACTAAATATAATAATGAAATCACTAAAGTACATAGTTTTGCTTGGGTTCACTGTTTTATCTTTCACAGATGTGTTTGGGATACTGCCAAAGGAAATAAAATTATTTAGTGGAATAGATAATACGTTTAAATGGGTTGTGTTATTAATATTATTTATTATTTTTGTATATTTTGATCTAAGAAAACAATTATCACTGAATAAGTTAAAGCACTACCTTAATATTGGCATATCATGGCAGGAAAGCGATCTAATTTTAGGAATGCAATCAAATGCAGACTCAGAAGAGATAAATGTTAATCAATTTCAAATGCAAGGATTTAACAATTCTAAAAAACCTATAAATTCTGCGCAGTCATATATCATATCACTTAAAGATTACAACAAAATACCATGCACAATATCAGTAAGTGTTGCAGGAAGGAATTCATATAGAGCTGTATCAGACATACCTGCAAAATGCCAATTCAATATCCAAGGTCCTATAGGAATGGAGTTAAATAATTTTATAGATAATTACGGTAGGTTTTTATTTGTTTTTGATTATGATAATAAAACATACAGGAAAACATACAATAAAAAAACTTTAAAAAAGCTACGCTACTATATCAAACCTAAAAAAGAAAAGAAAAAACCCTCGTTTTTTTAATAAATACTAAAGGTTGCATGTTGCCTCCTTATAACATGCAACATTGAAACATTATTCCAGTCTCCCTGATTCCCTAGCTTTCTTTGCATAACGGCTAATTGTTGATTTATTTAAACCAATTTCTTTTGATACATCAGCTTGAGAAAGTCCATCTTTCAACATTTCTATAACTTTTTCATAATTAGAGTCATCTAATAATTTTGTTTCCCAAAAGAAAACATCATTATCATCCTGTTTGAGTTGCGTTCTAAAGGGAGCCACATCATCACCTAATAGACCTCGAGCCTTTTCAAAGTGAACTTCAAAGCATGCCCCAAGTTCTGGTGAATAGTCATTTGGTCGTTTTAAGTTTATCACCGTATCAAGAGCATCTTCTCTACGGCTTGTTCCTCGTTGCTGACCGTTCTTACCGCTATGGTGTATAAATAAAACTGTCCTACCTTCTGAACGTTGTTTAATTGCCCAGTTTTGAACTGGAATCCAACTTTCAGCTTCATTTTCTTTACCTGATTTAACTAATGTTGAAATGTTGTCGATTATAATTAAATCTGTATTTGGCTTTATGAACTGATTTATTTTTTGTTGTCCTTCAATGGATGCAAGATCAGGAATTCCTAGTTCTTGAAAGTCTGGGGTTAAAATTGTTAATAATTCATCAATAGGTTTATTGTCCATACTGTTAATAATTCCAGCTAATCTTTCTTTTAAAAGATTGGCTGGCATTTCACCATCTATAAACAATACACCCCGTGGTTTATCAACTTCCCATCCTAGAAAGTCTTCCCCTGCGGATACTGCACAGGCGATCCCTAAGCTCATATGCGTTTTACCTACACCCCTCGGGGCATAGATCATGGCTAAACCTTGTTTAGTTAGCCATGGAGCCATGATTAGTTCACGTTCTGGCAATTCCATATTCAATAACTCATTGACGGTTACTGACTTAAGCGTTGAATATTGTTGTCCATAGTCTATGGGCATTATTGAGTTCATTATTTTTCTCCCTGTGAATAGTTAGGGAATCTTGAATATTTATCTCTAAGAACATACTCAAAATAATGAATTATATTGCTCGGGGCTTGCCCCAGGGCAAGAGCACTATTCCTCGGGGCATGCCCCAGGGCAAGACCGCTATTCCTCGGCGCAGGCCCCGGGGCAAGACCGCTATTCCTCGGGGCAGGCCCCGGGGCAAGACCGCTATTCCTCGGGGCAGGCCCCGGGGCAAGACCATAATTCTTCAGGGCAAGCCCCTGGGCAAGATCAATACTCTTCGGGGCAAGCCCTAGGGAAAGAACTGGTTTTGGAATATTCACGATTTCACCCCCTGATCACTTGTCGATCTGCGAGTGCGTGATTCTATATAGGTATCAAGGTCGGCCTGTAAGTATCGAACTGCTCTTGATCCAATCTTGATAAATGCAATGCGGGCTCCAGCCCATCGATCGCGTTCGAGAAATGCTTTGCTAACACCTAAGTAGTTAGCTGCTTCTTGCGTAGTAAGTATTTGTTTAGTCATGTTTAGTACACCTTTGTTGTTGTTTTAAGATGTACCTAGATTGCCTGTTCAGACACTTCTAAAAAATTACCGTGAAGCGTTCACGGGTATTTTATAGTTGTTTACGGGTATTATTTATCTTCTTTTTTAGGGCGACCACGTTTTTCTCCTTCTCTAATATCAAGATCTGATACCCATTCTCGAATTGTTTTTTCACTATAAAAACCACCATTTCCATATTTTTTAATTGCTTCTGAACGGCAAATATCGGCAATAGTCAAAGTTGGTGTTTGTAACCAAAGTGTTTGTGCTACTGCGCGACAAAGCTTCTTATTTAGTTGGACGGGTCTTAATTTCTTCTCAATTTTTTCTGAATCTTGCACTTCATTTGATAGTTGTGACTTATCTTTTTCAGAAAACCAAAAATCGGGTGGAGTAAAATCATGTTCAGTACAAAATTTAAAAACTTCACGTTTATCAAGAAAAATACTTTCTAATTTGTCTTTGTCATATATACGATCTTTTATGGTTTTATCTAATCCTTCGACCGCCTCATAGTGGCGACGTAGTTTTCTGTCCGAAAATTCAGCATATTCATCTTCAAGTTCAATGCTTATTTCTTGTCTTGGTGTAGACGTATTGAAGTTTTCTATTTCAGGAATATCATAAAAATTCCAGTATTGAGTACCATTACGATTTAATACATGAAATTCGTCCATAACTAATGCACGTGATAAAACTCTTAAACTATCCTGAACGGGCAGAGGTAAGCTTAAGGAATCCGTTATATTGGGATCACTGTTATGCCATCTATGAGCAATTTCCCAGATACTTAAATAATCTTGAACGATACGCATGTAAGGTATTTCCCTTTTATTCTTGTAAACAGTGTTCTTTAATAAAATCAGTGATTCGTTGCATTGGATCTCGTAAACGATTTACATCGAACACAATATAACCGGCTGTTACATCATTAGGATCTTTATGATTCAGAAGACGTTTCAGAGCATAGGCCGGTATATCTAAGCTTTCCGCTATAGTTATAAATGTCCGTCGAAGATCATGCAATGTGAATGTTACACCAGAAAGTTCTGAGACTTTCTGAACGGCGGTCTTGGGTTCAATTAAATAGCCCCGAACACTGTCAGAAGGAAACACATAGGCACTTTCTGAATGTTCTGAACGTCTTTTCAGAAGTTCTTCTAAAAAGTCTGAAAGGGGCAGGGTGTGGATCTCATGATTCTTCGTTTCATTAATGGTGAGTGTTTTTTCATCAAAGTCGACATCATCCCAGCTTAAACGAGACGCTTCTGAACGCCTTAAGCCGGTAAAGAGCAATAAGTGTAGATAATCACGTGTTGTTTCTGCATTGAGTTGCAAGGTGGCCTTATACCAGTCTGCTAACTGGTGGGGTTTGATTAAGGTGATGCGCCGTTCCACTTTGTACCATGCGCGTGTCTCACTGATCCTGTCAATCGGGTTCATCAATATAACGGGATTCCCTTTGGCATCTTCATACTTCGTTTTAGCATGATTAAAGAGCGCACGAAGGAAACGCATGGAGTTGTTCGCGCGCGCATGTGAGCGTTCTCCCAGTTTTCGGTGGAGTGCTTCAACCATGTCTTTGCTGATGTCCAAAAGGGCTTTATTTTGCCATGGCGCAAAAGGGCCATCGATGGATCGTCTGTAGTCTTTTATTGTGGTGGGGCTGAGGTCTTTTCTGGCTAATAAGTAATCATCAAAGGCTTCGAGTAACGTCACCTGTTTGGCTCTTTTCGCTTTCTTTTCAGCGGCAGGATCTTTACCAGACATGACCATGCCGAGTATTTTCATGGCTTCTTTACGGGCTTGTTCAACGGTCAGCTTTCCATAACGACCCAGGGTGATCCTTTTAACTTTATTATTGATCCGCGTTTCGACAATAAACGCCTTTGAGCCGCCACTATTGACCCGTAAACCAAAGCCAGGAATGGCAGAATCACGATAGAATACTTGCGTGTGTTTGCCGTTTTGTAGACTAGGTGTAGACACCTTGTCTACAAATGTCTTGGTTATTCGTTGCGCCATGAATGAAATCCCGTTTTAGTCCCATGCGTGTAAAAAATCTGTCTACAAATGAGAATAGTAGACGTATTGTAGACAAATTATTTAAAATAACCGCCTATATGTGCTGTTTCATTAAAACAACGTATGGCGTTATATTAGGCTATAACTGAGGTTTTTCAAAGGCTTGGGGGTAATTTAAAACAGGTTAATACTTACAGGCGATTTTCTTAAAATCCCTCGGTGGCAACACCGTGCCGGTTCGATTCCGGCCCTGGGCACCATTATTTAATGGAGTAATCCTGCTTCCATTGTCATTGCGAGTCATCGCGAAGCAATCTGTTGTTAAATACGCT
>Ga0316208_1003968_pt1 | contig 10150 bp, 8 predicted proteins | sample 3monopyrite_MG_FD_204944 | JGI IMG/M metagenome (GOLD analysis project Ga0316208, IMG submission 204944) | Microbial mat bacterial communities from mineral coupon in-situ incubated in ocean water Damariscotta River, Maine, United States -... | ecosystem: Environmental > Aquatic > Marine > Coastal...
GCGGCGCGTTCGGCGGCGGGCATATACCAGGCTTCCAGCGTATCGGTGGTAACCTGCGCGGTCGCGGGCCCCGTGCCCAGTGCGGCCAGGAACGCGGCAACATGCCAGCGGGGCGAAAATCCTGCGATCGTCAATGGTTTGTCTCCCAGTCTTGTCAAAATTCATGGCGCCCGGACAGGCAAATCAACAGAATGCGCGCGCGGTGGCAGCGGTCTGCATGAAAGCAGCAGCCTGCATGAAAGCGGTGATTCAGGCAACAGCCGTGGCGCCCCTGCCAGAAGGCCCCGATCCCGAAATTCGGGCCGGGCCTGTTTGCGGTCAGGCGGCGGCGCCTGGCCCGGGCCGCGGGAAGCCGTCAAACATTGCATACCAGCGTATACCAATTGATTTTCCCGGTCCCGATGGCTATGACGGCGCAAATCATCAGGAGTGCACCATGACCGCGACCCGCACAGAAACCGACAGCTTTGGCCCGTTGGATGTTCCCGCCGAAAAGTATTGGGGCGCCCAGACGCAGCGTTCGATCATCAATTTCCCCATCGGCTGGGAGCGCCAGCCCGTGCCGATCATCCGCGCGCTGGGTGTTGTCAAGCAGGCTTGCGCCATGGCCAATCGCGAGTTGGGCACCCTGGCCCCGGACCTGGCCGATGCCATCATCGCCGCCGCCGGTGAAGTGATCGACGGCAAGTTCGACGACAATTTCCCGCTGGTCGTCTGGCAAACCGGCTCGGGCACGCAGTCGAACATGAACGCCAATGAGGTGATCAGCAATCGCGCGATCGAGATGCTGGGCGGTGTGATGGGCTCGAAATCACCGGTGCACCCCAACGATCACTGCAACATGGGCCAGTCGTCGAACGACACGTTCCCCACCGCCATGCATGTCGGCATCGCCATGCAGGCGCGTGACGTGCTGCTGCCGGGCCTGACCAAGCTGGCCGCCGCGCTGGAGGCCAAGTCACGTGAATTCAAGGACATCATCAAGATCGGCCGGACCCATACGCAGGATGCCACGCCGCTGACGCTGGGGCAGGAATTCGGCGGCTACGCGCATCAGGTGCGCAAAGGGATTGAACGGGTCGAAGCCTGCCTGCCGGATATCTACGAACTGGCGCAGGGCGGCACCGCCGTCGGCACCGGGCTGAACACGAAAAAAGGCTGGGCGGAAATGGTCGCCGCGAACATGGCGCAGATCACCGATCTGCCCTTTGTCACCGCGCCGAACAAGTTCGAGGCGCTGGCCGCGCATGACGCCATGGTGATGTTCTCGGGCGCGCTGAAAACCGTCGCCGCCAGCCTGTTCAAGATCGCCAATGACATGCGCCTGCTGGGGTCCGGTCCGCGCTCGGGCCTTGGCGAGTTGATCCTGCCGGAAAACGAGCCCGGCTCGTCAATCATGCCGGGCAAGGTCAACCCGACTCAGGCCGAGGCGCTGACCATGGTCTGCGTGCATGTCATGGGCAATGACGCGGCGGTCGGCATGGCGGGCAGCCAGGGGCATTTCGAACTGAACGTCTACAACCCGATGATGTCCTACAACGTGTTGCAATCCATGCAGCTTCTGGGCGACAGCGCCAGCGCCTTCACCGACAACATGGTGGTTGGCACGCAGGCCAACACGGCGCGCATCGACAAGTTGATGAAGGAATCGTTGATGCTGGTCACGGCGCTGGCCCCGACCATCGGCTACGACAACGCCACCAAGGTCGCCAAGACCGCGCACAAGAACGGCACCACCCTGCGCGAAGAAGCCGTCGCCCTGGGCTTTGTCGATGCGGAAACCTTCGACCGGATCGTGCGCCCCGAGGACATGATCGGCCCCAGGGACTGACGGGGCTGGAGACTGACGGGGCTGGGGATTTCGCGCGCGCAGCGGGTGTGGTTCGATATGGAGCAAGCGATGACGAAGATCATCAACCTGCGCACCCGGCGCAAACAGGCCGCCCGGGGCGCGGCCCGAGGCGAGGGGGACAGGCGTGCCGCGCAGTCGGGTCTGAGCAAAGCCGACAAGGCCCTGAGCGCGGCGCGCGTGGCAAGGGCGCGGCGCGAACTGGACGGCAAACGCCGGGACCAGCCCTCGGACCCGGAAACTCCGCCCAGCGACCCTTGAAGTGCTGCGAAAAGGCGTTTCGAAACGCCTTGCGCGGTCTCTTGCCCCCTTTCGGGGCAAGAGGCCCCGGTGTCAGGGACAATCCCGGGTCGAATTCGCGTGAGATTGGCACCAAGCGCCCAAGGCGTTTCGAAACGCCTTGTCCCGGTCAGTCAACCGGGTTCATGGCCTCCGGCCACGCGCTGTCGCGCGACGCGCCCATTCGAACTTCGTCGAAATAGGCAATCTGAGTGGGCATCGGAGCGCCTTGCCGGCTGACAAAGCTTCGGTAAATCCCGTATTTGAAATAGAAAAATTCAGGTGGCGGCATGTCCCAACCCTGCACAGATGCGCGGCGCTCGCCGTCCAGCCAGACCTCGATCACCGGATCGGGGCCGCTGTCGTGGCGCAGCAGAACGTCAACCCAGCGCCCCCGCAGATCGTCGACAGGGGCCAGGCGCCGCTGGATATTGGGCGCGCCAGGCTGGTGAACGGTCAGCCGCAGATCCGCTCCGATCAGCTCCAGCTGCATCACCGGGGGGCGCGATAGCAGCCCTTCCGCCACCCGGATCGGTCCGCCGCGCTGGTGGATCTGGGCGATCGTCGTCTTGACCCGGTCAGAAACCGGAAAGACGTCGGGCAAATACATCGAAAATCCGATCCACATCCTCTCGTCCGGCAGCCATTGACGATCCGGGCGGAATTCGCTGCGTTCCCGGTCGCGCGCGCAGTCATCCCAGCCACCATTTGCCGCGCAATCGCCGGCACGGACCTCGAACCGTTGTGCCTGCGCGCCGGCCCGCACCGGGGTGGGGACGATGCTGTAACCCCACGCGGTGTCGGACAGGCTGCGCGCGCCCGGCAGGCGGTCAGCCTGTGCGGGCGCTGCAACGCTCAGGGCCGCCAGCGCCGCGATCGCCATTGCGGCGCGGGCCACGCGTGATGGGCCAGCGTCAGACATCCTTCGCGACCTCGATCAGCGCGGCGCCAATACGGGCATTGTCCTCGCAAGCCTCATGCGCGCGCCATCCCTCATCAAGCGGTGCCAACAGCGAGACAGGGTGCTGCAAGGCGCCTTCGGCCAGCCAGGCGGTCAGATCGGCGATCCCCTGCGCGCGCGCCGCTTCGGGCAGCAGGTAAACCAGCACCATGCGCAGGGTCTGGGCGCTGAACATCATCGGATAGAAGGGCAGGGCCGGTTCCGGATCGGCCATCGAACCATAGGCGGCAATCACCCCGTTGGGCTTGAGCACCGCGCGCGTCACGTCAAGGTTGCCGCCGAACTCGACCTCGACAATGCGGTCCACGCCGCGCCCGTCGGTTGCGTCCAGGATGGCGCGCGCGGTGTCGCCGTTGCGGTAATTCACCACCGAATCCGCGCCCATGGCCCAGGCATGGTCGGATTTGACCCCACCCGAGGTGCTGGCAACGACCCGCCGTGCCCCGGCCAGTTTCGCCATTTGCACCCCATAGGCCCCGACCGCCCCCGCGCCGCCTGTGATGAGGATATCCTGTCCCGCAATCGGGCCGTCCGCGAACAGGCAGCGATGCGCCGTCAGCGCCGGTATTCCCAGGCAAGCGCCGGCGGCGAAACTGGCCGCGTCGGGCAGGGGCACCGCCTGTTCCTGCGGCAGCGCCACGAATTCGGCCGCGGTGCCAAGGGCCCGCCCATAGGCCGCATTCCACAGCCAGACCCTTTGCCCGATCCGCGCGGGATCGACCCCGTCGCCGACTGCGGTGATCCGGCCCGCGCCGTCGGAATGCGGGATCACCAGGTCATATCCTGGCCCACCGCGCAGGCCCGAGCGCGCCTTGGCATCGCTGGGATTGGCCCCGGACACGGCGATCTGCACCAGAACCTCGCCCTTGGCCGGGGCGGGGCGGGGCAGGGCCTCCAGGTTCAGAACCTGCCGGGCCGGGCCGGTCTGGCGGTAGCAAAGCGCGTTCATCTGGATCATCGGATGTCCTGTAATCTTGTGTTTTCGGTCACGGTTGGCTTCCTGGTCCGGAGGGGGCTATCCGTGCTGCCCCGCCCGGAACGCTTGCTCTTCAAGCCTCGCCGAGCACTCCGGCATTGCACGGTCAGCCAGCGCCTGCCTGCGGGTCGGGGATGGGCACCGCGCCAGATCGGCGATAGCACACAGAACCGTCATCAGGGCCAGCAGCCCATTGGGGCGCAGGCAAGCACAGGGCCGACAGCGCGTCAACACGAGGCCACGCCAATCCCTTCCGCCGAGCGGCTTGGCGCGGTCGGTTTCGCCGCCCCTTGGCGCATGCCGACGGAGTATTGGGCGTGTCGCCGGGCTGATCGGCAAATTTGTGATGGCAGCGCTCTCGTGGCGCGGCACCCCGGCGACAGGGCCAAAACGCCGCTGCCCGGGGCCCGCGATCATGTTGGCCGCAATGCAGGACCACCCCTGCCACCCGTCGCGCCTGCGCGGTTTGAATGCACGGGCGAGGCGCTCAACGCAGGGCCGCCAGCATCCGCCGGTTGGAGATCGTGCCCTCGGAACTGACCAATCCGGCCAGCCGGCTGTCCGACAAGAGGTCGCTCAGGTCGATGGCGCGTCCATTGACATACGCGCGACGGCTCACCAGCCGAACGCCATGGCTGTAATCGGCGTATTGGGCGCCATGCACCGTGCTCAGCGGCTGGATCGGGGATCCGCTGCGCCGGTGCCATCCGTAGATCGCCACGCGGCCCGGATTGCGGTCCAGTCGGTTGGTCAGGACCAGATCCTTCTTTTGCCCGGATACCAACTGGCCCAATTGCCCGCCCGCCTGCCGAAACTGGCTTTCGACAGTGGCATTGTGGCGCAGGAAATAATCCGTCGATTCCATTTGCGCGCCGGGCTGCATCGGCGCGGGCGACAGGCGCACACCCGCCTGGGCGTAGATCGCGTCGACCATGCGCGTGGTCGGCAGGATCATGTCGAATTGTTCGGCCACACGGGCTGCGGCGGGCAGGCCCAGGGGTACGCGCACGAAATCGCGGTCCGAGCCAACGGCCAGGTAGTCGGGCATGACGCAGATGGTGATGCGCGTCTCCTGACCATTCGTGGCGGTGCCGGTAAAGGTGACGGGCACCAGATTGCGCTGATATTCAGGGATATTGCCGCGCAGCACCTCGTCCAGCACGGCATTGTCGCGCGCACGGCCCCTGAGAGAGGTCAGGCGACCGATCGCCGTCGCGCCGCCGTCGGCGTTGCGGGCGCGGCGCGGTATGGCGCGGGTGAGCGAGGATTCGCACCTGTCGGCGCGGGCGATGGCGCGGCTAAGCGGCGGAACTTCGAGCGGGCTGCGCGTTCGTGGTGCCCGGGGCGCGCTGTCGGGGATCGCGGCGGCGACCGACGCCAGCACCACATCGGCTGGCGCCGTCGCGGGTGTCATCGCGGGTGCCGGTCGGCGCGGCGGCAGTGGCGAGCGGGCCAGTGCCAGGCGCACTGCGGCCGGGGGAGCCCCCGCGGCATCGGCGGGTGTCGCGAGGGCCGCCGTTATCACCGGGCGCGCGCGCGGGCGGCGCGACCTGAGGGGCGCGCGATCATCCGCCAGAGCGGCGTCCAGAGCCGCGGTTGGTGTCCCCGTGCCCGCCCCCGTGCCCGTCCCAGTGCCCGTCCCAGTGACAAGTTCTGCACCAAGTTCTGCGCCAAGTGCCGTGCCGGGTGCCGTGCCGGGTGCGATGGCTTCCTGATTGGCGGTAAGTGTCGTTGGCCCCGAGGCAGGCGATACAGGCCCGGGCGATATGGTATCGGGCACGGCGCCTGCGGTTGGCACCGGGGCCGCCGCCGCAGCGGCGCGGGGCGGTAACGGCGGCAAGGGGCGCTGGCGACGCGGAAGCACCGGAACTTCAACGAAATCGTCGCGCGCGAAGGGCGGCAAAGCGCCCGGGTTGAATTGAGGCAACAGCCAGACTTGCGGCGGCTCCGACCGCGATCTTGCGGCGGGCGCGGGCTGGAGGGTGGCGATCATCACCCTGTCTGGCGGAGAGTGGCCGGTGCCAATCACAAGCTGCAACCCCAGATACCCCAGCGTCACCGCACCCAGCCCCAGCCCGAAGCGCAGCAGCGCGGCACCGGGCAGCAGGGTGCCGTTGGACGCCCGTGACAGGCGCTGGACAAGGTGAAACAGGGTCATCAGACCGACATACAAGTGAAACCCTTGAGCGGCAATGAACCGGACCTGATCCGGCCGCGGGATCGGCGGGCTACCGCCTAGGGCTGCGCCGCCGCTTGGCATACTTGCCGGGGTTCACAGACTGGTTTTCTTGAACACGACTTCAGGCAAGACGCGGATGATGGTCATGATCCACCGCCACAGCGGCTTCACGTAGATCACGTTCCGCCGCTTGGTTTGCGCGGCAAAGATCGCGTCCGCCACTTCATCGGGCTGCGCGGTCAGCCTGGGGTTCAGGTCCAGCCCTTCGGTCATGCGGGTGGCCACGAAGCCCGGCTTGACGGTCACAACATGGATATCCGAGCGCGCGAACCGGTTGCGCATCCCCGAAAGGAAGGCGGTGAAACCCGCCTTGGCCGCGCCGTAAACGTAGTTCGACGCCCGCCCCCGGTCGCCCGCGACCGAGGAGATTCCGATGATCGTGCCGCTGCCACGGGCCTCGAACCTTTCCGCCAGCAGGCCAAGGATCAGCGCCGGCCCTTCGAAATTCGAGCGCAGCACACGCGCGGCGGCGTCCGGGTCGGTCTGGCTTTGGTCCTGATCGCCCATGACGCCGACGGCGCAGAGCACGGTGCCGGGCAATTCGGGCAGCGCATCGAGGAAGGCGGCGAAGCCGGGCGTATCCAGCGCATCGAACGCGTGGGCGGTCACATCCACACGGTGGCGCAGGGCGATGTCGGTCACGTCGCTGGCCAGCGCGTTGGTATCGCGCGCGGCCAGCCGGACGGCATAGCCGTCCTGGGCGAAACGATGCGCGCAGGCGCGGGCGATATCGGAATTCGCGCCCAGGATAAGAATAGAACGGCTCACAGCCCCAACCTTTCACTTTGGGCCGAGGCAAACTGCCCGGCCAACCCTTTCTGACGGCGCATGGCCGCGAATTTCTGCCAGCGCGGATCGGTGTCGAGCAGCGTCTGCGCGGGCAGGCGGCTGTCCTTGGCCAGATAGAACCGTCCGCCATGATCGGCGGTGATCCGGTCCAGTTCGGGCATCAGGGCCAGCGCCCGGGTAGTCATCGGGAAATCCAGCGCCAGCGTGTAGCCTTCCATCGGAAAGGACAGGCGGCTGTCCTGCGCGCCAAAACGCTTGAGCACCGCCAGGAACGAGCCCGCGCCGCTGCGGCTGATCGCGTCCAGAATGGCGCGCAACCCTTCGGCATGGCTTTCCAGCGGCACGACGCATTGAAATTGCATGAAGCCCTTGCGGCCATAGATGCGGTTCCAGTCCCGGACGGCGTCCAGCGGGTAAAAGAAATTCTCCCACCCGACCAGCGATTGCGCGGGCTTGCGGGCATTCATGCGGAAATAGAACTCATTGAACGCGCGCACGCTCCAAGGGTTCAGCACAAAGCCCGGAAAGTCAAACGGGATGCTCTTGCCCGAATGGCCCGGGATGTCGAACGGGCGGGCACGGTGCGTGGCGGGCAGATCCGCGCGCAGCGCATGTTCGCCGTTCATGACGATGGACCGGCCCATGGTGTCCCCGGTTGCGGCGCAGTCGATCCAGGCCATGGAATAGGTGGCGCTGTAGGTGTCCTCGAACGCCGCCAGCGCCTGATCCAGGTTTTGCGCGGCGATGGTGGTCTGCCGGATCCAGCCCGAATGCACACGCTTCAGACGAATGGCGGCGCGCAATACGATCCCGGTCAGCCCCATGCCGCCCAATGTCCAGCCGAACAGCTCCTTGTTTTCCGTGCGGGAACAGCGGGTGACGGTGCCGCCGGGGCCCATCAGATCGAACCAGTCGACAAAGGCGCTGAACGCGCCCTCGGAATGGTGGTTCTTGCCATGCACATCCGCCGCGATCGCCCCGCCCAGCGACACGAACTGCGTGCCCGGCGTGACCGAAAGGAACCAGCCGCGCGGCAGGAAGGCCGTGATGATCTCTTGCAGCGTCACGCCCGCTTCGGCCACCAATTGCCCGGTCTGCGGATCGAAATCGATCATGTGATTGAGCCGAAGCATCGATACGGTGTGCGCGGCCAGCGCGCTGTCGCCGTAGGCGCGCCCCATCCCGCGCGCGATCAGCGGGCCACCGTCCAGCAGCGCGGCCAGCGCGGCCTCGGATCGCGGCGTGCTGAGTTTTGCCTGAATGCGGGGATAGCGCCCCCAACCGGATATCTGCATCAACCCCTCGCCACCGTGTTGAAAACGAACCGCTTGTCCAACTGATACTTCACCACATAGCCCACGCCCAGCCCCAGCACGGCGCCCGCCTCGCGCGCGGCATGGCTTTGCCAGATCGCCCAGAACGCGGTTTCCGTAGCCCAGAAGATGGCGGTCGTCACCAGGCCCATCGCTGTGTAAAGCGAAAACCGGCGGCCATGGGCGCGCAGGCCGGTGGACAGGTCGGCAAAGATCCAGCGTTTGTCGAGCAGGTATTTCACCACCAGCCCCAGTGCGGTGCCGGCGACCACGGCCGCCGCAAAAAACAGTGGCGTTTCTCCCGCCATCAGCACCAGCCGCTGAGCGCCCAGATTGGCCAGCGTGGCCAGAATGGCAAAGGCGCTGTAGCGCCCGATCAGGGTTGATGTCCTCACAGCGTGCTGGCCCCGACGAACAAGACGCCGATGATGCCGAAAGCGATCCAGCTGACCCGGTCGCGCGCGGCAAAGACCACGGGATCATCATCCATCCGCCCGCGCTGGGCCACCAGCACCATGCGCGACACCCAATACATCAGAATCAGCCCCGCGCCCCACAACAGCTCGGGCGTGCTGTAAAGCGCGCGCACAGTGGGCTCGTTGAGATAAAGCATGAACACAAGCACCGCGACGAAGCCGGACGCCGTGGCCATCTGCGTGACGATGGACAGATCATCGACGATGTAACCGCGCCCCGGCGCCGCCGTGATCCCGCGTTCGCGCATATCGACCAGCTCCGCCTGCCGCTTGACGGCGGCCAGCGCGAAGAACAGGAAGGCGGAGAACGCAAGCAGCCAGATGGAAAGCTGAATTCCCGTCGCCGCTGCCCCCGCCGCGATGCGCAGCGTATAGAGCGCGGCCAGCGTGCAGATATCGACGATCGGCTTGCGCTTGAGCCACAGCGAATAGGCGATGGTCAGCAGGTAATACCCGGCCAGAACCCCCAGGAACAGGGGCGACAACGCCAGTGCCAATGCGGCCCCGCCAAGCAGCAAAACCGGCACCATGACCATGCCATGCACCAGCGGCAGTGCCCCCGAAGCCAGCGGGCGGCGGCATTTGCGTGGATGCGCGCGGTCCGACGCCAGATCCAGCAGATCGTTCAGCAGGTACACGCTTGATGCCACCAGCGAGTAGGCCACGAACGCCACCAGCGCCTGCAACAGATCGCCCGCCTGAAAACTGTGCGCCGCCATCACCGGGGCAAAGACCAGCAGGTTCTTGAGCCATTGATGCGGTCGCATGGCCTTCAGGGTTGCGGGCAGCGCGCTGACGGGTGGGGCCAGATGCGTGGATTTCTGCGGATGCATCGCGTCGACGCGGTGGCGCAGACCAGATGACAGGCCCACAGTCACCGCGCCGCACGCGCCTTGCCAGACAGGCACATCGGCGGCGCTGTCACCGGCATAGATATAACCGGTGTCGCCATAACGCCTGCTGACGAACGCCGCCTTGGCGCTGCCTTTCAGATTGGTTTTCCCGTCCGAGCCGTGCACCTCGTCAAACAGGCCCAGATGCCGGGCGATGCCGTCGGCCAACCGTTGATCCGCCGCCGTCACCAGCGCCGTGCGCCCGCCCGCGGCCCGCCAGTCGCGGATATGCTCCAGCACCTCGGGCGTGTAGGGCAGGGTGGCCGGATCGGGTGCGGCCAGGTCGGCCAGGCGCGCCTTCAGCGCTGCGCGCCCCCCCGCAAGGCCCTGCAAGGCCTTCAGCGGTGTGCGCCAATCCTGCGCAAAGGACGACCA
>Ga0316208_1003971_pt1 | contig 10146 bp, 7 predicted proteins | sample 3monopyrite_MG_FD_204944 | JGI IMG/M metagenome (GOLD analysis project Ga0316208, IMG submission 204944) | Microbial mat bacterial communities from mineral coupon in-situ incubated in ocean water Damariscotta River, Maine, United States -... | ecosystem: Environmental > Aquatic > Marine > Coastal...
GGCGAATGGGAAATGACATTGTGGCGCTGGCGCGGGGCTGGATTGGCACGCCCTATGAGCATCAGGCGAGTTGTAAAGGGGCCGGGGCGGATTGCCTCGGCCTTTTGCGCGGGGTGTGGCGGGAGCTGCATGGCAGCGAGCCGGAAAAGCCCGGGGCCTATACGCCGGATTGGGCTGAAACTGACGGGGTGGAACGGCTTTTGCCGGCGGCGCGGCGGCATATGCGCGAGGTTTTGGTGGCAGTGCCCGGTGATGTGTTGCTGTTTCGGTTTGGGCGCGGGGTGGCGAAACATGTGGCGATATTGTCGGATGACAGGCCGGGTGCGCAGAAGATTATTCATGCCTATGCGGGACGCGGGGTGCTGGAAAGCCCGCTAACCCCGGCATGGGCGCGGCGCATTGCCGGAAAATTTCGGATTCCTGAGGGGAGAGCTTAGATGGCGACGATACTATTGGCGGCGGCAGGCGGGGCGATTGGCAGCGCCGTTGGTGGCTCGGTTTTGGGGCTGGGCGCGGCGGTGATTGGCCGCGCCGTGGGTGGCACTATCGGGAATATTATTGACCAGGGATTGCTGGGCGGCTCTGCCCCGGTGGAGCAGGGGCGGGTTGATACACTGCGGCTGCAAAATGCCTCGGAAGGTAAGCCGATTGCACAGGTTTATGGCGCGATGCGGGTTGGCGGGCAGGTGATTTGGGCCAGCCGGTTTCAAGAAAATGTGAGTGTGGGGGGTGGTAAGGGATTTGGCGCACCCAAAACCACCGAATATAGCTATTCGGTCTCGCTGGCGATTGCGCTTTGCGAGGGGGAAATTACCCGGATTGGCCGGGTTTGGGCCGATGGCAAGCGGCTGGATATGAGCGGGATAAACTGGCGGCTGCATGTGGGCAGCGAGACCCAGATGGCGGACCCTGCCATAGCGGCGGTTGAAGGTGAAGCGCCAGCTTACCGCGGCGTGGCTTATGTGGTGTTTGAGGATCTGGATATTACCCGGTTTGGCAACCGTGTGCCGCAGTTTAACTTTGAGGTGATCCGAAAAAGTGAAGAATCCGCGGCTGATTTGATAACGGGTGTGGCGCTTATTCCGGGCTCGGGCGAGTATGCGCTGGCCACCGAGCCGGTGTATTACCCTGAAGGGAAAGGGGTGAGCCGGGCAGCCAACACCAATAACGAAAGCGGCCTGACAGATGTGGCGCTTTCACTTCAGCAAATGGAGGGCGATTTGCCGAATTGCGATTCGGTTTCGCTGGTGGTGAGCTGGTTTGGCGATGATTTGCGCTGTGGGAACTGCGCGATTGCGCCAAAGGTTGAACAGGCCAGTGTGGATGGTGCGCCGATGGCCTGGCAGGTGAGCGGTGTGGGGCGTGGGGATGCGCTGCTTATGAGCCGTGATGCGCAGAACCGCCCGAATTTTGGTGGCACGCCCTGTGATGAATCGGTGTTGCAAGCCATTGCCGCGATTAAAGCGCAGGGCAAAGAGGTGATGTTTTACCCGTTTGTGCTGATGGATATTGCGGCGGGCAACGGGCTGCCGGACCCTTATGGCGGGGCGGAGCAGTCGGTTTTTCCGTGGCGGGGGCGGATAACGGCTTCGATTGCGCCGGGAAGGGCGGGCACGCCCGATAAAACCGCGGCGATGGCGGCTGAGGTTGACGCTTTTTTCGGGGCGGCTGCGGTGGAGGATTTTGTGCCTTCGGGGGTTGGCGTGGCCTATAGCGGGCCGGTTGAGTGGTCTTACCGCCGGTTTGTGCTGCATTATGCGCATTTATGTGCGCTGGCAGGCGGGGTTGAGGCTTTTTGTATCGGGTCGGAATTGCGCGGGTTGAGCAGTTTGCGTGCCGGGCCGGAGGCGTTTCCGGTGGTGGCGGCATTGCGGTCGCTGGCCGCTGATGTGCGGGCTATTTTGCCGGAGGCGAAAATTGGTTATGCGGCGGACTGGTCGGAATATTTTGGCCATCATCCGGCGGATGGTTCGGGGGATGTGTTGTTTCACCTCGATGCGCTTTGGGCTGATGACAACATAGATTTTATTGGCATCGACAATTACATGCCGCTCTCGGACTGGCGCGATGACGAGGGGCATTTGGATGCGGCTGCCGGTGCGATTTATGATCTGGATTATTTGAAAGGCAATGTGGCCGGTGGTGAAGGGTATGACTGGTATTATGCCAATGCGGAGGCGCGAGCATTGCAGGTGCGCAGCCCGATTACCGACGGGGCCTATGACGAGCCGTGGATCTATCGCTACAAGGATATTTTGAGCTGGTGGAGCAAGGGGCACCGCAACCGGCTGGGCGGGGTGCAAAATGTGGCCTATACCGACTGGATTCCGGGCAGCAAGCCGATTTGGTTTACGGAAATAGGCTGCCCGGCGATTGATAAGGGCACCAACCAGCCGAATGTGTTTCTGGACCCGAAATCGGCTGAATCGCAGGTGCCGTATTTTAGCAATGGCGGGCGCGACGATTTTGTGCAGGTGCAGTATTTGCGCGCCATGTATGGCTATTGGAATGACCCGGCCAACAATCCGGCGGCGGATGCCTATATTGGCCGGATGGTCGAGATGCAGCGTGCCCATGTTTGGGCCTGGGATGCGCGGCCTTGGCCGGATTTCCCGGGCCGTGGTGATGTTTGGTCCGACGGGGCGAATTTTGCGCGCGGGCACTGGGTTTCTGGCCGGATTACGGGCGCGCCGCTGGACGGGGTGGTGCGCGAGATTTGTGCCAGAAGCGGGGTGCAGGCGGTGGATACGGATGCGCTTTACGGGGTGGTGTCGGGGGCTTTGATGAACCGGAACGAATCCGCGCGGCAGGGGTTGCAGCCTTTGATGCTGGCCTATGGGTTTGAGAGCTTTGAGGCGGGTGGCGAGATTGTGTTTCGCACTTCGCACGGGCGGGCGGAAACCGAGATTGGACCGGATGATTTGGCCATCGAGGCCGTGGATGATGCGGCCATGAGTTTTACCCGCACGCCGGAAAGCGAAACCGCGGCGCGGGTGCGCATTGGCTTTTTGGAAGCGATGAACGACTTTCAGGGCGGGGCGGCGGAAGCGGTGTTTCCGGATGAAACCGCGGTGCGGGTGAGTAGCTCGGAACTGCCGATTGCGCTGTCTAGCGGGCAGGCAGAGGGGATTGCGGCGCGCTGGCTGGCGGAGGCGCGGATTGCGCGCGACGGGGTTGAATTTGCGTTGCCGCCGAGCCGGTTGGGGCTTTCTGCGGGGGATGTTTTCTCGCTGGAAAGCGGGGGTGTGGAAGCGCGCTATCGCATTGACCGGGTTGAGGATTATGGGTTGCGCAAGCTGAGCGCCACGCGGGTTGAGCCTGGCGTGTATCGGCCGGTAGTGGCTGCGGACCGTGTTTTTAATAAAGGCGTGCCGGTTTCGGCGGGGCCGGTTTATGCCGAGTTTATGGACCTGCCGCTTTTGCGCGGTGATGAAAGCGCTTTTGCGCCGACGGTGGCGGTAACGGCGACGCCTTGGCCGGGGGAGGCGGCTGTTATGTCATCGCCGGCCGATGCCGGATACCAGCTGGAGGCGGTGGTGCCGCGCAAGGCGGTGATGGGGGTTTTGCTGGATGACCTGGCGCGGGCGGTGCCCTCGGTTTGGAGCGAGGCCAGTGTGAGGGTGCGGCTTTCGAGCGGGGTTTTGCAGGCGCGCTCGGCGCTTGATGTGCTGAACGGTGCGAATTTGGCGGCTGTGCGGCAGGGCGAAGGCAACTGGGAAGTGCTGCAATTTCGGGATGCCGAGTTGATTGCTGCCGGTGAATACCGGCTTGGCGGGCTTTTGCGCGGGCAGGCGGGCACCGACGGGATTATGCCTGACAAATGGTATGCGGGGGCGGATTTTGTGTTGCTTGACGGGGCGCAGGTGCAGCTGGATTTGCCAAGTTCGCAACGCGGATTGCCGCGGCATTACCGGATTGGGCCGGCGCGGTTGCCTTATGACCACCCGCGCTATGTGCACGTGATTGAAACCTTTGACGGGGTTGGGCTGCGGCCTTATGCGCCTGCGCATCTTAAAGCCGGGGGCAGCGGTGATTTGGCGGTGAACTGGGTGAGGCGCACGCGTATCGATGGCGATAATTGGGCGGCGCTCGAGGTGCCGCTCGGCGAGGAAAGCGAGCGCTACCGTGTGCGGGTGCGGAAATCCGGTGTGGTTGTGCGCGAAGAAATGGTGAGTGCACCGGGCTGGATCTATTCGGTTTCAATGCAGGGAATGGACGGTGCGGCGCTGCCTTATGATATTGAAGTCGCGCAAATTTCAACAACTTATGGGGCTGGCCCCGATGTGAGGATAACTATAAATGGCTGATACGTATAATTTTGAGATGCCACTGCTTGATGCAGCGCAAGCGCAAAAGCACGTGACGGTGAACGAGGCATTGGCGCGCGCTGATGCTGTGATGCAAATGCGGCTGAAGGGGCGTGCTTTGATCGTGCCGCCCGTAGCCCTGAATGGCACGGCGTTTGGTGTGGGTGTTGGCGCGACGGGTGACTGGGCGGGGCATGACGGCGAGGTTGCGGTGCAGGCCAATGGTGGCTGGGTGTTTTTGACGCCAAAATCCGGTTGGCGCGGATGGGATGAAGCGACAGCGGAAGCGCTGATTTATGACGGGGTGGACTGGCAGGCGGATGCCGTGGTGGTGAGCGCGGGCGGGGCCGCCACCAACTGGCGGATTGCGGAAGTTGACCATGTGGTGGCGGCGGGAGCGACCTCTAGCACCGTTGATATTATTCCCAACGGCGCGCAGGTGATCGGGGTGACCGGACGGGTGATTTCGGAAATTACCGGGAGCGGGGTTGGAAGCTGGGCGCTCGGGGTTTCGGGGGCGGTTGACCGCTATGGTGCCGGGTTGGGGCTGGGGCTTAACTCCTGGGCCAAGGGGCTGAGCGGGCAGCCGCTAACCTATTATGCGGACACGCCGCTTTTGTTGAGCGCCGATGCGGGAAGTTTTGCCGGTGGCGCTGTGCGGCTGGCGGTGCATTATCTGGAACTGACGATTCCGCGTTCGGTTTGAGGGGGGGCGCGGGTTTGGGCTATGGCCTATGCCCCGCGCAGGATACGCAATTTGTGGCGGTGGGAGATAGCGACAGGCGTGGCTCGGGGATGGGCTGGCCGCAGATCTCGCAATAGCCGAATTCGTCTTCCTCGATCCTTTGGATGGCAGCGTTTATTTGCCTGATTTCCACTTCCCGCCGTGCTTGCGTGGCTTTGGCCATGGCTTGTTGCTGCAGGGCGTCCATTCGTGACAGGCGGCCGACGGATTGTTGGTCCAGCGTGACGGGATTGCGCGATTCTGCGTTGTTTCGGGATTCGGTGTGCAGCGCTTGCAAACGGCTTTGCAAGATAGCTCGATAGTGCTTTTTTGTGTCGCTTTTCACGATTTCTCCGGCAATTTGCTTGCAATTTGGTTTATATGCTATGATCTATGTGACCAAATGCCAGAAAAATCGGTGGTGGAGTGTGATTATGGGCCAGAAACAACCTCAGTTGAGCTCGGTAGACCCTGTTTGGGAGTCTATTCAGGCTGAAGGGCAGGCGATTATTGCTGGCGAACCGGCGATGGCCGGCGTTGTTTACGGGACGGTTTTGCACCATAAATCGCTTGAATCGGCGCTTGCATACCGGATTTCGCAAAAGCTCGCCTCGGGGGATATGAGTGAAAGCGTGCTGAATGAAGTATGCGTTGAGGCCTTTCGCGATGCGCCGGAGCTTGGCCAGGCGGCGCGGGCCGATATTGTGGCGGTGCTGGACCGCGACCCTGCCTGCCACCGCAGTATTCAACCTTTGCTTTATTTCAAGGGGTTTCAGGCGGTGCAGGCATACCGTGTGGCGCATTGGCTATGGTTGAAGGGCCGCAAGGATATGGCCTATTTTATTCAGATGCGCTGCTCGGAGGTGTTTGGCATCGATATTCACCCCGGTGCGGTGATTGGCAAAGGGTTGATGATTGACCATGCGCACTCGATTGTGATTGGGGAAACGGCGGTGGTGGGTGACAATGTGTCGATGTTGCATTCGGTGACGCTGGGCGGGACCGGTAAGGAAGACGATGACCGGCATCCGAAAATTGGCAACGGGGTGCTGCTGGGAGCCGGGGCCAAGGTGTTGGGCAATATCCATGTTGGGCATTGCAGCCGTATTGCCGCTGGCTCGGTGGTGCTAAGCGATGTGCCGCCATGCAAAACTGTGGCCGGGGTGCCGGCCAAGGTGGTGGGGGAGGCCGGTTGTGACCAGCCTTCCCATGAGATGGACCAATTGCTGAATGGCTAGCGGCCGTTAAGCCAGCATTGAAATCGGATTTTCCAGATTGTTTTTGACGGCGGCGAGGAATTGTGCGCCGAGCGCGCCATCAATCACGCGGTGATCAACCGAGAGCGTGACCGACATTACGGTGGCGATATCAAGCTCTCCTTCGGCATTGACCACCGGCAGTTTTTGGCCGGCACCAATGGCCAGAATTGAGGCGTGGGGCGGATTGATAACGGCATCGAAATTGGTGATACCCATCATGCCGAGATTGGAAATGGCAAAGCTGCCGCCCTGATATTCGTGCGGGGCGAGTTTGCGGGACTTGGCCCGTGCGGCGAGATCTTTCATTTCGGTCGACAGGCTGGAAAGGGTGCGGTTTTCGGCATCACGCAGCACCGGGGTGAACAAGCCGCCCTCGATGGCCACAGCTACGGCGACATCGGATGGTTTGAGCTTGAGAATGCGGTCTCCGGCCCAGACGGCATTGCAATCGGGCACTTCCTGCAAGGCATTGGCGCAGGCTTTGATGATGAAATCATTGACCGAAAGCTTAACGCCTTTGGCCTCGAGGCCTTTGTTGAGCTCGGCGCGAAACTTCATCAACGCATCGAGGTGGATTTCTCGGCGCAGATAGAAATGCGGGATGGTTTGCTTGGCTTCGGAAAGCCGTGCCGCGATGATTTTGCGCATACCGTCCAGCGGCACTTCCGCAAATTCGCGCCCTTCATACATGGCCTTGACCTGCTCGGCGCTGGCGCTTTTGGGCGCGGGAGCTTTGGCTGTTTCTGCCGGTGCGGCTTGGGCGGTTGGCTGTGCGGTTGCGCTTTCAACATCGGCTTTGACAATTCGGCCTTTGGGGCCGGAGCCGGTGATATTTGCCAGATCGAGGCCTTTATCGGCAGCAATGCGGCGGGCAAGCGGGCTGGCGAAAACGCGACCCCCCTTGGCGGCGGGTGCCTCGATTTTGGCTGCCGGTGCTGCCACCGGAGCTGGTTCTTCGGTTTTGGCTGGAGCGGAAGCTGTGGCCACCGCGGGGGCTTCACTGATGGCGCTGGCGTCTTCCCCTTCTTCAAGCAGCACGGCGATGGGGGCGTTGACTTTTACCCCTTCGGTGCCTTCGGAAATCAGAATTTTGCCGATGGTGCCCTCGTCAACCGCTTCGAATTCCATGGTGGCTTTGTCGGTTTCGATCTCGCAGATCACGTCGCCCGAGGCGACGTTGTCGCCCTCCTTTACGAGCCATTTTGCGAGGGTGCCTTCTTCCATTGTGGGCGAGAGGGCGGGCATGAGAATATTGATAGGCATAATCCGCTCCTAACGGTAAGTCACTGATTTAACGGCGGCGATCACTTCGTCGGTGGTGACGAGCGCCAGTTTTTCGAGGTTGGCGGCATAGGGCATTGGCACATCTTTGCCGGTGCAGTTGATTACCGGGGCATCGAGGTAGTCAAAGGCTTCCTGCATGATCGTGGCCGAGATATGGCCGCCGATGGAGGCGACCGGGAAACCTTCTTCAACGGTGACGCAGCGGTTGGTTTTCTTGACCGAATTGATGACGGTTTCGGTGTCCAGCGGGCGCAGGGTGCGCAGATCGATCACCTCGGCAGAGATGCCATCTTCGGCGAGTTTGTCGGCGGCTTCGAGGGCGTATTGCATGCCGATTCCGAAGCTTACGATTGTTACGTCGCTACCTTCGCGCCAGATGCGGGCTTTACCGATGGGCACGGTGTAATCTTCGATTTCCGGCACATCAAACGAACGCCCATAAAGGATTTCGTTTTCGAGCACGATAACCGGATTGGGATCACGGATGGCGGATTTCATCAGGCCTTTATAATCGGATGCCGAATAGGGCATAACGACCTTGAGGCCCGGCACCTGGGCATACCATGTGGCGTAATCATGGCTATGCTGGGCACCGACGCGCGATGCCGCGCCATTGGCCCCGCGAAACACGATCGGGCAGGTCATTTGCCCGCCGGACATATAGCGGGTTTTGGCGGCGGAGTTGATGATCTGGTCAATCGCCTGCATGGCGAAATTGAAGGTCATGAACTCGACAATCGGGTTGAGCCCGGCGAAGGCCGCGCCAACCGCAATGCCGGTAAAACCGTGTTCGGTGATCGGGGTATCGATCACGCGTTTGGGGCCGAATTCGTCCAACATGCCTTGCGAAACCTTGTAGGCACCCTGATATTGCGCCACTTCTTCCCCCATCAAAAATACATCCGGCGAGCGGCGCATTTCTTCGGACATGGCGTCGCGGATGGCTTCGCGCACGGTTTGGGATTTGAAGGTGGTGCCTTCCGGCAGGTCTTGCTCGACCGGGGTGCTGGCCAGGGGCGCTGACGCGGCGGGGGTGGCGGGCGCGGCCGCAGCCGCTTGCGCTTCTGCCGGGGCGGCGGCAGGGGCGGCGTCGGCGCTTTCGCCTTCTTCCAGCAGCACCGCGATCGGGTCATTCACCTTTACGCCTTCGGTGCCTTCAGCAACCAGAATCTTCCCGATTATCCCTTCATCGACCGCTTCAAATTCCATGGTCGCCTTATCGGTTTCGATCTCGCACAGGATATCACCTGACGCGACTGTATCGCCTTCTTTTACCAGCCATTTGGCCAGAATGCCTTCTTCCATGGTCGGCGAAAGTGCGGGCATGAGGATGTTGGTCGCCATTAGTTTACCTCCGCAAGAATATCGGTATAGAGTTCGGAAAGAGCGGGTTCGGGGCTATCGGTGGCGAAATCGGCCGCGGCGATCACTACCGTTTTGATATCTTTGTCAATCGCCTTCAAATCGGCTTCGCTGGCGTGTTTTCCGGTGAGCAACAGGTCGCGCACATGGTCGATCGGGTCGCGTTCCTCGCGCACTTTTTGCACCTCTTCGCGGGTGCGGTATTTTGCCGGGTCTGACATGGAATGACCACGGTAGCGATAGGTGTTCATTTCCAGAATATAGGGCCCCTTGCCGGCACGGCAGTGGGCAATGGCCTTTTCTCCGGCGGCTTTGACCGCCAGCACATCCATGCCGTCGACTGACTCGCCGGGGATGCCGAAGGCTTCGCCGCGGGTGTAAAGATCGGGGGTGGAGGAGGCGCGCTGCTGGCTGGTGCCCATGGCGTATTTGTTGTTTTCGATCACAAAGACGCAGGGCAGTTTCCACAGGCTGGCCATATTGAAGGTTTCGTAAATCTGGCCCTGATTGGCCGCGCCGTCGCCAAAATAGGCAAAGCTCACATTATCATTTTCGCGATACCAGTTGGCAAAGGCCAGGCCCGCCCCGATAGGCACCTGCGCGCCGACAATGCCATGGCCGCCATAAAAGTTTTTCTCTTTCGAGAACATGTGCATCGAGCCGCCCTTGCCGCGGGAATAGCCACCTTCGCGGCCGGTCAGCTCGGCCATCACGCCTTTTGGGTCCATGCCGCAGGCCAGCATATGGCCATGGTCGCGATAAGAGGTTACGCGCTGGTCACCTTCTTTTGCGCCGGCCTCAAGGCCAACCACAATCGCCTCCTGCCCGATATAGAGGTGGCAAAACCCGCCAATCAAACCCATGCCGTAAAGCTGCCCGGCTTTTTCTTCAAATCGCCTGATCAGCAGCATTTCACGATAAAAATGCAGCAACTCCACCTTATCTACATTTGATTTTTTGGCTCTGGCCATCGAAGTCTCCCGGATAGGTTTAACGTTAAACTACACTATACAGCAGAAGTTTCAGGTTTTGCACATCTTTTTTGGATGGGCAGCCATGCAAAATGCGAAAGTGGCAATCTATTGCACGATAATTTCGTCACCGCGGATAAAACCAAGCACTTTTCGCGCCTGTTCATCCAGCAAATCAAGGTCCAGATACTCGTCTGACAACCGGCGGGAACGGCTCTGTGCGGCCAAACGCTGGGTGG
>Ga0316208_1003972_pt1 | contig 10145 bp, 9 predicted proteins | sample 3monopyrite_MG_FD_204944 | JGI IMG/M metagenome (GOLD analysis project Ga0316208, IMG submission 204944) | Microbial mat bacterial communities from mineral coupon in-situ incubated in ocean water Damariscotta River, Maine, United States -... | ecosystem: Environmental > Aquatic > Marine > Coastal...
TCGATCTGGCCAACAATTTCAGCCGATTTTGCCGGGCTGAGCTTGGAAAGGATAACCGCCGCCACGCGCGGGTTTTCCTCGGCAAGGCGCAGCGCCAAAATTTCTGAATCGGTTTTGGCAATCGCGTTCCACGCATTTTGCTCGGCCGAGCCGCTTTGGCGGCTTTTTACTTTCTCCAATGTGTCCGGCTTTATCTGGTTTTCCATCGCTTTTAGCGAGCCGTCGATATCGCGCTCGAAAACCAGCCCCATCCGCTCCATTTCAAGGATGAATTCGGCGGTAACGCCGTCAACAATATCTTTGCCCACCACCCCGAGCCCGGCCATGGACTGGGTGATTTTCCAGATCGCGTCGGCATCCAGTTCAAGCTCTTCCAGCGAGGTGCCGCCACCGAGCAGCAGCTTGACAATAATCGCCGCCTTTTGGCGCTGTGACAGGCTGCCAACGGCAGTTTGCTGCGAGGTTTTCAGGGCTGTTTGGGTCATATCTCGACACTTTTTCATAAACTTATCCCTACATCGCAGATAAATCTGAACACAGCGTAAAGATTACCTTGTGAAGCGCGAATTTCGCCGCTACCAGATTTGGGTATGAAAATACTGTTTTTGGGTGATGTAATGGGGCGGGCAGGGCGCAAGGCAATTGCCGAGCGTTTGCCGCTTATGCGCAAGGCATGGAGCCTTGATTTTGTGGTGGTCAACGGCGAAAACGCCACCGGCGGCATGGGGCTTTCCAGCGCGCATGCACAGGGGTTGTTTGAAGCCGGGGCCGATGTGGTGACGCTTGGCGACCACGCTTTTGACCAGCGCGATATGCTGGCCGGTATCGAAAGCGAGAAGCGCATTCTTCGCCCGCTCAATTATGCCAAAGCCGCCCCCGGGGTGGGGGCGCGGCTGTTTACCGCGCAAAGCGGCAAATCGGTTTTTGTGGCGCAGGCTCTGGGGCAGGTTTTTATGAAGCGCCCGTTTGACGACCCGTTTTCGGCGCTGGATGCCGCGCTAAAGGCCGCCCCGCTTGGCCAGCGGGCAGATGCGGTGATTGTGGATTTTCATGCCGAGGTAACCTCGGAAAAAATGGCGATGGGGCATTGGCTGGATGGCCGCGCCTCGCTGGTGGTGGGCACCCATACCCATGTGCCCACGGCTGACGCCCGCATTCTGGCCAAAGGCACCGCCTGCCTGACAGATGCGGGCATGTGCGGCGATTATAATTCGGTGATCGGGATGGAACCGGTGGAACCTCTGCGCCGGTTTTTAACCGGTATGGCCAAGGGGCGCTTTACCCCGGCAACGGGCGAAGCCACGCTATCTGGCGTCTATATCGAAACCGAAAGCACCGGCAAAGCCACCCGCATCGAGCCGGTGCGCATAGGTGGTTTGCTGGCGCAGCAAGGCCCCGCCCCGATTTGAAAGCCCTGCAAAATTGTTTGATGCTGGTGGTCACCGGTGCGGCCGCGTCAGGCCTAGGCCTGCGATATCCAGCCACCACCTAGCACCCGGCTGCCTTCGGGTGCATAAAAAACACAGGCCTGCCCCGGAGAAACACCAGCTTCGGCCTCGGCAAGCTCCACCTCTGCGGTGCCGTCACTTTTCGGGTGCAGGCGCGCCGCAATTGGTGGCCGGGTAGAGCGCACTTTAACCGCAACCTCCCAGCCTTCGGGCGGGGCAGCGTTAAAAGCGGTATCTCCCAGCCAGTTGAGCTCTTTAAGCGTAACCAGCCGCGTTTTAAGGGCCTCGGGCGGGCCGACCACCACTTGCCGCTTGTCGGCATCGAGCCTGATCACATAAAGCGGCTCACCGCCGCCTATGCCCAGCCCGCGCCGCTGGCCGATGGTATAGCGTAGCACGCCTTTGTGCTGGCCAAGCACGTTGCCCTCAAGGTCAACGATATCGCCCGGCTCCGCCGCCCCGGGCCGCAATTTTTCGATCACATCGGCATAAGAACCATTGGGCACAAAGCAGATATCCTGACTATCGGGCTTATCGGCAATGGCGAGGCCGAATTCAGCCGCCAAAGCCCGCGTTTCGGCCTTTGATGCCAAATGCCCGAGCGGAAAGCGCAAATAATCAAGCTGCGCGGGCGTGGTGGAAAATAAAAAATAGCTCTGATCACGGTCAAAATCGGCGGCGCGGTGCATCTCGGCACCCGAATCACCCACCATGCGCTGTATGTAATGACCGGTGGCCATGCAGTCGGCGCCAAGGTCTTTGGCCGTTTCCATAAGGTCACGAAACTTTACGCGCTCGTTGCACCTGATGCAGGGCACCGGTGTAGAGCCCGCCAGATAGGCATCGGCAAATTCGTCTATCACCGCATCCTGAAAAATATTTTCATAGTCGAGAACATAGTGCGGGAAATCCATTTCCTCGGCCACGCGGCGGGCATCATGAATATCGCGACCGGCGCAACAGGCCCCCTTTTTGGCCAGCGCCGCGCCGTGGTCATATAGCTGCAGCGTCACCCCGACCACGTCATATCCTTCGCGCTTGAGCATTGCCGCCACGACCGAGCTATCGACCCCGCCAGACATGGCCACTACCACCCGCGTCTGGGCTGGCGGCTTGGCAAATCCAAGGCTGTTAATCTGGGTTTCAGGCATAATATGCTCCATTTTAGCGTGTAATATAAGAGAATTTTAGGCACTTCCAAGACCCGGTTTCATACTTCGTTAAGCACGCGGGCGCAAGGTTGCGTTGTGGGAATTATTCAAGTGAGGGATCATGTATATCAGACGACAAAAGGGGCCGGTCTATGTGGCACTGCCCGATGGCACCATTCTTTCAAGATCAGATCTTCCGTCGGTAAAAACCCGGCGGTGGGTGGCAAGGCGCAAAGCAACCGTCGTAACCGCCGTGGCAGCCGGGATGCTGACCCGGGAGGAAGCGCTCGACATGTATGGGCTTTCCAGCGAAGAGTTCGAATCCTGGGTGCGGGCCATGACCACGCACGGGCGCAGCGGCCTGCGCGTGACAAAATTGCAGGAGTATCGACAACCCTAGCGATAACAGGTAAACATTTTTGCAGACGTAACAATTGGTTAACCTTTTTCGGTAATTGTTAACCAAGTTGCGAAGGGATGGCCGGAAAAAGGATTAACCATGCGAATTCTGCTTGTTGAAGATGACCCGATGACCTCGAAAAGCATTGAAATGATGCTGGCCAGCGCGAATCTTAATGTTTATGCCACAGATTTGGGCGAGGAGGGGATCGACCTTGCCAAGCTCTATGATTATGACCTGATTCTGCTCGATATCAATCTACCTGATATGAACGGCCACGAGGTGCTGCGGCAGCTTCGGCTTGCCAAGATCGACACCCCGATTCTGATCCTCTCCGGCATGGATGACACCGAAAACAAGATCAAGGGTTTTGGCTTCGGCGCCGATGATTATATGACCAAACCCTTCCATCGTGAAGAGCTGGTCGCCCGCATCCACGCGATCGTGCGCCGCTCCAAGGGCCACGCGCAATCGCTGATCACAACCGGTGATATCGTGGTAAACCTTGACGCCAAAACCGTGGAAGCCAATGGCCGCCCCGTGCACCTGACCGGCAAGGAATACCAGATGTTCGAGCTGTTGAGCCTGCGCAAAGGCACGACGCTGACCAAGGAAATGTTTCTCAACCACCTTTATGGCGGCATGGATGAGCCGGAACTGAAAATCATCGATGTGTTCATTTGCAAGCTGCGCAAAAAGCTATCTTCCGCGCTGGGTGGTGAAAACTATATCGAAACCGTGTGGGGCCGCGGCTATGTTTTGCGCGAGCCGATGCCGGTTCCGGCAGAACAAAGCATTGCCGTTTAGCCGTTTTCGGCCTACTCCTCTATAAAAACGGGGGAGGGGCCGGCCGGTGGCGGAAAAACCAGTAGAGCAGCTTGATGAACACGAGGCGCGGGAAGAACTTGCGCGCCTTGCCTCATTGATGGCCAAGGCCGACCACGCCTATTATCAAGACGACGCACCAGAGCTGAGCGATGCGCAATATGATGCCTTGAAGGCGCGCAATATCGCGATAGAAGCGCGGTTTCCCGGGCTTGTCCGGCCCGATAGCCCGCAGCTTTCAGTGGGCGCGCCGGTCACCTCGGGCTTTGGCAAAATCCGCCATGCGGTGCCCATGCTCTCGCTCGGCAATGCTTTTGATGAGCAGGACGTGCTTGAATTTGATGCCCGGTTGCGCAAGTTTTTAAACCATGAAGCACCGATCACCTATACTGCCGAGCCCAAAATTGACGGCCTTTCGCTAAGCCTGCGCTATGAAAACGGCAGGCTGGTTTCGGCAGCTACCCGGGGTGACGGCGAGATCGGCGAAAACGTAACCGAAAATGCGCGGCACGTGGCCGGCATTCCGCTCCACCTCGAGAATGCGCCCGCGCTTCTGGAAGTGCGCGGCGAGGTTTATATGGAAGACTCCGCTTTTTTTGCGCTCAACGAGCGGCAAAAGGCGGCGGGTGACAAAACCTTCAGCAACCCGCGCAATGCGGCGGCCGGCTCTTTGCGCCAGCTCGATGCCCGCATTACCGCCAAAAGGCCGCTGGCTTTTTTTGCCTATGCCTGGGGCGCGCTTTCGGCCCCGCTGGCCAGCACCCAGTTCGAGGCGATCAAAAACCTCGCCAAAATGGGCTTTGCCACCAATGGGCTGACCACGCTGTGCGACACGCCCGAGGCCCTTCTCGCGCAATACCGCGAGATCGAATCCCGCCGCGCCACGCTTGGCTATGATATTGACGGTGTGGTTTACAAGGTTAACGACCTCGGACTGCAAGCCCGGCTTGGCATGCGCAGCACCACCCCCCGCTGGGCGATTGCCCATAAGTTTTCTGCCGAAACCGCCTGGACAAGGCTGGAAAAAATCGACATCCAGGTGGGGCGCACCGGCGCGCTTTCCCCCGTAGCACGGCTGCACCCGGTCACGGTTGGCGGGGTGGTTGTGTCCAACGCCACCCTGCATAACGAAGACTATATCAAGGGGCTGGATTCAAAAGGCACCACCATTCGCGCGGGTCGCGACATTCGAGAGGGCGATTGGGTAGAGGTTTATCGCGCCGGTGATGTGATCCCGAAAATCCGGGATGTGGATTTAAGCAAACGCGGCAACAGCGCGGCCTATGTCTTTCCGCGCCATTGCCCGGTTTGTGGCTCTGACGCCATACGGGAGGAAGGCGAGGCCGTGGCCCGCTGCTCGGGTGAATTTAACTGCGCCGCGCAACGCCTTGAAAAACTAAAGCATTTTGTGAGCAGGCAGGCGTTTGACATTGATGGGCTTGGCGCCAAGCAAATAGAGGCATTCGTGGAACGGGGCTGGGTGCTGGCTCCTGCCGATATTTTTGAGCTTGAAAATCGGCATGGCGCGGGCGATGAGCCTTTACAGGCGTGTGAGGGCTGGGGCAAAAAATCAGCGCAAAAACTGTTTGAGGCGATCGAGGCACGGCGGACAATTCCGCTCAACCGGCTGATTTTCGCGCTCGGCATCCGCCATGTCGGTGAAAGTTCGGCAATGATGTTGGCCCGGCATTATCAAAGCTGGCCACAGTTTCGCAAGGCGATGGCAGCCGCACAGGCCCATAAAGGCGAGGCGTGGGACGCATTAAACGCCATCGACGGGGTCGGCGGGGTGATGGCCGCCTCGGTTGTTGATTTTTTCCATGAGGAGGCCACGCGCAAAATGGTTGATACCCTTGCGGAAAAGTTATTCATTCAAGATGTTCTCCCCCTTGAAACCGGCAATTCGCCCGTTGCTGGCAAAACTATTGTTTTTACCGGCAGCCTCACGCGGGTCAGCCGCGCCGAAGCCAAGGCACAGGCTGAAACTCTGGGTGCTAGAGTGTCGGGCTCGGTTTCTGCCAAAACCGATATGGTCGTGGCCGGAGAAAAGGCTGGTTCGAAGCTGAAAAAGGCAGAAAGCCTCGGGGTTGAGGTGATCTCCGAAGAAAACTGGCTTGCGCTGATTGAAAATTCGCGGTGAAATGGCCGCATGTCAAACCGCCCCGAAATCCTGTTTCCGCTCTTTGGTGACACGCGCAAACTGGCGGGCATTGGCCCCAAGGGCGCCGAGGCGCTGGCGCGGGTTGGCCTGACCCGCCCGAAAGATTTGCTGTTTACCTTGCCGCATTCGGGGATAGACCGGCGCTTGCGTAAAACCTTGAAAGGGCTTGACTTTCCTACGGTTGCAACGGTTGAGGTGCTGGTTAATGCCCACCAAAACCCGGGCGCGCGCGGGCCGTTTCGGGTGCTGGTGGAAGACGCTGAGCTTGACTTTCAACTGGTGTTTTTCCGGCCAAATATTGGCTGGCTCAAGGAGCAGTTGCCCATAGGTGAGCGGCGGATTGTTTCGGGCAAGGTCGAGCTTTATGACGGGATCGCGCAAATGCAGCACCCCGATCATATTTTGAAGCCCGAAAAGGCCGGAGATTTGCCGGATTTTGAGCCAAGCTACCCGCTGACACAAGGCATTACCCAGCGCGCCATGCGCAAAGCGGCGGCGTCGGCGGTGCATATTGCGCCCAAACTGGCGGAATGGATCGAGCCGAGCCTGAAGAAAAAACACACCTGGCCTGAATGGAAAGAAGCGCTGATGGCGGCGCATAACCCCGAAGCGGTGAGGGAGCTTTTGCCAACCACCCCGGCGCGCGAGCGTTTGGCCTATGACGAGCTTTTTGCGCATCAGCTTACGCTGGCGCTGGCGCGGGCACACCGGCGCGCCGGCAAGGGAATAGCCACGGTTGCCCAAGGGCGGCTCGGGGCCAAGCTGGTGGCGGCGCTGCCGTTTGTGCCGACCAATGCCCAAAACCGGGCGGTGGCCGAAATTGTGGCAGATTTGGCCGCAAAAACACGGATGAACCGGCTGTTGCAGGGCGATGTGGGCGCGGGCAAAACGCTGGTGGCCATGCTGGCCATGTGCACGGTGGTGGAGGCGGGCGGGCAGGCGGCGATGATGGCCCCAACCGAAATACTGGCCCGCCAGCACATGGAATCGCTGCGTGAAATGGCCGAGGTGGTCGGCCTGCGTATGGCGCTGCTTACCGGGCGCGACAAAGGTAAAAAGCGGGCGGAAAAGCTGGCGGCGCTGGCGGCGGGAAAGATAGATATTTTGCTTGGCACCCACGCTATCTTTCAAAAAGATGTGCATTACAGGGATTTACGCCTCGCGATTGTGGATGAGCAGCACCGGTTCGGGGTGTCCGAGCGGATGCAGCTTTCCAGCAAGGGCCATGCGGTGGATAGCCTGGTGATGACCGCAACCCCGATTCCGCGCTCGTTGGCGCTGTCGCATTATGGCGATATGGATATCACGGTGCTGGACGAAAAACCGGCGGGGCGCAAGCCGGTGGAAACGGTGCTGGTATCTTCGGGGCGGATGGAGGAAGTGGTGGCACGCCTACGCATTGCAGTGGCGGCGGGGCAGCAGGTATTTTGGGTATGCCCGCTGGTGGAGGAATCAGAGGTGATGGCGCTGACGGCGGCCGAGGCGCGCTATCGGGCGCTGCGCCTCGCGCTGGGGGATAGCGCGGTGGGGCTGGTGCATGGCCAGCTCAAGCCCGACGAAAAAGACGCGGCAATGGCCAATTTTGTGGCCGGAAAAACCAAGGTGCTGGTGGCAACAACGGTGATCGAGGTCGGGGTGGATGTGCCGAATGCCTCGATTATGGTCATCGAGGGGGCGCAACATTTCGGGCTGGCGCAATTGCACCAGTTGCGCGGGCGGGTGGGGCGCGGGGCCAAGGGCTCAACCTGCTTGCTTATGTATGATCCGCCCCTGACCGAAAGCGGCTTGGCACGGCTTAAAATAATGCGGGAGACCGAAGATGGTTTCAAAATTGCCGATGAGGACCTGCGGCTGCGCGGCGCCGGGGATTTGCTGGGGGTGCAGCAATCGGGGTTGCCGAAGTTTAGAGTGGCTGATCTGGAAGTGCAGGAAAACCTGATGCGAATCGCGCAGGATGATGCCCGGCTTTTGCTGGAGCGGGACCCGATGCTGACCGGAATGCGCGGCGAAGCGGCGCGGGCGCTGCTTTATTTAATGGATCGCGACAAGGCGTTTTTGATGCTGAAAGTCGGTTAATGCTCGCATGTTCTATTAATGTTCTTGACATTGCGGTTCAAAAGAGGAACATTAAGGAAACTTAACGCAAATTAACCACGCATAGGCAAGGAGAACACAATGGCGGCGCTGATCGAAAAGCTCGAGAAATCAACTCTGAAAGAACTGATCGAAGATGCGCTTTCCCTTGGGGCTATTTTTGCCATGGTGATGGTTGTATTGGCGCTTTAAGTCTGCTCGTCCGGCCTGATCTGCCTTGGGCTTTCGGATGCACCACCTCGGCGCGGCCTTAGGGCTGCGCCTTTTTTTTGGCCTCTGATATCGCTTCCAGCGTGGCCTCAAGAGCCAGCATAATGGAGGCATGTCGGTTTTTATAGCCGCGGGCAGGGCGGAGCACTTCGTATTTTTCAAAAGGTGCATCGGGGGTGGGGCCGTCTGCTTTTATCAGTGCCAGAAGCTGATCTCGCGCCGTTAAAATTTGGGCTTCGGTGGCCCCTAAAGCCTGTGCGCCCAATATCGAGGCCGCGCACTGCCCAAGCGCGCAGGCTTTTACATCCTGCCCGAAACGGGTGATCTTTTCACCGTCATAATCAAGGCTGACGGTTACGTTTGAGCCGCAAAGCGGGGCGCGCTTTTTAACCTCTGCCATGGGTGTGCTGATCAAATCCGCATGGGGAATTTCTGCCGCGAAGGCCAGAATTTGGCCCGAATAAAGGGCGATCAGATCACTATCATCTGGCATTGGTGGCATCCATTCAGTAAGGCTGGGCATTAGATAAGGGCTTGCATAGGGATTGAAAAGCAAAATGGCAAATTTTGATATCGGATCGGTTAAGTTTAATGAAAGCGGGTTGGTCTCGGTGATAGCACAAGACGCCGAAACGCTGGAGGTTTTGATGCTGGCCTGGATGAACAGCGAAGCGCTGGCGGCGACGTTGGCCACTGGGCGGATGACCTATTGGTCGCGCTCGCGGCAGGCATTTTGGCGCAAGGGCGAAAGCTCGGGGCATGTGCAAACGCTGGAAGACTTGCGGGTGGATTGTGACCGGGATTGCCTGTTGGCGATGGTAAAGCAGGTGGGGCCGGCTTGCCACACCAACCGGCGAAGCTGTTTTTACACAGCGGTGCGAGAAGGTGAGGAGGTAGAGCTGCTGGCGCCGATGTAAGGGGCTTTGCCCCTCTGGGCTACGCCCATTCACCCCAGGATATTTAGGCAAACTAGAGATTGACCAGCCGGCGGATGTCGGTTGGTGTGGCCCCTTCAGCGCGATATTTGGCAATGGCGCGGCTTTTATCGGTTTTGGCGAGACGTTTGCCGTGTTCGTCACAGATAAGGCGGTGGTGATGATAGCTTGGGCTAGGCAGGCCGAGCAGAGCTTGTAACAAGCGGTGGATTGGGGTGGCGTCAAACAGATCTTGCCCGCGGGTGACATTTGTTATGCCTTGAGCGGCATCATCGACCACTACCGAAAGATGGTAGGATGTGCCCATTTCGGAGCGGGCCAGCACGATATCGCCACATGTTTCGATCAGGGCTTTGGCCGACAGGCGGTGTAGCTTGCCGTTATCCATGAAGGTTAACTTATTGACGGGTTTTTCACCGCCAAGGGCATTTATGGCTTTTTCCATATTCAGGCGCTGTGCCGAACGGGAAGTTGCGGGCAGGTTTCCGGGCTTGCAGGTGCCGGGATAAACCAAACCGTCCGGGCCGAGGGCCGGCCGGGTTGACGCCGCCCTGATTTGGCTGCGGGAGCATTTGCAGGCATAGATCAAACCGCGCGCCGAGAGGGATTCCAGCGCCATATTATAGGCGGTGAGATTTTCGGACTGGCGCAGAACCGGCACCTCCCACACGATGCCAAGCCATGCGAGATCATCATATATTTGCGCTTCCCATGCCGGGCGGCAGCGGGATTGGTCAATATCTTCGATGCGGAGCAAAAAACGGCCGTGACTGGCCTGTGCTGCCTGCCACGCTGTCAGCGCGCTAAAGGCATGGCCCAAATGGAGCGGGCCGGTGGGCGAAGGGGCGAAACGCTCTAGGTGAGCCATGCGGAAAAATCGGCTTTGCCACGGTCGGTATAGGCTTTGTAGCGGGTTTTGCG
>Ga0316208_1003973_pt1 | contig 10143 bp, 10 predicted proteins | sample 3monopyrite_MG_FD_204944 | JGI IMG/M metagenome (GOLD analysis project Ga0316208, IMG submission 204944) | Microbial mat bacterial communities from mineral coupon in-situ incubated in ocean water Damariscotta River, Maine, United States -... | ecosystem: Environmental > Aquatic > Marine >...
TGTGTCAGCTTTGGCCATTGATTTAAACTGTATGCGAGCGCTTTACCTAGGGTCGATTTAGGCGGTACTTGTAGAATCGATTTATCCAGCCAGGTTTTATATTCTTCCAGCAAGGGGGTCGCATGTTCGATTCGATACGCTTGTTTTTCGCTAGGCGATTTATCTTTTATCGCTGCTTCAATTCGATAAAGCTTTTTGATGTGAGTCATCGCCCAAGTTGCTTTTCCCGCTTTGGGTTTGCCTTTGCTTTGCGCTATATCAGCCTCTTTGAATTTGCGTCGTGCATGCGCCCAACAACCCACTAACGTAGCTTGAGTTGATTCATAGCCTTGATAACCATCTACCTGCAAATAGCCAGAGTGACCTTGTAGGAAATTAATCGCACACTGGCTCGCCCGACTTTCATGGAAGTCGTACAGCACGATGTTGGGAATGTCGGTGTGATTACTGTCGGGTGAATCAGTACCCGTGCAATATAACCACATATAGCATTTTGTTTTGTCGGATTCGATCACCTTGAGCGTGGTTTCATCAGCCTGAATCACTCTCTGCAGCAAGAGGATTTGATGCAGTTTGTCATAAAGCGGTTTGAGTAAGTCTGCACACTTCAGCAACCAGCTCGACATCGTTTGCCGGCTAAGCGGTATGCCATATTCTTTGAACAGGCTTTCTTGTCGATAAAGCGGTAAGCCATATTGATATTTACTGGTAATGATTTGGCTTAACAAGCTAGTCGTGGCAAAGCTTTTTGGGATAGGTGAAGCCGGAACCGGTGCTTGTTTAATCGTGACCTTCGTTGCATGTTGTTCGCAATGACGGCAGCTATATTTGGGTCGCACATGCTCAATGACTTTGATCTGGGCAGGAATGAATTCAAGCTGCTCGCTTTTATCTTCACCCATACGATGTAATTCATGTCCACAGTCATCACAGCTTTTGTCTTCGTCTGCCAGGTCGTGAATGATGACGTCGCGTGGTAAGTCTTTCGGTAAAGGTTTACGAGCAGGCTTCTTGCGTTCGTAGGTGATGGACTCTTTTTCGGCTTCAGCAGATTCTGCTTCAGGCTGGTCTACCAGTAGTTCCACCTCATTAAATAACTCACCCTGACCCGGGTAGCCTTCGGTGCTTTTACCAAATTGTTTATGCTGGGCTAAGCGAAACTTTTCTTCGAGATAAGCGTATTTTCGACTCATTTCAAGAAGTAGTTTTTTGAGTAAAATAGGGTCGTCAGGAAGTGATTCAATGTCTGTTTTCATGCCTGCATTTTAACAAAATACACGCTAACTTGCTGTTTTTATTTGCACTATTTACCTGATTTTATTACATAATATTTTGATAACTAACAGCTTGATGACCAATGACATCATAGCCTTCCAGCAACCAAGACAGTTGCTGCTCATTCAGCTCTAAACACGCTTCATCAATACGGCTTGGCCATTTGAATTTATCTTTTTCAAGCCGCTTATACCATAAGGCAAAGCCGGTTTTATCCCAATATAATATCTTCAGTTTATCCTTGGCTTTGTTGCAAAAAATGAACAAGGCACCGCTCATAACGGGTAGATTCATCTCAGACTCAATAATCACAGAAAGACCGTTAATCGATTTCCTGAAATCGACAAACTGTCGGTGAAGATAAATATGAGAAGGCTGAACAAACATCTTCATGCTAGGCCACGGATGAGCTGAATTAAATAAGTGACTGATGTGGATGCAGGGATTGATAGTCGGCCCACAGGTAATTCAAGCGTAAAACTTGTTTGGTTGTTGACTATATCGACATTATGCTTGGCTTCGACAGGATCAGGCAAAACACGCGCTTGAATAAAGTGACTCTCCTTAGTCAGTAACTTTCGGTATTTATAAAAGCTAGATGTGGCAAGTTTATGTTTCTGACAAAAAGCGTCAATACTGAGTTTGCTATCTTTTTGCTGCTTGAAGATGGCTAGCCATTCTGAATTGGTTTTGCGCATGAACTGATTCCTTAATTGATTTAGAATCAGCTTATCAAGCCAGTTTGTTTTCTATTAGGTGGGTTTGCCCTGACGCTTACGCTATACCAGCTATTGCGCCCAATATTGTTAAGATTTTAAGAATAGCTTCCATACTTTTCTGTTCTATTATTTACGTTTATGATGTTTCTTACTTTTCTTAGGAGGGCTTTTTTTAAATAGGCCTGACTTCTTATGTGTGCGTTTGCTGTATTTAATACCCCAAGGATAAACCCTTTGTCCAAAGAGCACTCCGTCCTTGAAATAAGCAATCAAAGCAAAAAGACCAATGTAGCCAAAGATTGCATACAGCTTAACTGCATCCGGCGCGATAAAAGCAAAAGCAATTGTACCCGCCACTAGCAAGACAAACACACTACGCTTTGCATCCGATTCCTTCATTCATACTCTCGTAGACACATAACGAGCCTGTAGAAAAACGCCTTTTATGCGTGCATTTTTCGCGCTCTTTCTTGTTTATTTTGCTGAGTAGATGCTACCCATATCCCTTTACCATAACCCTAAATTATACGCAGTTTTAGCAACATTTCTGAGCTAAATCTTTCAATGCAATGCAAAGCGTTTTAATCGGGGTGGCGAGGTCTGCTTTGTATATGAAGCAGAGATGCGGCTCGAGGTAAAGCTACAACGGTTGTTGGTGAATAGCGGACTAAAAACTTGTGCCCAGAATTATTCCTGATCGTCAGTTAGAAGCTTCTCCTGTATACTGTTCATATACACAGCATCAAGGAAGATGCTCATGTCATCGGCAAGGAATGCCAGGTCGAGTCAAGTACCGAACTATGAACGTCATCGGCCCGAACAGACGCTTCTCTATCAATTGGTTCAGCAGCACTATCCGGTCTTTAAGTCTTCTTTAGATGACCAGGGACAAAGTTTGCCGCGTTACGTTCAGAGAGAATTCGAGGATTTTCTCCAATGTGGTCGGCTAGAGTATGGCTTTTTGCGTGTGCGCTGCGAAGATTGTCATCACGAGCGTTTGGTCGCTTTCAGCTGCAAACGGCGTGGTTTCTGCCCTAGTTGTGGCGCTCGGCGGATGGCGGAGAGTGCCGCACTTTTGGTGGATGAAGTATTTCCCGCAGAGCCTATTCGCCAATGGGTGCTGAGTTTTCCTTTCCAGTTGCGCTTTTTGCTGGCCCGTTACCCGGAGCTGATGGGCAAGGTCTTGAGCATCGTTTACCGTACACTCTCAACCCATCTGATTAAGAAAGCGGGTTTTACCAAGGCTACGGCACAAAGTGGATCGGTAACGCTCATCCAACGCTTTGGCTCCGCGCTGAATCTGAATGTACACTACCACATGCTGTTTCTCGACGGGATTTACACCGAAGACGGCCATGGTAAACAGCGCTTCCATCGGGTCAAAGCGCCGACCCACGATGAGCTGAATACCCTCGTTCACACCCTTAGCCACCGCATAGCTCGCTGCCTGGAAAAGCAAGGGCTACTCGAGCGAGATGTCGAAAATACCTGGTTGACATTGGAAGAGGCGAGGAGGATACGCTCACCCAATTACACGGCCATTCGGTCACTTACCGCATTGCCACCGGCCCCCAGCAGGGGCGCAAGGTCTTTACTCTGCAAACTTTACCGGGGCGAGAAGATAAGGCTGATGCTAGCAGCCGAGTAGCCAACCACGCAGGGTTCTCCCTGCACGCTGGCGTGATGGCCGAAGCGCATCAGCGAGATAAGCTTGAGCGCCTGTGTCGCTATATCAGTCGGCCAGCGATCTCGGAAAAGCGTCTGGCATTGATCGCCAATGGACAAATCCGCTACGAGCTCAAAACCCCTTACCGCAATGGCACTACGCATGTGATCTTCGAACTACTGGATTTCATTGCCAAGCTAGCGGCTTTGGTACCCAAGCCTAGGGTCAACCTTACTCGATTCCACGGCGTTTTTGCACCGAACAGCAAACACCGCGTTCAAGTAACACCCGCTAAGCGGGGCAAAAAGCCCGATCAATCGGAAGGTCTCGATACTGACTGGTGTGACAAGAGCCCTGCAGAGCGCCACCGCGCTATGACCTGGATGCAACGACTCAAGCGTGTTTTCACCATCGACATCGAGGTCTGTGAACACTGCGGTGGCCAAGTCAAAGTGATTGCAAGCATTGAAGACCCGAAGGTGATTGAGCTGATTCTTAATTACCTCAGGCAGAAAGCCGCTAAGGTTGACGCTGCCAAACAGCACGAATTGCCGCCAGAGCGAGCCCCGCCACTGACTCCCAGCCTGTTCGACCCATCGCAGACTCGCCTATTTAATTGACGCTCCTAAGTTCTCAATCCATGCACTGTCAGCCTTTGCGGCAGGCCGGTGGGGCAACTGTCGGCTAGAGATCCATTCGCCAGGCACTTTTCGGTCAAATCGACCAAAATACGACCTGCTTTGGGCGCTGTGAAGCTAAATTCTGGGGCTTAGGCAATAAAAATGAGCAGCAATTTCGGGTATGATACTTCAGCTTAGGGGTGAAAAGGTGCTTTACACTTCCTATACCCTGCTTTATACTTCCTATACCCTGCTTTATACTTCCTATACCCTGCTTTATACTTCCTATACCCCTAGTCAAATCGGGTCAAAAAACCGCGTAGCGTGTTGGAAAGGGACTCAACGAATGGCCTGGCTCAGACCGGCAGCCAGCCGCGGTATCGGCACATCAAGAGAACACACGGTCTTTTCGGAGAACAAAAATGACAAAACATAAGCGTCAAACCCCGGCCTTTGTCGTGCTTTTAACGCCTGTTCTGGCAACTTTGAGCCTCACCGGCTGCGGTGGCGGTGGCGGCGGTGATGGCGGCGGCAGCCCCCCCGCGGGTAGCCTCACGGCCAGCGCCGGCGATGATCAGATCACAGCCCGCGGCGCCCAGGTATCGCTGGACGGCACTCAAAGCGCCAGCTCAACCAATGCGAGCCTGAGCTATGAGTGGTTACAGGTTCGTGGCCCGGACGTGACCGGTGGCAGCGGGTCATTGACCGGCGCAACGCCCACCTTCACCGCCCCGAATGGCGTTGATACTGTTTCCTTTGAGCTTCGGGTGGGTGCCGGTAGCAGCCGCAGCGCACCGGATACGGTTCACATAAATGTGCTTGAGCACGACGGCGCGGCATTTTTTGTAGACGGCGACAACGGCAGCGACAGTAACGGCGACGGCAGTCTTACTAACCCCTTTGCCAGCATTGCTTACGCCATCAGCGAAATTTCCAGCGCCAACGTCGACATCTACGTGCGCACTCTCCCCGGTGGCTCACGCTACGACGAAACCGGATCCACCCTCAGCCCGCCGGCTGAAACCAGCCTTTACGGCGGCTATGGCGTCAATTGGGTCCGCGACCCAATCAACACTCCAACGGGCGTTGACGGCGACAGCGTCGCCGTCGAATTTGCCAACGTCTCGGCCGATACCTGGTTCTCGGGCTTTGACCTGAGCGCCGAGAGCAGCGGCAATGCCTCTGGCATCGTGAGCGGCGTCAGCACCCGCGGCGGAGCCGCGACCCTTTACATTGAAAACAACACCATCACCGCCGGCAATGTTGGTGCGGGAAGAGCTTCCGCGCCCGCAAGCAGCTATGGCTTGCGTCTGGCGGATGTGTTTGCGGTGCAGGTCCGCGGTAACGAAATTTCTGCCGGCAATGGCGGCACCGGCCAGTTCGGCGTCCAGGGCATGCGGGGAACCAACGGCAGCAATGGTTCCTCCGGCAGTGGACGCAATGCCGGCAGTGGCGGCGCTGGAGGATTCAGCAGTAACAATGCTGGCGGTTCTGGTGGGCGCGGCGGTGGCGCCTTCGGCGGCAACGGCCAACGAGGTGAAGATGGCAACTCGCTTGGCCTCTTCGATCCGGGTGGCAGTGGTGGCTCAGGCAGCAGTTCAGATACACCGGGTGGTGCCGGTGGTGGCGGTATTGGTAGCCGGGGCGGAAGCGGTGGCCGGGGTGCTGACGGCGCCGGAACCATCAGCACCGCCGGGTTCTTCCGGGGCAAAAGTGCCAACCGAGGTTCAAGCGGTTTCTACGGTACCGGCGGTGGCGGTGGCGGCGGTGGTGAAGGCGGCGTCAGCTCACTGGGTGGCGGTGGTGGTGGTGGCGGCGGTGGTGGCGACGGTGGCGACGGTGGAAGCGGCGGCACCAGCGGCGGTGCGTCCATTGGTATTTTGCTGTCAGGCGTCACCGATACACTGATTGACGGCAACACCGTTACCAGTGCAACCGGCGGTAACGGCGGCAGTGGCGGCCTGGGCGGCAGCGGTGGTAACGGCGGTAACGGCGCTCCTGGCCAAGGGGCTGACAGCGTTGGCGGTGGCGAAGCCGGAGGCCACGGCGGTGGCGGTGGCCGAGGCGGACAAGGCGGCCAGGGCGGCGGCGGTGGCGGTGGGCCTTCCTATGCCATACTGGTGGATCGCAATATCGCGCCGGTCATCTCCAATAACACCCTAGCCAGCAGCCAGGGCGGTGACGGCGGCAGCGGCGGTATTGGCGGGCGTCGGGGGGCGTCAGGCACCACCGGCGGCGACGGGGGCTCCAGCAACGCCTCGTCCAAGGCGACCGACGGAGCACCCAGCCAGGGCGGCTGGAGTTACGGCATTCTTGACCTGGCCCCAACGGATGGCCTGGTGCCGGTGCTCAGTAATAACACCATCGTCACTGGCACGGCTGGAGAGCGGGGGCAAGCCGGAAACACAAACTTCTGACGAGGCAGAAAGGTTCGGCCAATATAACCGCTGCCAAATTAACCTAACGCAAAATCACCAGCGGTTTTTTGGCTGTCGTCAGCATGCTGGTGGTGGTACTGCCCAGCAAAAACCGGCGGATTTTCGAATGGCCGTAGGCGCCCATCACCAAAATGTCGATGTTGTGCTCGTCCTGGTAACCGTGCAACACCGGCTCCACTTCACCGCTGCGAATAGCCAGGGTAATGTCAGATTCAAGCGGCGCCAGCATGGCCTCAGCTTTTTGCAGTTGGGCCCGGGCTTCGGCAGATTCGTTGCCCACCATCACCAGGTGCAGTGGCATACCTTTTAGCACATTGCTGGCGGCCAGATGCTCTACGCCACGAAAAGCCGTGGCACTGCCGTCAAAGGCCAGCATGGCGCTTTTCGGGGTTTTGAACTCATCCGGCACCAGTAAAATCGGCCGGCTCATGCTGCGAATCACGGTTTCCAGCTGGCTGCCGATGCGTTGTTCAAGATCGGAGCTGCTTTCGCCGTGCAGGCCCATCACCAGCAACCGGATGTCCGGCTGCATGGCCAGCAAAGACTCAGATAAGTCTCCGTGGCGCTGGCGTTTTTTCACGGCGGTGACGCCCGCAGCGGCCAGGCGGGCCTCGGCGTTGTCGAGCATGTGGTGGCCGTGCTCCAGCGCCAGCTTGGCGCGTTTGCGGTCGAGTTGGGCTAACTCATCGAGCAGCTGTTCACGGCTACCCAGCCCCAGGGTGCCCGCCAGGTCGGGCTCTGAAGGGTAACGATCTTCATCCAGCACGTGCAGCAACGTGAGCGGCGAATTCATGTGAACGCTGGCCCAGGCGGCGTAATCGCACACAGCAGGCGCGGCAGCCGAGCCGTCAATACAGGCAACAACCCGGAGTTCGTCCTGAGCGGTGGCCGTTTCAGAATTTTGCATGATTAGTGCCCCATCAACTGGTCAATGCCTTCTGGTTTATCATGAACACCAAACCGGTCCACGATCGTGGCGCTGGCTTCGTTCATCCCGATCACTTCCACATCCGCGCCCTCACGGCGGAACTTGATCACCACTTTATCGAGCAGGTGGCGAAAGACGAGAACGGCGATTTTTTTAAACAAGACCTAAAAGCCGCAGGCGTAGACACCGATAACGATGCTAAGCACGAAGGCATTACCGGTAAGTGTTTGGTCATGATTACGCCAGATGCGGAGCGTACGATGAACACCTATCTTGGCATCAGCGAAACCTTGAGCCCTGAGGACATCAATGAAAGCGCCTTAAAAGACTCCGAGTGGGCTTACATTGAGGGCTATCTCGTGACCTCTGAGACAGGTTGCGCCGCTGCGATTAAATCACGCGAAATCGCAGAGCAATCAGGCGTAAAAACCGCACTCTCACTTTCTGATCCGGGGATGGTGGAATATTTTCGAGACGGTCTTAGTGACATGATTGGGAATGGCGTTGATCTATTGTTTTGTAACAAAGACGAAGCACTCGGTTGGACCAACACTCAAACTGTTGAAGCAGCAGCCGACGCAATGAAGCAACATGCTAAAAGCTTTGCCATCACGCTTGGCAAAGACGGCGCCATCGTCTTTGACGGAGAGACTCTAACCCATGTGGAAGGTGCAAGCGCAAAAGCAATTGACACTAACGGCGCAGGCGATATGTTTGCAGGTGCGTTTCTCTACGCGCTAACACATGGACAAAGCTACCCAGAAGCCGCGCGCCTTGCCAATCAAGCCGCAGCCAGAGTAGTAAGCCAGTTTGGCCCTCGCTTACGCGCCGAGCAACATGCTGAGCTGCTTGCCTAAATAGCAAACACGAAAATCTCGGCCTGACTTCACGACGAACACATAAGTGAGGTTTGGCCCTGATATCGCTCCGCACGGATATTTCTCGGCGCTGGTATTTCTCGGCACGGGCACCATCGATCTTCATTCTTTGGTTGTGAAAGGAATACGTGGCCGCACCATGAAAGCATAATTTGACCAAAGTCATCACGCCCTCAAAAGGCTAATCTAAACCATATCGGAACATTGCCTTTGAGAGAATAGCGGGCTAAGAATCTAACAAACCGTCGCTTCGGCTGACACCAATAAGCGGACATGTTCCCCGTAGCAAGATCAAAACAGCTGTTGGTGATTAGCAGACCTCAGTGAGTAGATCTCGCTTTATTGCCGTCAAACGGAAATCGGGCATGTAAGGTTACAGCCTTTAAATGAGCCGTTTTACCGCTTAAACCTTCGCAGTCCTGTGAAACATAGAATCGCTGAGCCAAATAGGAAAGCGGCAGGCGGCACTGGGACTGGTGCAGGTACCTCAGAAATCAAATTTCCGTCGAAAGAAGCGGTCAACCCATAAGACGAATAAGCGGATGCAAAACCCCATTCGCTGGTTGTCGTACTGGTTCTTGCAACCAGTCTATAATGAGTGTCGCTGGATAAAAAAATGCTCTCCGAAAAGCTCAACGATGAGTACCCGCTTAGATCTCCATCTGAGTAAGGCTGCACTCCCAGATAATAGAGATTTGTAACTGAACTGCCGGAAATTTCTTGGACCGAAACAGAAGCGAGGTCGCTGCCGAAAGAGCCCTTATCTTCGGCATTTAGCCATCCTTGAATATTTAGGATTGAAGAGGTATCCGTATAAAAAGTTACGTCGAAAATTGAGTCTCTGCCATTGTAAGCTTTAGATGTCGGATCATACATGCTGTCACCACGTCCATAGCTGTTCTCAATGTCTGGTCCAGCTAGAAAAGTACCCGTAGCGAGAGAACTAGTAACTAATTTTGACATTGAAATGCTGTCGTTAACGACAATATTGATACGGTTGTCATCAGTTACTGTAATTCCAGAAAAAGCATGAGCTGAAAAAAGTAGGAATATATAGATAAAAATGAACTGCCGTAATCTCATTACTCTTCTCCTTGAGCAATTTGAATAAGCCATTTGGGATGCGCGCTTATTATTTCGAATATACCCCAAGTTTGAATGGCAGATATTTCAGTTTAATTTCCAATTTATTAATCCGTAGGACAATTTTGAGTCGCCCAAATTCTTGCTAATGGGCGTCTTACATGCGGACTTTCTAGCCCTTTAAAACAATGGATTCCCGCCTTCGCGGGAATGACGAGTGTAGTGGTGAATTGAGCCTTTTGAGATAAATATCAAAAGTCGTTTAAAGTCCGCTTTTCTCACAAAACCAATATGAATCTAACAACCCTCTGATGTCTGCTTTGGTGTGTTAACCGAAGCGATGGCCTCGTAACTCTTTAGTCTGCTTCTGTTAAGGATTATCGGGAGCCTGCTCAACACCTATGCTGCTTGGCTCTTCGTAGATCTGTGTAACATTCATGGTGCCATATTCAGGCCGCCACAATAAAACAGTATGCTGTTTCTGAAGCCATTGAATGAACGATAGCCTTTAGCATTTGCTTTGACGGTTTGAATCT
>Ga0316208_1003975_pt1 | contig 10140 bp, 8 predicted proteins | sample 3monopyrite_MG_FD_204944 | JGI IMG/M metagenome (GOLD analysis project Ga0316208, IMG submission 204944) | Microbial mat bacterial communities from mineral coupon in-situ incubated in ocean water Damariscotta River, Maine, United States -... | ecosystem: Environmental > Aquatic > Marine > Coastal...
GCCATCCGCTGCGCCCTCAATAAGCCCCGGAATATCAGCCACCACAAAACTACGGTCCATCGAAACACTGACGACGCCGAGATTAGGAATCAATGTCGTAAAAGGATAATCAGCAACCTTCGGTCGTGCCGACGAAATCGAGCGAATCAGCGTGGATTTACCAGCATTAGGCATGCCCAGCAAACCGACATCCGCGAGCAACTTCAACTCCAGATGCAAAGTACGCAACTCCCCGGGCGAACCAGGCGTCACCTTGCGTGGCGCACGGTTCGTGCTAGTTTTAAAACGAATATTGCCCATGCCATGGAAACCACCCTTGGCCACCAACAATCGCTGACCAGGCTTGAGCAGCTCACCCATCACTTCTTCCGTATCGCTATCCATGACGATAGTACCCACCGGCACTCTGACAAGCTGATCATCTCCGCTTTTACCGGTACAGTTATTGCCTTGCCCTTTTTTACCATTTTCGGCGTTATATCGCCGAGAATTACGGAAATCTACCAGCGTATTCAGATTTTCATCCGCCACTGCAAAGACATCGCCACCATCGCCACCGTCACCGCCATCAGGACCACCAAAAGGGATGTACTTCTCGCGACGAAAACCCATGCAGCCGTTGCCACCGTCACCGGCTTTTACAATAATCTTGGCTTCATCTACGAATTTCATAACAATATATTTACTGAGATGCCTTTTGGCACCTCTCTTTCGGGTTTACTCACATCACAAAAAAAAGCCCCGTTCGAGAACGGGGCTTGCATATAACTAAAACGTTCAAGGCAGATCAATGAGCAACGATACTGACATATTTACGTTTTTTCGGACCCTTAACTTCAAACTTAACAATCCCTGACTCTTTAGCAAATAGAGTGTGGTCATGACCACAGCCAACATTTACTCCAGGATGAAAACGCGTACCACGCTGCCTGACTATGATATTTCCTGCCAGTACATCTTCACCACCGTAGCGCTTAACACCCAGTCGTTTAGACTCTGAATCACGTCCGTTACGGGTACTACCGCCAGCTTTTTTATGTGCCATTGCTGTTTCCTACCTTATCTTTAATACGTTTCTTTCTAGCGAGATTTACTTCGCAGAAATTCCAACTATTCTCAACTCAGTGTAAGACTGCCTATGTCCCATCTGACTACGAGAATGCTTACGACGACGAAACTTAACAATTTTGATCTTCTTGCCACGACCCTGCTCTTGAACAGTAGCCGTCACCTTACCACCCGCAACATAAGGCGCGCCGATCTTAACGTCGTCGCCATCGGTTACCAGCAGTACCTGATCGAAGTCGACGGATGCGCCTTCTTCCAATTCTAATTTTTCAACCCGCAGAACATCACCTTCCGCAGCTCGGTATTGTTTGCCACCTGTAACGAATACAGCGTGCATAATCAGACTCCAAAAATTACTCTCAAAACAGTGAACGGAGCATTTTAACGCCTACAATTCGATCCGTCAAACCTTTCCTGACTTGTTATCTACCACCGATCAATTCTACAATCGGACATTATGATAACCACAGAGCGAACACAGCCCACCGTGAGCCTAGCAAGGAAGAAAAACAGCACCATCATGGACATAAACGCCATTCGCCAACTCGTCTCCGAAGATACGCAATCGGTCGACCAGCTGATACATCAACGCCTGAAATCTGAAGTCGTCCTCGTCAATCAGCTCGGTCGCTACATAGTCAATAGCGGCGGCAAACGCCTACGCCCACTGTTAGTTCTAATCAGCGCCGGCACATTTGGCTATAGCGGTAAGCAGCATATCAATCTCGCCGCTATTATCGAATTCATCCATACCGCGACACTGGTTCACGATGACGTCGTCGATGCCTCCGAGCTGCGCCGCGGCAAAGAAACCGCCAACAGCATCTGGGGCAATGAAGCCAGCGTACTGGTCGGTGACTTTCTCTACTCCCGCGCTTTCGAAATGATGGTTGAAGTCGGTGAAATGCGCATCATGGAAATCATGGCGCGCGCCACCAACGTCATCGCCGAAGGCGAAGTCCTGCAACTGCTCAACTGCAACAACCCTGATACCAACGAACAGCATTATTTGGAAGTCATCCGCTGCAAAACCGCCAAACTATTTGAAGCCGCCTGCCAGCTAGGCGCAGTTTTATGCCAGCGCAGCGCAGCCGAAGAACAGGCCATGAAAAGCTACGGCATGCATCTTGGCACCGCCTTTCAATTGGTGGATGACATTCTTGATTACAGCGCCTCCAGCGACGTCATCGGCAAAAACATCGGTGACGACCTCGCCGAAGGCAAACCGACACTACCGCTTATCTACGCCATGCAAACCGGCACCACCGAGCAAGCCGTACTGATACACGCCGCCATCGAAGAAGGCGGGCATGACCATATCGACGCCGTTATGAAAATCATCGCCGCCACCGACGCGCTCAGCTACACCTCTCAAGCCGCGGAAGCGGAAGCAAAAAAAGCCGCCGACGCCATTATTGATTTCCCTGACTCACCGTACAAAGACGCCCTGCTGGCACTGACTCAATTCGCAGTAAAACGCACATATTAAATCAATTCGAGACTAATTAGCCTACTAGCAGTCCACCCTTTATCGGCAGAAGCGCTCCCTTCTAACGCCGCGACACATGAGCAAGCGCCTCACGAACATCAAGTTCACGCGTTCCGTTGCCGGTACGTATAAAATACCGGGGTAACTTGCCATCCACACAGTACACAGGCTCAGCAGATGGCTCTACGATGATACGACAAACATCTTGTTTATCTATTTGGTAAAAAACACTATGCACTAATGCGCAAAGATCCCCGCCCAAACAAGTTTTTACGATGTTTGTAATACACTGCTCAAATCCATCACGATCTTTTTGTTTGAGCGTCTGATAATCATACGACAACCCGATAATATCACCGCCGTCAGAGACACCAACCAGCAGACTTCCGCCCTTGTGATTCATGAAACCCGCGATCGTTTTCGCAATCACGCCTTCAAGTGCACGGTTTGGTTTGCCTTGTTTGTGATCCCAGCGCACCGAGGACTTAAACTCAAGGTATTCGCTTTCTCCGCCTTTAATTAACAACGGCATGTCTTCAGCAAGCTCTTTTTCGAGATATCGAACTGTTCGATGCTGCTTAACGATAGCAAGATGATACAACGCAAACCAGAACCCTATACCACCGCCTATCAGACCAAAAACCGCACTCATAGGAACCATTTCTATGGAGAAGGAAGTTTCCAATCGCATACTCAGAAATTCCCACAGACTATTCACATCTGCCGACATCGTATCTTTAAATTCAAACCAATAGACTGCCTTGGTCAGGGGATGCAGAACAATTATTCCAATTACGGCACCCAGCAACAAATGACGCATAATTGACCATAGGTTAGAAGGCACCGCCTTCATGACTCACTGCATCCAATTATGCAGCCCACCTTATTCTCGCTATCACAAACTGAAAATGCTTCCGCCGAATCATCACTAACACCATCAAACAATAACATTACCTGGATATCCTTATATTTCTTACCCGATTCAAACGTGATCTATAGCCCATTGATAAACCTTCTACCGCACAGTCAAGCCTGCCCACAAAGGGCTTGTTAAAAACATTCACAGTAGCTTGCTCAATCTCACCCAGAACCTGATCCTCCATAATGCTCTGCGGTAAGACTGAGCGCATCTAAAAAGAGTTAACCTATCACTATCACTCAGCGTTCTGCTGCTGCGTTTATCGAACAGATACAGCCTGCCACAAGCCCAAACCAATCATTCACTATAACAACTATATGTTTGCCTCAGCTCTCGTGGAAAGCTCTATCAGAACCCCGCTTCCACCTGCAATGTCAGCACACTGTCATCAGTAGCCGAGGTTGGACCACTCCGATCCCAGTATTCGATAAACCCGCGCGCATTTTCAGCAAAATAGTAGGCAAGCTGTAGAGTAACTTCATCGTAATTATCCTGACCATTATTTTGCTCATAGCTATCCAAGCGCAACAACGGCACAAAAGATGGGCGGCCATTCTCCATGAAGGTATAACGTGCTTCCACATAAGTGGCGTTATTGTCCTCCTCCGCTACAGCAGTACTATTATCATCTGTAGTTTTTAACAGCGCCCCCATCAAACGAATATTGCCAATATCTGCCTGAGCATCTAAACCGGTACGGGTAAAATCACGATCCACAGTACAATTCACATTTGTTGCCTTGGCCTTGCAGGTGCCACTGATCGCAGTCAGCCCAACCATTGTCTCCGGCGCAACATCCATGGCCAGCCGACCGGTGAGCGCGTCACTGTCTTCACCCTCATTATCCCCTGAGACACCACTAATACTTACGCTGTAAAAAAGCTTCTCAATGGGCCTGCCATAAAGAGTGATATTTTGCCGGGCATCGCGCAAACGCCCTTTCGCATCTGCTTCACCAAATGCCTGGTTGTATACTGAGGCACGATTGCGAGTCAGCTTACGCGCATCACTGTATACATCATAAGGATCACTGCCAGTAATCCCTCCCCAGGAAAGCTGGAGGTTAGCCGCTGCGCTAGGGTGATAACCCATGGCGGCAGATTTCACTTCAACATTGAACCCCTCTTCATCTTCAGCCTCTAATTCAAACCAACCTGAAAAGTTATTGGCCATGCTCCCCGCGACCATGACTTCCACCTCATGCAGCGCACGTATTTTCTTATCACCGTTATCACTTTTTTCATAGGGGCGGCCCTTAATAAATGCGGTCACCGGCAACGTCTGATCCCAGTCCATAAACCCAGGCTTTTCATCTCTGGTGAGACGATAACCGTTTTCCTTAAATGTACGGCCCGTGGCATTCAATGCAGGCCAGGCACTGTGACAACTACTGCATTCGGCTTGATATTTTCGAGCAAAGGCAGGAATCGCCTGTACAGCATTGCTGAACATAATGCCCACCAACAACAGTGACATCGCCATCAACGTCACACTTGTGCGTCCTGAGATGTTAACGGTTTTCATACGATCGCATTTTCTTTTCATTTTTCGTTCCCCTCACTTGATTATTTTTATTGCCACCAACCCACTAAAAACTATTCAACTGCTGCTTAAATTGTATTCAAATAACGACTCATTGTTTTGCTAACAGATAGGCAACCAATGCATCTACCTGCTCACCAGTCAGTTTGCTTTCATAACTGGGCATAGCATTGCGCCCTTTTGTGATGGCCTTGCGCAGGACTTCCGCTTCTTGACTCATGGTTTTTACTGCAGGGCCAAACTTCTTTTTGTCAACACTGTGACATAAAGAACACTTTTTCTTGAAAAGTTGCTGGGCATCAGGCACTTCAGTGGCAATAACTGGCGTTGCTGTTGCACCAATGAGCAATGATATGAACAGTAATGTTTTACATTTCTTTATTTTAGGCATATATCCTCCCTTTCATTTTAAATAGCATCTCGTGCAAGCTACATCTATTTATATTATTTTTATATCTAATCCGAACCAACACACTTCATACAACACGTTCCTTATTAAAAATATTATCTTGGCAATTCATCACTATTATCAAAACAATATCAACACCGATTATTGAGCGCTGTCGCTTTTAGGAAAAACCTGAATGCCAAGAAGGATAATAAACCAATTTTCGTTGACTTCTTTACCATGTAAATTTGCTGCCTCCGCATGTGAGACAATAAATATTTATAAAAACCACTTCAAGTATATTCGCTCAATCCTAAAACCTGAGTGCAAGACACAGGTCAAGACTTTTATAAGCTTAATGATTTTTCCGCTTACCTAAAATGCATAGCACCAACTATTGGTCAACATCTGCTTCAAATCCCAAACCCATTACAGAGAGATATATCCACTCTCAATTATTTTTGTAAGGCTCACGCCAACCTTGCGACTAAGCATTGTTACCCCATAATAATTAAGGAGGAGTGCAATGCCTACAATCCGAATCATGCAAATTCTGGTCTTATCCTTTGGATTGGCAATGGGAGGAATCTCTCACGCAGACATGTCGATGAAAATGAGCACAGCTAATAACCCTTGTGCCAACAAACACCACAACCCCTGTAACATGAAAAATAAAAATCCTTGCAACCCATGTTCTATGAAGAACAAGAACCCCTGCGACATGAAAAACCCTTGTAACAAGAAACACGACAATCCCTGTAATATGAAGAGCAAAAATCCTTGCAACCCATGCTCTATGAAAAACCCTTGCGACAGCAAACATCACAACCCTTGCAACATGAAGAGTAAAAATCCATGCGCATCATCCTCCGCCTCAGATACTATCGACCCTGAAAGAATAAAACGCCCTACGGGCACAACGCTTTATTCCAAAGCATCTACATCTGAACTTAGCAAAGTAGGCGAAAAACTTTTCAAAGATAATACGCTGAGCGGGAATGGCCTATCTTGTAATAGCTGCCACGCCACTGACCACCTGTTTAATGAAAGTTTCGCCAAACCTTATCCGCACAAAGTCAGCATGACAAAACAAAGAGCCGGGTTGAACATTGTAGATGCCGATGAATTTATTCAGTTTTGCTTAATTGCCCCAATGGCATCAGACACATTGCCATGGGAATCAAAAAAACTGGCGGCTTTAACAGCCTATGTTAAAGAGGTAAAACAAAAAAGCTTTATCCAAATGGCCCGGGCCAACCCCTGTTATTTTAAACAAAAAACAGCAAGCAATCCCTGCACGAGCAAAAACCCCTGCAACATGAAAAATCCTTGTTCACAACGCTAGATATCGCTATAGATTAAATCGAGAAAAACTAAACAACTCTACACTTTCATCAACCTCCATGACGTTTACAGGTAGCACGTGAAAATTGGGCATCTCTTTCTCACTATCGCTGTATTCATAGTCTTGCAGCTTAGCCAGCATGTAATTGCTGACGCCCAACTTAACGATCACGAAACAGATTTTCTAAAACGCCACTGGCCAGAAACCATTCCGCTACAAGGTAATCCACCCGCAACTTTTTCAAAACTGGAAGCCTCACTTGAACCCATAAACTGTGGTTCATGCCATATTCAACAATACCGTGACTGGCAAACCACACTGCATTCAAAAGCAATGGGGCCGGGGCTACTGGGACAATTGGAAGAAATGGTGGATTCAGACCCAGAATCTGCACGCATGTGTTGGCGTTGCCATACCCCCCTGGCCGAACAGCAGGACAAACTCCTCTCCAAAGACGGTTGGCAAAACAATCCAGCATTCAATAAACAATTACAACTTCAAGGGCTGGTCTGCGCCGGCTGTCATGTGCGCAACCACCAGCGCTTTGGACCACCAAAAAAACAACAACCTGAACCATCTGAAAAAATAAGTAACACCTTGCCATCTAACACTCCCGACAACAGTCCTCACAATAGTTTTACTGCTGAAACAGCCTTTAGCAAGTCCGCCTTTTGCAAAGGCTGCCACCAGTTTGGTGAAAATGATTACAGCCTAAATGGCAAGCTAATTGAAAACACCTACAACGAATGGTTAGCCAGCGACTACCCGGCCAAAGGTGTGCAATGTCAAACCTGTCATATGCCCGAACGGCGCCATCTTTGGCGTGGTATACATGACCCGGACATGGTCAAACAGGGTGTGACTATTAACGTAGACACCGGCCAGACTCAGTACAATAAAGGTGACACCCTTGACGCCAAGATCAGCATTAAAAACAGTGCTGTCGGCCACTACTTCCCGACCTATCTCACGCCAAAAATTGAAGTGCAGGCTTATCTTGCAGATGCCGAAGGTGTTATCGCTCAGGAAACTTTACAACAGGCTATGATTGGTCGCGAAGTAACGCTGGACATAAGCCAGGAACTTTTCGATACACGTATTCCACCAGGCGAAACGTTGACGATTAACTATAAACAAAAAGTCACCTCCAACAATATGCAGCTGCATGTTGAAATAACGGTTTACCCTGATCATTTCTATACCCGGTTTTACGAATCCGCACTTCGTTATGGCAGCACCGACGGTGAAAATAAATACATTAAACAAGCGCTCAAAGATTCACAGAACTCCTCTTTCATCCTGTATGAAAAAGACATCCCACTTGCTGCCAATAAAGCCGTTATAGAATTAGAAAGACTTAAGCCATCTCAGCTCAGTGCCAAACCTGCCATCAATGTCAGTCAAAAACCAGACTGGAATGCCAAACAGATTCAATGGTTCGATTACGAGAAAGGCTTGAAATACGCCAAGCAAAATAACAAACCTATTATGCTTATTTTTTATGCTGACTGGTGCCCCACCTGCCACGCCTATAAAAATATTTTTTACGATGCCCGGATAGTAGCGCAGACCCAGAATATGGTCATGATTCGTATCAATGTGGAGCAATTCCCAAAACTTGCTAGCCGCTACAACGATGATGGCGAGTATGTACCGCGTATATACACCCTAAATAAGCAGGGCATGCAAACCAACAATTTATTTGAACACCGAAACTATCCAAAGCACTTTATTCGCGCGGATGCCACTGATACATTCCTATCCCTCATGCTTCACACGCAAGCCACAAGCCTTCCAAGCAAACCCTAGCATTTACTACATATTTCAAATTTTCCCCAAGCAATCAAAACCCAACCGATCAACTGTAAAACCCTCTTTGAAATTTAGCTGTTAATTTCATCACCATAATCTCCAGATAAAAAGTAAATTTGCCGATATGCTGAAAAGGGATTCATCCTGACAAAACCAGAGAAGACATGACATAGCGAAAACCGATGGAAACTAGCCACACAACTGAAAATACAAAATCGCAACCGGAGCATAATTCCGAAGTGAGCAATGAAACGCGTTTTCACGAAACCTGGAAACCACTTCAGTATCTCAACATCTATCGCCTCAGCCTGACATTGCTAATCGTTACACTCAATGCCACCGACTTAACACCCAGCCCGCTGGGCATTCACAACCCGCAAATGTTTCAGAACATTTGCCTGATTTATCTCGGCATCAGCGCGCTTAATGCCTTTGGTATTAACTACCGATGGCCATCATTTCAAATTCAGGTACACCTGCATGTGCTGTCTGACATCACGGCCATCAGCCTGTTAACGCATGTCAGTGGCGGCGTTGAAAGCGGACTGAGCATTCTGTTAATTGCCAGCATTGCCGGTGCAAGCATGTTGACCACAAGGCGCACCGCAATTTATTTTGCTGCCATTGCCGCCATTGCCGTACTTGGCGAACAAGTCTTTTCCACACTGAAAGATAGCCACCCCGTGGCAGGTTACACTCAGGCGGGCCTGCTCGGTGCAGCCTTTTTTGCCACTGCTCTGCTCGCACACACGTTAGCCAGCCGTCTACGCGAAAGCGAAGCCCTTGCAGAAAAACGCGGCATTGATCTTGAAAACATGGCGCAGCTGACTGAATATATTATTCAGCGCATGCAAACCGGCATCATGGTCATCGACAGCCATCACAAAATCAGATTAATCAATGAATCCGCCTGTCACCTACTTGACCTGAACAACGAAAACATTTCTGGAAAAGTACAGAAACTTGCTCCAGAGCTGGCTGCTCAGCTTGAAAATTGGTGGACCTCATCGTCCTATCGCTCACCCATTATTCGTACCAACGACACATCACCTGAAATACAACCGCGATTCGCCAGACTTGGCAAATCATTATCCTCAGGCACGCTGATTTTTCTGGAGGATACCGCGTCCATGTCACAACAGGCTCAACAGCTAAAACTCGCTTCACTGGGCAGGCTAACCGCCAGCATCGCACATGAAGTTCGTAATCCGCTCGGCGCCATCAGCCATGCCGGCCAGTTATTGGCTGAATCCAACAACCTCGATACGGCTGACAGTCGCATGACAGAAATCATTCAAGAACAATCTCAACGTGTAAATACAATCATAGAAAATATTTTACAACTTAGCCGCCGCGACCCTTCTTACCCTGAAGAACTGCTTTTAATGCCCTGGCTTACGCAGTTTATCGACGAATTCTGTAACAGTAACCACATCACAGCCGATACCATTAACATGAGTTTTCAAACAGAACAGCTGATTGTTCGTATCGATACCAGTCAATTACATCAGGTGATGTGGAACCTGTGTCAAAACGGCCTGCGTCATGGACTGGCGAACAACAATTCACAGCTCGAC
>Ga0316208_1003976_pt1 | contig 10139 bp, 10 predicted proteins | sample 3monopyrite_MG_FD_204944 | JGI IMG/M metagenome (GOLD analysis project Ga0316208, IMG submission 204944) | Microbial mat bacterial communities from mineral coupon in-situ incubated in ocean water Damariscotta River, Maine, United States -... | ecosystem: Environmental > Aquatic > Marine >...
TAGTCGCGAATCGCCACCTGCTTGAGCTCGTGGACTTGGGATCGCGCTTGCCCAAGGCACGCCGCCAATTCGAAGAAGGCAAACTGCGGGAAGCTCTCGGCACCATCCTGCCTTTGGCTGAGGTCGATGCCACCTTTGATCAAAGAGTGCGCGATGCCCGCCAGCTGCGCGATGAAATTGAAGCTCTTGGTGCGGAACTCCCCGTACAAGCAGAAGCTGCGGAGCAAAATGGCTATCCATTGCTCGCTCGCGCGTTGCTCCTGAAGGCCGAGGAAGAATTTCCCGGCACCGGCATTGCCGACCTCAGCGCCTCACGCCGCCGTCGTTTAGAGCGCACCGGGGATTACCGCGATGCCAAGAAAGCGTGGAGTCGCTTGGAACGCGCCGCCAAGGAAGGCGAACGTGGCGGAGACGTGCTCAAGATCGATGGCTACCTCAGCGAGGCCTCGACCACGAGCACCTGCGCCGAGATTCAGGAAGCCATCCAAGAATTACGCCGGACCCTACAAGAGTCCGGCGCAAAGTCCCTGCGGGCTAGCCTGCAGGAGTTAGAGCCCTCGGTTTAGAGGGCTCGTCGTGGGCGCGATTTAGATCTGGCCTAAGGTCTTCTCGCTGATTTCCAGGGCGCGATCAACGTCGGCCTGAGTCACTGCGAGGTGTGGACGGAAACGCACCGTGCGGTCGCCGCTACCAAGTCCCATCATGCCGTTTTCCATGGCCTTAGACAGGAACTGATCGCGGTCGCCACCACTTGGCAGATCGAAGGCCATGATCAAACCAAGGCCGCGCACATTGCTGACGCCGCCAAAGCGACCGGCAATCGCCTTCATGCCGTCGAGCCAGTATTGGCCCTGGGCCGCAGCATTGGCGGTGAGATTCTCGTCGCGAACGACTTCGAGCACGCGCGTCGCGCGCACCATGTCGACCAAGTTGCCACCCCAAGTGGAGTTGATGCGACTCGACTTCTCGAAGCAGTTGTCCGGCACCTCATCGATGCGTGGACCAGCAATGATGCCGCACTGCTGCGACTTTTTGCCAAAGCTAAACACGTCTGGGGTCACGCCGTAATGCTCGAATGCCCAAGGCTTGCCACTGGCGAAGTAACCCGTCTGCACTTCGTCGAGCAGGAACAGGCAATCATACTTTTCGCAACGAGCTTGCAGGCCTTGCAAGAACTCCGGGCGGAAGTGACGGTCGCCACCTTCACACTGGATGGTCTCAATCAAGACACCGGCGATGTCATCGCCGTGCTCGGCAAAAGCGGCATCGATGTGGGCGAAGCACTCTTCTTCCTTGGCGACGTGAGCGGCCAAATCCGCACCATCGAGAGGGAACTTGACCGAAGGCGCCGAAATGCGTGGCCAATCAAACTTCGGGAAGTAATCGACCTTGTCTGGCAAGGTGTTGGTCAGCGACAAGGTGTAGCCGGAACGACCGTGGAAGGCTTTTTCGAAGTGGAGAATCTTGGTGCCGACATCGGCGTCGATTCCTTTGGCGCGATTGCGCCGTACCTTCCAGTCAAAGGCAACTTTGAGCGCATTCTCTACGGCCAATGCACCGCCTTCGACGAAGAACATGTGCTTGTAGCCTTCGGGCACGGCGACTTCGCCCATGCGCGCGACGAACTCCGCCATTTCGACGGTGTACAAATCCGAATTCGCTGGGCGGTTACCCACCACATGGTTCAGGCTTTGCAGCCAATCCGAATCCAACAACGCAGGATGATTCCAACCAATCGGGGTGGAACCGAAACAACCGAAGAAGTCGAGGTACTCGCGTCCGCTACTGCTATCGACGAGGTTGGCGCCTTTCGATTTCTCAAGGTCGAGGACGACGGGGTATCCGTCGGCCAAAATCCAACGGCGCAACTCTTCGTGCACCTGTTTGGGATCAATCCAATGCTGGGTGGTGGTGGTCATGTACTTATGGGTTGGTTACCGGGCCTTGCACTCCAAAGGCAATCGGAGCGAAGTCCGGCGAACCGTTCTCTGCAAGCAGAGGGTTTTCCTCGACGGTGCCGAGGATGAGAATGGGCAATGGCGCATTGAGCGCCTGATTGAGCACGGGGCTCAAACTGAGATGATTGAGCAGAGCAGGTCGGGAATCCTGGCCGCCAAAAACGAGGCAGGCACCGCGATCAGTGAGCACCCGAATCGCGACACGCAACTCCTCGGCGGAAAGGTTCTCGATGGGGTCAGCCTTTTCCATGCGCTTGCGCAGCGCCTCAAGAAAGGCCGCCTGGCGGGTTTCCGGGATCAAGGCCAGCACGGGCAGGCCGGCGCGCCAATGCTCCTTCCAGTAGGCATACAACCGCTCCGCCAGCTGCGCCGTGGGCGCAGTGGAGTCCAGCACGAAGACCTCCCGTGGAGGCGAGCTGGTGGCAGTAGAATGATGCTTGGACATGAGCGAGGGAAACCCTAGCGATCCGAATGCCGCGGTGCCGCGGTTGCGCTTTCCGCGCCGTGCCCGCGTGCGTCTGCAGCGCGAGTATGCCCATGTGTACAGGGCGGGTGGCCGCGCAAGGGGCCGCTTCATTCTAGTCGTTGCCGCCGCTTCCTTGAACCCCCCTCCCAAGGGCCCTGAGCCACGGCTAGGCCTCTCAGTGGGCCGCAAGTACCACCGCCATGCCGTCAAGCGCAATCGCGCCAGGCGCGTCCTACGCGAGGCCTTCCGCCTCGCCCGTCCTCACCTCCCCGCCCTCGACTACATATTGATCCCACAAATGGGTCAAATGGACTGGAACGCCCAGGAAGTTGCGCGGGAATTGCAGAAATTAGCGGCCAAGGCGCAGCGAAAATACGAGGTCAAATGCGCCGCGTCCTAATCGCCTGCGTCCGCGGCTACCGCCGTGTCCTCAGCCCCATGCTTGGGGGCAGCAAGTGTCGCTTTACGCCTACTTGCTCGCAGTACTCCATCGAAGCCTTGGAAGTACACGGCAGCATCAAGGGATTCGCCCTGACCATCTGGCGGCTGTTACGCTGCCAACCGTTGTGCCGTGGTGGCTTTGACCCGGTGCCTCACAAACACAAACCAGACCATACGGATTCATGCTCTTAGCACTCCTCCTCTTGACCCCCGCCGCGCAAACACAGGTGCGGCCCGCGCAGGAAGGTCCAACCTTCCAAACGCCGCAGGCCGAAGCCGGCATGCCACAGGCGGAATCTCTCCGCATGGCGGAAGAGGTGCACTTTGGCGCCATTCGCCGCCTCACCACCGAAGGCGAGAACGCCGAAGGCTACTTCAGCTGGGGTGGCACGCGCATCACTTATCAAGCCACGATTGGTGGTTACCCCTGTGACCAGATTTACGATCTGGACTTGCTCTCGGGTGCACGCCGCCTGGTCTCGACCGGCACTGGCCGCACGACTTGTAGCTTCTTCATGCCCAATGACGAGGGCATCGTGTTTGCCAGCACCCACGCTGCCGACGACAGCTGCCTCCCCCCCGCCGATTTCTCGCGCGGTTATGTGTGGAAGATTTATCCGCAGTACGACATTTACGTACGTGACCTCAAGAGCTGGGAGCTGAAGCCTTTGGCGCCTGCCGACGGCTACGACGCCGAAGCCGTGGTTGCCCCCGATGGCAGCAAGATTGTGTTCACCTCTCGCCGCAATGGCGACCTCGACATCTACACCATGAATGTGGACGGTACCGAAGTCACGCAACTCACCAATGAGCTTGGCTATGACGGTGGACCTTTCTTCTCGCCTGATTCGAAGCGCATTGTTTACCGCGCTTACTACCCGCAGACGGAGTCGGAGCGTGACAAGTACCAAGCTTTGCTCGATGACGATTCCATCGAGCCGATGGCTCTGCAGCTCTACGTGATGAATGCCGATGGCAGCAACAAAGTCCAGGTCACCGATAACGGCGCCGCCAACTTTGGCCCTTACTGGCACCCCAATGGTCGCCAGATCATCTACTGCTCCAACCAAGAGTCGGCTTCGGGCCGCGACTTCGATTTATTCCTGATTGGAGACGACGGCAGCAACAATGAGCGCATCACCTACAACCCGTCCTTTGACGGCTTCCCGATGTTCAGCGCCGACGGTCGCAACTTAATCTTTGCTTCGAACCGCGCCAACCAATCGCCGCGCGACACCAATCTGTTTATGGCAGAGTGGCTGGATGAAGCGCAGGCACCTCGGCAGGACTAAGCGCTAGCCGTTGTCGGCGGCGGAACGGGCGGTGGCGCTGAGCCACCGCCTTTTTTCTTGGACTGCTCGAGGAAGTAGCCCAAGGTGCCCAGGGCAAGCACCACAGCCTCGACCGCCCACATGATGTAGAGCGAAATCGCGACGCCGCTAATGAAGCCGTAGTTGTGCAGGCCCACGTTGAGCAGGTTCACTCCCCACCACGACATGCTGACGACAATGCCGCCCAGAATGGCCATGTTGGCCATGCCACGTTCACGGATATAACCACCCATCCGTGCATGCAGAATGAGCAGCATCCACAGCACAATCAGGAGCGCACCATTTTCCTTGGGATCCCAGCCCCAGAAGCGGCCCCAACTATCGTTGGCCCAAACTCCACCCATGATGGTGCCGAACAGCGAGAACAGCAGGCTAAAGCACACCGTGCCGTAAACCATGCGCGAAATGCTGGTGTAAAAGGCTTTGTCGTCACGTCGCCAGCCAAACAAACGACCGAGCAACCAAATGTGGGCAATCGCCGAGGCCAATAAACCACCGGCATACCCCATGGCCACCGTGGTGACGTGAATCGCCAGGTAGTAGTTAGTGTCCAACACCGCAACCACCGAGGCCATCGTGTCTCCCGAGGTCGCGATCTCATGCACTTCATAGCGCATAGACAGGAACATGCCAGCCACGCCGAGGAAGGCCGCGAGCAATAGGCCGATGCGCTGACGCGTGGCCCACTCAATAAACAAGGCCACTAACACCACCACACAGGTGATGAACAGAATGGTGTCGTAGAGCGACACAATCGGCGGACGAGAACGAATGATGCAACGCATCACGATGCCCGTCGTCGCCATGCTGAGGCCTAGAACATTGAACACTGCAACGGTGACGCGCAACCACCCTGCCGTCGGCACCAGGAAGCTGATGCAGGAGAGAATGAAGGCGAAGAGGAACACCACCAATGCCCTGGTGAACAAGTTCCATTGGTACAGTTTGACCTCGAGTGGAATATGACCGTATTCCCCGCGCGCTTCGGCAAGGCCGACTGTGCGTGCATGGAAAACCTCCAGCGTGGCCAAGAACTGGTCCGGCTGATTGCGCTGCATTTCCAGGGTCTCAAACAGGCTCAACAGCTCGGTTTGCACCTGAATATCGCGATTCGTGGTGAACCCGTTGAACAGAATGTCGGCCGGGCCCCACCAAGTGTCATCGCTGGCGCCATCTTCCTTGGCGCCGGGTGGGATTAATTTGAGAGCCGCAGAGACGTTCTGCAGGGAGTTCTCTAACTCAAGCAGAAGATTGCCGGCCGCTTCCAGGTCTTCCGTCTGAGACTGAGGAACCTGACCGAGGAGTTGCTGGAACTCACGAACCTTGGGCAGCATCCAGCCAATGCCAGGCTGCTTCGGGCCAAACACATCACGCAGTGCTGGACTGGCGTCAAAAGGCAACTCCACACGGTTGAAGAACAACAACTGAGTGAGGTTTTCGAACTGGCGCAGATCCTGCGCTAGCTTCAGAGCCTGCGCTTCCGCTGGAGTGCGATCGGTTCCCTCAATTTCAATGACTCGATTTGCCTCTTCATCGAGTTTGGCGACGCCGGGAATGAGTTCCTCATAGCTGTACCAATCGCGCTTCTTCTTTGCCTCTAGGCCCATCAGCACGATGACTTCATCGTTCTGCACGCGGAAGGACGGATAGGTGCGCGCAAGCTCCGGGAAGAACAGGACATCGAGCAGCCAGCGGTTGGCGTCGACCTTGGTGTCATCGTCTAACTTGAGAGTGCGCTTGCCGTTTAAGGTCAGCAAGTTCAAGTTTGCGATGCTGTTCATCGGCTTAATGCGGCCGCGATCCTGCACCGGAAGCGTGCTGAACAGCTCGACGACCTCGTCGCTCCAACGCTCGTTGGGCGATGCTTCTTGTGCGAATGCTGCTGGGCTCACTACGCCCAGGAAGACCGTGGCACACAGCACCTGAATGAGGAAACGAAGCGAACTCATGCTTGCTCTCCTGCCGCCTTCGCGCGACGCTTGGTTTGTTGTTTTAGGAAACCCCATAAGTGGCGGCCAAAGGTCAACAGCAAGCCAACCGTAATCACCCACAAGCTGTATTCCGGCCATTTGTCAGATGGATTGCGCACCACGGAGAACACAGAAAAATACGGGCCTTCGTAGCCAGGTTCTTCGGGACCATAGCTTGATTGGAACAGGACCAGACCGCCTTCGCGCAAAGGCTCATTCATTTGAATCAACACCGGCTTCTCGTCGGAATCTTGAATGCGCATCACTCGGCTGCGATAGGCCTTGGCCATGCCGATGCCTGGGTGATCTTCCTTGATGAACTCCTCCAGGCGAATGCTGAAGGGCATGGTGTAGGTCTCTCGACCAAAATCAATTGCGAATTGGCGATCGCCAACCGCAACGACCCAAGGTGCCTCTTGGCGTGCCCACAAAATCCCCTTCTCCTGGGAGCCGTCTTCCGCAACCACTGTGGCATGCAGACCAGGCACATTGAATTCGTTCTCTTTATCGGGATCGAGCGGGTACAGGCCATAGCCGTCAATCACCTCGCCACTGGCTTGCCAACTGGGTCCCTTCGGCAAGGCACGACTATTGCGCACATATCCGGAGAGATCCAAGGCGAAAGGCAAATCCTTCGCCGTAAATCGGCGGCTGGCTTCGCCGCTCAAGTCGACCAAGAAATCATGGTCGATGACCCATTGTGGAACTTGTTGGGTCGGGCCAAGCTCCCAAATGGTGACTTCATTGCGGTTGAGGCTGACAAAACGGTCGGATTGCTGCCCGGGCCATAGTTGCAGAGCGCCCTCTTCGGAGTTGGTGAGTTTGACCAAGCCCGCAACCAGCATAAAGATGATGCCAAAGTGAATGATCAGAACGCCTGCGTTGCGCGTACGCCATTTGATGCGCAGCAAACCGCCAATGATCAGATTCGCCGTCAGGAGGGACATCGCCAACACCCCGCCAGGGAAGATGGGGAATCCCGCAAGGTATAAGAACCAGGAGTTGAAGAAGGTTTGCTTTGCCGCGTAAAGGCCGTGATTGACTTGGTACAGCGTGCCCACAAAGGTCAACACGAATAGAACCAAAATCAGGGCGCAAGCAAGGCCATAGCTGCCAAAGAAGCGGAACAAAGGGTTGCTCTTCATTGCACTTCCTCCAACGTGCTGGCCAATTGCAGGAAGGCCTCACGTTGTGCTGCCACTTCTGCTTCTGGACCAGTCATTTTCAAGAACAGCGAATCATCTTCGCGCATCAAGAGCATGGCCAACATGGTCATGTCGGTATGTGGCACCCCATCCATGCCGACGTAATCGCCATCGGCTTGGAGCAAATAGGCCTCTTCGCCAAGGAATAGCGCACGAGGAAGGGCTTCGACGTCATCTTCACTCAAAGGCTCCAAGCCCATCTGCCCTTGCCAACGGTTGATGTTGGGCACCAAGCCACCTGCCTGCCCAGGAAGCACCACCAAATAACATTCGGTGTTCGCAGAGACTCGGAAATTTAAGGTGCGCATCGAGGCTGGGCCAGCGTCGGACCAAGTCGAGGGAACGGTGAACTGGAAACCATTCGCGGTGAAGGTCACGTCTTCGGGGACCGCCTCGGGTTGCGGTTCTTCTACCACCTCTTCTCCATGCCCTTCACCAGGTGCATGGTTGTGGCCCGCGTGGTCATCTTCCGCCGCCCCGAGTCCATCTAGAGTCAGGGAAGCGACAAAGGCGAAGAAGCGCTCGCGCTCTTGCTCCATGACAGCCTTAGGGGCGGTCATCTTGACAAAGATAACTGCGGAGGGGCTTTGCGCGATGGCCCCCAGCATGGCCCAATTTTCTCCGCCTTCTCCGGCCATTCCGGCGAAATCACCCTCGAGCTCGACCAGGGTGGCATTCCCCGAGAGCAATTTAATCAAAGGCAGGCTGAGGATTTCTTCATCGGAAGCCGGGGCAAAGCCAAATTGGCCACGCCAGCGGTTGACGTTATTCACTAAGCCACCACCCTCACCGCCAATGACCGTGACCGAACAGGCGGCATTGGGGTCATCTGCAGGTCGCAAATTGATCAAGCGCATATCGGTCCGCGGCTGCACCGTCCAACCCTCAGGCAGGTCGTAATCGAACATATCTGCCGCGCTTGGCTGTTGCTCCTGTTGCCTACGCATGCGCTCCGCGCGCTCTTCCTCGGTCAGACGACCAAAGCGTTCGCGAGAACTCATATTGAGGTCGCCGGGAGGAACCACGGAGGCCACGCGCCGCTCCTCGATTTCCACCTCATCGGGAATGCGCTGACAACTCGCGCCCAAGGCAGCGAGCAAAAGGCTGGTCCAAAGGAATCCAGTACCCCATTCAAGAGGCCTGGGGAGGGTCAATGCCGCGAATGGCTGCTTCATGATGCCCGCAATCAGGACGGTAAGGCCTGCAATTCTAGCGCGAAGGCCCCTGATAATCCTGATTTAGGAGGATTATCCAGCGAATTCCACCCGGGATAGAGGCGGCGCCTAACATGGCTTTATGGCTGGTGCCTATTCCACCGACGACCGCGACCTGGCTCTCGCCCGAGTCGACCACTGGCTCGGCGCCGACGGGCGGCAAGAGGAGCTGGAGCAGGCGATTGCCTCCTTCCTCATGGTGGCCCTTCCCGAGGAAGACGACGCCTTCCAGGAAGAGGACCTGCAGAACCCCAACTTTCAGACCTTGCTCTCCGGGTGGCTTGAGGCCGATGCCCCTCTCAGCGAGCACCCGTGTGCTGCCATGGCCGTCCTCACCACGGAGCAGGAGGAACTAGCTCCAGGTAGCCGGCGCTACTTGAGCCTGCTGGCGGACAGTCGCCTTGGGTTCTTCGAGATTCAAGAACTCGATAGCGATCACCGCATCACGCTGCGCGATCTCCTCAGCGAGGAGTCCTGCCTGATCCAAGGCCCAGAAGGAAGTGACCAACTGGAGACCGGCGATGTCCTCGCCGCACGCCTTCTCGATGGCAGCCACGACGACGAAAAGGTTCTAGATAGCCTCGTGCTGCTTCCAGGCAGCGCGGCCGACATCCGCATCCTTTTGCATGAATATCGCCAAGGCCTGATCCAGGAAGGCGACGAATCGGTGGTCCAAGCCCTGGAATCCAGCAAGGGCGATCGCGTCTTCCGCAAGCTTTTGGCACCGGTGGCCGGGCGTTTGTGGATGGCGGGCGTCGAGGCTTAAATTGCCATCATGGCCTGCAGCAGCAGGAACATGGCGGCGATCACGCAAAGCACCGGGATTAAGAACCCCCAGAAACTGAAGCCTTGCATGGATGTTGGCAGGTTTAAGGAGTCTGGCGCTAGCTCAGCCTGGGATTCCCAAAGGATCGGCAACAACACTCGGCGGAACTCGCGTGCACCTGCTCCACTGAGGAAAATGTTTTTTCCAGCTTCGTCGACCATGATTTTTACCGGCCACGATGGGCAATCCCATTTGCTCTTGCTCCAATGGGCATGCTCGTCCAGCGTGCGTACCTCTTTGCGCAGCCATTTCCGTAGCTTTTCTTTGTCAGCGCCGACCAAATGAATATGGTCACTCTTTCTCACGGCTCCGACAAACACGGCAAGTAGACGCAAGACGATTAAGGAGAACAAAAACACCAAATAGGGAAGCCTTGCGGAATGAGCTTCTTCTGGCACATAGTCCAAAGTCTTCTGATAGAGATAAGGAAAGATTACGACTGCAGTGCCCAAGGTGTACAGCCAGGGGCTTTTGGAGCGAAAAACATAGACGCGTTTCGTCAACCACCAACCGAATCGCAATGCGGCCGACAATAAGGCAATGGCGAAGACAGGATAAGCGAGGATTGCAAACATAGGCAAGGATCTACCTAAGGCCGCAGGCAAGCAGCGCACGATCGCGCACGCTCTGCGCTCTGGCCCGAGCTTTCGCCGCACCAGCTGCCAAAATATCGTCGACCATCTTGGGGTTCGCCAGCAGATCCTTGCGACGTTCGCGAGCGGGCGCGA
>Ga0316208_1003978_pt1 | contig 10137 bp, 10 predicted proteins | sample 3monopyrite_MG_FD_204944 | JGI IMG/M metagenome (GOLD analysis project Ga0316208, IMG submission 204944) | Microbial mat bacterial communities from mineral coupon in-situ incubated in ocean water Damariscotta River, Maine, United States -... | ecosystem: Environmental > Aquatic > Marine >...
CATGGCGCCACCGAATGGCACGTTAAGGGCTGCGCACTTCCAAGTGGTCCAGGCCGCCAGCGCGCGCAGTTGATCGCGCTTGAGGGCGCGGTCGAGGCGCAAGCCACCGAGGCAAGGGCCAAGCGACAGATTGTGGCGGATGCGGTAGCCGTGGAAGACTTTGACCGTTCCGGTGTCGTCGGCAACCGGGATGGCGAACTTGAACTCGCGGTCCGGGCGACGCAACAAGGAATACAAATCCGGGTCGAGGCCCAGCAGCTGTGCAGCCTCGTCGAAGCGAGACATCATCGAGCCAAAGGCGTCGTCGGTGTGCAGGTCTGGCGTCGGAGCCTGAGGCTCTTCCAGGGGAGAAGCGGTGGAAGAATCAGGCATAGATGCCTCTCATCTGCAAGCAGTAAGCCACGCGCTCGACCGACAAGCAATAGGCGGCGATGCGGGCGGAAGTTTGGTACTTGTCGGCGGCGTTCACGACATCGCGGAAGCTGTCGACCATGATCCGCTCCATGCGGTCAAACACGTCTTGCTTCTCCCAGAAGTAACCCATGCGGTTTTGCACCCACTCGAAGTAGGAAACCGTCACCCCGCCAGCATTGGCGAGGATGTCTGGCGCGACAAAGATGCCGCGGCGTTCGAGAATGGCGTCGGCAGCGGCCGAGGTGGGTCCGTTGGCGCCTTCGACGATGACCTTGGCCTTGATGTCCTCGGCATTTTTCGAGGTGATTTGGTTTTCGGTCGCGGCCGGAACCAAAACATCGCAAGGCAGGGTGAGGAGGTCAGCATTTTCGACCGCCACAGATCCGGGGAAGCCTTCGAGACGACCCTTGTCCTGAATCCACTTCAGCACGGCGGGGATATCCAAACCGGCTTCGCAGTGAATGCCACCGTACATGTCGGACATGGCAACAATCTTGTGGCCCATTTCGTGCAGGAACTGGGCGGCGAGACCGCCGACGTTGCCCGAACCCTGGACCACGACCGAACAACCCTGGTCAGGCATGCCGAGGTGCTTCAGCGCTTCGCGCGCAGTGAAGGCGACGCCAAGTCCGGTAGCCTCGCGGCGACCGAGCGAACCACCGAGGCCGACAGGCTTGCCAGTCACAATCGCGGTGGTGGTGGCGCGGGTGTGCATGGAGTAGGTATCCATCAACCACGCCATGGTGTGCTCGTTGGTGTTCATATCCGGAGCAGGGACATCACGCTCTGGGCCAATGATGTCGAGGATATTCGCGGTATAGCGACGCGTCAGGCGCTCGAGTTCCCCTTGCGACATCCGCCGCGGGTCACAAATGATCCCGCCCTTGCCGCCGCCGAAGGGCACATTGACCACAGCGCATTTCCAGCTCATCCATGCGGAGAGGGCGCGCACCTCGTCGAGCGAGACCTCAGGGGAGTAGCGAATACCTCCCTTAGCTGGGCCCCGCGCAATCGAGTGTTGCACGCGATAACCGGTGAACACCCGTAGGGAGCCGTTGTCCATCTTCACCGGGACCGAAACGGTCAGTTCCTGGAAGGGGGTTGACAGGATGTCGTAGACGCCTGGATCAAGCTGCAATAGCTTGGACGCCAAGTCCAGACGCGCACGCATCTGGAGGAATGGATTAGACTCCGAAGAATTCGGAGGGGACGTGGCTTGGGCCATGGCGGGTGTGGGCCAGGACTGGAGGGGGAGCCGAGCTCCTTGAATGGCCGAAAGGATATCCCGTCGATGGGGCCTAAGGGAGAGCTTTTCCGTGAATGCGGGAAGCTAGGCTTGCTCTTGGCATGGCGCAGGTCGATGATGAGGCCATGGCGGAAGTCCGCGATATGCTCATGTACCGGGTCCAGGGTCGGCCGACGACCTCGCTCGACCAGGGACGCATCCTGGCCGCAGAGGCCGATGTGGAGCTGATTGCCGAATTGGGACTAGATACGCTCGAGGGCGCCATGTCCTTCACCGGTGGCGTCATGGTGCGTGAAGCCGGTCCTCGGAAAACGCGCAAAATCGAGACTTCTCAGGGTGTGCTGTTTCTGAAGCAACACCATGACATCCCGTTGCGCCGCCGGTTGATTCCTGGTGGGCGACGCGCCTCGAGTCCGGCTCATATTGAATGGGATGCCATCGGCATGCTGCGTAAAACCGGCTTCGACGTGCCCACCCCAGTCGCTTTTGGCGAAGATATTCAGCTGGTCGGCACGCCTCGGCGCTCCTTCATCATCACCCGTGAGGTGGTGGGGTCTCAGCTCGACCATCTTCTCGAAGATGGGTACCCGAATCCCATGGCGAAGTCGGAGCGCGAAGCTCGCGACGCGGTCATCCGCGACGTTGCGGGCATGGTCAGGCGTTTCCATGCCAGTGGCTTCTATCACAAGGATTTGTACTTCTGCCACTTGATCGTGACCGAAGACCCGCGCTGGGGACGGCCTTTTTTCATTGACCTCGAGCGCGTGGATCGTGATTTCCCACCGCGTCGGCGTTGGTTCGTGAAAGACTTGGCGGCCTTGCATCATTCGGCGCCCGCATCGGTGACCCGCGCCGACCGCCTGCGCTTCTTGTTGATTTATATGTCCAAGATGCGTTTGGATAGCCACGTCAAGCGTTGCGTGCGCGATATCGTCACCCGCGCCGAGCGGATGGCCAGCCATGTGCCCAAGTTCGGCTGAGCCGCGACGCCTAGTCGTGGTGGTGGATCGCTGGGCCATCCCTGGCGGTGGCCTCGAAGCCTATCTGCAGACGGTGTTGCCGGCCTTGGCTCAAGCAACAGATTGGGAAATCATTTTGATGGCGGAAGGTGCCGCCACGGAAACACCGGAGGGCTGCTTTGCCCAAGATTTGGCCAAGCCGATTTGGCCTCGGCCCAAGGCGGACCGATCCTTGGCGAAAGATGTCCTGCGCCGGCTGGCGCGCTTGCGGCCCGATTTGGTTTGGAACCTGCGCCATTTGCCAATTCCTGGCGCCGTCCATTTACCGATGGGCGGTGTCGGCCTTGAAGTGGAGGCTGCACGCGGTCGCTCCCTTTCGCGACGTCGGCGCAAACTCCTGGAAATGGAACAGACTGCCATGCAGCAGGCGTCGAGTTTGTTGCCGAGCTCGCCGAAGGTAGGGCGGGAGTTGTTGGCTCATGGTTGCGAGGCGCCGCAAAGCTTGTTGCCCTTGCCACTGCTGCAGCCAGTCAACAGTTTGGCAAAGGCACCAGAGGCAGAGCAAGAGCTGCGCGTGGTCGCCTGTGGTCGCGATGCTGCCAGACACGGTGCGGAGCCCGCGGTTCGTTGGTGGTTGGCCATGCGTGCCCTAGGTCATCAAGGCCGCCTCGATCTCTGGGGCAAGTCTGTTAGCCACTTGCAGCGAGAGATTGGGGAATCCAGTTTGGCACTCGCTGCCTTAGGGATTCATTTGCATGGTTGGGATGGTCTGTTCGCCAATGGTTTGCGTCAGGCGCATTTACTGTTTCACCCCACGCTCTACGATTCCTTTTCCTTGGTTTGTCTGGAAGCAGCGGCGCATGGTGTGCCGGTGGTGACGACCTCGGGTACTGGCGTTGCGGAACTGTTGCCGACCTCTTTGTGTGCACAAGTTCCCCGCGACGATGCTCAAGCTGCCGCCGCAGCCGCGACGTCCCTTTGCCAGTCGTGGTATGCACGGAGTGAGGCCAGTCGGCGCGAGCAGGTCGAGGAACTGCAGCAGCGATTTGCGCTTCAGGCTCACCTTCAGGAGTTGCAGCGCTTGTTCTCTGCAGCCCCGACATGGGCGATGGCAGACTAGGGCATGCCTGAACGTCTCTTGGTGCATGAAGTCGCGGCGCGCGATGGCTTGCAGAATGAAGCTGCTCTGCTGTCGACGACCGACAAGTTAGCCTTATTGGCCCGCCTCGCGGAGAGTCGTCCGGATTCTTTAGAGGTGACCAGTTTTGTGCGCCCTGATCGCGTGCCTCAGCTTGCCGATGCCGATGACCTCTGTCGTGCAATTGCCGATCAGCCATGGCGTGAAGGCCAAACCTTAGTCGGGTTGGTCATGAATCTGCGTGGTTATGAGCGCTTTCGCCAATCCGGGCTAGATGCCATCACCGCGGTCATTGGCGCCCATGAAGGGTTCTCGCAAGCCAACAGTGGCATGAGCATTGCGCGTGCGCTCGAAACCAACCGCGAGCTGATCGCCGCCGCCCGCGCCGATGGCTATCCGGTGCGGCTTTACCTCTCCATGGCCTTTGGCTCTCCCCAAGATGGCCCCACCCCAGAGCAAGATGTCTTCGCCTTGGTGCAAGCCGCGGCGGAAATGGGAGTGGAGCGAGTCATGCTGAGCGACACTGTTGGGGTCGGCACGCCGGAGCAAGTTCAATCCTTGGTGCAGGGCAGTTTGACCTGGATGCCGATGGAACGCATCGGCCTTCATATGCACGACACCTTTGGACGCGCCTTGGAAAACGTGGCAGCCGGCGTGGCTTTGGGGGTGCGTCGCGTCGACGCCTCCGCTGGAGGCAGCGGTGGCTGTCCATTCGCGCCAGGCGCGGCGGGGAATCTTGCCACGGGAGCACTGCTGGCCTGGGTCAAGGCGCAAAATCTTCCTTGCGATAGCAAGCCTGAGCAGGTCGATGAAGCAGCGCGTTTCTTGGCCAGCCGGCTAAACCGCCCCTTAGCGATGGGCGGTGCGCGCGAAGCGCTATCCTGAGCGCATGAGTGACCAAGCGCCAGTCGTTCTCTCCCGCGAGGGCCATGTGGCCTTCTTGACCATCAATCGCCCCGAAGCCCGCAATGCTCTCAACACCGAGAGTTTGCTCGCCATGCGCGAACACTTGGCCACGGTGCACCATGATTCCGAGGTCTTTGCCGTCGTCTTGCAGGCCAATGGAGATCGCGCCTTTTGTGCCGGTGCCGATCTCAAAGAGCGACGCACGCTGAATGAAGATCAAGTGCGTGAGTTTGTGCGGCAAATCCGCGCGACCATGGATGACATCGCCAACTTGCCGCAACCAACGATTGCCGCCATGCAAGGCGCCGCCTTTGGCGGAGGATGTGAGCTTGCCTTGAGTTGCGATTTGCGTTTGATGGCGGATCAAGCGCTGATTGGCCTGACCGAAACAGCCCTGGCCATCATTCCGGGTGCAGGCGGGTGCGTGCGCTTGCCGCGTTTGGTGGGAGCCGCCAAAGCCAAACAGATGATTTTGCTTGCCGAGCGCTTAACCAGTGATGAAGCATTGGCTTGCGGATTGGTGCATGAAGTGGCACCTGCAGCTCACTTCGCTGCCGCCTTGGACCACCTGTTGCAACGTCTGTTGAAGAATGGCCCGTTGGCCATGCGCGCAGCCAAAGATGCGATTGACGGTGGCCTCAACATGACCATGGAGCAAGCCTTGGAGCATGAAGCGAGTTGCTACAAGCGCATCATTCCGACCGAGGACCGCCTCGAAGCCCTAGCGGCATTCGCCGAGAAACGGCCGCCGAAATTCCAAGGTCGCTAAACATGTGGTGGCTCCTTCTGCTGGGTGTGCTGCTTGCCGTGGTCGTGTATGATCTACTGCAGCCGAAGCATGCCATCTTGCGCAACTTTCCCGTGATTGGCCATTTGCGTTATTGGCTAGAAAATATTGGTCCCGAGTTGCGCCAGTACATCGTGACCAGCAACGATGAGGAGCGTCCGTTTAGTCGCGACCAACGACGTTGGATTTACAGTTCGGCGAAGAAGCAGAACAACTATTTTGGTTTTGGTACCGACAATGATTTAGATACTTCGGAAGACTATCCGATTTTCTCGCATGCGGCATTCCCCAAAGATGACATCCATCCGGGAATGGCTGGCTATGACGCCCAACACAAGCTGGCTTGCACCAAAATCATGGGTGAAGCGCATGGGCGCAAGTATGCCTTCCGCCCGGCGTCGGTGCTCAATGTGTCGGCCATGAGTTTTGGTTCTTTGAGTTCGACAGCCGTGATGGCTTTGAATCGTGGTGTCAAAAAAGCCGGCGGCTTGCACAACACCGGCGAGGGCGGCATTTCTCCTTATCATCAACAGGGCGGTGATTTGATATGGCAATTAGGCACCGGGTACTTCGGGGCTCGCGGCGCCGATGGCAACTTTGATCTTGGGCGCTTTCGCGAAACCGTGGCCGCGAATCCCAACCTAAAGGCGATCGAGGTCAAGTTAAGCCAAGGCGCCAAGCCGGGCATCGGCGGCATTTTGCCTGGCGCCAAAGTGACTCCGGAAATCGCGGCTATCCGCGGCATTCCACAAGGTGAGGATTGCCTCAGTCCGAGTCATCATCGTGCTTTCGGCGATGTCGATGGCATGCTCGAGTTCATTGAACTCTTGGCGGCTGAATCGGGCTTGCCCGTAGGAATTAAATCCGCCGTCGGCACTCCACTGTTCTGGCAAGATTTAGCGCGACGCATGGCCGTGACCAAAACCGGCCCAGACTTTTTGGCCATCGATGGAGGAGAAGGGGGAACCGGTGCAGGACCGCTGGTTTTTACGGACCATGTGTCCTTGCCACTCATGCATGCTTTGCCGCGTGCTTTGCAACCTTTCCGAGAGCATGACATTCTTGACGAAATCATCGTGATGGCCTCGGGGCGTTTGGGCTTGCCGCCAAGAGCTTTGTTGGCCTTTGGCCTTGGCGCTGACATGATTGGTTTGGCGCGAGAATCGATGATGGCCATTGGATGTATTCAGGCACAACGCTGTCATACCGGCCATTGTCCTACGGGAGTCGCCACACAGAATAAATGGTTACAGCGTGGTTTAGATCCCACCGATAAATCGGAACGCCTAGCCAACTATTTGATCATGTTGCGCAAAGAGTTATTGCGCCTGAGTCGGGCTTGCGGTTACGACCATCCGAGTGCAGTTCCTTTGGCCCAGATGGAAGTGCTCTGTGGTCCATTGGGCCCACGACCGGCGAGTGAGATTTATCACGGCCGCGCCACCATCGAGGTGTAAGGCCGATTTCGGGCTCAATCGGGGCCATCTGCCAAGATTGCAGGTTTGGCTGTCAGTGCGGCAGCCTGTTCTGCCAGCCTGGCCGATTTCGAATTGGCATCGCGATTGCGTTTTCTCGGGCACGGCGCCAAGCACGCGCCGCATCCGTAATCCGTAAACAACATGTCACATCAATTACTCCGCTGGAATCCATTTTCTGAAATCGACGCCTTCTTGGACAACTACCGTCGCGATTTGTCGTCGGCCACTCGCCAAAGCGACAAAAGCCGCGCACAGTCCACTTGGCAACCCACCGTGGACATTCGCGAAGACGAGCAGAGCTTTGTCATCGATGTCGACCTGCCTGGAATGGCACGGGAAGAAGTGCAAGTCCAAGTGAAGGAAGACATTCTTCACGTACAAGGTAAGCGGGAAGCCCGAGCCCTTTCTGAAGGAGAACGGGCGCATCGTTCGGAGCGCCGCTTCGGCGAGTTCCAACGGCGATTCACGATGCCGGAAAATGTCCGCGCTGAGGGCATTGAGGCACGCTTCGAGCAAGGTGTCTTGCGCATTGTTCTGCCCAAAGTGGAAGAAGCGCAACCCAAAGCCTTTGATGTCCAAGTGAATTAGGCTTGGAGGATTTAGGATGGAGGGGAGCCCGGAGGGGGGCTCCTCTCTTTTTCATGATCCTGAAAGAAATCCTGTGCTGGGTTCGCCCCGGCGATAAGCAAGGCTTTGCCGAGGCCCAAGAGTCCTGGCGTGCGGTTTTGACTCTTGATGGTTTCCTGGGTCAACTTGGTGGTTGGTGTGAGCAGGACCCACAACTCGCCATCATTCTTGGCGTGTGGCGCGATCGGGGAAGCTACGACGCCTTCATGAAACCGCAGGGAATGCATGACCAGATCTTTGCTGCCTGTCATCAGGGTCGCTATCTGAATCGGAGTGAAATTCATTTGCATGAATTACCGGCGCAATGCCTGCGCCAGCATTTGCGCCCGGAGCGAAACCGCCGAACTTTTTCGTGGTTATCGCCATTGCAGGGCGCACCTACGCGTAGCATGAAACTTCAGTCGGCTTGGTCGCTGAAAGTGCGCGAGAGTCCGCTGCCCTCATACTCATGACCAACTACCTCATCGCTCTTGATTTTTCTCCACTCACGCCAGATTTGGTCGCCACGACCTGCGGCTTGGCGAAATCTGGAGATCGGTTGATTTTGGTGCACGTGGCTCCGCCTGAACCAGATTTCATTCCTTACAGTGCAGGTCCAGCATCCGTGCGGGAAGTGGTTGGCAAAGAGCTGCGGGAAGAACATCGGCAGCTCCTGGAACAGGTCACCGAATTGCAGCAGCGCGGTTGGGAAGCGGAAGGCCACATGGTGCAAGGCTCAACCGTGCCGACCTTGGTGGGCTTGGCGGAAAAGCATGAAGCCGACTATGTGATTGCTGGCACCCGTGGCCACGGCAAATGGCATCAGTGGTTGGTGGGCAGCACCACCGAAGCGCTCTTGAAGAAACTTAGCGTTCCGCTGTTGGTGGTCCCACCTCGTCGAGACCCGCCCGAGTAAGTAGGTACACGGCAAAGCTGGCGAGCCAATGTTCGCCTTCGTAATGCCCACTGAAAACATAGGCTAAGCCGGCTTCACGATGCGCCGCTGCGGCGTTGAGCAATAGATCCTGCCGTGGATCACCTTCTTGCAATGCCGAGGCCACGCCGAGCATGGTCCAAGCCCGCGACAAGTCGAGGCCAGCAAGGTGTACCAGGCGGCCATCGGTAGGGTCACTGACCTCTACCGGTGTCAGCAGATTGCCGACGTCGCCCGTAGCCAGGCCAGGCAGGAAGTCATCGAGCCAACGGCGGAACTCGCTAGGGCGAAGTACCCGACGCATGAGGTCGGCTTCATTCCACCCAGCGGAAAAGAAGTCTTCACCTGAGGGTTCGTAGGCGCCGCGGTAGTTGCGGTCTTCGCCATAAAAGTCACGCGCCCGAGAGCGCACCATTGTGGCAAGGTCCTGGTTGTCGACGACCTCGGCATAGTCGAGCAGCATGCCCAATGCGAAGGCGCTGTCCGGATGCACCCCGGTGCGGATGGGCCAACTCAAGCGCGGCAAGTAGTTCATGCTGAGCTCCACAATGCGCCCTTCCAAAGGCCGCATGGCTTCGCGCCACTCAGCGATTTGCGCGTCTTCGGCGGCACCCATTTCCAGCTCTTGCGCCAAACGCAGCAACCACGCCCAGCCATACATGCGCTCAAATCCTCGGTTTTGTTTCGGCGTGAAGTAGTCGGTTTCCTGTTGGAGCTTCTCAGCGGTCAGTTGGCGTGCAAGCAGGTTACGGATTTCTGCATCGACCGTGCTGTTGGGGTAATGGCGCAAGAGGCGCACCAACATCCAGTGCCCGTGCACGGAGCTGTGCCAATCGAAAGAACCGTAAAACACCGGGTGCATGTCTTGCGGCACCACAGCAGATTCAGGTCCGACATAAACCTGCCCGGGCTTATTGGGGAAGGGCCGTTCAATGCCATCCAGTGCCAGGCGGGCAAAGTCAGAGACTTCCTTTGGGCTCAGAAGGCGTGGGGCAAGGGTGTTGCTCATGGCTGACGGGGATTGGTCATGGCGCAGGTTTGGGTTCTGGCAGGAACACAGGAGGAGCGCAAGGACGAGGAATCGCATAGCGGAGTTTAGCGGCAGCATCTGATGTCCTACACTCCTGTTATGCAGGCTCCTCAGGCAATCCTTTTCGGCGCGAACGGCTTTCTTGGGCCGCATTTGGCCGAGGCCCTGCAGCAAGCAGGCCTAGAGGTCGTCACCGTGAGCCGTCACGCAACCCCTGCTGTTGCCGGTTGTGCGCATGAAGTTTGGGATGGGCGTACTCAAGGACCGTGGGCGAAGCGCTTGGAGGGCGCGGCCTTGGTCATCAACCTTGCTGGTCGCAGCATCAATTGCCGTCACACGCCGGAGAACCTGCGCCAGATTATGTCCTCGCGCATCGACTCGACTCGGGCAGTTGGCGAAGCCGTTGCCGCCTGCGAAACTCCGCCACGGGTTTGGATGAATGCCTCAACCGGCGCCATTTACGAACCGGTGTGGGGGGATGCACCCGCAGCCACAGAAACGGCACCGCCTTACCCGGGGGAAGAGCTTCGTGATATTGGCATTGCCTGGGAGCAGGAGCTGATGGCCTTGAACCTGCCGCAAACCAGGCGCCTTGCCCTGCGTATTAGTGTGGTGCTTGGTCATGATGGGGCCCTGCCT
>Ga0316208_1003979_pt1 | contig 10137 bp, 6 predicted proteins | sample 3monopyrite_MG_FD_204944 | JGI IMG/M metagenome (GOLD analysis project Ga0316208, IMG submission 204944) | Microbial mat bacterial communities from mineral coupon in-situ incubated in ocean water Damariscotta River, Maine, United States -... | ecosystem: Environmental > Aquatic > Marine > Coastal...
TTCGGTGAATCCTCCCAGCCGGATTCTCTCTGGACTGGAGTGTCGACGACGCTGACGCCTCCCTGAGACATCACCGCGTGACCTCCAAAGACGGACGACATATCGACGACGGTGACGTTCGCGCCGCCGCGTCCCAGTTCCAGCGCGGCCGACAGTCCCGAGATACCGGCTCCGACGATGATCACGTTCGGCGGGGCGTCTGGCTTTGCCTGAGCTCTGGCCCGTGCTGGCCTGGCGGATTCGTTTCCCGCGCCGTTCACAAAAGGCGGTGGAGACAATGCATAATGCACCAGCAGCGTGAGGCAGCACGCGGTGATGGCTATCGTGATCTGGCGGCGGCGTGTCATGAACGCTGGACCCCGCTAAAGTCTGACAGAGTTGGATGAGTTGCAAATTGCTTTGAAGTCGAAGTCGTGTAGTCAGACTGCTGAATCCAAACGTTACACGCCCGCAGCACAAAGAGGGATGCAATGGACCGTCGAACTTTCTCCCAGCTCCTGGCGTTTGGTGCCGGAATGTTTTCGGCCGGCCACGTTGAGGGCAACGCAGCTGCTGCTGCCGAAAATGCGTCTGCCGATAGCACCGACAAGCCTGCCGGTGAAAACCGAGCAGCCAATCCCAACGCATGGCCGGCTTCGCCGGTGACGATCAGCGATTTCATTCCGCTGGCAAAAGCGAACCTTCCGAAGGCCACGTTCGAGTACATCACCAGCGGATCAGAAGACGAAGTCACACTCCGCGACAACGTCGAAGCTTTTCGGCGTATGCGAATTCTTCCGCCGCTGCTGCACGGCGTTCAGAAGACGGATCTCTCGACAACCGTGCTGGGGCAGAAAATCTCGATGCCGATCATGCTGGCGCCGGTCGCTGCGCTGCGGATGTTTCATGCGGAAGGCGGCCGAGCATCGGCGCGAGCGGCTGCCAGCGCGGGAACGATCTGCATCACCAGTACGAGTGTCGGAAACAGCGTCGAAGAAATCGCTGCGGCAGGAGATGGACCCAAGTGGTTTCAGCTGTACGTTCCCAGCGACCGTGAACTGGCCAGGAAACTCGTCAAACGAGCCGAAGCCTCGGGCTACAAAGCGCTCGTCGTCACGGTCGATCTGGGCGAGCGGAAAGACGCCGATCTACGAAACCGCTTCTCACTACCGAAGGATATGCTGCTGAAACATCTGCGCGACATCGGTCACACGAACGTCTCCGAGCGGAACTCGTACGACGAGCTGGTCGCCTTTAACGCAAAAGCCTGGGATGTTTCGCTGAGCGTTGATTTCTTCCAGTGGCTGCGTCGAGAAACAAAACTGCCGATCATTCTGAAAGGCGTGTTGACAAAAGAGGCCGTGCAGCAGTCGATCGATTTGAAACTCGACGGCATCGTTGTCTCAAATCATGGTGGCCGCCGACTCGACGGCATGCCCGCTTCGATCGACATGCTGAAAGAAGTCGTCGAAGCCGCCGATGGTAAACTGGAAGTCCTCTTCGACAGCGGCATCCGTCGCGGCGGAGACGTGATGAAGGCTCTGGCTCTGGGAGCGAAGGCTGTTTTGATCGGCCGCCCTCAAGCATGGTCGCTGGCAGCCGGTGGAGAAACCGGAGTCAAACTGGCCCTCGAAATTCTGCGGGACGAACTGACGAACGCCATGATCTCATCCGGCTGCGCGGCCGTCGACGACATTGATGCATCCCTTCTTCTGCCCACCGCAACGTAGGACCAATCCTGGTAGAACTACCGTCTACCAGCACCAAGCGCAAGCGAGTGAAGTCGCGTGGCCGCATTGGAGCACCCACTCGCTTGCGCTTCGTGCTGGTGTGAAATCGGAGATCTCAGACCAAAGACGGAGTAGCCAGGTACTTCGTTCAATCTTTGTCGACTCGAATCTCGCCGAAGTCCGCTTCAACACGAGGCCTCGGAATATGGTCCGGAGGAAATCCGTCGCGGTCGAAAGTTTCTTTGTAAGGAGACGGTTGATCCCGTGACCAATACAGCTGGAACGAGATTTTAAAAGGATCTGAGCTGGTGGGCGACGATCAAGAGTCACAGTTCATGAACTGGCTGGGCGAGCATGGCTCGTCGGTCATGAAGGTGGCTCGCGCTTACACATTGACCAGCGAAGAATGCCAGGACCTGGCTCAAGAGATCCTGCTGCAGGCATGGCGGTCCTTGCCGAAGTTTCAGGGCAAAGCGAGTGCGGCAACGTGATTTTACCGCGTGGCACTTCACACCGCGATGAACTGGTAGAGGAAGGACACGCCGGCCGAGGGTGTTGACCCGGAAAGTTCGATCGACCCAACGCCGCAACGTCTGCCGAGAGCTCCGGCGATCGCGATCATTGTTCTGACTTCCGTTCTGGGGATCACGGCGTTTTATGTGGTGTTTCAGTTTATTGGCGATTCACATTACCTGGTTGAGCTGCGCCGTGGGCCGGGCTTAGATGACGTGAGCGAGTTTAACGACAATGATACCTTGCACCTGGACTCGTGGATGAGCTCGATGCGTGGCGACACCTACCCGAGCCTGAGCGCCGTGATCGTCCGCGATGGCGAAATCGTCTATCAGGGTGCGTTCGGATTGGAAGACAGGGCGACGGGAAGACCGGCGACGACGCAGACTCAGTACCATGTCGCCTCCGTGACCAAAGCCTTCACCGCTTCGCTGGCGGTGATCCTGGACGACCGCGGCGTGGTCGATCTCGATCAACCCGTCGTGAAGTATCTGCCCGAAGGCGTTTCCATCAGCACGACGCCCGAAGTCGGAGCAACGATTACATTGCGGCAGCTTGCATCCGGCACGTCCGGACTGCCGCGCGGCGTGCCGGGTCAGGTCCAATCGATTGAAGGCTGGTACCAGTTGGAACCGCAGCGGCTCTACGACCATCTGGCCAACGTCAAGCTTCACCACCACGACCCAATGGTCGACGTCAAGTTGAGGTTCAATCCTGACACGTCCGACGGCTACTCCAACCTCGGATTCGGGCTGCTGGGACATGCGTTGGAACGGGCCGCTGGCAAACCGTTCGATCGGCTGATGCAGGAGTTTGTGTGCGTTCCGCTAAACATGGAGCGAACGGCGATTCAATCTGACGACAAACTCCGCCCTGCCACTGGCTATGATTGGCAACCGGATTCTGATGCAGAAACGAGCAGACATACTGGGGCGGCAATACAGCATTCATTCAAGGAGCGGTTGGCGGCTTCCGACGGACTGGTCACCACGGTCGAGGACCTGGCGAAGTTTCTGGCAGCTCAAATGAAGCCGGGAGTTTTCACCCGTGAAATGCTCGAACAGCTTCACACGGAGAGAACGCTGCCTGACGGATCGGCATCGGGGACGGCGTTCGGATGGTCCGTCGGGTCGATCGATGGGGTTGGCCGAATCCTCGAAAAGACCGGTCACCGCAGCAATTGCAATGCGTGGATCGGTTTCCTCCCCGAGCACGGAGTCGGCGTCGCGGTGATGACAAACTGCGGCGGCCCCGAGGTCGACCCGATCGGCCGTAGCCTGCTGGAGCAGTCAATCCCCGCGTCACAGAGAAAGCTGGTGACGAAGGACTGGTACGCGAAAGTCGCTCCGTACTCGGGCGTCCGCTGGGAGAACGATCGGCCCATCGTCCGAGTTAACGACAAGTGGTCCCCGCTCGTCTCGATCGATGGCATCCCGATTGATCGAATCATGAAATTCGCGAACAAGGAATACGGCGATATCGCCCGCAAACGTTTCGCCGAGGATCTTGTGAGACTCTTGTCGAAGATGGGCCACGAACCGGAACGTAAGGTAACCCTGGGTCTCAAGACGCAGGACGGGCAGGTCGAGCAGTTGCAGATTCTGATGACCGAAGAGAATCGCAATCTCGTCAGGGATCAAAACAAGCCCATTGAATGAAGTAACCCAAAGCGGCAGTGAGTTTTGTGTAGGCTGGTACAAGCTCCGCGCAGTTCCGGCAGTCGAGAGTCAAAACGCGTTCGAATTGCCGGAACTGCGCGGAGCTTGTTCCAGCCTACGGTCTACTGTCGCGCCAATTGAAAAACGACAGCCTCGTCGGGTTACCTCACGGTGTTTTCAGTGGCCTGCTAATCGTCGTTCCGCCGGCGGCTTCGTGTCTCAAGCTCCCTGACCATTGGACTGAAAACTGGCTTCAATTACGAAAACGAGGACAACGCGATGATCACAATTCCTGAAAGCATCAACAGGTCGGGGAAGCTTCGGCGATTCGTGTTCGGAGCTTGTCTGTGCGGTGTCGTTCTTCTGCTCATTTTCCTGCCTGGCAGTTTTACGGAGTCCAACGACGGTCAAGCTCCTGCTGGCAACGGCGAGGAAAGCCCGCTTGCGGAGTTGATCACCAAACATCGCCAGGAGAACAAACTCGTCGGCCTCGCCGCGATGGTGATGGTCAACGGAAAAGTTGTCGATTCGGCAGTTGACGGTGAGCGAAAGACGGGAAGCGGCGTGCTGCTTGAGATCGGCGATCGCTGGCACCTGGGGTCGGTCACCAAATCCGTCACCGCCACGATGATCGCGCGATTGGTCGAGGCGGGACAGATGAAATGGTCAGACTCGATCGGTGACAGCTTTCCCGACGCGTCAGTTCACGAGGACTGGAAGCCGGTCACGCTGCGGCAGCTGCTGACTCACAGTGCGGGCGCGCCTGCAAATTTCCCGGCCTGGGTGGCACTGCAACGGCCTGCGTTGGGTCTCGCATGCACAAAGGCCCGCCGGAAAGCGGTACTGAACGTTCTCGCTTTCAAGCCGCTATACCGGCCCGGCGAGAAGTTTGTGTACTCGAACGTTGGCTACACAATTGCGGGCGCGATGACTGAAAAGGCGACCGGTGCGACCTGGGAAGATCTTGTAAAGCGAGAAGTTTTCAAGCCGCTGAAACTGGCCAGCGCGGGGTTCGGCCCGCCGAAGAGTTCTGCCGAAAAGGTCGAACAGCCGCGAGGTCACACAACGTTTCTCGGCTGGAAAGTGGCAGTGGAGGACGATGCCGATAACACGTTCATTATCGGCCCGGCCGGTATCGTTCACATGACTCTTAACGATCTTTGCACTTTCGCCACCGAACACCTGCGTGGCGACCTCGGTGCGAGTAAGCTGCTCTCCACCGAGACCTTTAAACTTCTGCATCGACCAGAACTCGACGACTATGCCTGCGGCTGGGTAAAGAAAGAACCAGGCGGAGAAATCCCGCACACCGTCTACTGGCACAACGGCTCGAACACGATGTGGTACGCGCTGGTCGTGTTCATCCCCGAGAAGAAGATGGTGGTCGCCGTCACGTCGAACGACAGCGACATTGCAAAGGCCGAAGCAGCCGCATGGGAAATCGTGAAGTCCACTGTTCCCGCAACGCCGCCGGATCCCGAAGCAGTGCAGCAGGCAGAATATCCGAAGAAGTCGCCCTTCAACGCGGTGCGATGGCAGGATGCTCAGCCGGAAGTCAGGCTCGGCGAGGAATGGTTCAAGCTCGTATCGCTGAACAAGCTCCCCGCTGCCGAGATCGTGGCGTTCAGCCGGCAGACCTACGGGGACCAGTGGCGAAAACGATTCGAAGAGGACCTCGTCGAGCTACTAACCCGCATGAAGCACCCGCCGCAGGACAAGGTCACGCTGGTCGTTAAATCCCTGAAAACGTCTGAGACCTCCGTCCGCGAAGACGTCCCCATGACAACAGCAAATCGATCTGCCATTAAAGCAGCGGCCCGAAAGCGAACCATCCCAAAGCCATAATCACATCGGCATGGGCCACGCACTGGGCGGGGGAGTGCCAACTCGATTCAGAGTCGGAGCAGAAACCGAGTGTTTAAGGATCGTGTTCGAATTAAGTACTCATTTTCTGTGGCACGCGACTCCGTCGCGTTAGCCCGACACGGCAACGCCGTTAAGGATATTTCACCGCCGGATTTTCCTTGTATTTGCCATTGGGCTTTAGCCGGTGGTGTCTGAGCAATGGACAATCTGGTGAGCCGGCTTCAGCCGGACTTTCCGCCGCGGAGTTAGTCAACTGGCTGAAGCCACAAGTGAAGTCCGGCTAAAGCCGGCTGATGACCACCATGCAACACCGATCCACCAGCTAAAGCTGGTGGCAAAGACTGAAACTGAGAATCCTTAACGGCGTTGCCGACATGAGCTGACGACACCGGTTGGAAGTCCAGACTTCGGTGAAGCTGCTGATCTGGTCGCGATGAAAAGGGGCCGCCAGTGGTGCTCCATTGTTCGGCACGTTCCCCTTTCAGCTCGCTATCTCAACAGGATTAGTTCAGTCGCGAAAATGCAAGGCGTGGCAATGTTGAGGCAAGCCAGGTAGTTCTTATTAGCTACGGACGTCGCAGTTGGGCAGTGCGGCTCGCAGGCGGGCGATCCCGTCAGGGGTGATCTTCGTTCCTTCGACTTCGAGCACTTGCAACGACTTCATTTGCCCCATGTGCTCGATCGCCGCGTCAGACACGGATGTGTGTTTAATCACGAGGTGCTTCAGCGAAGTGTGATCTGAAAACTGCGGAACATCGGAGTCCGAAAAGGCCGTCTCGTGCAGATGGAGCGACTCCAGACTCTTGAGTTTTGCGACGTTTGCAAAGCCTGCGGGGCCGAGCTCGTTACAACCTGCAATTCCGAGCGAGACAAGCCGATCCAGTTGTGACAGCGATCTAACACCCTCGTCCGTCACCTCGGAACCGTCAATTCCCAAACCAATCAAGTTCGGGTGATCGGCAGTGAATTGTTGTAGCCCGATATCAGTGATTTGGCAGCCGGAAAGTTCCACGATTTCAAGTCCGTTGGCCAAACGAAGATGCACCAGGCCCGCGTCCGTAATCTGCGTTCCGATTAACGTCAGGTGCTTGAGGTCCTTTACGCTTCCGATCTTCTCCAGACAGGCGTCGTCAAAACGGGATTCGACCTGTTGATCGCCGGATCCCAACTGAAGAATCTGCAGATTCGGAAGCCCGTCGAGAACGACCAGGTCGTTAAGTGCCAATTTCACATCGAGCATTGTCAATTGAGTGAGCCATTGACATTGCAATGCCACCAGGTCGTGTGGAGCGACATCAATGCCATTGATGATCAGCTTCTCAAGATTTGGCAGTCTTGACAGAGTGGCAAAACAGGCAGAGGTCATGTCGGTATCGGACAGATCGAGCAGATTGAGGGTTGGCAGCTTTGAAAGCGTGTCAGCGATTTCGTCCGAGATGTGCGTCCCCGCGAGCCTCAGACTGTAGAAGTTGAACTTCTGCAAATGACGGATTCCGGCCGAAGTGACTGACGTGCCCTCAAGGGCAAGATCCAGGCGACGCGTTGGCCGGAAGCGGCTCATCGTTTCCAGGTCTGAGTCGGTAAAGTCGGACAGACCAGAGAATTGAACTCGCCACCAGGCCTCGCTCGCCGCCGCAGCGTCTGCAGACGTGAACTCTGGAAATGCCCCCTGAGCCTCAAACAGTTTGCCGCCGCGATCCAGGACCCATTGGGCGAAGCGGCGGTCGGCGTGTTCGTCGGAGACGGAGAAGTCGCCGGGGAGTGAGCGACGGTGTTCGAACTCGGAGGGCGTCAGCAGGTGGCGGCGACCGGTTTCGTCTTCGATGACGTCCGTGCGTATCGATCTTGCTTCGAGATTCCACCGCTTCATGCCGGGGATCGTTGCCGGTCGAGGAATCAGGCCGGGCAGGACGTTTTCGGCAGGGCCGAGGTTGTTGGCGACGGCGGCCTTTGGCGTTTCGGGTTTCGACTGGGCGTCGCGGGACGCGATCGCGGCGGTGTTCGTGTCTGATCCCGATGCGTTGGGAACGAGACGCATCTCGAATGTGCGTTCACCATTGCGCATGATCCAGAAGTGGCGGGTTTCGGCAGTGAAGCCGTCGCGGGAGACGATCAGTTCGCGGCGGCCGGCGGGGATGTTGGGGAGTGCGATGCGGTACTCGTCCGTTGTCCCGTCCATCACTTTGATCTGCTGCGGCTCACCGTCCACTGAAATCTGGACGTCGGGGTGGTTTACGGTGATCTCGACGCGGCCTTCGCCCGTGCCGACAAAGAAGACGATGCCGAGCAACAAGACTCCTCCACACGCTGCGAGCATTTGCCAGGTGCGGCGACGATTTCCTCGGCCGTTGTTTCGATTGGCGAATGACTGCGGCGGAGCGTCGACGATCATCGTTGGCGCGAACGGTTCGGAAGCGAGTTGTGAATCCGTCTGAACTTTCGGCGGCGGATTGCTGTCCGACTTTGGCTGAACGACCGGATCGATCGTGTCAGAAAGTGCCGACGAAGCAGGCGTGATCGTTGATTGAAGTTGCGTATCCAGATGCTCGACAGACTTGTGGGCGGATCGGTATCGATTCAGCAGGGCCGGCAGATCGGCGTCGCCGACGAACGCCTGCAGAGCGGCCAGGATTTCACTCGGCGTTGAGAAACGCTCGGCAGGATCTTTGGCCAGCATTCGGTCAACGATTTCAGATAGCTCTGCGGGGATGTCAGAACGCACATCGCTGAGCGGCGGCACTGGAGTCTGCGCGTGAGCCATCATCTTTTTCAGGATGGTCGAGTACTGGCTGCCGCTGAACGGCGCCGAACCGGTCAGCAGCTGATACAGCGTGCAGCCCAGGCTGTAGAGGTCGGCTCGGATATCGACGCTGTGAGTGTCCGACGCCTGTTCGGGAGCCATGTAGTCGAGCGTGCCCATCACCTGGCCGCTGCTGGTCAGTTCGCCTTCGGTCGTTGGATTCTCGCGGAGAAGTGCCAGCCCGAGGTCAAGAATTTTAACGGTGGCGTTTCCGCCGTTGTCCGAAGCGCTGGCGGATCCATTCCGGGAGCCAGCGTCTGCCAGAATCAGATTCGATGGTTTGATGTCGCGGTGGACAAGACCGTGCTCGTGAGCGTGCTGCAGACCTGCCGCTGCCTGGCGAACCACCTCGCACGCGTCGGCAACGTTGATCGATCCGAGCGACTTCGAAAGCTGCGACAGGTTGGGACCGTCGACCAGTTCCATGACGAGGTAGTGAGTGTCGTCATCCTCGCCAGCGTCTGTAGCTCGGACAATGTTGGGATGGTCGAGCTTTCCCACAGCCTCCATTTCGCGATCAAAACGCGCAACGGCGGAATCGTCGTGCAGCCGATCGCCCAGCAGAACCTTGACGGCAACCAACCGTTTCAAGCGAACATGCTCGGCTTTGAAGACAGCCCCCATTCCGCCGCGACCGATCTGCTCGGTCAGCCGGTATTCGCGGATTGTCTTTGGAAGCGTGAACGGAGACTTCGGACCGGCTGATTTTTCGCAGAACTGGACTTTTTCGCAGGACTGATCGAAGGCAATTCCGCCAGAGCGTTGATCGCGGCATTGCATTCGGGTTCGGATGAGAATGACGGCGGAGCGTCATCTTTGAGTTCCGCCACCAGCGGATCGGCCCCCGGGTTCAGCGTGCTGACCGTTTCGTTGCAGATCGCACAAGTGTCGATGTGCGACGAAACCTGCTCAGCCACTTGCTCGTCGAGCTGCCCCGACATGTATTGCTGCAGCTCGTTCTGTTGTGGGCACGGTGCGTCAGTCATAGTTCGACCTGTTGTGAGGCATTCGATGAAGAACAAGGCTTCTGGAAAGCTCAACGCTCAGGTGTGGACTGACTTCGCTCGTTTTTTTTGAAAACGGCCCCGACGAAACCACATAAATGGTTTTAAGAAAGCAACTTAGGGATAGTTTCGGATTAACTTCTCGATTTCCACCCTCGTCATTCCCGCGCAGGCGGGAAACCAGAATTCCACGGACAACTGGTTCCCCGCCTGCGCGGGAATGACGAAAATCGACGATCTCACTGAATTTTGGAAATTGTTTCGGGACTGTTTCCTAAGTGTTTTCAAAAACGACCCGAAAAACTCAGTCCAGCAGGTCGCCGAGTTCTTCTCGTAGGCGGCGCAGGATTCTTTGCCGGGCTTTGTGAACGGCTGAAACGGTGATGCCCAGGTCTTCCGCGATGTGCCTGGGCTCTTCGCCGTCGACAGCCGATCGCCAGAATGACTGCCAGTTACGTTTGTCGAATTCTTCTCGAATGATCTCCAGAGCCCGCCGCTTGATCGCAGACAAATCGTGGCTTGTTGATTCGTCGTCGACTGCGGGCGGCTCGGCAGGCAAATCCAGCAGCTGGTGCTGGGCGTCGGTG
>Ga0316208_1003981_pt1 | contig 10131 bp, 7 predicted proteins | sample 3monopyrite_MG_FD_204944 | JGI IMG/M metagenome (GOLD analysis project Ga0316208, IMG submission 204944) | Microbial mat bacterial communities from mineral coupon in-situ incubated in ocean water Damariscotta River, Maine, United States -... | ecosystem: Environmental > Aquatic > Marine > Coastal...
CCCGGCCCTTTTCGGTCGGCTTGTCGATGCCATGCTCGGCGTCTGTGCCGAGGCCGAGTACGCATCCGAAGACCTGCTGCTGATTCAACGGTGCATCTTTGTCGGTGGGGCGGCCCTGGCCGACTACAACGATGAGCCCGAGGGCCAGTTCAAGGCCTGGCTCCCCGACGGCTTGGGCGAACCGTTCTGGGCACTCGTCACGGGTGTCCAGACCCCGGATGTCAAATCCGTCCATATCGACGAATTGATGCCGTAAGCCCGATCTGCCCCCCTTCCCTACTGCTCCCTATTGACTCGACGCTACGGCGCGGCTTGGCTATCCCATGCGCATCATCTCCGGAAAGCACAAAGGCAAGAAACTCCAAACCCCACCCGACATGAAAACCACCCGGCCCATCACCGATCGGGTCAAGGAAAGTGTTTTCAACCTGCTCCGGGGCCACTACGAGGGCGCGCACGTCGTCGACCTCTTCACCGGCACCGGCTCGATCGGGCTCGAGGCCTACAGCCGAGGGGCGGCACGCGTGCTCTTGGTCGAAAAAGACCGCAAGATCGCGCAGATCGTCGACCGCAACATCCAGGCGATGAACGACCCCGAACAGTGCGATCTGCTCATCGCCGACGCGCTGGGGCCAGCGGTTCTGACACGATGCCCAAAGCCGATCAACTTGCTCTTTGCCGATCCGCCCTACCCGCTCGTGCGCGACCCCGAGGGCTGGCAACGCATGCGCGCACAGTTCATGCGGCTCATCGACGAGATGACCTACGAAGGCTTCGCGGTGCTGCGCACACCCTGGCCCTTCCTGCACAAAGTCGAGCGGGCAACAGCAACCCCAGATGAGGGCGACCCGAAACCGTCGACAATCGTGAACCTCGATGAGATCGACGATGACGAGATCGACCGCATCGAAGCCGAGTTCATGTCGGGCGGGCACGCCGCCAAATTTTTAGACGTCGATATCGAATTCCCAAACGCGGTCGGCCCCGAGACCCACGTCTACGGCTCGACCGCGGTGCACCTATATATGCGCAAGAAACCCGACGACACCCAAGGGGCCGAGGAGTGAGCGATCAGGGCGGCGAACATCTCGAATCGTTGAATGCGGCGCAGCGCACGGCTGTGGTCCATGATGGCGGTCCGCTGATTGTTCTGGCCGGCCCGGGCACGGGCAAGACGCGCGTCATTGTGCGCCGAATCGAGCACATGATCGTAGATCGCGGGATCGACGCGTCGAGCATTCTCGCGCTCACGTTCACCAACAAGGCCGCCGGAAATATGCGAGATCGGCTGGCCGAGCGCGTCGGCTCTGTCACCGCGCAGCGCGTTCATGCGCACACTTTCAACGGGTTCGGGGCGATGCTGCTCCGGCGGTTTGGCGATCTCGCGGGTCTGCCCCCGACTCCCGAACTGATCGACTCTGCCCAGCGGCTCCGGATGATGCGCACGATCGTGGCGCAGCGCCGGCTGTTCCGCGACGCGGTCGCATCGGGGATCGACAGCGCGATCGGGCAGGCTCAGAATCTCATCGGGTCGATGGTGTCGGCCGGGCTCTCGCCAACTGAGGCCCGCGATCGTGCGCGCGCACATTCGGGTTCACTCGAATCACTCGGGCTCGATGATCAGACTCTCGGAGCAGAGCAATCGCGGCTGCACCGGCTGACCGAGATCATTGATCTCTGGAACCAGTACGACTCGGACTGTTTGCGCAGAGGTTTGATCAGTTTCGATCATCAAGTCGCGTGGACCAACCGGCTGCTGCGCGATAAATCGGCCGCGGCCTCGATCGTCGGGCAGGATTACCGGCACGTTGTTGTCGATGAGTTTCAGGATGTCAACAACGCGCAGATCGAGTTGCTCCGGCTAGTTGCGCCGCCGGAACGGTCGCCCGACTTGTGCGTTGTCGGGGACGATGACCAGGCGATTTATGGGTTCCGCGGCGCCGATGACCGGGCGTTTGTGAAGTTTGAAAAAACATGGCCGGGCACGACGACGGTGATGCTTGAGGAGAATTATCGCAGCGCATCGGTGGTGCTCGAAGCCGCGGCGTCGGTCATCGGGCGCGCGCACGAACGGTTCCGCGCTAGCAAGGTCATCCGCAGACCCGATGACGCCGGGGCCGACCCCGACAGCGCGTCGGTCCTCGGCGTGCGCCTGGAAAACCACATGCAGGCGGGCGAGGTGATCGCGTCGATGATCCGGCATGATCTCGAAGCCCAGCCGGGAAGCAAGCTGGCGGACCACGCCGTGATCGCGCGCGGCTGGACGGAACTGGGCCGGATCCGGGGCGCACTTGAGATCGAAGGGATCCCGTGTCGGGCGGCGAGGGCGAACGCGCCGAGCGAAGACCCGGGCGTGCTGGATGTCATGGCGTGGATCGATATTTTGCTGAACCCTTCGCACACATGGTCGGCTCGGCGGCTGCTGCTGCGTCCGCCGTTTGCGGTGCCGCTCGGATGGGTGAACACAACCGAGCGCACGTACAAAGCGATGCGGTCGCGAGCTAAACACGAGACTGTTCAGGCAATCCCGGATTACCGCGATTGGATCCGCAGCGGGCTGGCCGACGGGAGCATTGAATGCCCCGACGGTGTGCGCCCGATCGTTGATCGTTTCATCGCGCTATGGTCGGATCTGTGGGAACAGGCATCGACTAAGCCCGCGCACGAGATCATCTCTGAGATCGTTCGGCGGACGGACGTTGTTCACGCCGAGTTGCTGGACGGCCGGGCGCGCGCGGCCCGGGTCAGCGCTGTTGTCGGTCTGCTGCGGTTTGCATCTGAGCGCGCGCCGCGGCTTGATGAACCTCGGGATCTCGTAGCGTTCATGTCGTACTACGAAGATCTTAATCAATCGGAGCGTTCGCTCCGCGCCGGCGGGCTCTCGCATGAAGACGACGAGTACGACGCGGAGAGTGGCGCGGGCGACGCCGTGCAACTGTTGACTGCGCACAGCGCAAAGGGGCTCGAATTTGGGACGGTGTATATCCCTCGGGTGGAATCGCAGTACGGGTTCCCATCGCTGCGCACGGATGCGTCCGACGAGCCTTTGCCGGCGTGGCTGAGCGGGGATGAGGAGCCGGGGGTCGCGGCGAAACAAGACGAGGAACGCCGGCTTTTTTATGTCGCGTGCACGCGCGCCGAGCGCCGGCTGGTGGTGCTGGGAAAATTGCCCAAGAACGAGCCCAAGGGGCCCAACTACTTCTGGGAATTGCTGGGTGAGCCGGGGTTGATTTCGGATCTTGAGGCGGCGGATGTTCTGGGCCCGCACCCCAAGGATGGTGTCGATATCGAGTTGCCGGCCGCGGGATGGACCGCGGCGGAGAAGCACAGAGCCCGGCTGCGGGAAGCGAAGCGAGTCGCCCGGCTCAACGCGGCGGCGGCGCTGGAACAGGCCGGGGCTCCGGGGCTGGACGCCGATGAGTTTGGCGCGATCGCGGATCGCTTGCGGCAATCGGCTGTGAGGATGGCGGTTGTGGAATCGGCACGCCGGGGTGAAGCCGTGCCCGGCTGGGTTGTGGACGATTCGCTGCGGTCGTTGCACGCGGCGCTCGGAGAGACCGAGTGCGAGGATCTGGTCATCCCGGCCGCGGCGGTGCTCAAGCGGATGGCGGCACCGTTGAGCCTGAGTTACTCGAAGATCTACGAGTGGGAGCAATGCCCTCGGTGCTTTGCGGTGCGGTATGTTCTGGGTCTACCGCAGGAAGAAACGGCGAAGATCGTTGTGGGCACGGCCGTGCACAGCGCGCTCGAAAAGTTCTATAAACGGTTCGCAGTGGCGACCCAAGGCGAGGAGAATGTCGAGATTCCGACGCTCGATGATCTGATCGAAATCGGGCACTCGGCGTTTGAGGAACAATGGTCGCCGGCCGACGAGATCGACCATGCGCAGCGCGATAGGGTGGAGGCTTTGCTCCGCAACGCGCATGAACACTTGCACAGCGAGACGCTGAATCCGATCGGGATGGAGACCCAGATTCTGTTCAATTATGAGCACAGCGGGTCGCACCGATTTAAGGCGAAGATCGACCGGATCGACGAGGACGCCGGGGGTTTTCGGGTCGTGGATTACAAAACCGGCCAGGCGACCAAGCGGCTGATCGAGCCCAAGAAAGATGACCTTCAATTCGGGATCTATGCGCTTGCGATGCGGGCGTTTATCGCGGGTCAAACACCGAATGCTGATGGGCGTGCGCCGGGTATCGACGATCTTGGTCCCCCGGCCGGGGGGGCGGAGTATTGGGCGCTCGCGACGGGCGAGCGCGGCTCGGTGTCGTTTGATGAACTCGCTAAATACGAGACCAAACTGCGGGCCCGGATCGGCAAAGCCATCGACGGGATGCTGGCCGGTGAATATCCGCAAGGGAAAAAGTGCGGCGGCGCGTGCGCGTTCCTCGACCCCGGGCACGGCGAGGAATAAATCCCGTTGCGCCGGGCTTTCAACTTCGGAACAATGATCGGGGCCCGGGCCGCCACCGAACCTATCCTTGCCGGTATCCCATTGAAATACACAACGTTGCAAACGCACGCTCTCGTTCCCGGTCGGTTGTTCCGGCGGGCGGGGCAACACGCGGAGATCGAACCGATGACCAATCAATCCAACCCACGACGAAACGCTCGGCCGTTCGCTTCGATCGCGGGGCTCGTAGGCCTATTCGCCGTCGCGGGGGCGGCGATGCCGGCCACCGCCCAGCAGCAGCGGTTCCGCCCCGGGACCGAAGCGGACAAAGGACCTGTGTTGACCGAAACGCTTCCCACCGACGAACGGCTGACGATCGGAGAACTCGACAACGGGCTGCGATACGTCATCCGCCCGCACCAGAACCCGCCCGAAAAAATCGGCATCTGGATCCATGTCGGGACGGGCTCGCTCAACGAAACCGATGAGCAGCGCGGCCTGGCGCACTATCTGGAACACATGGCGTTCAACGGGTCCGAATCATTCCCTCCCGGCGAGGTTGTCAAATACTTTGAATCGATCGGGCTGACTTTCGGCCGGGATCAGAACGCGTTTACATCGTTCGATCAGACGGCGTATCAGCTGTATCTTCCCAACGCAGAGCGAGAAACGCTGGCGAAGGGGCTGTTGTTTTTCAAGGATGTCGCGGGCGGGCTGCTGCTCCGTCCCGAGGATATCGACGAGGAACGCGGGATCATCTTTGAAGAACTCCGCACCGGCAAAGGGGTCCAGCAACGCATCCGCGATCAGTGGCTCTCCCGCCTTGCGCCCGGCTCGCTGATCGGAGACCGGCTTCCCATCGGCACCGAAGAAACGCTGCAGGCCGTCGGTCGTGACGACTTCCTCGCGTACTACAACAAGTGGTACGTGCCCAGCAATATGACCGTGCTCGTCGTGGGTGATATCGACCCGGCTATGGCAGAGCAGGAAGTCCGCGCCGTGTTTGGTGATCTTCCGACCATCGCCGACCCCGTGAAAATGGACGCGAAGGTCTCGCCGTATTCGGAGCGGCGTGTCATCATCGCCCACGACCCCGAACTCACGCAGGCTCAGGTCGCGATAATGATTATCGATAAATCCGAAGGGCCCAGAACCGACATCGCCGGGCTCCGAAAAGAACTGACACGCCGGCTCGCGTTCGATGCGTTCAACCGCCGGCTCGCGGCGAAGGTCGACGCGGGCGAGGCCCGGATGCTCGGCGGGGGCGTGTTCTCGCAGGATCTTTTCTCGGCGATGCACCTGAGCCAGGCGTCCGCGGCCGCGAGCCCGGATGCGTGGGAAGAGGCGCTCGAAGACCTTACTGTGGAAGTCCGCCGGGCCGAGTTGCACGGGTTTAGCGCTCAAGAAATCGAACTTTCTCGGGCGTCGCTGCTCGCGGGGATCGAGCAGATCGCCCAGCAGGAATCGACGCTGCCCGAACGCGTGATCCTGTCGAGCCTTGCCAGCACGGTTGCCAAGGGCGAGCCGTTTTCTTCGCCCGAGCAGATTCTCGAACTCGCACGCAAGATCGTGCCGTTCATCCTGCCCGGCCAGGCGAGCAAGGCGTTCGCGGATCTCTTTGATACCGACCGCGCAACGTTTATGGTGCAGATCCCTACGGGCGTTGGCGTTCCCGAAGAATCAGAAGTTCTCGAACTTGCTTCTGCGTTCGCCGAGCGTGCGCCCGAGCCGGATGAGGAAGAAGAACTCGCCGATTCGTTGATGAACCAGTTGCCTGCGCCGGGGAAAATTGTTGATATCGCGGGGCACGCCGATTCAGGTGTCTGGACCGCGAGGCTCGACAACGGAGTCGTCGTCCACCACCGGCATATGGATCAGCGGAAGAACTTTGTCGATGTCCGCATCACGCTGCTCGGCGGCGAGATCGAAGAAGACGCGAGCAACCGCGGCATCACTCTCGCCGCGAGCCAGGCGTGGGCCCGGCCCGCGACCGCGTCGCTATCGGGCAGCCAGGTGCGGCAGATCATGACGGGCACCAAGATGCAGGTCAGCGGCATCGCCCAAAAAGATTTCCTTCAGATGACGATGACCGGGAGCCCCGAGGATCTCGAAACCGGCATGCAACTCGCCCACCTGCTCTTGACCGAGCCGAGACTTGAAACCGTCCCGTTCGAGCAGTGGCGCACGGGGACAGTCCAGGGCCTGCAGGCGGCTGCCCAGAATCCCATGGGCTCTCTTCAGCGTGCGATCACCGATGCGGCCTTCCCGGCTGGCGCAGTCGCGGCGCGGATGATCACGATCGATCAAGTCGAATCACTCTCGATGCGCGACGCCCAGCGTTGGCTCAACGGGTTGATTGCCGAGGCTCCCATCGAAGTTGCGATCGTTGGTGATATCTCGAGAGAAGACGCATTCGAACTCGCACGCACCTACCTCGGCTCGCTCCACGAGAGGCCCGAGATGGCGGGCGCTTCGCTCGATGCCGCGGCCGCGGTTGCGAAGCCCACCGAGGACGCCATTTCAACTATCGAGATCGAGACGCAGACCCCGATGGCGGGCGTCGTCGCCGGGTTCTACGCGTCCGATGGATCGGATCTCCGCGACACCCGGCTCCTCCAACTCGCGTCGCGCACGCTCTCCACCCGGCTTATCGAAAAGGTCCGTGAAGAAGAACGCCTCGTCTATTCGATCGGCGCTTCGGTCCGGCCCGGCTCGGCGTACCCGGGCTACGGCATGATGTTCGCCGGGGCTCCCACCGACCCCGCCAACGCCGAGACCCTAGCCGACCGCATCGCCGAGATCTTCGCCGACTTTGCCGAGACTGGACCGACCGAAGATGAGTTTGCAACCGCACAAGCCCAGATCGCAAAGACGCTCGGCGAGGCGTTCGAGGAACCCAGTTTCTGGGCCGTGCAACTCAGCCAACTCGACAAGCGTCAACGCAATCTGGACGACTTTGTGACCGCGCTCGAGACATACGCGGCGTTCACCGCCGAGGACGTGCGCACCACGTTTGCTGAATACCACAAGCGGCCCAAAGTCCGCGTGATCGTCAAGCCGACGGCCGCCGATTGAGCGGTATCTGAGATCAGATCACTCTGTCAATTACACCCCCGGCCCCGCAACGGCCGGGGGTTTTTGTTGCGCAGAATGAAATCCTGCGCATGTTGCGCTTTATCCCCGTGCCACTGACCCGATTTTGGGTAGGTGCTTTGTGCACTGCTGGCACAGTACAAAAGAGCACTGACCTGCGGGCAGGTCAGTGGCACGATCACTCGCACCACTGAAATAGAAAATGCTCTCGATTTATGGGTGCCACTGCTCGCCGCTTCGGCGCAGCAGTGTTCTTGGATGCCTAAAAGACACGACTGCCCCCAAGCGGCGAGTCGTGGCACCCGGGTTTCTGATCGTTATAAATCGTCAGCCCGAGCCCATCACTCCAGAGCCGCGGCTCCGGAGATGATCTCGGTGAGTTCGGTTGTGATCTGACCCTGGCGGGCGCGGTTGAACTTCGTCTTGAGCGCCTTGCCCATAGACGTCGCGTTGTCCGTCGCGGCCTTCATCGCGATCATCCGCCCGACATGCTCGCTCACGATCGCATCATTAAAGATCTGGAACAGCACGGCCTTCACCGCGGCCGGGAGCAATGATCCCAACAACTCTTCTGCGTCAGGCGTGAACTCATACGCGGGCGTCGGCCCCGCCGGCCCATCGCCCACGATCGAATCGCTCTCGAACGGGAGCACCTGCGTGACAACAGGTGTCTGCTTGCCCGCAGAAATGTACTTCATCGAAACAACACGCACCGCCGAGATCTCGCCGGCCGCGAACATAGACATATATCGCTCGGCCAGCGCGTCCACATCTTCATACTTGGGCTTATCGCCGAACTGGGTGTGGTGCTCGGCGACATCGATCCCGTTGAAGCGGAGCGGAGTCAGGCCCTTCTTACCCACAACCTCGACCGAGCCAGCTTTCGCGGCTTCGCTCGCGTTGATGTGCGTCAGCGCCGTCCGGATGATGTTGCCGTTGTACGGGCCGCACAAGCCTCGGTCCGACGCGATGACCAGCGTCAACTCCGGCTTGCTCGCCGAGGCGGTTTCGAGCAGCGGGTGCTCGATATCGCCCGCCGCGGTCGCCAACTGCGCAACCAGATCGAACAAACCCTCGGTGTAAGGCTTGCTCGATGTCGCGGCCTGCTGGGCCTTAGAAAACTTGCTCGTCGCGATCATCTGCATCGTGCGCGTGATGCGCTGGATGTTCTTGACCGCCTTGATCCGCGTCTTGATTTCACGTGATTTACCCATGGGTCGGGAGTGTAGGACATAACCACGCCCAAGTCGGCCCAGAAGGCTCAGAAGCCCGATCCAAGATCCAATACTAATGGTCTCGCCTCGAATAATATGTAAAGCACGCTTGACAATATGTCAAGCGTGCTTTACACTATACCGATACTGCTAATGCATGATCAAAGACTCGCCTTGCCGGAGCAAACAGTGGAAAACGAAATCCGACTGCTCAGGGCCGAACTAGGCTGGTCGCAATCCGAACTCGCTCGCCGTCTGACGGTTTCTCGTCAGACCATCAACGCGATCGAAAACGGGCGCTACGACCCGAGCCTCCCGCTCGCCTTCAAAATCGCCCGGGCCTTCGACCGCCCGATCGAAGCGGTCTTTACAGATAACGAATCGCCTGAGAAAAACCCAACTCAAAGTGGGGATACCGATGAGTAACAACAAGCAAACACATCCAACCCCCCCTGCCGACGAAATCACCGAAGATCGTGATCCGATCTGCAATTGCCCAGGCCGGCGCGGCCCGACGCTCGCGTGGTCGCTCGCCGCGGCAATCTCGATGATCGCCGCCGCCATGATTCTCAAGTTCACCGATATCTCGGGCGCAGCCGAGCTCGCCGTCGCTATGTCCCCTGTCCCCATCCTCGCGGGCATGTACTGGGCGATCTTCCGCGTGGTCCAAAGCGTCGACGAGATGCAACGGAAGATGAAACTCGAAGCCCTGGGGCTCACGGTCATCGGGTCTTCGCTCATCTTCTTCACCATCGGCCAGCTCGAACGCATCGAGGTCTACCAACCCGGCAATTTCGGCGATGCATGGCTCATCATCACCTTCACCTACATGGCGGCGTACGGCCTCGTCAGTCTCCGCTACCGCATGTAAACCTCAGCAAGCAAGAAAGGAATCAGAGATGCAAAGCGAAAAACCCAATCCCTACACGCAAGATTCTCAGGTTGCCGGGCCAGATAAAAAAATCGCACGCACCCCGTTCCGTCGGGCCGTGCGCACGATGGTCACAACCATCGCCATCATGGGAGCCGTGTTCATCGTGCTCTCGGCCGTCATCTTTATCGAAGCGATGATCAAACGCGAACCAGTCGAAGACTTCTGGGCAACTCTCCGCGATGAGCCCTTGATCCCGCTCCTCTTTCTCACCACGCTGCCCGTGCTCGCCAGCAACCGCAAAAACAACGACTGCTGCTGCATATCCAGGCTGCTACGCAAGAAGAAATCCGCTCGCCGGTCGCCCGCGTCCACCTCAATGGCACAACCCGCAGAGCCCAAAGAGTGATACCATCGTGCTCCGGGCCATAGAAATGGCCCACTGCCGATGAGGTGCCGATTGCGGATCCGTCTGAAACTGACCATCCTGCTGCTCGTGTTCTCGCTCGCGCCGCTTATCGCAGCCGAGATCTTTGACGCGATCGCTTTCGATCGGC
>Ga0316208_1003983_pt1 | contig 10129 bp, 9 predicted proteins | sample 3monopyrite_MG_FD_204944 | JGI IMG/M metagenome (GOLD analysis project Ga0316208, IMG submission 204944) | Microbial mat bacterial communities from mineral coupon in-situ incubated in ocean water Damariscotta River, Maine, United States -... | ecosystem: Environmental > Aquatic > Marine > Coastal...
CACGACCATGAACATGACGCCGACCAGAGCGGCGACCGGCACCACCTCGATCAAGGGCGATGCAATCAGCACGAAGGCCAGCAACACCACGGCAGCGGTAATGCCAGATGTACGCCCGCGACCACCGGAGTCGATATTAATCATGCTTTGGCCGATCATGGCGCAACCGCCCATACCACCGAAGAAACCGCAGGTGATGTTGGCCGCACCCTGCGCGACGCATTCTTTGTTGCCGCGACCGCGCGTTTCGGTGATTTCATCGATCAAAGTTAGGGTCAGCAGCGATTCAATCAAACCGACGGCAGCCAAAATGACCGCGTAGGGGAAAATGATGAACAGCGTTTCCCAATTCAGCGGCACCATCGGAATCGAGAAACTGGGCATGCCGCCAGCAAGCGAAGCCTCGGGGTTCCCCGACATGGTGCGCAAGTAGTCGACAATCGATGGCGTGTCCAAGCCAAGAACCAGCACCGTGACCGTGATGCCGACAATCGCGACCAAGGAAGCAGGAACGGCCTTGGTGAGGCGTGGCAGAAAGTGAATGATGGCCATCGTCGCGACCACCAATCCCAACATGGTGAATAGGGGTGTGCCGCTCATCCACACCATGTTTCCGCTGGCACCTGCGGTTTTGAACTGACCCAGTTGTGCCAGGAAAATCACAATCGCCAAGCCATTGACGAAGCCCAGCATGACCGGGTGAGGAACCATACGGATGAACTTGCCTAGCCGCAATAAGCCGGCTCCCACCTGCAAAACTCCCATCAATGCCACGGCGGCATACATGTATTCGATGCCATGCTGAGTCACCAGACTCACCAAAACCACTGCCAGAGCGCCTGTAGCTCCTGAAATCATGCCCGGGCGCCCGCCAAAAACAGCGGTGATCAAACCCACAATAAAGGCGGCATGGAGACCCACAATCGGGTCGACGCCCGCGACGAAGGCGAAGGCCACGGCCTCCGGCACCAGCGCGAGAGCCACCGTAAGCCCAGAGAGCAGGTCGCTTTTGAGGCGAAACTGCGGATTAGTGTGGATGTCGAACACGTGCTTGAAGGGTTTGCCGGGCCAGGCGGACCACACACTGTATCATGGTGGGCTTAGGCGCTTCCTAGGCAACCGCAAATCGTGGGCTTGGGCGCGCCATTTACACCGGTGCCCAAGTCCTTCACAGAACTCGGCCTTTCCGAGGAACTGTTGCGCACCGTCGCAGAGCAGGGCTACGAAGAGGCAACCCCCATTCAGCAGCAGGCCATTCCGGTCGTGCTCGATGGCAAAGATGTCTTGGCTGGAGCGCAGACGGGCACCGGCAAAACCGCGGGCTTTACCCTGCCCTTGTTGCATCGGTTGCAGCAGGAGCGCGACCAGGCGCCCAAAGGCAAGAGAGCCAAGCGCAAGATTCGCGCCTTGATTTTGGTGCCGACACGCGAGTTGGCAGCACAGGTCGACGAAAGCGTTCAGACCTATGGCAAGGGCCTTGGCTTCCGCTCGATGGTGATTTTTGGCGGCGTCAGCATCGTGCCGCAGATTAACCGCCTGCGCCAAGGCGTAGACATTGTGGTCGCGACTCCAGGGCGACTTCTGGATCACATGAGTCAGGGCACGATGGATCTTCGCCAAGTGCATACCTTGGTGTTGGATGAAGCCGACCGCATGCTGGACATGGGTTTCATTCGGGACATCCGTAAGGTCTTGGCGGCATTGCCGTCCAAGCGTCAAAATCTCTTGTTCTCCGCAACCTTTAGCGATGAGATTCGAGATTTGGCCAGCGACTTGTTGAATCGCCCGGTAGAAATCCAAGTGGCGCGGCGCAACACCACCGCAGCGAAGGTTTCGCAGATTGTGCACCCGGTAGACAAGAAGCGGAAGCGCGACCTCCTGTCCTACCTCATTTCCGCCAACAACTGGCGCCAGGTTCTCGTGTTCACGCGGACCAAGCACGGCGCGAATCGATTGGCAGAACAGTTGTGCAAAGACGACCTCAATGCGGCGGCCATCCACGGCAATAAATCGCAAGGAGCACGCACCCGCGCCCTAGCTGGCTTCAAGGCCAATAAAGTGCGCGTGTTAGTGGCCACGGATATCGCGGCGCGTGGCTTGGACATCGAACAGCTTCCGCACGTGATCAACTACGAGCTGCCCAATGTCGCCGAGGATTATGTGCACCGCATCGGGCGCACCGGCCGCGCCGGGCAAATGGGCCATGCCATTTCATTGGTTTGCGTCGACGAGAAGAAATTGCTGCGCGATATCGAAAAGCTATTGGATAAGAGCCTAGAGCGCGTGGTGGTCGAGTCTTTCGAGCCCGACGAGTCGATTCGCCCGGAGCCGATTCAAAACGGCCGAGGTGGACGCAGTCAGCGTGGCCCCAGGGGTCCGCGCAACAACCGCAGCCCTCGCGGTCCGAAGAAGGCAGCGCCTTCGCGACGTCGTCGCCCGCGCTCGACCTCGTCCTGAGCCCTAGCGTTTGCGCTACACTCTGACACCGGAGTGGAGCGATGAGCGAGACCAAGCAAGATCAAGAAGAGGGGTGGCGTCAACACCTCTATGAGGTTATTTTCGAAGCCGACACCCCCACGGGGAAGGCTTTCGATGTTGCGCTGATTGTGTTTATTTTGGCCAGCGTGATTACGGTCATGCTCGAAAGCGTGCCGAGCATTCGCGAGCAATACGGCGATGCGTTGTGGACGGCAGAATGGGCGTTCACCCTGATCTTCACTTTGGAATATGTGGTGCGCTTGTTTTGCACTCGCCGGCCGTTGCGCTATGCACGATCATTCTTCGGTATCGTCGATTTACTCGCAATCTTGCCCACGTATTTAATCGCACTGTTCCCAGCGGCGCATTACCTGGTGGTCATTCGCGTGTTGCGTATCCTGCGCGCCTTCCGGGTGCTGAAGCTTGCGGCCCATGTGCGCGAAGCCAATCTCCTGATGCGCTCCCTCGTTGCCAGCCGGCGCAAAATCACCGTATTCTTGTTTGCCGTTTTTACGATGACGGTCATCTTGGGATCCCTGATGTACCTCATAGAAGGAGAAGCCCATGGCTTCGACAGCATTCCACGTGGCGTGTATTGGGCCATCGTGACTTTGACGACCGTTGGCTATGGCGACATCGCGCCGGAAACACCCTTTGGTCAGTTCGTGGCATCGATTGTGATGATTATGGGTTACGGCATCATTGCGGTGCCGACAGGAATTGTGACTGCAGAAATGACGGCGGCGGCGATTCGCGAAGGCGTAATTCGTTCCTGCGGAAATTGTGCAGAAAGGCAGCATGCTCGCCACGCGCGAGTTTGCCACCAATGCGGCACCAAGCTAGCGGAAGCCACGCCATGAATTGGGGCGAAAGGTTACCTCGCTTGAAAGGGGAGCGCTTGGACCTTCGCTGGGTTAGCGAAGACGACACCGACGGCATTTTTAAAGTCTTCAGCGATGAAGAAGTCATTCGCTATTGGAGTTCACCCGCCATGAAAGAGCGCAAAGAGGCCGAAGACTATGTGGCATCGATTCACAAGCACTTTGCGGCGAAGGATTTATTTCAATGGGGCATCGCCCTTCATGGCCAAGAGGAAATCGTCGGCACCTGCACTCTGTACCAAGTCGATTTGCGCCACCGCCGCGGTGAGCTGGGCATTGCCTTGCACAGCAGCGCGTGGGGGATGGGCTACGGCCGCGAAGCCATGCGCATCTTGGTTGGCTTTTGCTTCGGCGAACTTGGCCTGCACCGACTCGAGGCCGACGTCGACCCCTTTAATCATCGCTCACTAGCGCTGTTTGAAGGCGAACAGTTTCGTCAAGAAGGCCTGTTGCGAGAGCGTTGGTTCTTGCATGAGAAATGGCAAGACACGATTTTGCTCGGCTTGTTGGCCCGCGACTGGAAGCTGCAGCCTTAATCGTCCTCGCGCAGGAAAATATATGGCCCCGCGGTCGCGCCCCAGGCCTGATGCCCCTCTTGGTCAAAGCCTCGGTCCCAGCTGGTCAACTTGTTGACGCTGATGGTGACTTCCGAGGTGGCATAAGCGGCATCGCCAAGCGAACTGGAACATCCGCGGCCTTGGGTGCTGCCTACATAAATGCCGCCCAAATCGCTGAGGTAGATTTCACAACCGCTGCGCTCGCTCAAATCCGCCGGCGTGAGCTCGGTAAAAAGCTCCGGCTTATCCCAGGCAGCCACAAAATCAAGCGGATCGCCGGGCAGGGTGTAAACAGCAGAGCGCAACCCGCCTTCGCCCTCGCTGAGGTGGTAAACCCGTTGCCGATAGGGCCGATCTAGGCTTTCCTCGGCGGCCTGTTCCACATATAGCCAGGGGCCGTCGGCCCGGTCCTTCCAAATGGGGACCATGACTAAGCGAATGTTGAAGTAGTCATCTGGCTCGGCTCGAGCCTGATCGGCGCTGGAAAAAGTCCCGGTCATCCAGTTCTGAAGCTCGATCAGGCGTGGATTTTGTGCCGCGGATTGCGGATTTGCACAAGTCGCGAACAGAGCGAGCGAGCACGGCCCTAAAATCTTGAGGAGCAAATCGGCAGACCGGATAGGCATGCCGGAGAATAGCGACGCGCCATCTTCCAAGGCGCCCACTATCTACTAAGAACTCAAGATGGCACTCCCCACAACACCGGAGCAAGACACCTTCTTCGCCAAATTCCTCAAGCAGGAATCGGCCGGTGGCATCCTATTGGTGATTGCGGCGGTTTTGGCCATGATCTTGGCCAACAGTCCGCTGAAGTCGATCTACGACCTGCTGATTGACACCCCGGTCGAGGTCAAAGTTGGGTCTCTCAATATCGCCAAGCCGCTTCTTCTTTGGGTGAACGACGGCCTGATGGCTCTGTTTTTCCTCTTGGTTGGGTTGGAGCTTAAGCGCGAATATCTCGAAGGAGAACTCTCGAGCCTGAGTAGCATTGTCATGCCTGGGCTTGGCGCCATAGGCGGCATGGTCGTTCCGGCGGGCATCTACCTTTTGTTCACGCAGGGTGATCCCGTCGCGCAACAGGGGTGGGCATTGCCGGCGGCCACGGACATCGCCTTTGCCTTGGGCATTTTGTCCCTGTTGGGATCTCGCGTCCCGTTGAGCCTGAAGATTTTCCTGACCTCGCTGGCCATTTTTGATGACATCGGCGCGATTTTGATCATCGCCATGTTCTACACCAGCAAGGTCTCTATGACCGCTTTGTTGGTGACAGGAGGCTGCCTCATCATTTTGGCCATCATGAATCGCCGCGGGGTGATTGATAAGAGCCCCTACCTATTCGTCGGCCTCGTGATGTGGGTGGCGCTACTGAAGTCGGGGGTGCATGCCACTCTCGCCGGCGTTCTTCTCGCCATGTTCATTCCGATGCGCGCGCCGAAAGACCCCAAAATTTCACCGCTGCAATCTTTAGAGCACGACCTTCATGCCGCGGTGGCCTTTGTCATCTTGCCGATCTTTGCCTTCTGTAATGCGGGGATTGATTTTGCAGGTGTCGGCACCGAACAACTGCTTCATGGAGTCACGATTGGCACGGCTACAGGCCTGTTTTTTGGCAAGCAAATCGGCATTATGTTCTTCTGCTGGCTAGGCGTAGCGATGAAATGGGCTCGTTTGCCGCAAGGAGTGAATTGGCCGGCCCTTTACGGCACCGCAGCCTTGTGCGGCATCGGCTTCACCATGAGCCTGTTCATTGGCTCGCTCGCCTTTGAGGAAACCGGCGAGAACCTAATGGTGGATGAACGCCTGGGCATTGTCGCGGGATCACTAGCCTCTGGCCTGCTTGGCTATCTAGTCCTGCGCAAGTCGCTGAAAGCACCGGCCGCGGAAGCAAGCTCCTAGGCTTCGAACAATCCGGGCGAGGGCTCGCGCCATTTGGCCAAGTACTGCTGCAACTTCAATTTGCGCCGCGTATTCGCGCTGGTCATATAGCGCACCTTACCGAAGACCTCCCGTTCTGGGCCCCAGGCGCGATCAAAACGACCGAGAGTCCAAAAGATGCCGCTGTAGGAATTGGGGTTTCGGCCGTCCAGGGCATAACGATTGTTGAGTTCGATCATGATGTCGAGAGCAACCTCGGGCCCGGCGGACCAATGCAGGATCTTCTTGCCCCAGAGCATGCGCAAATAGTTATGGATGCGCCCTTCGCTGCGCAGTTGATTTTGTGCAGCATTCCATAATTCATCATGGGTTTGCGCTTGGTCAAAGCTCGCCAAGGAATACACATGAGGTCGAGAATCCGAGGCGTGTTCCGCGAGGGTCTTGCGCGCCCAGTCAGGGAGGGACTCATAACGCGCATAATCTTCACGATAGTGGCAAAACCCGTAGCCGAGTTCGCGCCAGGTCACCAATTGGTCTAAATAGGCCTCGGCAGATTCGCTCATGCCCCACCAAACGCCGCGTTTTCCGCTGGTGATGTCGGAAAGCGAATCCGGAGTCCAATTCTCATGTTGGGCGATGGCTTGAAAAACTTCGTGGGCGCCAAGGTGCCCGAAATGCAAATAAGGCGAGAGCTCACTGGTGCCATGATCTTGGTTGCGCTGCTCTGCATAGTGGCCGAGTTTTTGCCCCACAAACTCTTCAAGCCGACGCGCTCCCTGCTGCATACCCCCCGCGATCGCTGTGGCGCGGACTTGGTGGTCGATCGGGAGGGCTTCCAGGCCCTGGCTTCCATCGAGCAATGCCGCCGAGGCCATGGGCCAACGCTTGGTCAGATTCTCTGCAAGCCGAGGCGGCGCGGGGAGCTCATGCTTGGCCAAGCCGTCGGCCTTGGGCGCAATGGCCAAATGTGGGCGCAAGGACTTTTGCAAGTAGCGGCGAAAATCGAATGCACGCGAGAAGGCGCGATCTGGCGCGCGCATGGGCAGCAGGCCATTGCCGTCCACGACCTCGAGTAGAACCGGGACCTGTTCTGCCGCTGCCGCCACCATCTTGGGAAGGAAGAAGCAAGGGAAGTCATCGGTGACGACAAGTGCGGCCTGTTCGGATAAGGCCCGCAGCAAGCCTTTGCCGGCTTTATGCTGCGGCTCTACATAAGGGTAGTACAGAATGTTCGCCTCTCGGCAGGCCTGTGCATTGTCGTGCATGCCATCGAGAACAAAGCGATGGTGCCGCTCACTTGCCCAGGGGTAATCCGAGCGCAGCGCCTCGAACAGAACCAGGGGGCGATTCAGTTCCCGAGCCCGTGCCATGGCATGGTCGAGGGCAAAATTCGACCGCGTTCGCCGGGCCGAGGTCATCCAATACAACACATAGTCACCCTGCGGCCGGATGGGCCGTGAATTCGCCACGCGTAGGCGTTCGACGGGTAGGGTGAGTGGGGGCATGGCCTATTCTTAGGTCGCTCTACCCCGCTGTGGGCGCTTTCTTAGGCCCACGGTTGGAAGCATAGGCGCAGAGTTGCGCGCATGCCCGGTCGCGGTGGGCGCGAAGCGCCTTTGCGGAAGCCAAGCGGGATTTCGACCTGACACTTCTTGCTGCCAGGGATCTCTTGAATGGTGAGGGTCTTGGTGGCGACACCAGCTCCATGTTCGCTGCGCAGCCCGTACTTCAGAGTCATGCCACTCTTTTGTTGGCGCAAGTGCAAGCAAATGCTGTCCTCAAACAAGCGATCGCCTTCGAAGTGTTCGTCAAACCAGAAGCGTCGATCGACCTCGAACAGCGGAACCTCTACGGCAAGGTCTAGGGAAAAGGCCAGTGCGGTGTCACTTGCTTCCGTCTTGGCGCTCTTAGCCAGATAGCCGGAATAGAGATACACCTCTTTGTCTTGCTCCACCATGTCTTCATAAGACTGGCGAATCGCCGACTCCAAACGAACCCGCCGTTCGCTGAGGTGATACACACCACCACGCACCTTGGCCGCCGCGTCGAGGTTGTAGCGTGCGCGAATCCTGGCGCCCTCGTCTTTGCGCTTTTGCACCGCCGGCGGCAGCAGGAGTTCATGCACTTGCAGTTTGGCGTCGACACGCACATTGCCAAACAAGAAGCGACGAAGGTTCTGGTAGCCCTCTTCGGAATTCACAATGCCGTAATGCCCGCTGTGGCTGCGGTGAGCAAAGGCACGGGGCGAATGCTCGACGTAGGCGTTACGCATCATGACTAAGCCATCGCTGCTGGCCCCAGTGCCGCGGCGAGAAAGCCCGAAGAAGGCGTCGTAATCGCGATGGTTGGTGCCGACGAAACTGAAAAAGCGTTCTGGCGGAAAGTGGCCGTCGAGAGAATTCACCTGTTGACCGGGGGAAAGCTTGAGGTACTCGCGCATGTACTCGCGATTGAAATTGCGCACGTGAAGCGAATCTAAGCGACCCAAATCAGGAGTGTTACGGCCAAACACTTCAATCCCGCGGTGCGGCGTGGCATAGGTGAATACTTTGTTGACCATATGATCCTTTCCACGCGCCACATTCTGTAAATAGGTGCGACAAATTAGCCCGCCCATGGAGTGAGCGACGAGATGAACCTTGAACTCTTGCTCAAGCGATGGATCTCCCTGGCAAACCTGTTCGCGCACGTGGTGAATGAAGGCTTCAAGGTCTTCGGCATAGGAAACAATCGAGTCTTTCTTGCCGTCGCCAAAACTCTCGGAGTCCTTGTCGTAATAACGAAATACCCAAACCGAGCGTGCCGGGTGAGGAGTCTTTCCAGAAACAAGCCCACCGCCTTGGTAGGCGTCGGTGTAGCCCTCATCTTTCATCAGGCGCAGCAAAGGTGACTCAAAGACAAAGCGCGTGATTTCATTCTTCTCTTGGGTTTGCCGAATCTTCGTCGAGCCAAGATTGAAGCCCATATAAGGAGAGGCAACGGTTTCTTCGATTTCGCTCATGGTGGCGGCGAATCCGCGGACATAAATAATCGGGTAATAAGGCGCCCGAATCGTGGGAGTTGAAGGCATGTATGCATCCTACCCCGCAGCGACATGGCTCTCCAGCCCACGCTAGGATGTGGCAGAAGTATGGAAGCTCGTATCAGCATGATGACCCTCGGTGTTCGCGACATGGAAGCGGCCGTGGCTTTTTACGAAACTGGCTTGGGATTGCCACGAATCGACTCACCTCCTACCGTCGCCTTTTTCCAACTGAATGGAAGCTGGCTGGGCCTGTACGGTTGGGAAGAACTTGCGGAAGACGCCACAATCCCTTCCACCGGAGAAGGCTTCCGCGGCGTCGCCCTAGCGCACAATCTCACTTCAGAGGCCGAGGTCGATGCCCTGATGGCCCAGGCGGTTGCCGCCGGCGCGACCATGGTGAAGAAACCCCAATCCGTGTTTTGGGGAGGGTATTCGGGCTACTTCCAAGATCTCGACGGCCACTTGTGGGAACTCGCTTTCAACCCTCATCTATGGATTGGTCCTGAGGCAGGTGGTGCATGACCGTCCTGAATACACCTCGCTTGCGTTTGCGCTGGGCCACGGAACACGATGCAGCCTTTTTCGTGACCCTGCTCAACGATCCAGATTGGATTCATTTTGTGAACGACCCCGGCGTGCGCAATGAAGAGCAAGCGTGCACTTGGTTACGCGATCGCTTGTTCACGCTGTACAAACGCTTTGGATTTGGGCTGTATGTGGTGGAGGAGCTCGCCTCGGGTCAGCTCATTGGGCTGTGTGGCTTGGTCAAGCGCGACAGTCTTCCTGAAATTGATTTAGGCTTTGGCTTTTTGCCGGCCTACCGCGGGAAGGGGTATGCCGAAGAGGCCTCGCGCGCTTGCATGCAGCATGCCCAAGACGAGTTTGATTGCCAGCGCTTGCTCGCGATTACTGCCCAAGACAACCTTGCCTCGGCGCGCTTGCTCGAGCGGCTTGGCTTCTCTCGCGACGGCGAAGTCACTCTACCGGGAGAGGATCAAGCTCTACTCATTTTTGCTAGGGTCCTGGCGTGAGCAAGCATTGGCTTCGCCGGCTCTGGTCTTGGCGCTATCGGTTTTGCGCGGTAGCCGTATTGGGCGCCCTCGCCATTTTGCTTTGTGATTGGGCGGTGGGTCATTCCGGGCAGGGCCAAGTATTTACGCAAGCCGAGCAAGTTTCGGAACGCCCCATCGCCTTGGTACTGGGTACCGGGAAATATGCCGCGAGTGGTCGGGAAAATTTGTTCTACACGCCACGCATTCGAGCCGCTGCAGAGCTTTACCACGCGGGAAAAGTGCGTGCATTATTGGTCAGTG
>Ga0316208_1003986_pt1 | contig 10122 bp, 8 predicted proteins | sample 3monopyrite_MG_FD_204944 | JGI IMG/M metagenome (GOLD analysis project Ga0316208, IMG submission 204944) | Microbial mat bacterial communities from mineral coupon in-situ incubated in ocean water Damariscotta River, Maine, United States -... | ecosystem: Environmental > Aquatic > Marine > Coastal...
CATTTCCATTGTAAAAGCTGCGCACGTTTACATCGTAATCTGTTTCGCCTTTAGCTTCTTTTGATAAGGAATCAGTGACTTTTCGGATTGCCTGTGCCCTTTCTGTTAGACTCATTTCTTCTGTCAATCCAGTGTTGACTGCTTCGGAAACATCTTCCATGCGCACCAAGAAAGAAACCGAGAAGCCTGCTGGCAATTCATCAGACTTTTTCATCGCCCAAAAGCCATCGTCGAGGTAATTGTTTTCTTCAGTACTGTTTTCTTGGATTACACCGAATCCACAGTGGTGGTTGGTCAACATTAATCCTTGATCAGAAATGATTTCTCCTGTACAAAATCCAGGTCCCAAACGCACAATTGCATCCTTCAAACTTGAATTGTTGACACTGTATATTTCATCAGCGGTCAATTGCAGTCCTTGTTTTTGCATATCGACATAATTTAAACGCTTCACCAACAATGGCAACCACATTCCTTCACCTGCTGAAGCAGGCGTATAAACTAGCAGCAAAGCTGCCAATACAATCAGTATTCTTTTCATGATATATTTTTCAGTTAAACGATTCCAAAAGTAATGCTTCTAATGGATAATGAAAATTCATTCCAATGAATGGATGAGAAGCAGGATGAATGGTGTTGTCAATATACCTTTTCTCCTTTCTTAAGCCAAATGCCCCACTTTTTGTCGTAGGCATGCACTTTCTCTGTCTCTTCGGCATCATTCCATACAGGAAAACCTTGGTTCTTCCATTCGAATATGCCTCCGTATAGATTCTTTACATCTGTAAAGCCCATCTTAAATAGCTTCTCAGCGACCTTTTCGCTCCGATAACCTACTGAACAGTAAACTATTATTTCACGTGATTTTTCAATGGAATTTAGCGGCTTTAACTTTAAGTTGTTATAACCGACAAATACTGCATCTTTAATATGACTTACTTCATATTCTTCTTTTTCGCGACTATCAACAAAAAGTGCCTCATTTTTTTCTACAGCTTCCTTAACATTGATTTCTTTCACAGTATGGGAGAGTAAAGCTTTAAGCATCCAATTGTATGTAGTGCTTTCTACTTCTTGTGCATTCGATCTAAATAGATGGAGTCCAATCATGAGCAACAGCAGGAGTTTAATCTTCGACATAATGATGCAAACTTAAGGTCCAATCGTATTCATTGTAGGCAATGTTCGGATTTTGGTCTTCTTTAAGAACTTTAAAGTGCTTGAATAATTTCAACATGCCCACTTCACCGCCAAAATCTCCTTTAAACCAACGGAAGAGTGGAGTGGTGTTCAGACTGTTTTTAACTGGATCGAAGAGTGATACTTTCTCAAGGAATGCAGCACTATTTTCTTCCAATTCATCCTCTAGCTGATCTGGATGGTAGACTCGAATGGGTGGACAATTTCTGGCACCACAATTCAAAGCAAAATGTATGCGTGGATCTCTTTGCTCTATGCGTAATATTTGCTCAATGTCTGAAGCAAATGGATGTGTGAAATAACCCATTCCATATTTTATTTGTGATTTACGCAAGATACCGTGTTCTATGTCATCAAGGCTAAGTTGTTTGTCTTTTAAGGAGAGTAAAGGCATGCGATAGAAAGTGCTTTTGTTCTTAAACAATGTCGCATCTTTTGTCAAGTTGTATTGAACCAATGCGTTGTAGGTGTTGATCCAAAAAGCTTTTTTTTGAGCATCGTTTTTCAGTGAATTGCTCAGTTCGATGGCACTGAATTCTTGAAGCATTTCTAATTGTTCAGCGATGTTTGAGTTTGATTGTTGGCCAATGATTAATTCGGCACTCCAATCGGTCCACTGATTCGGTTCACCGTTGTTATAATCAGCTGGTTGAAAATTTCCTTCTTCATAGGTAATTACAAGCATTGCCAAAGCTATAATGAAGAAAGTATAGATAAATGAAAAAACGATTCTTTTGTATCTCATTTTTTCAATGTAAGAGCCTTATTTCTGATAATAGTCATAATCACTGTCTTCGTACAGGGTAATTGAAAAATTATCGACAAACAATTCATGCTGTTTCGGATTCCATAAATAGGTAGTGATGAAATCTGAGTCTTGAATTCCCTCTATCCGTTCAAAAACATATATCATCTTGTACCAGCCATCTTCATAATAGGCATTAGTTTCTGTACCCCTCCAGTGGATTCCTTTATCACCCCGTTTGATGCTGACCACCATCAAAAGATTGGCTTCCTCCTCACTTTTAAAGGTGGCCTCTAGGCTAAGAAATTTATTGCCTTCTTGAAATACATTTTTGACAGTATCACGATAAGTTAGTGCAAATTCAGTATTCTTACCTATCCAATAGGCCGTAGAATCTTTCATAAAAATGGTATCTTGGATAAGTTCGGGCAATACCTGCCATTTTGGATTTGATTGACTTGAATTAGCATCTGTGGTAAATAAATATGCTCTTTTGGAAGTTCTTTTTGATTTACTATAGAGCACAGCTTCTGAATTGAAGTATTTTTCTCTATGTACCACCTCAGGAAATTGATTTTTCGCAAATTCATGCACCTCAAATGGAACAGGAGTGTTTCCAAAAGCAATGCAGACATAAGGTTTATCGCTTTGTTCTATAAGGTCTCTTGCTCTTGCTGTGTAGTTTGTAGTGGCAAAATTCAGTATATCAAATTCAATAGAGTCTCCAAATTCATTGAAATAGTAATTGAAATGTGCAGGATTGTTCGTGTTTCCAATGAACAAGATAGAGTCTGCCCCATAGGTCTTTTTCCAGTCTAGAATTTGTTCACTAACACCTTTAAAATTGGAAAAGTATTTTTTTTTGTAAAAAGATTGATCAATGACGAGAGCCTTTGTACCAAAAAAGAGAATGAACAATGTGAGAACAATGATGACTTTCTGTGAACCTAATGAGGAAAGTAATGAAGCGACGAGCAAAAAGAAAAAGGGTGCAGAAAAAATCAAGATGGAGTATTGCAGAATAGGGCCTACCCAAATCGAATAGAAATAAGTAGTAAGTAAGGGGATTAAGAATAGTAGAAATAAAATTAATCGCTCCTTTCCATGTTTTATTGGAGTTTTAAATTTGACGGCCATAACGAAAAGAGTCAGTGCCGTTAAGCCGAAAGAAAGTAGTTTTGACCCATTGAATAGGTAGAGAAAATAATCACCAAAAAATCTACTATCAGGAGTAGGTAACCAACCTACACTTTTGTAACTAAAATGCTTTAATGTTATGGTAAAATGAGGACTAAACAAGAGCAACATTGTCAAACCATACAAAAGGTAGTGAAAAGGTTTGATGGTCTTCCAATATAAAATTCCAGAGAGGTAAATGATAAAGATGCTGAAAGCTGCCAAGTAATGACTTAAGGTGGCAAGTACACCACTTAAAATAAAAAGTACCAGCGTGTGTCTTTTCTTTTTGTCTAAAAATATCTGAAAGGCTGAATTAGTAAAAAGAAGAACAAAAAATGTGCCCATAGAATAGGGCCGAGCAATTTGGCTGTACAATACAAACAGATAAGCAGTGGCGGAGAGTGCTGTAGCCAATAAGGCCGTTTTTTGATTAAAAAGAAGCACTGCAATTTTTTTAATGTAGATTAGGCTTCCAATTCCAAAAAGTACAAAGGGCAATCTAAGAGCAAATGAAGAATTGCCAAAAAATGTTTGCCAATAATAAATGAAAATTTCTAATAATGCTGGGTGATTGTCCGTTAGAATTCCTTTTTGAAAAACTTCAGATAGATCGTCATAACTAGCACGATATATGGTGCTTAGTTCATCATTGCTTAAGGACCATTCGGAAAAATAAAGAAAACGAAGAAGGCCGCCAAGGAAAATGACTGCCCACAAGGCAAAGAATAACTGTTTGTCTTGTTTTGCAAGCATTATACCGAACCTCTTTGACGGTTCAACTCGTAAAGTGCAATGCCAGTAGCCACCGAAACATTCAATGAGGCTGTTTCTCCAAGAGTTGGAATGGCAATGTGAGCATCGACTTCTTTCATGATTTGAGAATTGATGCCATCTTCCTCAGATCCCATGACAAGAGCACAGGCTCCGGTCAAATTACTTTCGTGCAGCAGATTGTCGGTTTTTTCTGAACAGGCAATAATGCTTAAACCATAACCTTTTAGACTTTTTGCTACTGCGGCCAAGTCTCTTTCTCTAGAAATGTTAATGTGCATCAAGGCACCTGAGGATCGTTTTATACTTTCTTCGTTTATTTGAGCGGAACCTTTAACAGGGATGATTACACAATCCACGCCCATACATTCTGCAGAACGACAAATCGCTCCGAAATTGCCAACATCGCTGACACGGTCTAAGATCAGAAATAAAGGGTTTCGTCCTGCTTCAAATACTTTTGTCAAAACCTCTTCGTAAGGTTGAAATTCTATTGGGGAGACATACGCAATGACACCTTGATGATTTTTTTTACAAAGATGATTTAGCCGCTGAAGGGGTAAATTTTGAGCACTGATCTTGTGGGATTTCAAGAGTCTGCGCAATTCGGTGATATTGCCTCCTTGAATGTCACTTTGAACGAGCACTTTATCAATGTCCTTACCGCCTTTGATGGCTTCCATCACAGGATGCAGACCAAATATGAGTTCTTGTTTTTTCATCATTGAATTTTTCCTTGTCGCCACAAATCAACTGCCCTATACCAGCTGCTTTTGTAATCTGAGTTTCTGATAAGCGTGTAGTTATTCACGGATATAGGGTGGTTGTTTTTTACGAATTTGAAGCTGAGACTCAAAATATTTCCTTCATCGCCATATATCCAGGTTTCGTTTTCAGTGTTCTTGTAGATGGTGGAGGGTTGCCCAAACACAATGTAAATTATTCCCCGATCAGTCTTCCAACCTTCTCTGTAGTCTGTAAAGAATTGATTGGCCTGCTCTACGCGATTGTAATAAGTTTTCAATGCTTTTTTTGCTTTGTCTTCATCCTTTAGCAAATTGAGCCAAAAGTCATCAATGGCTTGTTTGGTGTTGATTGAATTCTTGACGTTTTTGTATTCACTATTGGTACTGATGTAGCGTATGGGATCTACCATATTTACATGTTTCGTCAACTGAGGATAGCCGTCGTAGAAGTAATAGAAATAGAATGGATAAGCTTGTTCGCTATTGCTTGCAATACGATTAATTTGATAGTAGTTTTTTAAATCAAGGGCTTTGTCCAAAAGACTGATGGTATCTGTAAAATCAATTGGTATTTCAGGCAGTTGAGTGCTTCCTACAGTAAAAGGTGGCGGCGTCATGCTGAACATTAAGTTAGTCCTTTCCCATAGAAAATTAGAAGATGACAGCAAGGGACTTTTATACAATTTAACTTCCCCCTTTTGACGTATTACTTGATCAATAATGACACGTTCTCCTGATTTTAATAGGAAATATTGTTGATTGCTGTTCATGCGTTTATCCAATACGATATCATTGACCACATTTAAATTCTTGTTTTGATCTCTGAATCGTATCTCCAAAGGGTATACTTTTCCTGTTCCGCTTTTTATTTTTATTTTTCCTTGAATCAACTGTTTAGAAGAATTCACACCTTCTGTGTAGATTGGATAAGTGGCACTATCTGTAATTTCTTTTTTACTAAAATCAGAGTACAACTTGTATTTGACGAGCATTCTAGCGGATAGAATGGTATCGCCTTCTTTTCGCCCATACAAGAGATCATTGGTCAGCAACTGAAAGTAAACCGTAGAGGAGTCTTGATGATGATGAAAGACTTTAAAATTGGGTTTAATTAGTTTTTGATCAGCATCATAGATGTATGAATAATCAAAACGATAGTTGCTCGATGAGGTATAACAACCTGCAAATACAAGAGCCAATAAGAGAGGAATAAATGTGTGCAATGAAGCTCTAATCATCTTGTCCAAATAAATCTTGAGGCAATTCTTTTGTACTGTCGACCCTTAGTTCTTTGAACTGTTCGGTTCGTCGAATGATGTTTCCTCTTCCTGTAGAAAGCTTGTTAAGCGCTGTATCATAAGCATCTTGTGCCGTTTTTAATCCTTTTCCAACCCTTTGCAAGTCTTCTACAAAAGCGGCTACTTTGTCGTATAATTTTGAAGCGTTTTCAGAAATTTTACGTGCATTCTTAATCTGATTTTCATGCTTCCAAACAGATGCGATGGTTCTTAAGGTCGCCAACAAGGTTGTCGGACTCACGATAACTACCTTCCTGTCCCAAGCATAATTATAAAGGTCAGGTTCACCTTGAATGGCTAAACTAAAGGAGGACTCAATAGGAACAAAGAGTATCACAAAGTCTGGAGAGTTTAGTGTTGAAGCTGTTTGGTAATTTTTTTCTCCAAGAGTCTTTACATGCGTCTTTATGCTTGTTAAGTGTTGCTTCAATAAGCGTTGTTTTTCTTCTTGTTCCTCAGCTTGAATCAATTGCTCATAAGCTACTAACGATACCTTTGAGTCGATGATGATGTGTTTTTGATCAGGTAAATTCACTATGACATCGGCTTGTATGCGTTTGTTATCTTGATTGGTATCGCTGTATTGAATCTCATATTCTTGTCCCTTTATAAGACCTGAGTTTTCAAGAATGCGTTCAAGCACCAATTCTCCCCAATTTCCTTGTGTTTTGTTTTCTCCACGCAATGCAGTAGTCAAATTCTCAGCTTGCTCATTCAATGTTTGGTTAAGTTCTACCAATTGCTTGATTTCTTGTTTCAATGAAGATCGCTCTTTGGTTTCGTCGATGTACTTTTTTTCTATGTTGTTCTCAAAGGATTGTATCTTGTCCCGCAATGGATGAAGCAATTCTTTCAGTTCCTTTTGGTGAGCAGCTGAGAATTCTTTTGTATTCTCTTTCAGAATGGCATCAGCGGTGGCCCGAAATTCTTTGATGAACAAATTTTGTAATTTGTCCATCTCCTTTTGCTGAGAATTTAATTTCTCATTAAGGTTTTTTAAATCATTCTCAGTGGAAGACAATGCACGTGTAAGTTCAATTTTTTCATCAATAAGGGACCTTTCCCTTAAGTCTTGATCTTTGAATTCAGCAATGGATCGTTCAAGGCGTTGATTCAAATGCTCTACATCTTTTTGCAGAGAGATTTTTTCATTCTCTAATTTATTAGTTTCATTATTCAATCCTAATACTTGAGCATTTTTGAGTTTTGCCAATAGCCAGCCGAGCAGCATTCCGACGATTAATCCAATAATAAAGAAGAACAAAAGAGACATGTCCATGTGAAAAGCGTTATCAAAAGGCTAAGTTATCAAAAGGTGGCAAGATGGATTGTTAGAAGAAATTAATAAATCCAAAATGTATTTTGGCTGCCCTAAATTGTATAGGATTACCTCTTTGCCTGCCGATGGCATAGTTAAAAGCAAAAATTCCAGCATTCGTTTCAAAGTTTATGCCTGCTCCAATGCCCAATGGGTAGTCAGAATCGTAGCCATCGATGGTGTTTTGCTCATAAAAAGCGGCATCAGAGAATAGTGATAGGTATGAATTTCGATCCAAGAGAAACCTGTATTCTACTGTGAATATACTGTAGGTTGAAACATTAATGGATTCTTCATCAAATCCTCTCAATTTTTTCAATCCTCCGATTCTCAACAATTCATTCTGATACAAATTCTCAGAGAATGTACTAGCACTTTGATTCCCCAATTTGATTGTACTTCTTTGTTTAACCGGAATAAAATACTCCATCTCCAACAACCCGTCAAATTGAGTCGTTTTTAATTGTACGTCATCGTATAAGATTGGATTGGTATCTTCTAAGAGTGCAATTTTCTGTAGGCGTTTCTGACCTGCCGAAAATTCTAAATTTATTGATATACCCCGCCTCGGATTAAATAAATAGTCAAATTTTGTGATGCCATAACCAACGCCAAATGCATTGATATTTATGTCTCCCAAAATTGGTATGCTGCTCAACTGACGGTTCAAAAAACGATCCCTTGAAAGTAATCGTGAAGATTTATTTGAATAGTACATGCGCAATTGTTGTCCTTCAGCCAATCTATAGTTTACCCCCAATCTGCTCTGAAGATCAATAAAGGTGGTGTCGCGTTTAAACAACTTGAAACTAACGTCCAATCCAAAGTTTGAATTTAAGAAATAGGGATAGGTCAGATCGATGTTGAGATCTTGCTGATTGCCTTTTAGTTTTCGCCAATTTAAACGAATGTTTTCGCCGCGATTAAAGGAATTGATCAAATTCAAATCTACATCTCCAGAGAATTCAATGCTTCCATCAGATTCATCAGTAAGCAAGCCAATGATGCCATCGAATCGGCTTGTTTTTTTCTTTTTGGGGTACAATAAAAGTTTTAGTCCTGACTCAAAAAACTGCAATTCATGTGGTTGCATTTCTTCGATGAAAGGGATTTCATTGATTCTTTTCGATATGGATGTAAAGGCTTTTTCGCTGTAAGCGTCTCCTTTACTCAACGAAAGATGACGGAGTAAATAATTCTCAGTGCCTTTTGCATCACCCATTATTTTTATACTATCAATCGCATAAAATTCACCTCTATTTACGCTGAGGCTTGCAAACAATTGCTTGTCTCTGTCTATGGTTAAGCTATCGAGGTGAACAGATGCGAATGGGTAACCATTGTTTTCAAAGTAATCAATGACACGATCATACAATGCACTGAGTTTGCTCGGACTAAAGGATCTATTTAAAAACAAGCGATTGCTTAAATCTATTTTTTGTATTTCATCATTGCTTAAGTTTCCTTTTTTCAGCTGAATCCATTTGTATATGCTTCCTTCAACAACCTTTAGTCGAATTTCATTTTTAGTAGCAACAATGGAATCTATGCTGGCTGCGAGATATCCTTGTTGATACAATGACGATAGCATGGATTTGGCCAGCTTTTGTGCTTCTTTAATGCCATTTATTTTTTCAGGAAAATCAACTTCCGCTTTTTCTATTCCCTCAATCACTAGATTGAGTTCTTGCCCATTAACGCTTGCAGCGTAGGTTGTCGCAAAAAGAAAAAGTAATAACATCAGAGTTGGACGCATGTGGAATTAACCTTATTTGATTGATTTTATTTCCCAATCAATTGGTGTTTTGTTCTGTTCCTTGAGCAAAGCATTTGTTTGGGAAAAGTGCTTGCTACCGAAAAAGCCCCTGTGTGCTGAAAGTGGTGAAGGATGAACTGCATAAAGCAAATGGTGCTTTTTAGGATCGATGTATTTAGCTTTTTGTTTAGCATAATTGCCCCACAAAAGAAATACAAGCCCTTCATGATAGTTGTTCAGCGTTTTGACCACTTCATCAGTAAAGAACTCCCAGCCTTTGTTTTGGTGGGATCCGGCATCACCCTCGGCGACGGTTAATGTAGCATTGAGTAGCAAAACTCCTTGTTTTGCCCAATGACTTAAATCTCCATGATTAGGCGTTTTAAATCCTATGTCAGCGGCACATTCTTTGTATATATTTTTCAGTGATGGAGGTATTTTTACACCCTTTTTTACTGAAAAACAAAGACCATTCGCTTGATTTGGTCCATGATAAGGATCCTGCCCCAGGATGACCACTTTCACCTGATCTAGTGGAGTGAAATTAAAGGCATTAAGTGTATCTATTGCAGGAGGGTAAATGGTTTTTAATCGATACTCCTTCTTGAGAAATTGCTTCAATGCGATGAATTCTTTTGATTGAAAGGAGTCCCAAAGAGCAGTTTTCCATTTATTTTCAATTTTAAGATCCACGGCTGTTTCATTCATAATGATTCATGATTTAATAAAGAAACCATTGTTAACAAAATTGGTTATTTCAACAATATAGCAGAGGCAATTCCGTATTTTTGTTTCGCATTCTTAGTTATACATTATGAAAAAAATAGTCTTAGGTCTCGCTTTCTTATTTACAATAGCATTGGTGTTATCCTCATGTAAGTCGCATCAGCGTTGCGCTGCATACAGCAATGTAGACCATCCAAGCGTCCAAAAACCCTCCTAGTGAATTGGGTAAATTTGGAGTCCGAGACAATGTTAAATAAAATTTGTATATCCGTAAAGTCGCCTAAAATGATTAATTTAGATGCCTAAAGCCGTAAAAACCATGAATATATTTTCATTTTCAGCACACTTTGGAGACGAGGAGGCTTGTCGCTATCATTTTAAAG
>Ga0316208_1003989_pt1 | contig 10120 bp, 8 predicted proteins | sample 3monopyrite_MG_FD_204944 | JGI IMG/M metagenome (GOLD analysis project Ga0316208, IMG submission 204944) | Microbial mat bacterial communities from mineral coupon in-situ incubated in ocean water Damariscotta River, Maine, United States -... | ecosystem: Environmental > Aquatic > Marine > Coastal...
AACGTCCCCAGCTACCGCGTGGAAACGGCGAAGAACACCAAAACGAACCCTTCACCGTAACGAACTTCAAGGAACCAGACCGGAATTCTAATTGTCGCTAAACCGAGAGGCTAATTGTCGCCGAACAGCGATCGGCGTACATGATGTCGATACGCCTCTGAAGTAGCCTGTACTCGTTCTGGAGCCGGCTTACCGCTTCCTCACGAAAACGCTGTTCGTCGGCCTGACTCTGTAACATGGCTGTCTTGAGCCACTGGAGCACCTCGTCGTCGAAGGCGAGGCGTTGCATGTGCTGTGAAAACTGAGCTTCGATGACTTCTTCGAGACAGGCGTAGAAAACGGACTCGCTATGGACGACAGATCGGCGATGAAAATGGACCCGCAGCAGAGGTCTCTGGAAGCTTCAAATCGATTCGGTTCGAAGCTTCGGAGGTGAAGAACGTCTGCGATCAAAGAATGCACTGTTCTGCGAGACAAGCCTTCAGTCCTCTTGCTCCGCAGTGACAACGCTTGGAAACATGGTCAGGAGTTCGCGGTGACGCGTGATGTGGTTTTCGAATTCCGCGCGTGTCCACCAATCCACCCAGTACTGCCCTCTGCGACGTATGGCATCGAGATGATCTGTCAGCGAAGTTGCAAGCTGTGAAGAAACCACGAGGAAGTATCCCGTCGCGTCGAAATACTCCAACGTGTCACGGATATCCTTGACGTCTGACTTGCCAACGGATGAAGTCGAAACTTTGCACTGCACGACGACACGTCGGGGATTCGCCGGGGAATCTCCCACTGGAATTGGCCCATCCGGGGTGGTGATCCACTCAGCAATAAGATCGCGGCCACCGTCGCGCTCGCGGCTGTGGCTGACCTTTCTTATCCATACGACATTCGGGTGTCGGCGAAGTGCTTCGAGAGTGAATCGTTCAAACTCATCGTCGTCGATCGTGCTGCTCCAGTTGAAGCTGCGAAATGGAAACAGCAATTCATTCTCTGTCTGCCGCCTCAGGCGAATCTGCTCCCGCGTATTTTCAAAGGTTTTCAATCCTGCTTCCGCTTCGATGAACAGCGCGTATGAGCCGGATGCTGCGATGATTTGATTTTCAATCGGAATTAAGGCAATGTCAGTCTGCTCGCCAGTCTGGTTCAGACGGGCAAGAGCAGCGGCTGCAAAGGTTCGGACCTTATCGGAAATAACGTTGTTGACGTTGTCTGTTCCAACGAGCAACGTTGAACCAACTCCTTTGATTTCTTGCCACGGCGTGTCTTCTTTCAGCGCCAGCCCGAGTACGGGGCCAAGCAGTGGATGCCTGAGGACAGTGACTTTTCGTCTGAAGTTCCTGTAGTAGTGCCAGTCTGGTGATCGTCTCAGGTTGTACTGAACGCAATCGTCGAAGTCGCGAGTCACCTCACCGAGCGCGCGATCACAATGACGTCGCCATGCGCTCAGTTTCTCCGACGAGTATCGCCGATCTTCATCCCCCTCATTGCAGCAACGTGGGCAAAAGACGCGACTGAACGAGTAGTGGAATGCCAAGATTTGTCCGAGGAGCCTGGTCAGGACGTTAACGTCGTCCTGTCCAAAATTGACGACGCTGCCGTCAGGCTGACTTAGTGTCAATATGCGTGCATAGAGTTCGACTTCCGGGACAGGCACTGCCGGGTTGAATACGTCCCAAAGGCGGCATGAGTATCGGGATGGCGTAAGAGTTTGCAGAAATGCCGCAAGGAGCACAGAAAGTACTTCATGCAGATCAGTACGTTCTCCGTCAAAGTGCCATGAGGTAGTGCGGCAATTAATGTATGCAAACGCTCGATCAGAATCGGTGAACGTAAGATGCAGGGTGAAAAACGGAATCGGAGACAACCGAAAGTGCAGCGGATCATTTTCGTTCGTGTCGAGAGAACACCCGATCTGTTCGGAGGCTCGGCGCATGCTGGCCATTGCGTTTTCGGATGGCACGAAGGGCTCGCTCTCGGACATGCAAGTCACTCCGTCGCAAGGGCTGCCAGGTCGCCGATGGACTTCACTCGGTTCGGCGTTGCCAGGTATCCGATGCCTCGATGCAAATGGAGTCGGAACTGTCGATTCAGGACCTCCGGGTTGGTGTCGAGTCCGTCACTGACGCAACGCTGCTTCAACAAACCCATATAGAGTTCGTTATGTTCTCCGCCAAACACGTGCCAGCTCATCTCGACATTGCTGTCGGCAGGAACTTCGATTGGGGTCGGGGGCGTCGGCTCCTTAAGCGAAAGGCATAACGCCCAGCGGCACAGGATGTTCCACTGCGGGATTCCCGTACGTGTCTTCAGTCGGATTAGCTGTTCCTTGGCCTGGTTCGACAGGCGAATCTGTTTGATGCTCATGCCATCACCTCTTCAACCTGCTCCGCGTCCCAGAAGTAGCCTTCCTCGGCCACAGTAACCCGCTTCTTTTCGTCGTAGGCCAAGTGGTAAGCCCGAGCAATGTATGGTTGAAGCTGGTGGAAGTACTCGCGTTCGATTTCGGTATCAGTCGACAGCACGATGACCTGATGGCTGGCGTATGGAAAGTACCGTTCAACCAGTTGAGTGCGGTGTTCGGCATCCAGCCGGCCCATTGGCGTATCGATGATGGCCGGCAATGGCCGCGCGGACGCCTGTGACAATCCCCACAGTACGGAAACCGCGAAGATTTGCTTTTCGCCTTCTGACAATCGATCCTTCGGGACTGCATTGCCATCCGTGTTGATCAACGTGATGCCGAAGGTGTCCGGATCGATAACGACGCGTTCCACGAGCGATTTTTTACGGAGCAGAAACCGAAACGCATCTGTCACGAGCTGTGAAAGCCGGTCGATCTTGGACGACGTCACCCGCTTCAGGAATTCTGACATTGTGTCCTGGGTTCGCGCGAGCAATTCCGCGACGCGCTTACCTTCTTCCGACCCGATTTTTTCGTCGACGACCTTGCGTCGAAGCCGCGACACCTTCTTCTGGCGATCGTCTCGTTCAAACTGGGCGGTGGCGAGCTCCTTATCGAGGCGTTTGAGTTGCTGGTCGAAACCAGCCAGTTCCTGCGTCGCTGCTTTGAGCTCTGCAGCGACCTCTTTGACTGCGTCGTCCGTTGGAGCTGCTGCCAGACTTCGCTGGACGGTTTCCAGGTCGCGACGGCTGGCCTCAAGTTGTTCGAGCTTCGAGGCAGTTTCCTCAAGACACGCCGGTAGGCCGCCTTCCAGCAGGTGCTCAAGCCGGCGATGACTCACGTCGGAAAGTTCCAGCCAGCAGTCGATGTTGCGCTGATCGCCACGTGCCTCTCTGTCTGCGTCCAGGTGCGCTGTGACTGCTTCGATTGTTTTCGCAGTGAGTCTTTTCTTCTTTAGCGTGGCAATGAGTGATTTGTCACGATCAGCAAGCAACGTCGACACCACTTCCGCATCACGGGCAGTTCGTTCCTTCTCAGCCTGTTTCGCCATGTCCTGCATCAGGTCGGCAGCCAGCGCCATCGGCAATTCGGATGCCGAGATTGAGAGTAGTCGCTCTTCCGTTTCCCGCAAGGTGTGTTCGAGTTCCCCGCGTTGACGCTGTCGCTCTTCCCGCTGCTCCCAGTGCTTGCCTCCAACCTTTGCAAACTGCTCTTCGGCGGTCTTCTGCCGATTGATCGCACGTTCCTGTTGAGGGACGATGCCGGCGCGATTTTCTTTCAGTCGTTGACACTCGGCCAGCTTTTCGTCCAGCTCTGCGACCAGGTTTTCCAGCTCCTCAAGGTCCTCCGACTTCGTCATACGGCTGGCCAGGCGAGCCTCAAGCACAGAGGCATCAGCAACGAGTCGTTCAGCCAGGTCGAGTCCAAGCAGCGACTTGATGGCTTCACCGAGGGCCTGGGTGCTGGTCTCATCTTCAGCAAGGAACCGAATCTTCTCGGCGTCAAAGAAGCAAAGCTGCGCGATGCCGAACGGGATCAGTTCTTCGACCTGCTGATTCCAGTTCTCCGACAACCAGCCATCGACGTCGCCGTCCCGGCAGACCTGAACGCGTTCGCGAATGTTCTCACGGGCGATGCCCCACGAGCGCGTCACCTCATAAAGCTGCTCCTGCCCCTCGGTAGCGTAGTGGAACGAGAGTTGAATCGAGGCACCATCAGTCGGATCGACGTCATGGTTAATCGAAGCGCGCAGAAAGTCGTTGTACGGAGTGTCTCCGCGCTTGGAGCAGCTAGCCCGCTTGCCATACAGCACCAGTTGCACGGCATCAAGCAGCGTTGTCTTGCCACCACCGTTGATTCCTCCAAACAGCACGATCGGAGCTGGACGCCCCTGCCGCCGGTCAGGCGACAGGTTGAAGACGTGCTCCCCCTGGTAGATGCAGAAGTTATTCAGCGTTAGTTGATTCAGAATCATAGGAAGTATTGCTCCGCAACTTTGTCGTCAGGGCGTTCAATCAGACGGTTTCGACCTCTTCCGTCTCGCTGTCTTCGACGAGGTCTTTCTGAACGCTGCTGGTCTCGTGTTCGTCCGCTGTTTCCGCGGCTACGCGGCGGCGTTGGTCTTCATTACGACGAATTTCAAGGGCTTCCTCTTCGTTGCCGTATTGCCCAATCCGCAGACGGTCTTCCAGGGCCCCGTAAATGCCCGCCCGGCGGGACATGCCGCGGTATTCGCGTTCGACATCAAGAAGACTGGACTGCAGCTCAAAGAATGCCTCGTCCTCCCCACAGACTTCTCGAAGAATCTTCCAGTCATCCGTTCGCAGCAGGTTGTCATCCGACGCAGGCTTCGGGAATTCCTCACCGGTAACGTCTTCATAGATCGTCGGAAGCGCGTCATCGAACTCGTGTTTTTCGTACAACCAGATTCGACGTATCTCCTGCATTTCTGCGAGCGAGATCAGTTCAAGCCCCTGGAACTCTTCTGGCCCAAGCTGACGAATCTCTTGCTGTGCTTCGAGTACTTTTCGCAGCCAGTACTCGCGTATCGGTTTCTTGTAGGGCCCCCGGATCAGGAATGGATCGCCTCCCTTCTTACGGGATTCCGCAAACTGTATTCGGCCGCTAAGCCGCCTGTAGTCACGCCTTTTTTCCGCTTTCTCCTTATCAAAGTCGGCCAGCTCGTCTCGAAGTTCGAGTAGTGGAGTCATCCAGACCTTCTCGTCGTCGTTCTTGATCATCGCATCCATCGAGTGATCCTTGTCGACGAGTGTGCAGACCCAGCAACCAAATCGACTGCTGCCACAGCTCGGGGTTGTAGAGTCAACAACCAGCGGGCATTCCCCATCAGCCGAAGCTCCCTGGTACATGCCGAGTAGTGATTTGTTTGTGTGGCCCCACGGGTTCTTGACCTGCATCAGAAAAAGCCAGACATCATCATTCGTCCAATCCTCGATCGGAGTGTAGACCCGAGAGTTGGGCAGATTCGCATTCGGCGTCAGCCGGTCACGAACTTTCTTGGCATCGTGCCTGGCCATGTTTCGCCCGCGGCGCTGACTTTCAGCACGGCGAGTGCCGAGCACAAGAATCGCTTCACCACTTTCCCGCACTACGCTACGGATAAAGTTGTTCGATGGATTGATCTTCATCCTGCTGGTACACCAACGGAACGTATACCGTGGGGCTGGATACCCTTTGCCAATTAAGTTGACCCAAAACGTGTCTTGAACGTCTGGCGTTAACTTGTGCGGGGTAACCGGTAATTCCTGTTCTGCGGCGGCTTTCCGCATTTTCGCATGCGACGCGTCGACCCAGGCTGCAACAACTGGCTGTTCGACGAGAGTGTCCGTCGAAATCACGTGGACAGGCTTCTTGCGGTCCTCGGGCGGGAGTTCCTTGAGTGCCAGCCAGACGAGCTGCAGCACCGCGCTGGAGTCCTTGCCGCCACTGTAACCGATTACCCATGGGACCTCGTCCCACAGATAAAGGTCGCGGATTTCGTCGCAAATCGCCTTCACTGTTTTTGCCAGGCCATGCTCGGCGAACGCGGAGTTCTCGTTTTTAGCGGGTTTGGCGACGGCCATTAGTGGTCTTTCTGAATTCATTTTCCAGTTGCTGTTCCTCAGTGGTCAGTGCCAGCCCGAGGTGTTCCTTAATCAGATTTCCCGTCAGCGTGACGTTCACATTGCGCTTCGAAAGGCGGCCTGCGTTCATTGCGCGACCTTCCCACTGTTCAGAATTGCTGCGTAACCAGTCCAGCGATGACAGTTTTTTCAGCTTGCTCTTCCAGCCCCGTCGATATTTCGACAGGAGCGTGTTGCCAGCCCGTGCGAGTCCGGCCAGCGCCAGCGTGTGTGCGTGCACGTAATCTCGTCGCAAGTCGGCTGCAGAAACCTTGCGATCCTGGGCAAGTTGCCAGTCGGACATGTGCCGTGCCACTTCCGACCAGAAATCGACGGCCAGTTCTAACTTTTCATCAAATGCTTCAACGCCCAGGCCGGTGAGCAAGGAGTGCGTTGCATTGTGAATGCCACTCAGCGTGAACATCTTGATGGACCGATTCGAAATCGTGCTGCGTTCGGTCTCGGTCAGACCATTGAACACGGCCACTTGATCGACCACGGCCTTCGCCAGCATTGCCCCTTCATCGCGATGGTCATACAGCAGCCCAAGAGACGTCGTCGGACGAACGGCAAAGCGATTCAGGTCGGCAAACATCTGCTGGCAGCGTTTCAGGCCAACATCCAGAAAGAACACCACAGATATCGTTTCGTCGCCAAGATCAGGATTCTCTTCCAGTGCCGCCTGAATAGCTGCCCGGCGGTGTTGTCCATCATTGATGACGAATCGGGCCTTCATCGGTACGTGGAGCCGTCCGATGTTGCGCTCACTGTCGTCGTCCCCAAGCGGCTCGAAGCTGACCTTGCCGTCAATCGAAGCAGTCAGCGCTGAGAACGTGTAACCTTTGGGATTCTTGAGCAGGTACCTCGACATTTCAGGCACACGCTGTTTATTCAGTGTGCGCTGAGCGCGTAGCTCCGGCTTCAGCTCTTCTTCGTCGAACAGGAAGATGCGCGGAATGAGTCGCAGCGGACACATCGAAATGTAGTATTCTCGCCCCGCCTGGACACCGCGAATCGAAGGAAAGATGTACTCAAAGGCGGCCATGTCAGCTGACCTTTTCCTGCTGGTGGAAGTTAGCGATCACTTCCTCGGGAAGTTACCCTGAGCACTCCGAGAAGTCCACGCACGCGGTCGGGACCCGGTCTCACCTGGCAGGACTGACCGCCTGAAGACGGAGCGAAAGATGAACAGCGAGAGCCAGCCACTTTACCTCGACTACAACGCCACCACACCGCTGGATCCGCGTGTGTTTGACGCGATGCAGGAGTGGTACGTCGGACCTCCGGCAAACTCCGGCAGCCGGACTCATGTCTACGGACAACGCGCCCGAGATGCCGTCGAAAAAGCCCGCCAGCAGGTTGCCGATGTCCTCGGCGCTCGCTCTGAGGAAGTCTTTTTCACGAGCGGAGCCACGGAAAGCAACAACCTTGCGATCCTCGGGTTGGCTGCGTATGGCGAGCAGAATGGGCGAAAACACATTCTTTCGACGGCCATCGAGCACAAGGCCGTGCTGGAACCGCTCGACCAGTTGCGCCGACGCGGCTTCGAAGTCGAGTTGCTCCCCGTAACCGAAGGCGGCTACGTCGAGCCAGACGCTGTCAAAGAGCATCTGCGTGCTGACACGCTGCTGGTTTCCGTGATGCACGCCAACAACGAAACCGGCGTCCTGCAACCGGTGAGCGAAATCGCTGAGCTGCTCGACGGAACGGAAACATTGTTCCACACCGACGCCGCGCAGACGTTTGGCAAAGAAGTTGAAGTGCTCCGCAATCTCTCGTGCGACTTACTCTCTATTAGCAGTCACAAAATCTACGGCCCGCAGGGAGTCGGCGCCCTCTACGTGCGTCGCCGCGGAGCCGCCCGCCGCCCACTCGCCCCACTGCTCTTCGGCGGTGGTCAGGAACGAGCCCTCCGCCCCGGCACAGTCCCCGTCCCGCTGGTCGTCGGCCTGGGAACAGCCGCCGAATTAGCCGCCCGCGAACACCAGGCACGAGCATCTGCTGCGAACCGAATCAAAGAAGAGTTACTGTCCAGTCTGCAATCAGTCGACCACCACATTAACGGCGACCTCAGTCGTTCCCAGCCGCACGTCCTGAACGTCAGCTTCCCCGGCGTCGACAGCGAGGCCCTGATGCTGGCCCTGCGCGACCAGATCGCCATCTCCAACGGCTCGGCCTGCACCTCCGCCAGCTACGATCCCAGCCACGTCCTGCTCGCAATGGGGCTGGACGAAGACCGAATCAGCGAATCCGTCCGCATTTCCTGGGGCCCCGGCGTCGAGTCAATCCCATGCGATGCAATCGTCTCAGCAGTCCGTGGCATGTGGACGTCCTTTTGAATACATTGTGACACGCCGTCTGTGATCAAGCTCGGTTCTCAATCGTCAAATCGAGTTTTCGTTGCCGTGCCGTCGATCGACAATCTTCGCCGATTTGACTGAGGAGAAACGACTCAGCAAGTGAAACGCTTTTAAGCATCACATTCTGCAGGGGATCCCAAAGGATCTGCCGCCACGCCTTCTTGTGAATCCACAGTTCAACCTTGGCGAGTCGTTCGACCGCTTCTTCAATTTCGGCGCCGCGTTCGACCAGAACGCCGACAGCGCCGATAAAGGCTCGTTGGCCTACAGGACGCATCAAAACATGGTTCTTTCGGGGTTTTCGATAAGCGCCGGCTTCTATGCTGCTTTTGATCACTTCACGCACAGGTTCAACAACTTTACACACAGAATTCCAATAGACACAGTAGGCGCGATACAGAGAATCGATGTCAGAATCGGTCGGCCGTGCCGAGGCATAGTCGCGTTTTCTTAATGCTCCATTGCTCAATGTCTGACTGTAGAGATCCTTCAGCTGGTGGTACAGGCTGATAATTGTCGTCACACTTGTCCTATCCGCATTTGGAATAGCACCTGACGGCGCAAATGCGACCAGCCGACCGCCGTCGAACAGGCCTGAGTCGTCGATGATTTTTCGGGTTACGACTGCGAATCCGTCATCTTCATCGAGCGCAACTCGAGCTGCGTCAGATACACGCTTTGCTGTCTTGTTCAGAGTGGTAAAGAGTCGCCGAGTTCGCTGAAGTCCCGCTTCCGACGTATCGTGCCCCACAAACAGGGCGATGATTTCGTCGTCCGCCAGCGACGACTCCTTCATCAGAGCATTCTTGATTCCTTCGACTCGATGTTGCCCATCGATTGCGAACAACTGCTCACTTCCGTCGAGGCACAGCAGCCCAACCGACGAGTCAAGCATTTCCCGATCATTGTCGCTGATGGTCGGAGCGTCGCCGCCAGGCGGCGACGAAACGTGTAGTGGCGACCATGATGGCGAACCGCCATAAATGCCGATTACTACTGCGTTGAAAAATCTTTCTTCCTGATTGCACAGATAGGTGGCGATTCCGGAAGCGTGTTTCTCCATCAACTGCCTCTGAATCCAATCAGATAGTTGCTTGCTACGATGGACTTCGTCCGTCGGTTTGATCCATTCGTGAACGTCGCGGAAAGTTAGATACGTGGCGTAGTAAATCGTATCTCCCATGCGGCAACGCAGGGTGGGAAACATGCGTCGCGACTTGGTCATGAGAACTCCAATGCCATCGCTGGGCGGATTTCGGCTGGGAATTTGTGATTAATAGGAGGCAGGTAGGCGAGTATCAGGTCGTCCTCAAGCTTCTCGATGTCGTGTCTGGGATCGATATCGGCGTAGTAAAACCAAAGGAAACTTTGCCAACGCTCAATCATTGAAAGGACATGTACCCGCGGTTTCGATTTCTTTGGTTCTCGAAGGTAACTTCGATATCGCGTTCTAAAGTCGGAGTCCCTCACCATCCCAACATATAGAAGATAGTGACAGGCGGGATGGTTTGCGATTCCGGGTTCGACAACGAACGTGTAAATCCCGCACTTATCGTTTGGAACCATGTCGGCACTTGTCGAATCAAACTTCAGACGAGTCCAGTTGAGCTGTACTGGCGCGGCGAAGTCAGCCCAGTGTTCCGGGTGAAGAATGAAACGAGGAACCCGATAGTCATCGAGTTCGAGTTTCTTCTTTCTGACGCTTGCGAAGTCCATCATGGTGAATTGCTGTTCTGGGG
>Ga0316208_1003990_pt1 | contig 10118 bp, 9 predicted proteins | sample 3monopyrite_MG_FD_204944 | JGI IMG/M metagenome (GOLD analysis project Ga0316208, IMG submission 204944) | Microbial mat bacterial communities from mineral coupon in-situ incubated in ocean water Damariscotta River, Maine, United States -... | ecosystem: Environmental > Aquatic > Marine > Coastal...
GTCGCCCAGCGGATCTCCGACACGATCATGAATGAGCTCGATAACGGCGAAGTTCGTGGCGTGGTGCTGGATTTGCGCAATAACCCAGGTGGATATTTACGCGAATCGGTCAACATCTGCGACGTCTTCTTGCCCCGCGGCAAGGTGGTCGTGACCACGAAGTCGCGCCTAGGTGCAGACCGTACCTATCGCACGCGCCTACCGGCCTTGGTGCCAGAATCGGTGCCCTTATCTGTGTTGATTAACGAGTACAGTGCCTCGGCAAGTGAAATCGTCAGTGGCGCGTTGAGCATTCACGGTCGTGCCGTCACTGTGGGTGAGCAAAGCTTCGGTAAGGGCTCGGTGCAAAACATCTTCCCTCTCGATAGCCACCCTGATGAGCCCTTCGAAGATGGCAATAAGAATGGCCAGCACGATGACTGGGAAGAGTACACCGATGTCAATGGCAATGGCGAGTACGACTACGGTCCTGCCATCAAGTTGACCATCGCCTACTACTACCTGCCCGATGGTTCGAGTATCCATACTTTGCGCGACCACGACGGACGTGTTGTGCAAGCTGGTGGTGTGTTACCGGACCGTGAAGTTGAGTTCCCGCAACTTGATTTCGTCACGGCTCGCGAGTTGAACCGCTTGCTGGCAGAGGACCCCTTCCGCCCCTACGCGCAAGAGGTCTACGACCAGAACAAAGATCTAGCGATTGAATTGGCCATCAATGACTTGCACCAGCTCGATCGCTATCCAGGATTCGATGCCTTCTACGAAGGTTTAGACACGCGCCTGGAGATGCAAGAGGTGCGCCGCTGGGTGCGCCGCGCTCTGCGCACGATTGTTTCCGACGCCCGCGGCAAGGTGTTCCCTGGTAATGGCTTCTTCGGCGATTACGTGGAAGACCCACAGCTGCGCGAGGCCATCAAGGTCATTCTGAGTTCTTCAGATTTGGATTACGCCAGTCTGCCGGAGTATGCCGAGCTGTTGGCTCGGGCCGATTAATCGGCCAATACTGCGAATAGCCCGTTGCGACCGGCGCCAACTCCTTGGCGTCGGTGGCTAAAGAGGCGTTCGTCGCTGCCGGTGTCTAAGCCAGCGCGCAGAATGCGCTGTGGGCCAAGGCCCAACTGGAGCAGACTATCTTCTGCCCAGCGACCAATATCGACTTGCCAACGGTCCTCGCGGCCACGTACGCGGGCGCAGTCTGGGGCATGCTCACCAACCTCCGGGCCGACTTCATAGGAATCCAGCGCAATCGCCGGGGCTACCCACGCACGCATATTGGAGGGCGTGAATCCAGCGTCGGCAAAGTGATGCATGGCCTCGGTCAGGATTCCAGCGACTAAACCGCGCCAACCGGCATGAACCACAGCAAGGGCGCTTCGGTCTTCTTGTTTGGCACTCAGGAGAATGCCCCCGCAGTCGGCAACCGCTATGTACAAAGGCAAACCCGGAGTCCTGGTGAACAGGCCATCGCTCTCCGGAATCACGGTTTCCGGGCTCAGGGCGCCTCGGCCGCGGTGCTGTTCGTCGACAACGGCGACATGGTGGCCATGAACTTGGCTCCCCACGACTAGATCTTCTCTGCGGCAGCCGATGGATTGAAGCCAGACCTGGCGGCAGGCAAGGGCTTTGGCGCGGTCGCGTCCTCCACTCAAGGCAAGGTTGCCCTGGTCGGCTGGATTGCGGCCGCCAAAGACATGGCGAATGCCCTGTTCGGCAAAGGACTCTGGACAGCGAAAGCCCTGCAGGCCGTCGACCGTGAGCGCTTCTACCGCGGGCCCCGGCATTAGTTTGCTGCGGCTTCGGCGGGAGGCTCAGCGCCCCCACCGTCGGTTGTTTCTTCCGGCTCCTTATCTTGCATGACCGGGCGCACAAACTCGCCGTATAAGACACGGCCAACGGCGACTGCCGGAACGGCAATCAGTAAGCCAAAGATGCCCAACAGCGCACCGCCGCAAAGGACCGTCAAGATAACAGCGAAGTCACTCAGACCTAGCCCGCGACCGACCATGCGCGGGAGAAGGACATAGCCTTCGAGTAGTTCCAGGAGGCCATAGATGCCGGTTGCCACCACGAGGCCAGCGAGGCCACCACCAGTCACGCCGCCATCGGCGAAAGCGACTAGGGCAAGCAGGATGTAGGCGATCAAGGGGCCAAGCACGGGCAACAAGGAAAGTCCACCCAAGGCCAAGCCGAGGGTGTACGAGCCAGGGAAACCAAGCAAAAGCAGGGCAATCCAGGCTAATATTCCCTTCACGGTCGCGACCTTAGTACGCGAGACTAAGTACAGCGAAAGAATGCCTTCGATGCGCGGCAGAATGCGGTCGTAAGCCGGGCGCCATCCCTGCGGGAGCTCCCCGCGCAGGCGCGCTAGCCATGGACCACCTTCGAGTAAGAAGTAAAGGAAGATGGGCAGAAGCAGGAAGCCAGAAATGATGCCAAAGGCACCGCCAAAGAATCCCACAATTCCCTGGCCAGCTGCAGCAAGGTAGGTGCCGACAAACTCAATCGCCTTGGCCGGATCCAACTCTTCGGGGTTGAGTTGTTCTTGCACCACGTCGGGCAAGCTATCGCGCAAGCTCAACAGCTGGTCTTGAATCTGCACACTTAAGCCACCGAGGTCGTCAATCGGGACGCTCAGCATCAGGTGCTGAAAGTCGACCATGGCCGGAAGCAACAAAAAGGGTGGCACGATCAAGGTCATGACCACGCACAACAAAGCGGCAACCGAACTGCCCAAGCGAATGCGCCAGCGTCGATGCAGTGGTACCAAGACCAGCATCAAAAGGTAGGCGGCGAACAACGGCGCCGTCACTGGGCGCAATAGCCATATCAGCCAGCAAAAGCCGGCGACAATGGCAAAGCGAATGACGTTAGTCAGGTTCATGCACCACTATGGTCGGAGTCGACGAAGGCTTGCTGGAAATCAAAACCATTGGCGAAGTCCTGCGGACGATCGCGGTCGGTCTTCTTCAGCAATCCGGTTTCACACATCTGAAAGACGATGGTACCGAAATCTTCTGTCGTCTCGACCCCCCAGCTGCGGAAAGCGTAGGGAGCAAGTGGGCCAAACTCTTCGCGGGCGTAGCGGCGGATGCCGCTGAGGAGCTCACGCGGGCTAATGTGCCTGCCGACGCTCTCTGAGCCCTTGTCTTCGCTGAGACGGGACTCTTCCGCCCCTTGGCCACCTCGGCCAGCGAGGAAAATCGTGTAATCCAGGGCTTCCAGCACGAAATAGTAGGCAGCCTCCGCATAGCGGCGCTGATGCAAAATTCTGGTCTGCCGAATCAGTGGCTGAAGCTTACTGTCTTCCATGCGCGGTCTGTCTCCCCACGACTACCTATCGGGCTCTTAGGTGGTGAATATGCCGGGAAAAGACGGGGAATTCTGGCCCCCTCTCCATCTAGGATATCGCAAATCAGGCTGGCGAGCTAAGCTCTTTCCAGCAGGCACTCAGCTAGGAAGCCGGTTCCGGGGAACTCCGCTCGCGCTGGGCCAAAGAAGCCAAAACTAATGCTGGAGAAACCTGTCCGAAGAGGTCATCCAGGGCTTCTTCGATCCATTGCACTCGGCTTTCCCGATGGAGTTCCCAGGTCGCCTCGTCGGCGCTGTAGGGTCCTGCTTGGGCTGTGGAGCGGATTTGGTCTCCTGGCGTCACGAGCCAAGCCCGAGCGGCTTGCAGTAGGAGCCCGGCCAGCCGCCGCTGCTCTGCCAGCTTGGAGGCCTCCGCAACGACGCACCAGGACCAATCCCCTCGCCCGTTGAGCCAGTCCACCAATAGAGGGTGCTGCTCGAGCAAAAAATCACGGTCGGCGGCAGCGCTATCGAGCACCCCTTCTCCACTGCCATAGACCTGCAGCAAGAGCTGCCAGGCCGAGGCATCGATACCCATGGCCGCGGCCTTGGGTTCCAGGTCGGTGGCGGGAGCTTGCGGAACTCGCCAAATGCGGCAACGCGAACGAAGGGCTGGGCTCAATCCATGCAACTCGCGCGCGGTGAAGAACAACACGGTATCGGCCGGCGGTTCTTCGGTGGTTTTCAGCAGCGCGGCGTGCGCGTCGGCAGTCATGCGGTCGGCGCCAAACAACAACACGGCGCGGTGTTTGCTCACCACGGGCCGATAGCGCAAGGCTTCCTCTAGACACGGAACTCCTTCCTTGCGGTGCGTGATGTGTTCGACGCGTAAACCATCTACGCCAAGCTCCGCAGGATCAAAAATTACCAGGTCAGCGTGTTGCTCAATCTGGCCTTCGGCGTGGAGCAGGCGAGAGGCACAGGAGAGAGCCGCTTCTTGTAAGGATTGCGCCGCATTGCCGACCAGCAAATAAGCATCGGCAATGTGGTCACGCTCCATTTCGGTTTGGAAGCGTTCACCGAGAAGTTGGGCGCCACTCATGGGCGAGCCCTCTCGACCGCTGCGGCGACATCTTGGGCAATGGCTTCAATGCTGCGCCCACCCACCTCAAGGACGGCGGCGGCGGAACCTTTCTCCTTGGCGAATCGCAAATAGGCCTCGCGCACCATTTGCTGGAAGGCGACACCACGCGTTTCAAAGGCGTCTTTCGGAGCTTCCCGCCCGACGCGGGCAAAGGACTCCTCTGGATTCAAATCCAAGATCAAATGCAGATGCGGTTGGTCTTCTCCCACCACCAGTCGATCCAAATCCAGGACCCAGGCCGCCTCGGCCTCGGAAGCCTGGCCTTGGTAGGCATAGGTAGAGCCGGTGAAGCGTTCGCAAACGACATCGCGGCCTGCGGCGAGAGCCGGACGGATTTCCTTGACCAAGAGCTCGCGGCGGGCGGCGAAGAACACCAGAGCCTCGGCGCGGGCGTCCCAGTCGCTGCGGCCAGGTTCCAGCAGGAGCCGGCGTAGGCCTTCGCCCAGGGCGGTGGAGCCGGGTTCGCGCAGATGCAGGGGACGTCGACCGGCACCTTCTAAGGTCTGGCACAAATGCTTGGCCTGGGTGCTTTTGCCACACCCATCAATGCCTTCGAGGACCCAGAATCCAGCCTGCATGGCGATATCCTACGAGCGCGCACTAGAAATCCCGTGGGCTAAGCGGTTAGTCTGGTCCCATGCCGCACCGCCTGGTCCAATTGCTCCCCATTCTGCTCCTATTGGTGGCCTGTGCGGCCCCTGTCCAGCGTCAGGTGACACGCGGCCTGGAGCCTCCGGTGGCCTCACCTCCAGCCTCCCTCGATGCCGCAGGGCGTCTCGACTGGTGGCAGAATCAGCTCTCCCGGTTGGGCCCCTCCGATCATGCCGAGGCGCGCTTGCTGATGGGCGAACTGAATTTGGAATTGCGCCAATCCGCCGAGGCGCGCCAAGCCTTTTATGAGGTCCTCGGCGCCAAAGTCTCCGCCAGTGAAATGGCGCGGGCGGAACGCGGGATTGGGTTGAGCTACCTTCTCGACGACCGGGTAGGTCTTGCCGTGCCTCACCTAGAAAAGGCGCTCGGTGATTTAGACATGCGCGCCCAAGGCGAAGTGCGCTATCTGATTGCAGCCAGCCAAGGTCGTGCGGTCTCTGCCGACCTCCTGGCTTATGCTCCCCAGGCCGATGTCTGGTTGCCCGCCAACTACGGACAAGTGCAGGTTGCTTCGGCGCCGAAGGACCCCAGCGCTCCGGTTCAGGTCGACATGACCCGCGCTGAATGGAGAGCCGCACCGATGAAATCGAACTGGGATCCGATGGTCACGCCTTACCGCATCACCGTGCATCACACTGCGGAACCGTTCGAAGGCACATCGCGCGCGCAAACGGTCAGTCAAATGCAGTTCATTCAGCGCTTGCATCAAAATGACAATGGTTGGGCCGACGTCGGTTACCACTATCTCATCGACCGTGAAGGGCGCTTGATTGAAGGGCGTCCGATTGATCGCCAAGGCGCTCATGCCGACGGCACCAACAACATCGGCAACATCGGCATCTGTGTCATTGGCAACTTTGTGGGCCAGCCCGATCGCCCTGCGGAATACCATGTCGCTCAGGCGCCGACGCAACAGCAAATGGACACCTTGGAGCGTGCGGTGGAAGAGTTACGCGAGTCCTACGACATCCCGCGCAAGCACGTCTATCACCACAACAAGTTCACCGGCACTTTGTGTCCGGGGCCGTCGCTGATTGCCTGGGTCAGAAACTACAGCGGCAATCGCTGGCACTAAGCTAGCCAGCTATAAAGCAGCGCGGCGCAACCGGCTAGCCAGCAGTAGGGTGCGAACACCCATAGGCGACGGCGTCGGGTAAGCCATACCAAGAGGCCGAGCGCGGCAATGCCGACGCCAAAGCTCACCACTAAGGAGATGATCAACTCCGTGGTGGACAGGCTTTCCTCTGCCTGAATGTCCGGCAACTTCAGCACCAGCGCGCCCAAGATGGCGGGGATGGACAGCAAGAAGCTGAAGGTGGCGGCGGCGTCGCCAGCCAAACCGCGGCGCATGCCAAGCACAATGGTCGAACCACTGCGCGAAATGCCGGGAATGATGGCGAAGGCTTGGGCAATGCCCATCCAGATGGCATCGCCCCAGGTGAGGCGACGCATGGAGCGGCCGTCTGGCGGTGCGCCTTTAGTGCTCCAGACGATGAAGCCGGTGATTAGCAGAGCCGTTGCGGCGTAGCGCGGATCGGCAAACAGCGTGGCGATTTGATCCTCTAATAGCAGGCCGACCAAGCCTGCGGGAATGGTCGCGACCACCAGTTGCAGAAACAGAATCCGTTGCGCGCGAATGTCTGGACCAAAGCCCAGCACACCGATGGCGAGGGCGGCGACTTGTCGTCGATAAAACAGGAGCACAGCGAGCAGCGTGCCCAAATGCAGCCAGACTTCCAGCGCGGCGCTGGTACTGAGCTGTTCGCCGCCAGGTAGGAAACTGCGCCCCAATACGAGGTGCCCGGAAGAACTGACCGGGAGATACTCGGTCAGGCCTTGGAGGATCGCCAGGATCAGGACGATCGTCAGTGGGCCCATCGTGGTGCGTTAGAGAGTTTGCGCGACCTCGAGCACGTCAGCGCTCGGCAGGTCAAAGGCTTCGCCGACGGCAGCGTAAGTTAGCTGACCAGCGAGCACGTTGGCAGCAGTGGCCATGCGGTTGTCAGCCAATACCGCTTCTTTGGCGCCCATCCGAGCCAACATGCGCGTGTACGGCAACGTGGCATTGGTCAGACCAAAGGTGCTGGTGCGAGGAACCGCACCCGGCATATTGGCGACGCAGTAGTGAATCACGCCTTCGATTTCGTAGGTGGGATTCTCATGCGTGGTGGGCTTGCAAGTTTCGATGCAGCCACCTTGGTCCACAGCCACGTCGACCAAAACCGAACCCGGAGGCATCAGTTTGAGGTCTTCGCGCGTGACCAACTTGGGTGCCCGCGCTCCCGGAATCAAAACCGCGCCAATCAACAGGTCGGTAAACGACAACTGTTCGCGAATGGCTTGCTGGCTGGAATAGAGCGTGGTCACATTATCCGGCATGACGTCTTCGAGATACCGCATGCGCTCGAGGTCCAGGTCCATGATGGTGACGCGTGCGCCTAGCCCCGCGGCCATGTAGGCCGCTTGCGTGCCGACGACACCGCCGCCGAGGACCAGCACATGTGCCGGGGACACGCCGGGAAGACCGCCGAGCAAGACCCCGCGACCACCCTGTGGAGCCTGCAGAGCTTTGGCGCCTTCTTGTACCGACATGCGGCCGGCCACTTCGGACATCGGGGTCAACAGTGGAAGGGTGCGCCCCACTTCCAAAGTTTCGTAGGCGAAACAGTGAGCTCCACTGGCCATCATGCCTTTGGTGAGCTCTTCGTCAGCGGCGAAGTGGAAATAGGTGAAGATAATCTGGCCTGGACGCGCGCGGGCGACCTCGACGGGTTGCGGCTCCTTGACCTTGCAGATCATCTCGGCGCGTTGCCATAACTCGTCGATGTCGGCGAGCATCGTGGCCCCTGCATCGAGGTATTCTTGGTCAGGAAAGCCGCTGCCAACACCGGCGCCGCTTTCGACCAGAATTTGATGGCCGTCTTGGGTGAGTGCATGGACACCCGCTGGCGTCATCGCCACACGCGCTTCCAAAACCTTGATTTCTTTAGGGACACCGAGAATCATGGGGAGACCTCCAAACAGGAAGCCGCGCATTCTAAGCGAGCGCCGCCCAGCCATCTCCTCCAATGTCTACTCCCCCTTCGCCACCACTTTCGCCCACGGCGGCACGCTTGGGTTCCATCCAGGAGCGCATCGAAGCCGCCTTGGCGCGCAGCGGTCGCGAGGCTGGCTCGGTAGAGCTGGTTGCGGTCGCCAAAACCGCCACCGCCACCACCCTCCAAGAGGCGTGGGCTGCCGGGCATCGACGCTTTGGCCACAATCGGGTGGAGCGCTTGGAGGAGCATCGCCAAATCCTGCCCGAAGCCACGTGGCATTTGCTGGGGCCGCTGCAAGGCAAGAAGGTGCGCCGTGCGATTGCCGTTGCCGATGTGTTTGAGGCCGTCGGAGAGGCCAAGGTGATTGAGCGCCTGGCCCGCCGTTTAGAGGAAGATGGTCACACGCAGGCTCTCCCGGTTTATGCCCAGGTCAACCTTGCCCCCGAAGATGGCCGTTACGGGTGCCCCTTGTCTGATTTGGAAACGCTTTTGGCCCAGCTAGCGAAAACCCCGCAGCTTCGGGCAGCCGGTCTGATGACCATTGCGCCGTTGGCTGTGGACGGCGAAGAACTGCGGCCGCTCTTCCGCGCGCTGCGCGAACGGTTCGAGCACGCCCAGCAAAACGGCGAGTTAAGTACCGATGCTCACCTATCCATGGGCATGAGCGGAGATTACGAGACCGCAGTCGAGGAGGGAGCTACCCTAGTACGCGTCGGTCGGGCCATCTTCCCCTTGGCCGCGAGCTGAATCGTATGAGTCGTCGTCTGCAATGGAGCGAGCCCGCCAATGATCAAGATGGCGCTTTCGCCGTCAGTGGCAGCCCACTTTGGCTGCTATGGCGGGAAGATGCTGCTCCTGACCGTTTAGGTCAGGCACCCAAGGACCGTGACGGCCTCACCATTGAAGGTCGCGATCAGGGCCTATGGGTGCAAGCCAGTGGCGAGGTGCGTTTGTACCGAAGCTCCACGGACGGCCCCGAAGATGCCCTCACCGAGTTAGAAATCCCCTACGGCAAACATGCCAGTGTCGATTTCACTCATTACGACGGCATGCCACGATGGCGCATCAAGGCCGATGGAGATGTCTCCATCCAAGACCCCTTGATTGGAAAGGAGCTTGGTGGCTATCGGATTTTGGCACGGCTCGGCAGCGGCGCCGTGGGTGTGGTGTACCGCGCCCTGCAGCTCAAGCTGGATCGCGAGGTTGCGCTCAAAGTATTGAGCCCAGGAGTTGCGCGCAAATCCCCGCTTGCGGTCGCGAGCTTTAAACGCGAAGCGGTGGCGGCTGGTCGTTTGTCGCATCCCAACTTGGTTCAGGTCTATGACGTCGGTCATGATCAAGGCCTGCACTTTTTCTCGATGGAGATTGTGCCCGCTGGAGACCTGGAAGATCGGCTCAAAGAAGCAGGCAAGCTGCCTTGGTCCGAAGCCTCTTCCTATGTACTGGATTGCGCCGAGGCCTTGGCCTTCGCTGAAGAACATCATCTGGTCCATAGAGACGTCAAGCCTGAGAACCTCATGCTCACCGTGGATGGTCGCGCCAAGCTGGCGGACCTCGGCATGGCTGCCACGCGCAACATGCTGGAGCAAGAATCGGCCGGCGGCACTCCCCACTTCATGGCGCCCGAATGCTTGGGCTCCGCTGCAGTGGATCATCGCGCCGACCTCTACAGCCTAGGCTGCACCATGTACCGCTTGCTGACCGGCAAGACGCCCTTTGACGGCGCTGCGGTCAAAGACATTCTGCGCGGTCACCGCGACGAACCCGTTCCGCAACTCAAGGATGCCGGCGCCGATGCCCCTGCAGGGGTTCAAGATTTGCTGGACGATCTCATGGCCAAAGCGCCAGAAGATCGGCCGCAACATGCACGTGATGTCGTCGAACAGATCCACGACCTCCTGGAAGGAAAACGCAGCCCGCTGCTGTTTATTGCGGTCAGCGTGATTGCTCTTGGTGCCATCGGCACGGCGCTGTTCTACGCATTCCGGCCACCGGCG